>RRYU01022915.1_pt2 | contig 81408 bp, 78 predicted proteins | sample 2162651 | NCBI WGS metagenome assembly RRYU01 (sample SAMN10267283, study PRJNA491782) | microbial mat metagenome | isolation source: biomat in the production well | place: Japan: Minami-Kanto gas field, natural gas well KTG3 | collected 2017-06 | reverse complement strand
GTCCTGACAGAGAAGGAGGGACTATGGCTGCCCCCAAACCGACAGAGAAGACCCTCGGCGAGAGCCTTCGTGAACGCGGCGTCTCGCGTCGCGGATTCCTGAAATTCTGCGCCGCGACCGCATCCATGATGGCGCTGCCGCCAAGCATGGCGCCGGCGATCGCTGCAGCGCTCGAGCAGGCCAAACGACCCTCGGTCATCTGGCTGTCGTTCCAGGAATGTACAGGCTGCACCGAGTCCCTGACCCGCAGTCATGCCCCCACCCTCGAGGATCTCATCCTCGACGTCATCTCGCTGGATTATCACCATACCCTGCAAGCCGCGGCTGGCGATGCGGCGGAGCATGCGCGCGAGCAGGCCATGATCGACCATGCCGGTGAGTATCTGGTGATCGTGGACGGATCCATCCCGGGCCCCAATGCGAACCCCGGATTCTCGACCGTCGCCGGTCACAGCAACTACGATATGTTGATGGAGACCGTGGCGAACGCCGCGGCGGTCATCGCGGTCGGCTCCTGCGCCACCTTCGGCGGCCTGCCCGCCGCCAAGCCGAACCCGACCGGCGCCATGTCGGTCATGGATCTGGTCAAGGACAAGCCGGTCATCAATGTCTCGGGGTGTCCGCCCATCCCGATGGTGATCACGGGCGTCATCGCCCATTACCTCACCTTCGGACGTCTGCCCGAGCTCGACGCCTACAACCGCCCGATGGCCTTCTTCGGTCAGTCGATCCACGACCGTTGCTATCGTCGGCCCTTCTACGATAAGGGCCTCTTCGCCAAGACCTTCGACGACGAAGGCGCGCGACTGGGCTGGTGTTTGTATGAGCTCGGCTGCAAGGGTCCGACGACCTACAACGCCTGCGCGACCATGCGCTGGAACGACGGCACCAGTTGGCCGGTCGAGGCCGGACACCCCTGTCTGGGCTGCTCCGAGCCGAAATTCTGGGATGCCGGCGGCTTCTATCAAGCGGTCTCGGTGCCGACCTCGGCCTCCGGCATGAACGTCCTGGCCGCCGGTGCGGCCGGCGCCATCGTCGGCGGCGCGGTCGCGGCGCTGGCCAAGAAACAGACCAAGACGGCCGTCGCCCATCGTCAACCGGTGACGGTCGAGGAATTGGAGGCCAAGCTATGAGCGGCTCGATGGAGTTTCTGCTGTGGACCAAGGGTCCGATGTTCAACATCGCGATCGCCATCTTCGCGATCGGTCTACTGGTGCGCATCGCCGAGATCTTCATGCTCGGACGCAAGAAGAACTTCGCCGAGGCCCGCGCCGGTGAGTGGGGACCGGGTCTGCGGACCATGGTCACCCGCACGGTTGCCGATCCTGGTACCTTCGAGCGCGCGCCCTTCAATGTCGTCGTCGGCTGGATCTGGCACATCGGCTTCCTGATCACGCTTCTGCTCTTCCTGCCGCATATCGCGCTGATCGAGAGCCTGACCGGTCTGTCCTGGCCGGCGTTACCCAACCCCATCATCAGTCTGGTCACCTCCGTCACACTGGTCGCCTTGATCGCGACCCTGGTGCATCGGATGACGCATCCGGTGAAGAGACGCATCAGCACGGTCGAGGACTATGTGGTCTGGGCCGTGGTCTTCTCCGTCGTGCTCACGGGCTGGCTGGCCTACTACCGGATGATCGATCCTTATCCACTGGTCCTGGGCATGCACATCCTTTCGGCCGAGATCCTGCTGATCCTGCTGCCCTTCACCAAGCTCACGCACATCTTCACGACCTTCATCGCACGCTGGTACAACGGGGCCGCATTCGGCCGTAAGGGGGTGCAGTCATGAGCCAAATTGAGAGCAAGCTGACACTCGAACGGGGCCTCGCCGCCTTTCGCGCCGAGGTCGACGGGCCCGTCGCCGCCTTCTTCTCGAGCTGCGTGCACTGCGGCGTCTGCGCACAGGCATGCCCCTTCTACCTCGAGACCGGCGATCCGAAGTACACCCCGATCTTGAAACTCGAGCCCTTGCGTCGTGTCTGGGAGAATGACTTCACCCTCTGGGGCAAGCTCAAGGGTTTAGTCGGACTGCAACAGAAAGTCACGGACGAGATGCTGGCCGAGTGGGAGGAGCTGCTCTACGACTCCTGCTCCATGTGCGGTCGCTGCTCCATGGTCTGCCCGGTCGGCAACGATCTGGCACTCATGATCCGCAAGTCACGCGAAGGCATGGTCCAGGCCGGGCATGCGCCGGAGGGCCTGATCGCCGCGTCGGTGCGGGCGATCCAGACCGGCAGCCCCATGGGTCTGCAGTGGAAGACGCTGGCGGTCCAGATCAATCACGTCCAGACCAGCAGCGGGCTCGAGGTCCCGGTCGACAAGGAAGGCGCCGAGTATCTGGTGCTGCTTTCCTCAATGGAGATCATCAACTTCCCCGAGTATCTCGAGGCCATCACCAAGATCTTCGACCATGCCGGTGTGACCTGGACGCTCTCGACCCAATGCTTCGAGGCGACCAACGCGGGCATCCAGATCGGCAACAAGGACATCGCCGCCCAACTGGTCGAGCGTGTCGTGGCCGCCGCCGAGAAGCTCAAGGTGCCCAAGGTGATCAGCCCGGAGTGCGGGCATGCCTTTACGGCCATTCGATGGGAGGGCCCGAACCTGATCGGGCGCGCATATCCATTCAAGGTCTTCCACATCATCGAGGTCCTGGATGAGCTGCGCGCCAGCGGTCGCATCAAAACCGAGGGGATGGAGACCGATCGTCTCTCGATGCACGACCCCTGCAACCTCGCCCGCAAGAGCGGCGTCATCCAGCAGCAACGCAACCTCATGGGCCTGGTCGCCGAGAACTTCGTCGAGCTAAAGGAGCACGGCAAGTTCCAGTGGTGCTGCGGTGCCGGCGGCGGTGTCAGCTCCAACGAGCGTGCCGAGCCGCTCAAGATGGCCGCCTTCAAGCGCAAGAAGGCACAGATCGAAGAGGTCAACCCGGAACGCATGGTCACCATGTGCGCCACCTGCCGGACCCAGCTCGAAGAGGGTCTGGAGGAATTCAACATGGAGATCCCGGTGGTCGGTCTCACCGAGATGATCGCCGAGCACCTGGTGGAGAAGAACTGACATGAGCGAACGCATCGTCGTCGATCCAGTCACCCGCATCGAGGGCCATCTGCGCATCGAGACCCAGATGGATGGGCAGAACATCGCGCAGGCCTATAGCTCGGGGACATCCGTGCGCGGACTCGAGATCATCCTCAGGGGACGCGACCCCCGCGATGCCTGGGCCTTCGCCCAGCGTATCTGCGGCGTCTGCACCCTAGTGCACGGCATCGCCTCCGTGCGCGCCGTGGAGGACGCGCTCAAGATCGAGCTGCCGCCAAACGCCCAGTTGATCCGCAACCTCATGATCAGCGCGCAGTTCGTGCACGATCATGTGATGCACTTCTATCACCTGCATGCGCTCGACTGGGTCGACGTGGTCAGTGCGTTGAGCGCGGATCCCAAGGCGACCTCGGATCTCGCGCAATCCATCAGCAGCTGGCCGAAGTCCTCGCCCGGCTATTTCGCCGACACCCAGAAGCGCATCAAGGCCTTCGTCGAGTCCGGTCAGCTCGGCATCTTCGCCAACGGCTACTGGGGTCATCCGGCCTACAAGCTACCGCCCGAGGCAAACCTCATGGCGGTCGCGCACTATCTGGAGGCGCTGGCCTGGCAGCGCGATGTCGCGCGTCTGCACGCCATCTTCGGCGGCAAGAACCCGCATCCGAACTTCGTCGTCGGCGGCGTGCCCTCCCCGATCGACATCGACTCGGACTCGGCCATCAATGCCAAGCGGCTTGCCGAGGTGCAGCAGATCCTGCAATCCATGCAGACCTTCGTGGATCAGGTCTATGTCCCGGATACCCTGGCGATCGCGAGCTTCTACAAGGACTGGGGCGAGCGTGGCGAGGGCTTGGGCAACTTCATGAGCTACGGCGACCTGCCGTCCACCGCGACCATGGATCCGGCGCACTTCCTGTTCCCGCGCGGCGTCATCCTCAACCGGGATCTCAGCACCATCCACGAGATCGACCTGCACGACCAGGGGCAGATTCAGGAATACGTGGCCCACTCCTGGTACGAGTACTCGGGCGGTAACGATCAGGGGCTCCACCCCTACGACGGCGAGACCAACCTGGAATACGACGCGCGCGGCGGCGTCAAACCGCCCTACACCCAATTGGATGTGAACGACGGCTATTCCTGGATGAAGGCTCCGCGCTGGAAGGGTCACGCCATGGAGGTCGGGCCGCTCGCGCGCGTGCTGTTGCTCTATGCCAGCGGCCACGCTCAGACCAAGGAGCTGGTCGAGATGACACTCACGACGCTGGATCTTCCAGTGACCGCGCTCTATTCCACACTCGGACGCACCGCCGCCCGGACGTTGGAAACCAAGATCCTCGCCGACGCCGCCCAGGGCTGGTACAACGAGCTGATCGCCAATATCAAGGCAGGGGATACCAGCACCTTCAACGACAGCCTCTGGGAGCCGTCGAGCTGGCCCAGCGAGGCCCGCGGCGCCGGTTACATGGAGGCACCGCGCGGCGCACTCGGCCACTGGATCGTGATCAAGGACCGCAAGATCGCCAACTACCAGGCGGTCGTGCCCTCGACCTGGAACGCCGGACCACGCGACCCCAGCAGCCAGCCTGGCGCCTACGAGGCCGCTCTTCAGGACAACCATCAGGTCGTGGACGCCAAACAGCCCATCGAGATCCTGCGCACCATCCACTCATTCGACCCCTGCATCGCCTGCGCGGTGCATCTGACCGATCCGGAGACAGGTGAGCAGATGGAGATCAAGATCGCCTGAGGCGACTGTCGGGTAACCTGGAAAAAGGCCGCCATCGCGGCCTTTTTTTGTGGGTCGAGATTGAGTACAGCGACATCATGTAGTAACGTCACTACATGATGAAACAGCGCGCAACGGAGGATGACGATGACCAAGATCTCAAGCCGGGAACTCAATCAGGACATCAGTGGCGCCAAGAATGCCGCGAAGAATGGGCCGGTCATCATCACGGATCGAGGACGTCCGGCGCATGTCTTGCTGACCTTCGAGGAATACCGCCGGATCACGGGCGGCGGCCGCAAGATCGCCGATCTCTTGGCGATGCCCGGCGTCGAGGATGCGGAATTGGAGATTCCCGGGCGGGATGAGCTCCCTCGCCCCGCAGATCTGTCCTGATGTACCTACTCGATACCAACGTCGTCTCCGAGCTGCGTAAGGTTCGTGCCGGCAAGGCCGACATCAGAGTGGCCGCTTGGGCCGACAGTGTCGAGACGGTCGATCTATTCCTATCCGTGATCAGCGTCGAAGAGTTGGAGATCGGCGTCCTGCTGGCCGAGCGTCGCGATCCGACCCAAGGAGCCGTGCTTCGAGCCTGGCTGGATCGCCACGTCCTACCCGCGTTTGCAGGCCGCATCCTGTCGCTGGATACGGCGATCGCTCGAAGCAGCGCGCGTCTGCATGTACCGGATCCCCGACCGCTTCGGGATGCCTTCATCGCCGCCACCGCGATGGCGCACGGGATGACGCTCGTGACACGGAACGTAGGAGACTTCGAAAAGACAGGGGTTCGGATTCTCGATCCGTGGGAACGAGGTCTGTAAACAGCTCGAGGCCCGGATGCGGGGGATATTGATGTCACGCCGACAAAGCATCGCACTGATCCTGTGCCGCTTCGGTCGTGACGCTCAGCGATAGGCCCGGTCCCCGGCACTCCTCCTTGCACGCGCCCGCCTCTCCCTGCATCCTTCCCCTGTCAGTTTTCAGGGGAATACCATGGCCCGCCGTAAATCGAACGGAAGCAAGTCCGACTCGTCCGCCAACCTCGGCTTCGAGGCCAAGCTCTGGCTCGCCGCGGACAAGCTCCGCAACAATATGGACGCGGCGGAACACAAGGACGTCGTCCTCGGCCTGATCTTTCTCAAATACATCTCCGACAGCTTCGACGAGCACCACGCCAGGCTCATCGAGGGTAAGGGCGACTACGAAGGCGCGAACCCAAGGAGGCCCGCTGGGCTCACCTTCAGGCCAACGCCAAGCTGCCGAGTATCGGCAAGGACGTGGACGACGCCATGGTGGCGCTGGAGCGCGACAACACGCGGCTTAAGGGCGCGCTCAACAAGAGCTACGGACGCGCCGATCTCGACAAGCACCGCCTCGGCGAGCTCATCGACCTCATCGGCTCGATCCAGCTCGCCGATGTCGCCAGCCGCTCCAAGGATTTGCTCGGTCGCGTCTTCGAATACTTCCTGACCCAGTTCGCCAGCGCCGAGGGCAAGAACGGCGGCCAGTTCTACACCCCGTCATGCGTCGTGCGCTGCCTCGTCGAGATGCTCGCCCCCTACAAGGGCCGCATTTACGACCCCTGCTGCGGCTCCGGCGGCATGTTCGTCCAGTCCGAGAAATTCGTCGAAGCCCACGGCGGCAGGCTCGGCGACATCAGCATCTACGGCCAGGAGAGCAACCCCACCACCCGCCGACTCGCCATCATGAACCTGGCCCTGCGCGGCATCGAGGCCGACTTCGGCCCCGAGCACGCCGACACCTTCCGACGCGACCTGCATCCGGACCTGCGTGCCGATTACGTGCTCGCCAACCCGCCCTTCAACGACTCCGACTGGCACCGCAAGGACGACGACGTGCGCTGGCAATTCGGCGTCCCGCCCAAGGGCAACGCCAACTTCGCCTGGGTGCAGCACTTCATCCACCACCTTTCACCGCCTTCTCCGAGTGGCGGCGGCATGGCCGGCTTCGTTCTGGCCAACGGCAGCATGTCCTCCAACCAGTCCGGCGAAGGCGAGATCCGCAAGGCCATCATCGAGGCCGACTTGGTGGACTGCATGGTCGCCCTCCCCGGCCAGCTCTTCTACAGCACCCAGATCCCCGTCTGCCTCTGGTTTCTCGCGAAGAACAAACGGGATGGGAAAGGGCGCGATCGCCGCGGACAGACCCTCTTCATCGACGCCCGCAAGCTCGGTACCCTCGTCGACCGTGTCCATCGCGAGCTGACCGACGCCGATCTGGAGAAGATCGTCTCGACTATCACGCCTGGCGAGGCGACCGCTCCGCTCCCTCTCCCCTCGCGGGAGAGGGCCGGGGAGAGGGGGCATCCATCTACGCCGACATCCCCGGCTTCTGCAAATCCGCCACCACCGCCGAGATCGCCGCCCACGGCTTTGTGCTCACCCCCGGCCGCTACGTCGGCGCCGAGGCGGTGGAGGACGACGGGGAGCCATTCGAGGACAAGATGACCCGCTTGGTCGCGGAACTGAAAGGCCAGTTTGCGGAATCGGCTAAACTTGAAACCGAGATACGCAAACACCTCATGAACCTCGGGTTTCCGCTATGAGCTTGAACTTCGACCACCTGGAGCGCTGCACCCTCACTCTGGAACGCTCGCTCGAATCGTTAGCCCGCGCCGAACCGGGCAGCATTGACTACGAGGTCTTCCGCAATGCCGTCATCAAGAGCTTCGAGTTGACCCTGGAGATCGCTGGAAAGCTCTTGCGCAAGGTGCTCAAGCTCTACACGGGCAGCCCGAAGAGCGTGGATGCCCTGGTCTACAAGGACGTCCTTCGGCACGCCGCGCTACGCGGACTCCTGAGCGCCGAGGAGCTGGAGCGCTGGCTGCAGTATCGCGATTCCCGCAACGATACGGCCCACGACTACGGCGAGGTCTTCGCCGAGCGCACGCTGCGCCTCATCACCGACTTCCAGCGCGACGCCAAGGCACTCCACGCCACCCTCCGGCAGAAGCATGGCGAACCCGACGCTTGACCTCTCCCCACGCCACCTCGTTGAGCTGCGCCGGCTTATCGCCGCATACCTGCCCAACGCCGAGGTCTGGGCCTACGGCAGCCGCGTCAACGGCACAGGCCACGACACCAGCGATCTCGATCTGGCGGTCCGCAATCCCCAAGACCTCAAAGCGCGGCAGCCCGCCGCCTTCTGGGAGCTGAAGGACGCGTTGAGCGAGAGCAACCTGCCCTTACTCATCGACCTTTTTGACTGGGCGTCCCTACCGCCCGCCTTTCACATCGAGATCGAACGGCAGCATGTGATCCTCTATGCACCCGATGGGTACGGACAGCCATCCACGCCACCGAGACCGGAGCGCAGCGCTGGAACCATTGGCAGGAGGATGGGTTATGGCGGATGACGCCCCCAACCCGCAATCCGCCCGGTTGCTCGGTGATGTGCGCGCACTCCTTCGCGCCGCCCGCACCCGCGCCTTTGCTGCGGCCAACGCCGCGATGGTCGATGCCTACTGGCAGATCGGGCGCCGCATCCTGGAGGAAGAACAAGGCCGCGAGATCCGCGCCGAGTACGGCAGCCAGCTCATCCGCAACCTCGCGCGTGCGCTCGGAGACGAATTCGGACGCGGGGTATCCGTCGCCAATCTGAAGAATTTCAGACAGTTCTACCTCACATTACCAGACGCAGGGAAAGGCTACGCACTGCGTAGCGAATTGACCTGGACGCACTGGCGTCTCGTCATGCGCGTGGAAAACGTGGCCGCCCGCGGCTATTACATCCGGGAGTGCGCGGAGCAGGCTTGGTCCTCGCGCCGCCTGGAGCGTGAAATCGCGACCCGCACCTTCGACCGCCTGCTGGCACGTACACTCGCGCCGGCAGCCCCAGTCCCGACCGATACCCAACCGTCCCTCGGAACAACGGAGTTCGTCAAAGACCCCTACTTACGCGAATTCCTCGGCCTATCCGAGCCCTTCGACGCCCACGAGCGCGAACTGGAGACCCTCCTCGTCTCGCGTCTGCGCGGGTGGAGTCAGAGAAGAGGCATATCTTCGAGTTGCCGGAGAGAAACGGATTGGATGAATAGGACTGCGGGATGAATCTCCGCGACTCGTTGCCGAGCTGCACGTCCGGTTCGCCGAGTCCACGAAGCTGGAGCAATCCATCAAGCCAAAACGTGAAGGTGTTGTATGCCGAGTAAAGAAGCGGAGCTAGGGACAGGGCGAACGGGAGGCCGCGAAGCAACGACTGGAGTGATTCCCGGCCGTCATGCTCTTTCCGTCGGATGCCCTGACCTCCAGCCTCCGGAGGGGTGGGTGGGAGTGGACATCGTTGAGCAGCGTCGCGCAGCTTGAAAGCGGCCACACACCAAGTCGAAAGCATCCCGAGTATTGGGACGGTGGTATTCCGTGGATTGGTATCAAGGACGCAACGGAGAACCACGGCCGCACGCTCACCGATACTTACCAACACGTTAGTGAGCTCGGTCTCGAGAACTCGTCGGCACGGCTCCTACCTGCAAACACGATTTGCCTCTCTCGCACAGCCTCGGTCGGTTTCGTCGTCGTCATGGGCCGTCCGATGGCCACAAGCCAAGACTTCGTGAACTGGGTCTGCGGCCCGAACATCGAGCCGCACTATTTGAAGTACGTTCTGCTCGCCGAGAACGAGTCATTGTGGCGATTCGCCAGCGGCACAACGCACCAGACGATCTATTACCCTGAGGCAAAGGCGTTCCATGTTTGTCTCCCACCCCTCGCCGAGCAAAAAGCCATCGCAGCGGTACTTGGAGCGCTGGACGACAAAATCGAGCTGAACCGGAGGATGAACGCCACGCTGGAGGCGATGGCGCGGGCGCTGTTTCAGAGCTGGTTCGTGGATTTCGACCCCATCCGCGCCAAGCTCGACGGCCGCCAGCCTCACGGCCTCGACCCCGCCACTGCTGCCCTCTTCCCCTCGACCTTCGAAGATTCTTCCCTCGGCCCGATCCCGCACGGATGGACAGCCACAACACTAGCCAAGGCCTGCGAGCAAGGCGGCGGCAGTATTCAAACCGGACCGTTCGGTACGCAGCTTCACGCGGCGGATTACGTGAACGAAGGTGTTCCCTCGATTATGCCGAGCGACCTGCGAGACAATCGCATCGAGCCCGAATCCATTTCCCGCATTCGTGAACAGGACGCCGAGCGACTAAAAACGTATCGGGTGCAAGCTGGCGACGTAGTTTACAGCCGCCGCGGTGATGTTGAACGGCGTTCCCTGATTCGTCACAGCGAGAATGGATGGCTCTGCGGCACTGGTTGTTTACGCATCCGTTTTGGTCCGCGAGGGTTGAACCCCTTTTTCGGAGCATCCTATCTCGGCACTCTGGAATCGCGTGCTTGGGTGGTCCGCCACGCAGTAGGCGCAACAATGCCAAATCTGAACACTTCTATTCTCGGTGCGCTGCCAATGATCGCGCCGCCCTCCGAGCTGCAATCCCGCTTCGCTGAGATTGTCGGGCCATGGGACGAACGCGGAACAATTGCACTCGAACAATCCCGGACGCTCGCCACTCTCCGAGACACCTTGCTCCCCAAGCTCCTCAGCGGCGAGCTGAGCGTTCGCTCGGCATCCGCCACCGTGGATGCCGCCGCATGATCGAGCTGGAGACCCTCGCCGACCTGGAACTCTTGCGCGAGTCCATCGACCTCGAATGCAAGTTGGCCCTGGGGCGTGACGGTCAGGGCGCCTTGCCGGAGGATTTCTGGCCGACTTACAGCGCCTTCGCCAACACCGACGGAGGTGTGGTGATTCTCGGAGTGCGAGAACGGAAAGGTCGGTTTCTCATCGAAGGCATCGCCAAGGTGGGCAAGATCCGAAAGGAGCTCTTCGATGCCCTGAACAATCGCCAAAAGGTCAGCGCCAATCTCCTGACCGATGCCGACGTGCGGGAGGTCTCGCTGGATGGGCGCACCTTGCTCGTCATCGAGATCCCCCGCGCCAACCGCAAGCAACGACCAGTTTACCTCACGACCAACCCGTTCGCCGGGCACACCTATCGACGGATGAACGAGGGCGATCGCCCTCTCCCGGACGATGAGGTGAAGCGGATGCTGGCCGAGCAGGTCGAAGACAGCCGGGATGATCGTGTCCTGCGCGGCTTCGATATCTCTGATCTGTGCATGGACACCTTTCGAGCCTACCGGCAGGTCTTCGCCAATCGCGAGCCGGGTCATCCCTGGAACACGCTGGAAGATCTGGACTTTCTGCGTCAACTGGGCGGCTGGCGAAGGGACCGGGAATCGGGCGAGAGCGGACTCACGCTCGCGGGTCTGCTGATGTTCGGCTGGATGTCGACCATTCAGGAAGAGCTGCCGAATTACATGCTCGATTATCAGGAGCGACCCGAGGCGTCGTCCGAGCAGCGCTGGGTCGATCGACTCACCCTCGACGGAAAATGGTCCGGCAATCTCTACGACTTCTACCGCCGCGTCTACTTGAAGCTGACCGCCGACCTGAAAGTGCCGTTCGCCTTGGAGAAAGGAGAGCGCAAGGACGAGACCCCGGTGCATGTGGCCCTGCGCGAGGCCCTGGCCAATGTCCTGGTCCATGCCGACTATGCAGACCGCGCTTCGGTGTTGGTGATGAAGCGCCCGGAGCTGTTCGGCTTTCGCAATCCCGGACTCATGCGCATCCCGCCCGAGATCGCCATCCGTGGCGGCGAGCACGACTGCAGGAACCGGACACTGCACAAGATGTTCCGGCTGGTGGGCGTCGGCGAGCAGGCGGGCTCGGGGATTCCCAAGATCTACCACGGCTGGGCCAGCCAGCACTGGCGGGCGCCCGCGCTCTACGAACGGATCGAGCCCTACAACCAGACCCTGCTCGAATTGCGCATGGTGGATCTGCTGCCCGAGGCAATCGTCGCGGGACTGCGTCGAGCCTTTGGCGGAAAATTCGACTCACTAGGCCGGAACGAGCGGCTGACAATTGCGACAGCGGCTTCCGAAAGAGTGGTCACTCACGCGCGTGTGCGGGAGATGACCGCCCTCCATTCCTTCGATGTCACCCGGTTGCTTCAAGGGCTTGTGCGCGAGGGATTTCTCGAGTCTCACAATCCGGGACGAGGGGCTGTCTACTGTCTGCCGGGAGCGGCGATTCCCAAGCCCGAAGAAGTATTCGGTGCGGGCTCCGACCAATTTGGAGCCAGCTCTCCGAATTTCGGCATCAGCTCCCCGAATTTGGATTTGAGCTCCCCGAATTTGGCAAGGGCTCCGAATTCAAGCGGAGAACGCGATGAGGACGGATGCCTTGTCGACGATCGCCTGGATCTTCCGGTGATCGATGACTTGGAACGCCTCACTCCGCAGGTTCGAGACGCGTTGGAAGCGTTGGCGTACGCGCCACGAGCCAAAGGCAAGGTCGATCGAGCGGTTCTGATCGACATCATCCTGGCCTTATGCACCGGTCACTTTGTCACGCTTCGCTGTCTGGCCGAATTGGTGAACCGAAAGCCGGATACTCTGCGGGAGCAGTATCTCTCGAAGCTCGTGCGCGAGCGTAAGCTGTCGCTTGCCTTTCCAACCGCGCCGACCCATGAGCGGCAAGCCTATTGCACCACGACCTCGCTGCCCCAATGCGCCTTAACGAATCCATCGTCGACGCCGCCGCCATGACCTGGTTCCGGGAGCTGGGCTATGCAGTCGGGGATGGTCCGCAGCTCGCTCCCGACGAACAAAAGGCAGAGCGGGTCTCGTTTGCCGGTGTGGTCCAGATCGGCCGCCCGCACGAGGCGATATGATGGCTGAACCCAGTACTCCACGACGAGCCGCGAGCAACCTGTCGTCATCTCCGAAGAGGTCGATCTAGTAGGATAGCGGCATGATGACGCTTTCCGATATCGAATCCTGGGTCCGCCGTGGCGAGTCCGAGACGCTGGAGCTTAAGCGGTCAACGAGCGAGCGCCGGGAAGCGGCGCGGACCCTAAGCGCGATGCTGAACCACCAGGGCGGAAGGGTGATCTTTGGGGTGGAGCCGGACGGACGGATCGTGGGCCAGATGGTTTCGGACCGGACGGTCGAAGAGGTGGCGCAGGAGCTGGGCGAGATCGAGCCGCCGGTGTTTCCAAGTATCGAGCGGGTGGACGTGACGGAAGGGCGGCAGCTTCTGGTGGTGACGGCACAGAAGGGCAGCGCGCAGCCTTACAGCTATCGAGGACAGGCTTACCGGCGAGTCGGCAATACAAGCCAACAGCTCTCGAGGGAGGAATACAACCGGATCCTGATGGAACGCCTGCACGGCGATCAGCGCTGGGAAAATCAGCCTGCGACGGGCTGGAGCTTGGCGGATCTCGACATCGCGGAGATCACGAGGACGCTGGAGGAGTCGATCCGACGCGGGCGGGCCGACGACCCCGGCACCCGAAATCCGACGGAGATGCTGCGCGGCTTTGGGCTGATGCAGGATGGGCTGATTCTCCGCGCGGCCACCGTGCTGTTTGGTCGGGCCGAACGGATCGAAGCTGAGCTGCCCCAATGCCTGCTGCGGGTGGCGCGCTTTCGCGGGAAGGACAAGACCGATTTCCTAGACAACCGGCAGTTCCACGGAAATACGTTCGATCTGCTGCTGAAGGCGGAGCGGTTTTTGCGGGAGAACCTGCCGGTGGCAGGCCGGATTCAACCAAACGTTTTCGAGCGGGTGGACGATCCGCTCTACCCGCCGGTGGCACTACGCGAAGCTCTGGCGAATGCCTTCTGTCATCGGGACTACAGCATCGGCGGCGGCTCCATCTCGGTCGGTGTCTACGACGACCGGCTGGAAATCACGTCCACGGGTACCCTGCATTTCGGTCTGACACCGGAGGCGCTCTTCCTGCCACACGAGTCGCTACCGTGGAATCCGCTTATCGCCCGGGTATTTTATCGCAGAGGAATCATCGAGGCGTGGGGCCGCGGAACGATCAAGATGGAAGAGTTGACGGTGCGCGCGGGTCTGCCCAGACCGGAGATTATCGAGACGGCAGGCTGCGTCATGGTGAGATTTAGCCCCACGGTCTACGTGCCGCCGCAGCGGGTGGCCCAGAACGTGACGGAGCGGCAGCAACGCGTGCTGGCGGTACTCAGCACCTCGGCGGAGGGACTGGCGTTGCGGGATGTTCACGGCGTTCTCGGGCAAGAGCTTACCGAGCGACAGCTTCGCAAGGACCTGGAAGCACTGAGAGTCCTAGGTCTGGCTCAGGCACAGGGGCACGGAAGGGGAGCACGATGGAGACTGTCGTGAGCGGACCAGGTCTCAATAGGAGGGCCAATTAGGGCTTATTCGGGGCCAATTAGGGCTTATTCGATTCCCGTGCGAGGGTTACCACGACTGCCGACCCCGACCAGGCGCGGGCGCTTGTTTGAGCGTCAACCGATGACGCGAACGCAGGATCGCACAAGAGCCTGATAAAAAAGGATGTCTATTCTAAGGGCAGAAGCGCGACACCATGACCATCAACGAATCCATCGTCGAAGACGCCGCCTTGGCCTGGTTCGGGGAACTGGGCTATAGGGTTGGGCACGGCCCCGACCTGTCGCCCGGCGAACCAACGGCCGAGAGGGTCTCGTTTGCCGATGTAGTACTGGTCGGCCGCTTGCGCGAGGCGATCCGGCGGCTGAACCCCGCCATCCCGGAGGAACCGCGGGAGGAGGCATTGCGCAAGGTGCTGCACCTGGTAACGCCGTCGCTGACGCAGACAAACCGGACCTTTCACAAGATGCTGCGCGATGGCGTTGATGTGGAGTATCCGCGGCCGGACGGCTCCATCAAGGGCGACAAGTTGCGACTGGTGGATTTCGCCGACGCGGCCGCGAACGACTGGCTGGTGGTCAATCAGCTCACGGTGATCGAGGCCCTGCACAAGCGCCGGCCGGATCTGGTGGTCTTCGTCAATGGCCTCCCCCTGGCCCTGATCGAGCTGAAGAACACGACGGACGACGGCGCGACCGTCTGGAGCGCCTATGCGCAGCTCCAGACCTACAAGGCGGAGGTGCCGAGCCTGCTGCACTACAACGGATTGCTGGTGGTGAGCGATGGCCTGCAGGCCCGCATCGGATCGCTGACGGCGAGCCAGGAGTGGTTCAAGGTCTGGCGCACCATCGACGGCGACGACGACGCGCCCAAGACTGCGTTGGAGCTGGAGGTGTTGATCCGCGGGGTGTTCGAGCGACAGCGATTCCTCGACCTGCTTGTCCATTTCATCGTCTTCGAGGATGACCCGGACACGGGCGCGTTACACAAAATCGTCGCGGGTTACCACCAGTTCCACGCGGTGAACGCGGCGGTGGAGGAAACGGTGCGTGCCAGCGGCATGAAGGCTCCGGGTGCGGTACGCGACGACCTCGGCCGCTACTGGGCCGGCCGGATGCATGGAGGCAAGCCGGGCGACCGTCGCGCGGGCGTGGTCTGGCACACCCAGGGCAGCGGCAAGAGCCTGACCATGCTGTTTTTCGCCGCGCGGGTGATCCGCGAGGCCGCGATGCAGAACCCCACCCTGGTGGTGCTGACCGACCGCAACGATCTCGACGACCAGCTCTTCGGGCAGTTCCAGCGCTCCGCCGATATCCTCGGACAGACACCCGTGCAGGCACCGAGCCGCGAGGCGCTCCGCGAGCTGTTGGCCGTGGCGAGCGGCGGCGTGGTCTTCACGACCATCCAGAAGTTTCTCCCCGAGAGGGGCGCCTCGATGCCCGAGCTGAGCCCCCGGCGGAATATCGTCGTGATCGCGGACGAGGCACACCGCTCGCAATACGACCTGATCGACGGTCTCGCCCGGCACATGAGGGATGCCCTCCCGAACGCGTCCTTCATCGGCTTCACCGGCACCCCGATCGAGAAGACGGACGCGAACACCCGGGCGGTCTTCGGCGACTACATCTCCATCTACGACATCCAGCGAGCTGTCGCCGACAAGGCCACGGTGCCCATCTATTACGAGAGCCGCGTCGCCAAGCTGAGTCTGAACGCTGCCGAGATGCCGACGCTCGACGCCGAGTTCGAGGAGATCACAGAAGGCGAGGAGCAGACGCGGAAGGAGAAGCTCAAGACCAAGTGGGCGGCGCTGGAGGCCCTGGTCGGCGATCCGAAACGCATTGCTCTCATCGCAAGAGACCTGGTGACGCATTTCGAGAAGCGTCTGGAGGCCATGGACGGCAAGGCGATGGTCGTCTGCATGAGTCGCCGGATATGCGTGGACCTCTATGACGCCCTGATCGCGCTGCGTCCGGACTGGGCGGCGGAGACGCTGAAGGTGGTCATGACCGGCAGCGCCGAGGATGGACCCCACTGGCAGCCCCATATCCGCAGCAAAGAGAAGCGGCGCGACCTGGCCACCCGGTTCAAGAACAGTAAGGACCCCTTCCGTATCGTCATCGTGCGGGACATGTGGCTGACCGGCTTCGACGCGCCCTGCCTGCACACCCTCTATGCAGACAAGCCGATGCAGGGTCACGGCCTGATGCAGGCCATCGCCCGCGTGAACCGGGTGTTTCGCGACAAGCCCGGCGGCCTGGTGGTCGACTATTTGGGGCTGGCAGACCAGCTCAAACATGCCTTGGCCACCTATACCGACAGCGGCGGCCGGGGTGTTCCCACCTACGACATGCACCAGGCCATTGCCGTCATGCTCGAGAAGCACGGCACCGGCTGCGACCTGCTGCATGGTTTCAACTGGGACAAGTGGATCACCGGCACACCGGCCGAGCAGCTCGCGCTAATTCCGGCGGGCCAAGAGCACATCCTCGCACAGGACGACGGAAAAAAGCGCTTCATCCAGGTGGTGATGGAGCTTTCACGCGCCTTCGCCCTGTGCGCCGCGAGCGATGAGGCCACGGCGATTCGCGATGATGTGAGCTTCTTTCAGGCCATCCAGGCCGCGCTGAACAAGCAGCAGAGTCCGCACGGACGGAAGTCACCGGAGCAGATCGACGCCGCGGTGCGGCAACTCGTGTCGAAGGCGATCACGACCGAAGGACAGGTGATCGATGTCTTCACCGCCGCGGGTCTGCCCAAGCCGGACATCGGCATCCTCAGCGACGAATTCCTCGCCGAGGTGCGCGGCCTCCAGCACAAGAACGTCGCAAGCGGAGCTGCTGTGTGCGGAGTGGATGTAGCCGCAGCGCGGTCGCCCTGCCGGGCGCCCGGGTCGGCATGGGGATGCCGACCTACTGATGGGCGATGGTCAGGCCCGATTCTCCAAAGGGTCGGATCGCCCAGAGCTTAGCCAGTGATCAAGGTCGGGCCTGCGGCGGCGATCAGCACTGTGGTCAACCCGAGCGTCAGATTGACGGCCATCAAACTGCGAATCCAGCCGAATGCGGAGCCGGCTTTCGGCCAATCCTCGGCACCGACGCTGCGCTGCAGACGCCGAAAGGGGACGAAATAGATTAAGGCGAAGATCAGGGTCATGATCAGGGCGATGCCCATCATGACGTGCACATAGAGACCGGCACGACCACTCATGACGCCAAGGAAGACCCAGAGTCCGCTCAACCAAAGCACCGCGATCGAGCCCCAGACCCAGGGGAAGAAGCGCTGAAAGACACCGAGTGCAACACGTATGCGAGGCTCGGGGGCAAGCGTCTCCCTGAGCGTCGGACGCAGGGAGAAATGGGCAAAAAACATCCCGCCCACCCAAATCAGGCTGGCGGCTTGATGCAGGGCGATGGGGATCGCAATTTGTAGATTCATGGTCGTCAGTCTGTGGTGATCGAAGGTCTCTCGAGCCTCGGGGTCAGCCGCCGGCAGCTGCGGAGTCCATCAAAACGTCGGTCTTGCCCAGCGCCGCGATGCGCATGACCGGCAGATCGACACCGCGACGCCAGGCCGCCAGTGCCTCCTGTTTGCCCGCGCCAGTCACCAGAATCAGACGCTCGGCACCGGCCGCGAGCGCTTTCGGGGTCAGAGTCACTCGGTCGGGCGGCGGCTTCGGCGCTCCATGCACGGGTGCCACATGGACGTCCTCGGGGGTGTCATGGCCCGGAAAGAGGCTTGCCGTGTGACCGTCCTCGCCCATGCCCAGCAGGATCAGGTCGAAGGGCAAGCAAGGGCGGATCAGGTCCTCATATCGTTCCGCGGCCGCCTCGGCGCCGCGCTCGGCGGGGATCCAGTGGAGGTTCGCAGCCGGGATCGGGACCCGTTCGGTGAGTGCCGCCGCGATCGCGCGACTGTTGCGCTCCGGATGGTCGGGCGGGAGACAACGCTCGTCACCCAGGAAGAGGTGCCAACGCGCCCAGTCTTCGGGCCGATCGACCAGTCGTTGATAGGCCGCCAGTGGGGTTCGCCCACCCGCAAGCACACACAGAAACCGGCCTCGAGCCTGGATCGAGCGACGAGCCGCTACGCTGATTCGGCGCGCCGTCTCCGTGGAGACGGCATCGGCGGATTCGAGTTTGATAAACCGGATGAGCTGCTCGCCCATGGCACTCTGCCCCCCTAGGCCGGTACACTGCCCGCGATCATCAATCGAACCGATACCAACCATCACTGCCTTATGAAGATCCTTCTGGTCGACGACTCAAGGGTCACGCGATACGCCTTGCGCATCGAGCTTCAAAACCTAGGTATCGAGGTCGCGACCGCCGAGTCCGCGGAGGCCGCACTCGAGACGCTCAAGACTCAGGTTCCGGATGCGATCCTCATGGATCATATCATGCCGGGCTTGAACGGCTTGGAGGCCCTCGAATCGATCCGCGCCGACCCGCGGACCGCGCATCTTCCCATCGTAATCTGTACGTCACAGAACGACAGCACCTTTGCAGAAGCCGCAGCCAAAAAGGGTGTCCTCGCCGTCCTGCCGAAATCACTGGCCACCGAGCGTCTACCCGAGGTGATCGAGCGCATCCAAACGGAGATCGACAAGCCCACGCTCATGGCGTCCGACGAACCAACACCCGCCCGAGAGACGATGGAGATCGCCCGTTCGTCGGATGCCGTGGACTGCCGCAGTGAGCCGGAGCTCATCGCCCTGATCGACGCGCGCCTCGAGGCAGGGCTGAACAAGCGCCTGACACTCTTGATCGAGGATCTTCGCCGTGACCTCACTGAAATGTTGACCGCCGAGGTCCGGCATCTCGTCGAGATGCGGCTCGCCCAGGCCCGTGCAGAGAGCGCAGCAGCACCGCCGCCGGCGCGTTTGCAGGACCTCCAGGGACTCGAGCAACGGTTGATCCAAGAGACCCTTCCGGATCTGGTCGAGCGCCGCGTGAGCGCTGATCTCGATTTGCTCAAGTCGGCGATCCTGGACGACCTGACCCAGGCGCGCCTCGTTGGCGAGAAGAATCCCGAGCCAGGCGCTAGTGAGGCGACATCGTATGGGGCGCGCAGCGAGCCGCTGAAGGTGCTGCTGAACCGTTTGACGTGGGGGACGTGGGTTGCAGATACGCTCTCGCGTTCAAAAGGGATGGCTTCGGACGCGCGCGGTTCGGTCCTGTCGGCGCTCAAGCGTCTCAAGCGTTAGCTCGACCCGCTCAGCCTGAGTCATCGCAATGCCCAAGACTGTCATCCTCTGGTTTCGACGCGATCTCCGGCTCGACGACAATCCGGCCCTGCGAGCGGCAATTGCCGACTGCGAACGGCTGGTACCTGTCTACATCCATGCACCGCATGAGGAGGCACCCTGGTCGCCCGGCGCCGCAAGCCGATGGTGGCTGCATTGGAGCCTCCTAGGGCTTGAGCGCGCGCTCGGTGACCTGGGTAGCCGTCTCTGGATGGCTCAGGGAGACAGCCTGGCCGAGCTGAGTCGTATCGTGGCGATCACGGGTGCCACGGAGGTCCACTGGAACCGGCTCTATGATCCGGCAACGCGCAATCGCGACAGTGGGATCAAACAGGCCCTCCGGGCGGAAGGCCTGCGGGTGGAGAGCCACAGGGGATCGCTACTCTTTGAGCCTTGGGACATCGCCACGGCGAATGCGGAGCCTTATCGGGTCTTCACGCCCTTCTGGCGCCGTTGCGCGGCCCGTCTGGCCGAGCACGAGCCGGTATCGGCACCAACCGCACTGCCGCCTGGACCCGAGCCGGTCGAAGCGCTCTCGATCAATGACCTGGGACTCCTGCCGAGACTCGCCTGGGATCAGGGACTCCGCGAGACCTGGACACCCGGCGAGGCCGGCGCTCAGGCACGCGCGGCGGCCTTTCTGCAGACCGGAATCCAAGGTTATGGACTCGAGCGCGACTTGCCCGATCGTGATGGCACGTCCGGACTGTCGCCCCATCTGCACTTCGGCGAGATGAGTCCGCGACGGCTCCTGGCCATGGTTGCCGAACAGATCGGCGATCCGGCCGCGGAACCCGCAGAGCCATTCATGCGCGAGATCGGCTGGCGTGAATTCGCCCATCATCTGCTCTATCACTACCCTCGGACGACGGATGAGCCCCTGGATCGGCGTTTCGCGGACATGCCCTGGCGCGACGCGGACTCGGATCGGATGCTCGCGGCCTGGCAGCGCGGCGAGACCGGCATCCCCCTGGTCGACGCGGGCATGCGCCAGCTCTGGCACAGCGGCTGGATGCACAACCGGGTGCGCATGGTCGTCGCCTCCTTTCTGACCAAGAATCTGCTCCTGCCCTGGCAGGCCGGCGCAGGCTGGTTCTGGGATACCCTGGTCGATGCCGACCTTGCCAGCAACAGCCTCGGCTGGCAGTGGAGCGCCGGGTGTGGGGCCGGCGCCGCACCCTACTTCCGGATCTTCAACCCAGTGCGTCAGGGCGAGCGATTCGACCCCGAGGGGGCCTATGTGCGGCGCTGGTGTCCCGAGCTGTCCCGCCTGCCCAAGCAGTCCATCCATCAACCCTGGACGGCTCCCTCTGCTCTGCTGGCGCATGCCGGGATCCGGATCGGCCGCGACTACCCGGCCCCAATTGTGGATCTCAAATCATCACGCGAGGCCGCCCTTGCGGCCTACGAGACGATCAAGAGGCGCTGATGCCTTCAGGCTCCCGGCGTCGCGATTCGCGGTTGGGGTCATAGCGCTCGAGCAGTGTGCTCAAGGCACGTTCCTTGTTCGGGAAGAATCGATCCCGGCCGAATTCGTCGACGACCCCGGTGCGCTCGAGCACCGACATGATTTGATGTTTCAGGCCGCTGAAGTAGAGCTCGATGCCGGCATCACGAAGCTGCTTCGCCACCTCGCGGACCTTTTCCTCGCCCGAGGCATCGATCGCATTGATGCTGCTGCCGATGACCAGGATGACCCTGGCCTTCGGGAAATCAGCGGTCGCCTCCAGGATGATGTCTTCGAAGTAGGCGACCGTCGAGAAGGTCAGGGAGCCGTCGAAACGGATCGGCACCACCGTCTGGCTCACAGGCTCGAGCCCGTGAGCCTTGATCCCGCCGAGCGTCCCATCCGACTTGCGCGCGACGATCTCGGCGCGCGGACGCATGCTCTTGATGAGATAGATGACGACCGTCAGCCCGATCCCCAGCAGCATGCCGTTCGCAATCGCCGGGGCCATGGCCAGAGTGGCCGCGAAGGTGACGATGCCGACAAGGGCACCGGAGCGATCGAACTTCCAGGCGTGCACGAGCGGCGAAACACGGATCAATCCAAAGACGGCCATCATCACGATGACGGCCAGCACCGACTGAGGCAAGCTGTAGAGATAGGACGTGAAATAGACCAAAACCAGCGCGACCACCAGGGCGCTGATGACCGCGAAAAGGCCGGTTTTGGCGCCTGTCTTCGCCGCGACGGCAGATCGCGAGAAGGATCCGCTGACCGTATAGGAGCTGAAAAAGCTCCCGACGATGTTCGCGAGGCCCTGCCCCACAAGCTCCTTACCTGCATCGATCCGCTGCCCCGTCGTCGTCGCGATCGCCTTCGAGATCGAGGTGGCTTCCATAAAGCCGATCAAGGCCATCACGATCGCCGCCGGGAGCAGCGCGAGGACGAGGTCCAGGTGAACCTCGGGCACCGCAAACTGCGGGAGTCCTTTGGGAATGTCTCCCACGACGGCCCCGCCCGACGACAGTGTGACCTTGCCGTCACGGGCCTCGACGAAGTGCCAAACCCTGCCGTCATGCGCAAGTCCCTCGGGGACTTGTCCCTTCGCGAACAGAAGCATGGGACCGTCCTGGATCGGAGCTCCTTCCAGGCGGATCGCGTGCAGGTCGATGCGCCGCGTATTGTTCTGTGACCGCGACTGATCCATCTCGTACTGGAACAGGCGCACCGAGGCGGACAGCTCGGCGGCGCGCTTGACGGCGTCCATACCCCCCTGCTGCTCAAGCCGGGCGGCCTCGCGGCTGCGCTCCGCGATCAACGCGGTCAGGGCCTTGATCCGCATCTCGGTCTGGGTGAATGCCTGGATCGTCTCCACCGTCGGCGCGTCCTGGATCTGCTCGATCCCCACCGTCGACTTCTGCTCGAACCCGATAAAGGCGGACCAGGCGGTGGTCGCGAGCACGGCGATCAAGACACCCGGAATCAGCGGCGACACCCGTTTGAGGCCCACCATCAAAAAATAGGCGGCGAGCGCAAAGACCAGCGTCGGCAAGTGGGTCTCCCCGACCTGTTGGACGACCCGCCAGAGGTCGGCGAGATAGAAGTCCGATCTCGGGAACGGCACACCGATGATCTTGCTGAGCTGAGAGAGCCCGATGATCAGCGCCGCCGCGTTCGTGAAGCCCACGACCACGGGACTGGACAGCAGGTTGACGATGGCCCCGAGCTTGAAGAGCCCGAGCGCGAGACGCAGGACACCGACCATCAGGGCCAGCATGACCGAGAGCTCGATGAAGCTGGCACTCCCGGGCGCCGCGAATGGAATCACCGCCGCAGCGGACATGAGCGAGAGCATCGCCACAGGTCCGGTGTGCAGTTGAGCGGAAGAACCCCACATCGCGGCGATCATGACCGGAATGAAGGATGCGTAGAGTCCATAGACCACAGGCAGGCCGGCCAACTGAGCGTAGGCCATACCCTGCGGCAGCACGATCAGGGCCACCGTGATTCCCGCGAGCAGGTCACCGCGCAGCGACTCCCGCGTCATCGGGAACCAGCGAAGGAAGGGGAGGACTGGATGCAGACGTTCCATTATGACAACAGGTCCGGTAAAGGATCAGGCCAGGGATTCAGATGACGGGATCCGACATGTCCAGAGCGAGACCACCGATCGCTCCGCCATGCCCTTCGGATCCGGTTGGCGTCAAACGGTGACCGGGCTGCGCAGCGGGCATGTCGTTCGATCGTAGCGCTCGCCAAGTCGATCCCAGGCGTAGTTCAGGGCGAAGGTGACGCGCGAGAAAAAGTGGTCCTCGCCAATGATCCGGATCAGCCCGGTGCGGCGGATGGTGTCCATGAACTGCTTCTTCATCCTCGCCACCAGGATCTCGATCCCTTGGGCACGGAGTCGCTCGGCCATATGGTGCAGCACTTCCTCGCCGGTCGCGTCGAGCTGGTTGATCCCCTCGGCGTCGATGATGATGATCTCGAGCTCGGGATTGTCGGCAACCACGGCCAGCACCTTGGTCTCGAAATAGCCCGCATTGGCGAAATAGAGCGGGCCATCGAAACGGACGACCGAGATCTTCGGGCTGGTCGGCAGATGATGAACCGCGATGTCGCGCATCGTGCCGTCCTGAAAACGCGACAGGACCGCAAATCGTGGTCGCATGCTTCGAAACAGGAAGAGGATCAGAGACAGACCTACACCGGCCAGGATGCCCTTGTCCAGATGCGGGGCCCACAAGAGGGTCAGGGCGAAGGTGACGACGGCGACCACGCCATCGGTCCGCTCGGCCTTCCAGGCATGGATGATCGGCGCGATCTTGATCAGGTTGATGACGGCCATGATGATGACCGCGGCCAGGGTTGCCTGAGGCAGATGGTAGAGCAGCGGTGTCAGCCAGATCAGGGTCACCGCAACCACCAGCCCTGTGACCACTGAGGCGAAGCCAGTCACGGCACCTGCGTTGATATTGACGGCCGAACGAGAAAAAGAGCCCGAGACCGGATAGCCGGAGAAGGCGCCGGCCACCAGATTCGAGAGCCCCTGCCCGACCAGCTCCTGATTGGCGTCCAGGCGTTGGCGGGTGCGTGCCGCCATTGCCTTTGCGATGGACATGGCCTCCATGAAACCGATCAGGGCGATGGTGACAGCCGCCGTCATGAGATTGACCATGACCGGCCAATCAAACGACGGCAGCGAGAAGCCGGGCAGACCGACCGGGATCTCGCCCACCACGCGCCCGCCGGCCTCCTGAAAGCCCGTGTAATAGGCGAGCAGGGTGGTCGCCGCCACGGCCAACAGGATGGCCGGCATCTTGGGCGCATAGGCCCTCAGACCAAACATGATGGCAAAGGCCAAGAGCCCCATCCAAAGGGTCGGGAGGTGCGTGGATGTCATCGCCGCCTGGATGGTGTACCAGACGGTCTCATAGTGATGCTCGAAACCGGGCACGCTCACCCCGAAAAGTTTCCCGATTTGGGAGGTCGCAATGATGAGTGCCCCGGCGTTGGTGAAGCCGATCACCACCGGATGCGACAGGAAATCCACCAGGATGCCAAGCCGCAGCAATCCCAAGAGCAGTTGGAAGAGACCGACCATCAAGGCCAGCAGAACCGCATAGACGACATACCCCTCCGGGTTTGTCGCGACAAGCGGACCGATCGCTGCCGCCGTCATCAGGGAGACGACCGCCACCGGCCCCGTTGCGAGCTGCCGTGACGAACCGAACAGGGCTGCCACGATCGCCGGTAGAAATGCCGCGTAAAGCCCGTATTGAACAGGCAGCCCGGCCAGTTGCGCGTAGGCCATCGACTGCGGCACCAGCACCAGGGCAACTGTGATCCCCGCGATCAGATCGGCCCGCAGTGTCTGAGGATGGCGAAGCTCTCCGATCCAGGACAGGAAGGGAAAGATCCGCCCGATGATGTGGCGGCGGTAAGATCCTTTATGAGGCACTGACGACGCTCCTCGAAGAGACCGATTCAAAACGGATCACGCGTACTATACCCAGCGCGCGTGGGTTTTTCGGTGCGCGATTGCTCCCAGGCTCAACAATCCATGCCCGAATGGAGCCCAACCGATCGATGATGCCGGCTGGGCCTTCCTGGTGTCCGTCAGCCGATGCCCAACACCGCACGCGCATTGACCGTGGTCAAGGCAGCAAGCCTGCCCGGGTCTTCGCCCCTGACCTCGGCCAGCGCCTGCAAAACGTCAGGAAGATATTCCGGGCTGTTACGTTCACCTCGGTGGGCTGCGACCGTCATGTCCGGGGCATCGGTCTCGAGCACGATGGCCTCGCCCGGCAGCTCGGCGGCCAGACGGTGCAAGCGCGACGAGCGCGCGAAGGTCAACATCCCGCCGAAACCGAGCCGAAAGCCCAACTCCAGATACTGTTGCGCCTGCTGAAGACTCCCGTTGAAGGCGTGCGCGATGCCGCCCTTCACCCGGATCCGACGCAGCGTCGCCAACATCTCGTCGTGCGCCTTGCGGACATGGAGCAGGACCGGCAAACCCGCCGATTTCGCGATCGCCAACTGGGCCTCGAGCAGGGCTTGTTGACGCGTCCGGTCGAGATCTTCGATGTAATAATCCAGGCCGATCTCGCCGACGGCGAGCGGGCGATGCTCGGCAACTGCACGCTCGAGCGCCTCCAGATCCTCCTCCCGGTGTTGGTCGAGATAGACCGGATGCAGCCCCAGCGCCGGATAAAGATCATCCGCCGAGTCGCAGACCGACAGCAGGTCGTCCCAACCGTCGGCACGGATGGCGGGCACGACGATACCGACCAAGCCCGCCGCGCGTGAACGTCCGATCACCGCCTCTCGATCAGCGGCAAACTCGACGACATCGAGGTGGCAATGGGTGTCGATCAACTCCATCGGCGACTAAGCTGCACTCTTCTGATCGCGGACATAGAGTCCCTTGTGCGGGCCCCTGCCCACCTGCCGCTCCTCGATGTCGAAGAGTTGAATGGCCTTGAGCAGGCCGCTGAGCTTGGCATAACCGTAGTTGCGCGAGTCGAACTCCGGACTGCGCTTGGCGATCGCCGAGCCGACCGCACCGAGCCCGGCCCAACCCGTGTCATCGGCGGCACCGTCCAAGGCGGCACGCAGCAGGCTGACCAGCTTGACATCGTGTCTGAGCTCCTTGCCGCTCTTTCGGCTAGTCGAATCACCACCCGCGTCTTCGCGGAGCACCTCGGTGAACACGAACTTGTCACAGGCCGCAACGAAGGGCTCCGGGGTCTTCTGCTCGCCGAAGCCGTAGACGGTCATGCCGGATTCGCGTAGTCGGGAGGCCAAGCGTGTGAAATCGCTATCGCTGGAGACGATGCAGAAACCATCGAAGTTGCGCGAATAGAGGAGATCCATCGCATCGATCATCATAGCCCCGTCCGTCGCATTCTTGCCCTTCGTATAGCGAAACTGCTGCATCGGCTGGATCGAGTGTCTCAGCAGAGTCTCTTTCCAGGACCCCAGATTCGGCAGGGTCCAGTCCCCGTAGATCCGCTTGACGTGGGCGGTACCATACTTGGCGATCTCTGCCAGTAGCCCTTCGACGATCGTCGCCTGGGCATTGTCGGCATCGATGAGGACCGCGAGCTTCAGATTGGCGATGTCGGACATCCGTGGTCTCCATTGGATCGGGGAATTCCGGGGGATCGGGGAATTCCGGTGAAATCAGATCGCGCGATGGCTGATCCGGCGCGCAAAGATCACCACATCAAGTCGTCCGGCACCTTGTAATCTCCATAGGGGTCGTTTGCGTCAGCCGTGTCGCCTGGCTTGTTGTACACCAGAACGAGACTCGCGTCGCGCGTGAGTACCTTCTCGGCGATTTCACAGGGGACGACTTCGTAGAAGGCGTCCTGACGCACCACGGCTAGCTTCCCGGCAACCAGTTTGGTATGCAACTCCTTGTTGATATAGATCCGTTTCAGCGTGGTGCCATCGGTGAAATTGAAGGCAAGGTCTCCCCGCTCGCGCACCACGCGATGGGCATGCACGAGTTGGCGGATCTCGTTCTCGGCGGCGCGCAGAGCCGCCTCCTCCTGACGCTGGCGGTTGAGCTCGCGATCGCGCTCCAGCTTCTGGCGACGGGCTCTTTCGGCGGCCTGCCGCGTCTCGTTGTCGATCGCTGCGCTCCGCGCACCCGCCTGCTTACCCTTTTTGTGTTTAGATGTCCGCGCCTGCTTCAGTTTCTGCTCGTCGACCAAGCCGGCCTTGAGCAATTGGTCCTGCAGCGAGTTGCCCACGATTGAGGATCTCCGAGATCGAAATAAGCCGTCGACGACGGCGCACCGGGCGGCGTCCGGTGAGGCCGCAGAGATGGGTCTGCCGACCGGCACCGTCGCTCGACCATTAAGGTACAGCCGACTCAGCCGCGCGACAGGATCCGACAGGCGCGCCCGAGACGCAAGCATCCACGCACATTCCCCCCAATCGAAACCAGGGTTAGAATCCACCACGCCGGCCAGTCAGCCATCGGCCGAGCTGACCAAACGCCTCTGGGCTGCCTCGACGCAGCCTTCGCTCTTCTTGCCCTCGGAGTCTCGCTCATGGCCCGTCCGCTTCTCGTTGTTGCGCTCGTCTTGTCCGCTATCCTCCCGACCCAGGCCCTCGCCGACTCTGTGGTGGGCTTCGTCGACATGCAGCAGGTCCTGGAGGAGAGCAAGCTGGGCAAGCGTCTGCAAGAGCAGCTGCGCACCGAGTTCGAGCCACGTGGGCAAACCATGGCCGAAGAGGAGCAGTCGATCCGGAAGCTCCAACAGACCCTCGAGCGCGACGGCCCCTTGATGAGCGCCGATCAGGTCAAAAAGAACGAAAGCGAAATCGAGACCCGCATCGAGGAATTCCAGAAAAAGGCCAACGCAATCCAGCAGGAGCTCATGAAGGTCCAACAGGAGAAGAGCCGGGAGATCATCGGGCCGGCGCGCGACTCCATCAAAGCGGTCGCGAAGAAGAACAGGGTGAGTATGGTGATCGAGCCCGGAATGTCGGGGCTACTCTATCTCGACGAGACGCTCGACATCACGGCGGAGGTCATCAAGCACCTCGACGCCAACACCAAGTGATCCCCGACCAAGTGCTTGGCCATCGGCCTTAAACGGACTGTTTCGAATGGGTGACGCTAGGGTATCATTTTCAAGGTTTTGGCCGAGATCACCACTGAGCCCCGAATCCGGCCACCCAGCTTCCCGCAACCCGCAGGCACGGCCCTATGACCGTCGCCGTCATTTGAGGAACGGACACAATGCTTGGTGAATCACACGACCTCCTCCATGAGTTCCCGAATCTGCAAGAAAAGATTGCAGCGCTGCGTTTGCAAGACCCCGAATTCGCACGACTTATGGACGACTATGACGGATTGGATGCTCAGGTGCGCCGACTCGAAGAGCTGGGAACCCCTGTCGCAGACGAGACGATCGAGGATCTCAAGAAACAACGGCTACTCCTTAAGGATACCCTCTACGGCATCTTACGATCCTGACTGGCGGCTCCGCAGCCGGTGCGCCAGGGAGGCGCCCTCTGACGGTCATCCGCGGTCACGCATCACGAATGATGATACTTGGAGATGAACCTCCGGATCGCCCGGGTCCGCGCCTGCGCATTCACACCCCAGAGCACGGGCGACAACAGGGTAGGTTGTCGGGGCGCCGGCGAGCACACCCGAGGGCGCGAAGGGTGCGGATCACAGCTCGCGCTGGCACCCTGGTTCCAGCTCTAAATGACTCTCACGGAGCCACGGAGACACGGAGCGCCCGGGATCTTCCCTTAGCCTGCTCCGTGCCGCCGTGAGAGATTTCAGAAACTGATCGGCGCCAAGAGGTGCGCGTTCGCTCCCTGGACAAGCCAGGCGACAGGTGAAACCATGTCTCCTGGAATCATCCCGACTGCGTGATCGAAGGCAACCGTGCAATTTCGTATTCTCCCAGTGACACCGTTCGAGCAGAACGCCACCCTGCTCTGGTGCGAGCGGACCCGCTCAGCGGCCATCATCGACCCGGGTGGCGAGGCCGACAGGATCCTCGATGAGGTCGCTGCGCTCGGGCTACGACCCGAGTACGTCCTACTGACCCATGGTCATCTGGATCATGTCGGCGCCAGCGCGGAGGTGTCTCAGCGACTCGGCATCCCGATTTGGGGGCCGCATCCCGATGATGCCTTTTGGATCCATTCCCTCGCGCAGCAGTGCCGGATGTTCGGATTCCCGCCGGTGCCTGAGTTTGAGCCGGACCGCTGGCTCCAACCGGGGGAGCACATCGACATCGGGGGGGAAACGCTCGAGGTTCTGCATTGTCCCGGTCACACGCCGGGGCACCTGGTCTTTTTTCATGCCGGGGACCGGCTGGCCCAGGTGGGCGACGTCCTTTTCAAGGGATCGATCGGGCGCACGGACTTCCCTCGCGGAAATCATCAACAGCTTCTAGACTCCATACGGCAGCGACTTTTTCCGTTAGGAGACGATGTTCGATTCATTCCAGGACACGGCCCGATGTCGACCCTCGGCGAGGAACGCAGGATGAACCCTTTCGTGCGTCAGTAGAACGGCGACGCGCAGCGATCGGATGGGCGACGGCAAACCCCGGATCTGCACGGACGCTTCGGTGAGCGGCGAACGCCTTGTGCGGTTGACGCCGCCGGAGGCGCAACGCCTCGGCCAGCACAACGACGACCACAGCGGAAGGCACGCAATCATGCGCAAATCGAGCATTCAGACGCCGACAGCCGTCCAGGAGCGTAGCGCGCCGCGCAAGCACTGGGTCCGCAAGGCCAGCGCCGACTCGGACGCGCAGCCGACGCAGAACGCTCTCAAGCGTCCTAAGAAGGCTCATTTTCTCGAGCCTTATCGACTCTCCGAGGCGACCCGCGCGGCACTGGTCGAACGCCTGACCAGTCACGCGATCGGTGACCCGGAGAGCCGCGGGTTGTTTGCCGCCGCCGTCGAGTACGGAATCGCCAGCTGTCTTGCGGCCAAGGCGGAAACGCCCGTCGAGATCGAGGCCGAGCCAGCCCCGCCGTGCGATGTCCCCAACGATCTGTCGGCGCCGCTCGCTCGACTTGCCGACAGCGCCGATCGATTTGGCGAGTCTCTGAGCAGGCTCGACGAACCCTCGATTGAAGCGATCAAACGGCACCTGCAATCCTCTGACCCCTTCGATCGATTGCATGATCGGGCCTACCTCGATGCAGTCTGTCGCCAGGCCAAGCGGATTTCGGACGCGGCCACGGCATCGATCGACGCGTTGTCCGCGCCTGCCCCCGGGGGACGCACCAAAAGTCCCACAACCAGAGCCGCTGGGATCTCGCTCACGACGGCCGCGCGCCGTCTCGTCGTGCGCATCGCCGACGCCTACGAGTCATGTTTCGAGATCAAAGCGACGGCCACACCCGAATCGGCCTTCATTCCGGTGCTCCGGCTCATCGGCAACGAGGCCGGGATCGAGATCCCAGCGGACGATGCCCCGGTCGCCACCGTCCTCGAGCGGCGCTGAGCCTGATCCGATAAAACAGCGCGATAGGTCGACATCAAGCGCTCCCGAAGGCCGCTCGATCGGATGTCTTAAGGTACAATGCCGGGTCGTCGAGCAACGGTCAGCGGGTGTAGCATGCTATTCGAGCGCTTTCTCAAGAAAAAGCGACAGGAACCTTCATCTGCAGAAGATCAGGAGGTCTTGGCCGAGCGCGCCCGCTGTCATGAGGACCCGGCCTTGCGACGCGACGCGACGCGACGGCTCCTCGGACTCTCCGATCTTCGCCTGATTCTGGAAAACGACACGGATGCCGGTGTGCGGGAGATCGCCGCGGCACGTTATCGTCATCTGCTGTGCGGAGATCAGCATCCTGAGATCCCTCTCGAGGAGCGACTCGCCGAGCTGTCCGAGCTGCAGGATCCGCGCATTCTCGAACAGGTCGCCATTCAAGGCGTTGCACCCGAGGTCCGCCGTGGTGCGATCGAACGCATCCAGTCCCCGGAGGTACTGTCTGTCTGCGCGGTCCAAGACCCGCTTGCCGTCAACCGTGGTGCCGCAGTCGAGCGCCTCGAGAACAAGGCCGCCCTGGAGCGGGTGCTGCGCCAGATCGGCAAGAAGGACAAGACCGTCTACCGAACGGCACGCGAGAAACTGCGCCTGATCGCTGAGCAGGAAGAACGTCCAGGTCGCGTCAGAGCGCTCTCCGAGGAGCTCTGCCAGAAGGTCGAGCGTCTCGGCCGGCTCGAGCATTGGAGCCAGGACCGGGCACTCTTGGAGCACCTCGATCGTCAATGGGCGGACATACGGAACGAAGCCGAGCTTGATTGGCGGTCTCGATATGAGGCGGCGCGAGAACGTTTCATGCAGGCTTATGTCGGCCATACCCGCGAGACGGCTGCTCAGGTTGCTGCCGAAGAGGCGCATGAGGCACTTCAGGCCGAACGTTTGGCGCTCCTTGAAGCACTTTCAGACGCATCCAAGCTCACCTCCGAGCATGGCATCCGCGCCTCATGCGAGCAGATCGCCATAGCCTGGGAGGCCCTGGAGGCACTGCCATCGCAGCGTCAGGGAGCACTCGATCAACGCTATCAGCTGCTCATGGGTGCCGCCAACAGGGCGCTGGCCGCTCTCGGCGAGCAGCGCAAGCGGGTCGAGCGGCTGCGTAAGTCGAGCGTCAAGGCTCAGAAGCTGCTGGACGAGGCGAAGCCTCTCGACCTCCGGGTCACCAAGACCTTTATCGAGCAGGCACGGGCCCTCGCGGCCGAGCTGCCAGAGGCTGCCGAGACGGCGGCATTTCGATCTCTCATCGACCGTTTGGAGTCACGAGTCAAGACTCAAAGCAAGAATGCCGAGCACCGCCTGAAGCAGCTTCCGGAGAAGCTCGCCGAGCTGGAAAATCACCTGACCAACGGGGAGTTGAAGAAGGCCGACCCGCTCTTCCAAAGTGTGCGCGCTGGCCTGGACCTCGTCGAGGCGAGCGGTTTGCACAAGGGCCGCGGAGAGGAGATCGCCGCCCGGCTGCATCTGCTTGCACCGCGCCTGCGTGAGCTGCAGCACTGGCGTCGCTGGGGCGCGGATCAGCACCGCGACGGACTCTGTGAAGAGATGGAGCATCTGGTCGAGGCCGACATCCCACTCGAAGCGCTGAGCGAGCGTCTGCAGACGATGCGCACGGAATGGAAGGGTCTGGACAAGACGGGGCCGCGCGCGAGTCAGGCACTCTGGGACCGCTTCCACACGGCGGCCGAGGCGGTCCACGAACGTTGTCGGCCATTTCTGGAGGCGCGCGCGGCGGAGCGAGAGTCGAACCGAGCCGCACGCGAGTCCGTCTGCAACCAGATCGAAGACTTTCTCGACAGGGTCGACTGGGAGCGCGTCGACTGGAAACGCGTGCTGCGCGCCGAGCGCGAGACTCGGCACGCATGGGTGTCGATTGGGCCAGTCGAGCCTCGGCACTACAGGGCCCTGGAGGGCCGGTTCAGGCAGGCCCTGAAGCAGCTCGACCGACGTCTTGATGGCGAGCGCAAACGCAATCAGGCCATGAAGCACGACCTGATCCGCAAGCTCGAGATGCTGATCGACGAACCGGATCTGGACGCAGCCATCGAGCAGACCAAAGCCCTTCAGCGTGAGTGGCACACGACCGTTCCCGCACGCCATAAGGACGAGAACAGATTGTGGCAGACTTTTCGCGCCGCGTGCGATGCCGTCTTCGAGCGACGCGCCGCCCTTCATCAAGCGCACGCAAACGAGCTCAAGGAGAACCTTGCCGTGCGCGAGGCCATCTGTGCCGAGGCACTGTCCCTCGCCGAAACAGAGGAGGATCCCAAACGACTGGCGAACGGACTGCGTGGCCTCGAGTATCGATGGGACGATACCCAGTCACTGCCGATCCCCCGTCAGAGCACCAGCCACCTGAACGAGCGCTGGCGAGGCGCGAGGGAAGCCCTTCGGCAACGCTTGCGCGCCAGCGAAGATCGACAACGCAGAGGCGCGCTCGATCTGCTGAGACGCCAAGCCGGGCTCTGCGAGCGCCTCGAGCTCAGTCTGCTCGGCGAAACCGACGAAACCCTGACCCCCGAGGCGGCCGAAGAAGCCTGGTCACGTCTACCGGAGCAGGGAGACATCGACATCCAGGACGCGATCAGGGCGCGTTTGTCGGCTGCCTTGGCCGCTGCTCAGGATCCAGAGCAGCTCGAGAACCTGCGTGATCGCTATCGGAACAACGCGGCTCGGTTGAGCCAACTCTGTCTCCAGCTGGAGATCCTCGCCGGAGTCGAGACCCCGAAGGAGCATGCCAAACAACGTCTCGAGTTCCAGGTCTCGCGCCTGACGGAGCGCATGGTCGATGGTGAAGAGGATCCCTTACAAGGGAGCGCAAGGCTGCTCAAGGAATGGTACCTGTGCGGACCCGCACCCCGGCATGATGGCCTGAACACCCGCTTCGAGCGCATCCGGAAGGCACTGTCCACAGAGACGGAGATGGGTCATGCAATCGCGTGATCAGATTCCTGGGGCCTGATCCTGCCGCCGACGATGACGTCCTCCGTGTCGAACGGGGATCGCTCACATCAGCCGGGTGATCGGCGCCTGCTGAAGCCCAAGGGCCTGCTGGCCGAGCTTGAGTGCCTGATCGGCAAAGGTGTCTAGATCACCCCATCGGTCGTCGGTGTCGATGACCTCCGACAGCAGCTCGCCCACCACACTCAGGCGATAGTCACCCTGCGCCCGCTCCTCGGGTGGACTCGGCTCGGAGCAGACATAGAAGACCGGCTCGCGCTGTTGCGAAGGCACAAAGGCGAGGATATAGCGGTAGCTGCGTGCATCACCGCTCTCGATCTCACCGAGCAGAGAGGCACCGTGGCTGCCCACCTGGTAGCGGCGTTTGGGGATAGCGGTCGTGATGATGGGGCGATCTTGCACGGATGTTCCTCCATAAGGAATGGCGGGGACATGGGGGCGACCAGGCCAGAACCCCAAACCGAGCGCCTCATCCTTGAAGTCCTGCGATCGATTCCCCGATGACCGAGACGACCGACGCGCCGAGGGTCTCGAGCTCGGCATCGCTGATGATATAGGGCGGCATCAGATAGACGAGTCGACCGAACGGCCTGACCCAGACCCCCTGCTCGACGAACCGCCTTTGGATCTCCCGCATGGATACGGGCGAGATCATCTCGACGACGCCGATCGCGCCGAGGACACGGACGTCCGCGACACCAGGAAGCTCGCGGCAATCGGCTAGACCCGCCCGGAGGCCTCGCTCGATTCGCGCGATGTTGGATCGCCAATCCGAGGCGAGCAGGACCTCGATGCTTGCATTCGCGATGGCGCAGGCCAAGGGGTTCGCCATGAAGGTCGGACCATGCATGAAGGTGCCCGGATCGCCCGAGGAGATGGTGTCGGCGACGCGGGTCGTTGCCAGGGTCGCCGCCAGCGTCAGATAGCCACCCGTCAGGGCCTTGCCGAGGGTCATGATGTCGGGGGCGATACCTGCGTGCTCGCAGGCGAAGAACTCGCCCGTTCGTGCGAATCCGGTTGCGATCTCGTCGGCGATCAAAAGAACCTCGAAACGGTCGCAGAGCCGTCGGACCTCGGAAAGATACTCCGCGCTATAGAAACGCATGCCCCCTGCACCCTGCACGATCGGCTCCAGAATCACGGCTGCGAGCTCATCCCGATGATGCTCGATCAAACCTTCGAAGTCGGCGATCTGCCGGGGCAAGCAGGGCTCGCCGAAGCGGCACTCGGGTGAGGGTGCAAAGACCTGCTGGGGCAGGATCCTCTGGAAGAGATGATGCATCCCGGTCACCGGATCGCAGACCGACATGGCGCCCACCGTGTCCCCATGGTAGCCCGAGCGGATCGTCATGAGCCGATGCTTCTCCGGACGACCGGCGGCCTGCCAGTATTGGATGGCCATCTTCATCGCCACCTCGACCGCGACCGATCCTGAGTCGCAGAGAAAGACGTGTTGCAGCGACTCGTGGGTCAGGTCCACCAGGGTGCGGATCAATCGTACGGCCGGCTCATGGGTCAGACCGCCGAACATGATATGGGACATGCACTCGAGTTGATCGCGCGCGGCCTGGTTCAGCACCGGGTGGTTGTAGCCATGGATGGCACACCACCAGGAGGACATGCCGTCGATCAGCTCTCGACCGTCCATGAGCCTGATCCGAGTGCCTCGGGCCGAGCGCACGGGATAGACCGGATCGCGATCGATCGTAGAGGTATAGGGATGCCAGGCATGCGCCTGGTCGATGGCAAGCAGTCGTAAAGCGTCCAAGGGTCTGGGCTCAAAGATCCGAACGGCTATCGATCTCGCTGACCGCAAGCCCGTGTAGGATCCACTTGATGATGGCGCGACACTCCTCCTCACGATCCGACTTGCCCTTCTTGGCCGCATTGAAGAAACGCGCCAGATCACGCTGCTGTTGGGGGGAGAGCTCTTCCGTGAACCCGCCACGTCGAATCACCTTCTCGGGCACCTTGTCCTCCGCGTCTTCTTCGGCTGCTTGTCGACCATGTGACCAGTTCATGGCCCGCGCACTGTAGAGCACGATCCGATCAAGAAGGACGAAGGGGAATTTCGGATTGTGGACCGGCCCAGCGGTGAAACGCTGTGTCCCGGGCGCACGCTCGATGTCCAGCTTGGCCAGGGCCTTGCTGCCGACGAATCCCAAAACACCTCCGGTGGCTGCGCCGATCAGGGCTCCTGCACCCAGCGAATGGCCGGCCGTCGAGAGATCGATGGTCACACCCGAGGCCGCTCCTGCAGCCATCCCAACCAGGGCAAGCTGCCGTTTCGAGAGCCCGAGCGCGTGACTTACCTCCTCCGAGAGAAGATCCTTGCCGAGGATGGAATCCGGGGGCATGTGCCAGACATGATGCCGAAAGTTCGCGCGAATCTGCTCTTGCGCATTGACCTCGAGCTGACGCAGCCCGTTCTCGAAGGCGGTCATCACCTCCGCCTTCACGAGGTCCCGACCGCTCTTGAAGACCAGCTTGTTCTCCTTGACGGTCTTGGAGACCTTGAAGGTGAGTGACTCCTTCAGAAGGTCCATGATCGTGGTCACGGCTTGATCGGTTCGCCTTTGCCAGTCGTGCTCGAAGGCATGGATGGCCTCCTCGACCAGCGGCTCCCAACGCTGGTCGATGCTCTTGAGGGCCTGCAGCAACCTGATACGCTCCCCGTAGGTCGCTCGATGCGCGTTGAACTCGCGCACCGAGTTGAATGCCTTGCTGAGCGCGTCATGCCACTGAGTCATATAACGCGTCTGGCTGGTCAGGTTGTTCAGGATCGCCATCCGTGGGCGCGCCGTCAGGCGCAGGAGCTCGATCTCGACGCGATCCTTCTCCTTGATTCGCTTGGAGCCGTCGACCACCAAAATGATGGCGGCACCCTCCCCGACCGGCTCCAGGAGTGCGCAATCGTGTGTGAACAGCGGATCCGTTCGATGCGCGGCCACGAAGGCGCGCGCGAGCTCCCGCTTGCCGCCTTGGGCATGAAACCATTCCAGAATCGCATTCGGGTTCTGGAACCCGGGCGTGTCGATGAACTCGATCACCGGGCGACCATCGATGATGACCGGATAGACACTGGATTCGGTCGTGGTGCCGGCTCGCTTGTCGATCGCGATGAGGTCGTTCTCGGTCAGGGTCGCAACGACGGAGGACTTACCGGCGTTCGGGTGCCCCATGATCGCCAGCCTTGGAATCTTCGCAGGCATTAGACGTCTCCATCCGCTTCAGGCGGTGCCAGCATCTCCAAGCGCAGATAAGGGTCCGCCATCTGGTCGATCTTGCGCTGCCAATCGGTGTAGTCGAAGAGACGAATCGGCGGCAGACGGTCGTCATCGGTCGGATCGCCCACGAGGGCGAGCATGATCTGGGCGCGAGTCCCTGCTGCCGCCCGCAGCTCGCGCAGGAAGCGTAAGCTCTCGGTGATCGGAGGCTGAGAGCCGTCTTCGATCACCGCGATCCTCGGTGGCGGCGCCCGCCAGTCTCCCTTCTCCAGGACAGCGATCGCCTCCTCGGTCATCGCGGTCCCGGCGCCGAAGGTCGCCGTGGCCGCAATCCGCCAACCGGTGTGGAGCATCAGCATCTGCTCGAGACGAGGCCGATCCTCCTCCTCGAGCACATCATCGATGTCGACATGCAGCAGCAACAGACAGGCATCCGGGGCAAACCGGGGGCCACGCGATTGGTTCACCGCGGGCGGTGTCGCGGCGGGTACCGCGGGCAATGGCGCCCCTTGCGTCGCGGGTGGCACCTCGACGACGGGGGTCGGGGCAGGCTGCTCGGCTCTCGCAGCCGGCTCAGGCGGGCGCTGACTCGAGGACTCCGACGGACGTCGCCCGGGTCCCTGATCCGAGGCGTCCTCCTGCGCATCCGGTGTCAACACAGGTGCAGGCTTTTGCTCGGGCGTTGACGTCTTTGGCTTGCCCGCTTTCGGAGCAACAAGGGACTCGGGGGTTGCAACGACGGGCTCGGCGATCGGGACCTTTGCCGCGACGCTTGGAGCCGGCTGCTCGGTCATCGACTCGCCCAGCGAGGGCTGCCGCTCATCAAGTGCGGGCGTCTTGGGCTTGGGCTTGGGCTCGAAGCCGCCGGGCGTTCGGACCCTCTTGGTCGGCTCCTGCACCTCGACCGCGGATTCGGCTTCCAGCGGCGCGGTCTTCTCGGAGAGCGCTGATGCGTCCTCGGGTTCTTCGCGATCCGCTTGAGTCGGGGCGACGACCGGCGCCGCCGTCTCTTCGGGCGACGGCGCGAAGGACAGAACCTCGTCGACTGACGGCTCGGAACCATCGACAGTCGTCGTGGGGAGCTGCGGCAACGTCTCCGCGTCGGCGGACGTTTTCAGGTCTTTGCTCTGCTCCGGGCTCTTCGGCTCGACATGGACCGACGTCCGATCCGAATCCTGTTCCGGTGGCTCCCCGACGGCAGGTCCGATCGGAGCGCCTGGGGACGTACCCGGCGGGAATGACTCAACCTCTGTCGCGTCCACATCGGACATTGGACCCGGAGAGGGTGCGGGTGTCTCACCACTGGTCTCGGCACGACGAACCAATGCGTTCCGCCATGGGCGCGCAGACGTTGCGGGCGGCGCCTCGGCCCGGCCGTCGGGCACTCCCGTGCGAAGGTTGCGCGGGAGAGACTCGGCCGGGATCGGCATCTCACTGCCCTGCCGACTGCCGCTCATCGAGGTTTCTACACGGGGCGAAAGCATCCGGGCGTAGAGCGCCTGGGTTCGGCCATGCGTAAAGGGAAGACGCGCCAGCACGAACGTCTGGGCGAGCACGGAGCCGCCCCACAGGAGCAGCCGTGGCAAGAGCCCATAGGTGACGACCGCCAAGACCAGAAACGGGCCCCATGATCTCAGGTGCATGGGATCGGGTTTAATGGTGGGCGTCGCGGTGGCCCAATGCTCGAGAATGATGCGTGAGCCGGCAACCTGCTCAAGACTGGGGTAACCGATGCCCTCACCGAGAAGCCAGGCCCAGGGCAACGCGATCAGGCGGGCCAGGTCGAAGATCGTCTGAGGGTGGACGTTCAGGGTCGATCCCCAGCCGAACGCCAGATCCGTAAACCATTCGAGTAGAAGAGTCGTCACGATGATGCCGACATTGAAGGCAACCCCAAAGATCTGGGCGGGGATCAACAACGGCAGATAGGATACCGGTCCGTAGAGAGCGTACTGAGACTTCAGAAGTCCTTGCTGGGACCGAGCCTTTTCCTGGATCTCCGAGGCAGCGTGGCCGATCCGCTGGCTCTGTAACCATCCGGTTGCCTTGGTGACGAGCCGGCGCATCAGGTGCATCAGTAAGCCGGTGGTCGGCGCACCGGCTCGGCCTCGCGTGCTGCGCAACACCCAGGCCGTGATCACCGAGAGTACGATTGCGAACTGGACGATCACCAGCAGGAAAAGATACCAGGAGACGCTGACCGGCCGGGTCCCGTCATAGCTCAGGAGCGCGGAGGCCACCCCGACCCCGAGGATCAATCCGAGGGCAGCGATGACGATGGTCACCAGACGCTGTGCAGTCCCGAACGCGGCCCCCGGCAGGAGCTGGCGCATCTCCGGGTCTTCGGCGTTGCGCCGCGCGGCAAGCCACCGCCGGAGACTGGCTCGCCGATGTGCCGGGGTATGGGGTGGATGCGCGGCAACCTCGGCGGCAATCTCGTCCAGGTAGAGCGTTCGGTCCCGATCGCTCAGGGCCTTACGTGCAGCAGGCTCCTCACGGAGCCTGCGCTCGTCGGCATCCAGGAAGTACTCAAAGTCGATCAGATCGGCGACGGTCCAATGGCGGTCTGTGTCGGGCGCCCCATGGGCCGATCTCGAATCGGTCGAATGGTGTCTCAAATCCATAGGAATACTTGAAGGCTCCGGGAGACTGGTCAACCGCCCTTGCTGTCGCGACGAGGCCAGTCGTTACATTGGGCGCTCGAATCGACTGCGAGTCTGTGGCCCGATATCCAGCCAACCACCGTTTGAATGGATCGGCTCAAGCGGGTTCAGGCAGGACCCTGGTTCGGAATCTGTATCAAGGCGTCGAGTTTGGCCGACCGCAGGGTTTGGCGTATCGGCCTGCGAAATATCCCACAGTCCGGGATTCAATTCACGCGACTTTAAACCGCGCCCGTTGCGGTATGCATCATTTGTTGGAGTGGTTTGGCCGCGCCAGCTCCGACGACTGTCGGAGCTGGCGCGGTTTAAGACATTAAAAAAGGCGATGCCAAACCGCCTCTCACCGGGATTGAGGATATCTTCGAGGCCAAACGCACAGTAAAAACGACGCATGTCGCTCTGGACGCGGTTTAGTATCCGACGCGCGGTCAGCGCCGAGGAGGGTGCGGGCTGGACAGGACCAGGCGGCCCGGCAAGGTTGCCCTCGCCGGCCATTGGCCCCTGGCCTCGAAAACTTATGCCGCTTGGGCATGCTCGACGCTGCACCGGTTCAGCGCCGAAAGGACAGCCCTGAGGGAGGCGCCGACCGTATCCCGATCGATCGCCGCACCCGTGACGCGGACATGCCCGAGATCGAGCTGAACATAGGCCGCCGCCTCGGCATCCGTCCCCTCGCCGATCGCGTGCTCCTGATAATCCAGGATCCGCAAGGGTTGCCCGCTCCAACGCGACCAGGCATCGACGAAGGCTGCCATCGCCCCCTCGCCTTCCCCATGCAGCCGGTGCTCGCCGGCGGGGCTCGCGATACGGACCTCGATGACATCACGGCCATTGCGGTCGAGCCGGTAGCCAAGCAAGCGGGTCGGGGCCTGATCGACGACCAGCTGGTCCAGAAAGACCCGACGGATACTGGCGGCGTCCATCTCCCCTCCACGACGCTCGCTCTCCGCCTGAACCAGACGGGCCAGCTCGATCTGCATCCAGCGCGGCAGATTGAGGCCGAAGTCGCGCTCCATGATGAAAGCGACGCCGCCCTTCCCGGATTGGCTGTTGACCCGGATCACCGCCTGGTAGCTGCGACCCAGGTCTCGCGGATCGATGGGCAGGTAGGCGACCTGCCATGCTTCGTCCTGGCTCCGACGCATCAGACACTTGCGGATGGCGTCCTGATGGCTCCCCGAGAACGCGGTATAGACCAGCTCGCCGACCCAGGGATGGCGCGGGTGAAGCGCCATGCCGGTGCAATCTTCGACGACCCGGATGATCTCGTCGGGGTCGCTCAGGTCCAGGCGAGGATCGATCCCCTGGCTGTAGAGATTCATCGCCAGGGTGACGACGTCCAGGTTACCTGTCCGCTCGCCATTGCCCAGGAGTGTCCCCTCGACCCGGTCGGCGCCTGCCAGGAGGGCCAACTCGGCCGCCGCGGCGGCGCCACCCCGGTCGTTGTGAGTATGGACCGACAGTATGATCGACTCGCGTCTGGAGACATGAGTCGAAAAGTATTCGACCTGATCGGCAAAAACATTGGGGCTCGAGACCTCGACGGTCGCTGGCAGATTGATGATGCAGGGTCGCTGCGGCGTCGGTTTCCAGACATCCATGACCGCGTCGCACACCGCGACCGCATAGTTCGGCTCGGTCGCCGTGAAGCTCTCGGGCGAATACTGGAAGGTCCAAGCCGTCTCGGGCCGAGACTGCGCCTCGCGCAGGACCCACTCGGCCCCCTGACGGGCGATCGCAATCACCCCCTCGCGATCCTGGCCGAACACCCAATCGCGTTGGATCGGCGAGGTCGAGTTGTAGAGATGGACGATGGCCCGCGGTGCCCCCGTCAAGGCGTCGAAGGTTCGACGGATCAGATCCTCCCGCGCCTGAACCAGAACCTGGATGGTTACGTCGCCCGGCACTTGCTCTTGCTCGATCAACCAACGGACGAAGTCGAAATCGGGCTGACTCGCCGCCGGGAATCCCACCTCGATCTCCTTGAATCCGAGCTTCACCAAGAGTGACCAAAGCCTCTGCTTCTGCGCGACACCCATGGGCTCCAGCAGGGCCTGGTTCCCGTCACGCAGATCGACGCTGGCCCATATGGGCGCCTGCGCAATCACGCGGCTGGGCCACTGACGATTGGGCAGGTTCACCACCGGCCCAGGTCGATAGCGGCGGTGATCAAAGTGGGTCATGGTTGTCTCCGGGTTGGATGAGCGCCTTGCACGACGGGATCGAATTGTTCACGCCCGTGCCGGATGGACGACGGGCGGAACCCATAAGACCTACCCTTGTAGGGCCTTGGCTGCGCCAGCGATCCGGGTTTGGGGCTGGAGCCGATTGGACGCGAGCCTTGTGAGCCCTTGTTCGAGTCTGCGGCTGGTTGGCCGACAGAGATAGGATAATCTCGACAGGCAGACAGATGATTGCGAACATGCCGACTCTATCGGTCGTTTGAGCAATATTCTGCCAATTTTCGTGGTGACACACATGTTGAAGCTGGATCGCTATGACCGCCGGATCCTCGAGGAGCTGCAACGCGACGGGCGCGTCAGCAATCAGGAGCTGGCCGATCGCATCGGGCTATCGCCCTCGCCCTGCCTACGGCGTGTCCGCACACTCGAAGAGGCCGGAATCATCCGCGGCTACACGGCCCTGCTCGATGCCAGGGCGCTCGGGCTCAACCTCATGGTCATTCTCAGTATCTCGATGGACAAGCATACCCCGGAGCGATTCGAGCGCTTCGACACCGCCGTCAGTGCCATGCCCGAGGTGTTGGAATGCCTGCTGATCACTGGACGAGACGCGGACTATCAGCTCAAGGTCGTCGTCCGCGACATGGACGCCTACCAAGACCTGTTGCTCAACAAGATCACGCGCATCGAGGGTGTGACCGGTGTGCATTCGAGCTTCGTGCTGCGACGTGTGGTCGAGCGCGCAAACCTGCCGCTCGCTGAGCTATGAACCGCCGTGTCGAGCCAGCCTCATGAGATGCGATCTTGGGGAGTGATCGCCGGATCCCCCGTGTCAAGTCGAGGTTCGCGTGCCGGTTCCTGCACGACGTTCCCGATATCATCGAGAACCGAGTCGATATCCGGCAGCACATCGGCAAACTCGACGCCATACATCTCCCAGATCGAGATGAAGAAAGAGGCAATGAGTGGACCGATGAAGATTCCACTGAACCCGAACATGAAGATGCCCCCGAGCGTGCTCAGGAAGATCATCAGCTCGTGCATCTTGGTATCCCGACCGACCAGGATGGGCCGAAGGATATTGTCCAGGCTCCCGACAACCAGGCCGCAGAACACGCCAAGCCCGATGGCGGTCCCGACTTGACCCTGGAGTGCCAAGTAGATGCAGGCCGGGATCCACACCAGTGCCGAGCCTACCGCCGGGATAATGGACAGCACGATCATCACGGTGCCCCAAAAGACCCAATTTTCGATCCCCGCAACCGCAAAAGCGGCGCCCGCCAATCCGCCCTGGAGGAGGCCTATGAACAGGGTCCCCTTCAGCGTGGCTCGTGTGACCGAGGTGAACTTACGCAGCATGATGCGCTCGTCGGCGGCCTTCAACGGCAGGTAGTAAAGGATCTTGTTGATCACCTTATCCCCATCCATTTGCAGAAAATACATGCTGTAGAGGATCACGAACGCCATGAAGAAAAAGTTCAGGGTGCCGAGGGTCAGGGATGAAACGCTGCCGACCAGAAACTTGCTCGTCACCGAGACGGCCTCTCCCGCTTGCGCGAGCAGCATGTCCCTCAGGGGCAAGAGCTCATGGTAGAAGGGCAGCCCTTGCAACACCTCCGAGAAGGCGCCGGGATCGGCAAGCTGTGCCTTCGCCCATGGCACCAGCGTCTGAGTGACCTCGATCGCCTGCGCCACCACCACGCCAGCCAGGATCGTGAGCGGGATCAAGACCAAGGTTGCCATCACCAGGAGGGTTGCAGCCGATGCGAGGTGACGCCGTCCTCCGAAGCTGGCCTCGAGGCGAAGGAACAGGGGCCGAGCCAATGCACTGAAGAGTCCAGCCAGGAACAGTGCCATCAAGAACTGCTGGATCATCGCGAAAAAGAGTGCGGTGATTCCCAAGGCCATCAGGAGTACGATCGATTTGGTAACGAGATCTTGGTTCATGTGTGTTTCTTTTGCTCAAGTGACATTGTGGGATCGGGCCTGAATTATTCGGCAGTCGGACGTTTCATTAATCCAGGATCTTGTTCCGGAGGGTCGACAGCCGACCCATTGACCCCGCGAAACGGCCCGAAGCGTGCCTCGATCCGGTCCAGGGGCCGCTTGATCCAAGATCCGAAATAGACTTGGCCGGTCTCCTGAAGCACCTGGCAGCCCTCGCCCGGCAACAAGAGCGGGATCGGCCAGGGCGCACGAAAGATCAAGGCGTTCATCGGCGTCGCCCAGTCGTCGATGATCGCCATCCAAGGCCACTGCAGGGCGTAGGGCTCCTCGGGGCCGAAAGGCAGACAGGTTTCTTCAGAGCTCGCTGTGGCGTTCATGAGTCCGTGGCTCGCCGTCCACCAGGCGAATGATTTGGCCGACGCCAGAAGCGCAATCGCCAAGGCACTGAGCGCGAGCAGGCGCGAAAGGCGTCGGACGCAGCGCTCTGACGGCGTGACTGTGGAGCGCATGACGACCGTTAGAGCCATCAGGAGCAATCCAATCGGAAAGATGATCGCGGCCTTCAGTTTGACGCCCTCGCCGTTCAGGATCCCGGCGGCAATCAGAAGAGCGATCAGCGGAAGCAGCAGAAAGGCGGGCACCAGCAGCCGCCCACGGAGACCTTCGACACGATGCCGACCGGGGCCCAGGCTGAGCGAGACAAAAAGGGCCAGGACAGCGACCAGGATCAACAGCAGACCCTGTGGCAGCGTGTCGGGCAGCAAATACCAGGAAGCCGAGCCGGGATCGACATGCGAGCGCTCGTAGTCGCTCGAGCCGAGCAGGGTCCAAAGCAAACGCAGCAGAGTCGAGAGCGCGAAAGCCGCCGCGAGCCCAGCCCAGATCCGCCGTGCGCTGGGAGCCGACCGGATGTTCAGCAGGGCGATGAGACCCATAAGCCCTGTGAGCGCGAAGGTCATGGGGTGAAGCAGCAACAGCAGCGGAGCCAACCCGGCACCATAGATCCAGGTCACCCGTCGCCCCGGGGCCAGCACTGCAAGCAGCACGAATGGCCAGCCGAGATAGAGGCTCAGGAGGAGCTCCGACACGGCAGAAAAGTTGATCTGGTTGGCGACGAGGAACAGCGTCGGCAAGAGGATCAGCTCGGGGGCACGTTTGCGGACCACCAGCCAACACGCCAAGAGGGACAGGACCGGCAGTGATGCATAGGTGAATGTGAAAACCTGTCGGACGAGCAGGACCTCCGCGCCGAGCCAGGTCGCCACCAAGGCCGGGGTCTGAGGCAGCAGCGCGGCGACTCGAAGGGTCGGGATCACCGGCTCCCCGTCGACGGCGATCTTGAAGAAATAGTAGGCGCCATCGCCGAACAACGGCAGGCCGACGAGCGCTACCAGGACGTAGGCCAGCACGATCAGGGTCAAGGCAAGGGTTAGGAGATACCGACTGGATAGGGCGCATCTCTCCAGCTCGGGCCACTGGGCCTCGGGCAGGCCCCGGGTTGAGCGAGTCGCCGGTTTGGTTCTCGACATGGGATCAGGGCCACTCCGATGGGCCGATCAGGGATCACCCCTGCCTTCTGTGTGGGCACCCCCGGGCGACCCGGCTACCGTATCGAGAGCCGATGATCGTCCTGAGTGGGGAGTGAAGGGTACATGTAAGGCGGGGGCAGAGGCAGCTCGGGTGGCGTCGCTCCCCACTGGGGCACGGCCTCGAAGAGTCTTGGATCAGTGAAGCCCCGTGGGGTTTGCGGGCTCGGGGTTGGACGCCGAGGCTCGGGCGCAGCCCGTGGAGGATCGGGCGGGCGGAAACGATAGGGAGACGCACCCCATTCCGACGTGAACCCATTGGGTGTCCATGCGTCGCGATCCAATGCAGGGTCCCAGAAGCCCTCATTGCGCCACCTGGACCCTTCGGTATATCGCTGATACGACGCGAAGTCTTCGGGCGCGATCCGTTTCAGCTCGCGTTCTTGAAGAGGTCGGAAGCGATAGCCATCAAGCGCGGATCCCTGATCATGGAACGACCCGGGCGCGAAGGCCCGGTCCCTGCGCCATTCCAGGCGCGGATCCGGCTCCGAAGACCTCAAGGCACCGATCCCGTCCCAGGGCCGTTCCTCACGGACCCGATATGGATCCCTGCGGAGGCCATCGAAGGCATCGCGTGAGGGCGGTTCACGCCACTCGGCCCGCTCCGGATGCCTGGTCGCAATCGGCGGCTGATCGGCGACAGACGCCGTCTGTCGCACAGGCATAATCAATGTCACCATGATCACAGTGGTCACGACGACGATCGTGAGGAAGAGTGCCCCCAAAGCAACGGCGAGATAGAGTCGTTGATTCATCACTGAACAAGTGTCTCCCAAGCCCCCATAACACCTATGATGCCCGAGGAAATACCTGGTTCCCGCCCTTTCGGCGATAATGGGCCACTGAAACAATCAAGGCATCAACCGGAGTCCGCATGTCCCTACTCAAGCTCGGCATCCCGAAAGGGAGCTTGGAAGAGGCCACGATCGAGCTGTTTGCACAAGCCGGTTGGCATATCGCCGCTCACGCGCGAAATTATTACCCGGACATCGACGACCCGGACATCCGCTGTGCACTGATCCGTGCCCAGGAGATGGCACACTATGTCGAACGCGGAACACTCGACCTCGGCCTGACCGGGCTGGACTGGATCCTCGAATCTGAAGCCGAGGTCGAAGAGATCTGCAGCCTCACCTACTCCAAGGTCTCCAACCGCCCCAGCCGATGGGTTCTTGTGGTCCGCCAGGACTCGCCGATCCAGCGTGTCGAGGACCTGGCCGGCAAGAAGATCGCCACTGAATTGGTCGGTTTCACCAGGCGCTACCTCGCCGCGCGCGGGATCGAGGCCGCCGTCGAGTTCTCCTGGGGTGCCACCGAGGCCAAGGTCGTCGAGGGGCTGGTCGACGCCGTCGTCGAGATCACCGAGACGGGCAGCACCATCCGCGCCCACGGACTGCGTATCGTCGAGGATCTGCTGATCACCGAGACGCGGCTGATCGCAAATGCGCAGGCCATGCAGGACCCGGTCCGCCGATCCAAGATCGAGCAGATCGCACTGATGCTTCAGGCTGCCCTTCGTGCACGCCACAAGGTCGCCCTCAAATGCAACGTCCCGGCGGACTGCCTGGACGCGGTTGTCGAGCTGCTACCGAGCCTGCATGCTCCCACGGTCAGCCATCTCTACGACCGCCAGTGGCTTGCTCTCGAAACCATCGTCGATGCCGGCGCCGTTCGTGACCTCATCCCGAAGCTGAGGGCCGCCGGAGCCGAAGGCATCCTCGAGTACGGGCTCACCAAGATGGTCTGAGGCTCCGTGTCGCGCAGGCTGTTTTCAGAACAGAAACCGCGTGCCTGTCCGGAGCCGGTGGCTCTCTATACGGAATCCGGCTGATTCCCGAACCTGCAATCGGAACCGCGAGGGTCCTCGGCCTCTTGATGCAGTTTAGTCGATCGCGAAGCCGGGATGATGCTGATAATCCAACGGCTCGCAGGCAACGCCGGTGACCTCCGAGCTCGGATTGCCTGTGCGCAGCCAGTCGCGGAGATGAGCGACGGCACTCGCCTCACCGCAGACCAGAACTTCCACCCGCCCGTCCGGGAGATTTCGTGCGTAGCCGGTCACTCCCAGGCGCATGGCCTGCTCACGGGCCGACGCGCGAAAAAACACACCCTGCACCCGACCGCCCACGAGGCACCGGTAGCAGGTTCGATGCTCGCTTGGTTGCTCATCCATTGTCTGCTCCCTTTGTCGTCTGGGGGAAGTCGCTGACCGCGTGCCGGGTCATTGCCCGGCGGCGGCCTGACGTTCGCGCTTGTAGACCTGGAACGTCATCTCCTTATAGCGTTCTTGAACCACATAGTCTCCCAGCCACATGAACTCGGTGGCGTCACCCGTCGCCCCGGTGAATCTGGCCACCATGTTGCCGTCGAGATCGAAGAAGGCGAACACAGGTGTCGCGCGAACGCGATGGGACTTCAAGGCGAAATCCTTTTGAGGCATTGCGTTACCCGCAAAGTCGTGAATCTCGACATCACCCTCGATGTCGACGGGGAAGATCATGAAGTGCTCTCTGAAGAAGTCCTGGACCTCGGACTGGTTGAGGACGGTGGTCTTCATGCGATGACAGAAAGGACACTCGTCCATTTCGAACATGAGCAAGATCCCTTTTTTGCCCTCATCGCGGGCATTCTCGAGCTCCTCGGCGAAGTCACCGAAGGTGGTGTCGAAGAAATACTGGCTCGGATCGCGGGTCGCCGCGGAGACCGCGGTCGCTCCCGTCAAGAGCAGGATGCCGATCAGCCGGAGCAGCACCCGACCGTCGGGCCAAAGCAGACGGGTCATTCGTGTCCTACCTCCTCATGGTCATTGCGATCGCCGGGCAGAAACCCGGAACGGTTGGCTGATTCTCACCAGTTCGGCCCGACAGTTCAACGCTCATCTCGAGCCCTGCAGCGCGTCGGCGGCGAGGCCCGAAGACGGGTGCAAGACCGAGGGCCGACTAAAAATAGAGGCGATCAATCTGGACGCGGTTCAGCCTTGAGACGAAAACAGCGCCTCTGATGCCGGACGCGGTTTAGACTATCGGCGAATCCATTCAACGAACCAGCTGTCCGCCGGCTCCAACCCCGGCAGATCGATTGAACCACAGGTTTACGGAGACCTCCGCCCATGAGCTTTATCCTGGTCCTCTACTACAGCCGCTACGGAGCCACGGCCGAGATGGCTCATCATATCGCCCGCGGCGTGGAGGCTGGCGGTTTGGAGGCCCGGCTGCGAACCGTGCCAGCCGTCTCGACCGTCTGTGAGGCAACCGAGGACAGTATCCCGGCATCGGGCGCCCCATACGCCGAGCTGGACGATCTGCGCCGATGCGCCGGCCTCGCCCTCGGTAGCCCAACCCGGTTCGGCAATATGGCTGCGCCGATGAAGTACTTCCTGGACGGGACCAGCAGCCTCTGGCTTTCCGGTGCACTTGCAGGCAAGCCTGCCGGCGTCTTTACATCGACATCGAGCCTGCACGGCGGTCAGGAGGCCACACTCCTCAGCATGATGATCCCCTTGCTGCATCATGGGATGCTCTTGACCGGACTTCCCTACACGGATGCCGACCTGCTTCATACGCGCTCGGGCGGGACGCCCTATGGCCCCTCGCACCTGGCGGGGCCGGACAGCAGTCTGCCGGTTACGGACGAGGAGAAGCGCCTCTGCATGACCCTGGGGCGCCGTCTCGCCGAGACCGCCGCCGCCCTCTCCAGGCACACAGACTAACGGCCGAAACGCGGCAGCCAGGGTCGCGGACCTGAAACCAGGTGACCGATCAACCGGGACAACTCCACCTCCCGATCGCCCTGGTCCGGGAGCCCACCTTGGTCGACTATCGGCTGGGCCCCAATGCCGAGGCCGTGGCCGCGGTTGAGCGCCTGGTCAAAGGCACAGGTGAGCCGTATCTGTTCCTGTTCGGGGGGCCTGCGACGGGCAAGACGCATCTGCTGCAGGGGGCCTGTCATGCAGCGGCCGAAATCAACCTGAAGGCCCAGTACGTTCCGCTCGCACATGCCGGACTCCTGCCATCGATCTTCGACGACTTGGAGTCACGCGATCTCCTGGCGATCGACGATGTGCAGGCCATCGCCGGCAAGGCTGATTGGGAGTTGGCCTTGTTCGATCTGTTCAACCTTGCGCGGGCGCGCAGATGCGCCCTTCTGATTTCCGCCCGCTCGGCACCGGACGCCTTGGGACTCGGCTTACCGGATCTGTGCTCAAGGCTGCAGTGGGGACCCCGCTACTGCCTGCTGCCGCTGAGCGATCAAGACTGCGAGCAATTGGTCATCGAAATCGCGGCAGGGCTCGGGATGCGGTTAGGACCGGAGACCGCGCGCTACATCATGAACAACCATGCCCGCGACCCGGCCTCCCTAGTCGCCTTGGTCACGCAGATCGACCAGGCGAGCCTGCGTGAGCAGCGTCAGCCGAGCATTCCTCTCGTCCGTCGCATCATCCGCGGCGAGCTTTGACGCAGAGGGTGAGGCAAGGATCAACCCTGCTTCCAGCCGTGTCTCCGCGCTTTGCGACCCCAGATCCAGACATATTGGGCACCGCTGACCACCACGGTGGCAAAACAGGCCCAGATCATGACGCCGGTCAATCCGTCCGGCACGGGTATAGGCCCGGCATCCGCGATCACCAGCACCACCAACAGGATCTGCACTAATGTGTTGAGCTTGCTGATCGGGATCGGCGCCGCCTCGACCGCCTCGACCCCGAAGTGATAAAGAAGCGCCCCCGTCACGATGATGAGATCACGTAGGATCACGGCGAGCACGAGCCAGACCGGTACCAACCCTTGCCAAGCCAAGACAAAAAAACAACTGATCAGCAGGGCTTTGTCCGCGGCCGGATCCAGGATCCCGCCTAATCGCGTCCGCCAGCCATAGTGTTTTGCCAAGAACCCATCCAACCCGTCAGAGGCCCCGGCGACGGCGAAGACGAACAGGGCCCAGCCGTATTCCGCGGACAACAGCAGATAGATGACCGGAACGACCGCGACGAGTCGCAGGACGCTGATGATGTTTGGAATATCCTTGAGTTTCACGTACGCGCTCCGGTCGCCGCAGGGCGGCCCCAAACCTTGATGCTAGTCCGGTCTCTCTCGCCTGTCCAAGGTCATTGGATCGTCGCCAGGCCGAGATCACCCCGACGCCCCGCAGGTCGCCCCGGACGCGGTTTAGTCGGGACCCCGCTGGACTGCTAGAATACCGTCGCAAACCCGTACCATGGAGCCAGAGTGTGACGCAGGATTCCACCACGTCCGCATCCCCATCCCTCAGCTATCGCGATGCCGGCGTCGATATCGATGCCGGCGCCCGGCTCGTGGAGCGTATCAAGCCGCTCGCCGCGGCCACCGTTCGACCCGGCGTCATCACGGGGCTCGGCGGCTTCGGGGCGCTCTTCGAGCTCCCGCTGGCCGACTACCGTCAACCCGTCTTGGTCTCGGGCACGGATGGCGTAGGCACCAAGCTCAAGCTGGCGATCGAGCTCGGACGTCACGACAGCATCGGGATCGATCTGGTCGCCATGTGCGCGAACGATATCCTGGTCAGCGGCGCCGAGCCTCTGTTCTTCCTCGATTACTACGCGACTGGCCACCTGGACCTGAAGGTCGCAACATCTGTCATTTCCGGGATCGCCCGCGGCTGCGAGCTGGCCGGCTGTGCGCTGACCGGGGGCGAGACGGCCGAGATGCCCGGCATCTATGCGGGCGGAGACTACGACCTCGCGGGTTTCTGTGTCGGGATCGCCGAGAAGGCCGATCTCATCCTGCCGGAACGGGTCCAACCGGGTGACATCCTGATCGGGCTGGCGTCGTCCGGACCACATTCCAATGGTTATTCGCTGATTCGGAAGGTCATCGAGGTGAGCGGCGCCGATCTGACCGAGGATATGGACGGTGTCGGCCTCGGCGAGCGGCTCCTCGCACCGACCCGCATCTATGTCCGCTCCGTCCTCCCCTTGACCAGGTCCATGGAGGTGCATGCCCTCGCTCACATCACCGGCGGCGGCCTGACTGAAAACCTCCCCAGGGTGCTTCCCGATCACACAAGAGCCGTGCTGGACCTCTCGAGCTGGGCGCGTCCGCCGGTCTTCGACTGGATCCAGACCCACGGCGGCATTGCCGACGCGGAGATGCTGCGGACCTTCAACTGCGGGGTCGGGATGATCATTGCCGTCGCCGCGGACGACCGGGACCTGGCGTTGGAGCAGCTCCTCGCCTCGGGTGAAGACGCCTGGGTGATCGGTCAGGTCGAAGCGGGCCAGGGACCGGCCTCGGTCGTCTACCAGGGCGAGGTCAGACATGCCTGATGGCGAACGCCTGCGCGTCGTGGCCCTCATCTCGGGCAGCGGCAGCAATCTGCAGGCATTGATCGATCAAGAGGCTGCCGGCCTACCCTTTGAGATCGTGGCCGTGATCAGCAACCGGCCGGATGCCTTTGGCCTCGAGCGTGCGCGACGGTCAGGGATCCCGGCGGAGCTGCTCGATCATCGCGACTATGCCGGTCGCGAGCCCTACGAGGCCGATCTGCAGGTCTTGATCGATCGCTATGCCCCCGACCTCGTCGTTCTGGCCGGCTTCATGCGCATCCTCACACCCGGACTCGTCGAGCATTACAAAGGCCGAATGCTCAACATTCATCCCTCCCTCTTGCCCAAGTTTCGGGGTCTCCATACCCATCAACGTGCTTTGGACGCCCAGGAGCGCGAGCATGGGGCGAGCGTCCATTTCGTCACGGCCGAGCTCGACGGAGGTCCGGTCATCATCCAGGCCCGCATCCCCATCGACCCGAACGAAGATGCCGCGACCTTGGCCGCGCGCGTGCTCAAACAGGAGCATGTCATCTATCCACAGGCCGTTCGCTGGTTCGCGGAAGGGCGCCTGCGTTTGGGCGATGATGGCCTGCCCTGGTTTGATGAGGCACCGCTGACATCCCCCATCCGGATCGACCAGATGACGACGAATGACCAGACGCAAGAAGCAGGCTTTCCGCGCTGGAACCAGGCCACCAGTATCATTTGATCCGGGAAAGATCTGTTCTCGTCAGCAACCGACACAGAGATCGATCGCGGCCTCCACGGGCAGATCGGCTCGCCGAGCCCATTCCATCATGGAGCCGTCGTAGAGCCTTGCCTGCTCGTTACCCAAGACCGCATAGGCTGCGAACCAAGTGAGCGCGGCGCGGTTTCCAGAATGGCAAAAGTGCACCTGATCGCCGCTGTCGGAGATCCCGCGGGCCGCGAACAAGCGACGCAGCATATCTCGGTCACGCAGGCTCGCCGAGCCAGGCTCCAGGACCCAGTCATACGGCAGATGCTTGGAGCCCGGGATGGTACCGGGGCGCTCCGCCTTGTCGCCGGTATAGATCCCGACGAACTCGCCCTCGGTCCGGGCGTCGACCAGCTCGATCCGCCGATCCAGGCTGGTCTTCACCGCAGACGCATTGGGCGCCATCGCGGCGTCGGGCGATGCCTGATAGGTCTTCGCAGGCAGCCCATGATTGCCGGACTGGATCGGGCCGCCGGCTTGGGCATAGGCAACCAGACCGCCGTCCAGGACCGATGCCTGGCTGTGACCCAGGACCTTCAGGGTCCAGAAGACACGCGCTGCAGCGGCCAGATCGCCGGCATCGCGTCCGGTTGTGACGATCACGAGGTGATCCGCTTCGGAGAGTCCGAGTCCACCCAACATCGCCTCCAGATCGGCGATCGGCGGCAGCATGCCCGCAAGGCTCTGCTTGTCGTCGGTGCGCCAGGCTTCGTAAGGTGCGTTGACGGCACCGGGAATGTGAAAGCGTTGATAGGATTGAGCATCCTGGATATCGACGAAGCGGATTCCGGTCGTGTCCAGATTGGCCTTGGCCCAGCCGGCATCAACGACGGCCGGTGCCGTCGCTTGAGCCACGCCGGTCAGGAGGAGGCCGATGAATATGCAGAGGTGTGTGAATGGTCGAGTCATAGCGTACAGGGCACCTGCTTTGTGGTTGGTTCGAATGCCTCCGCCGAGATCAGTCGGGAGCGCGATACGGCGCGCTCTTGCTGACGGTCGGAGATTCGACAGGTCCGATCAGGACGTGACCCGCGCCACGTCAAAGGCAGAGGTGGATTAGCCCGCGCTCAACCGGGCGACTTCTTGCGGGTTGTGACCTCTGCGGCTTGCTGGGTATCCGAGGATCCGCTCGCCGCCAGGGTCGACGCATTCGACAGCATTTTCTGGAACATATCCCAAGACGCCATGGTCCCGGCCACATAGGGTTGGAAGAGCTTGATCGGGTCGTATCCCTCGGTGCCGGAGATCATGCGTTCGCGGATATCCTCCATCAACTGACGCTGGAAGGCCTCGACATCCGGGAGGCCAAACAGCTTACGCATCTCCTCCGGTGTGATTTCAACGTCGACACTGATCTTCATTCCTTTCTCCCGATTGCGCGGCACGGGCCGCTCCCGAAAACAGATTTGGACGATGCTCACCGCCCCAAACAGTATTGAGAGTCCTGCTGGAGGCACTTTGATCGCAGCGATTCTATTCAGCCGAGTCTCGGACGCCCCTTGTTCTGGCGAAGGCCGAGAGGACCCCAAGGCGACGCAGGTCACTCCGGAGCCGGTTCAGTGACGACTCGCGCGCGGCACGGCGTCGGTCGGGGCGGGGTCCTCGACGGCCATGGTACGGCGCACACGACGCCCGACCAAGAGACAAGCCCGCTCGAACGCACGAGCGGCCTCGCGGGCGTTCCACTCCCACTCGGACGGGTTCGCCGTCACTGGAAATTGCCAGTGCCCGGTCGTCAGGACGGTGCCGATGCGCACCTCGAGTGTCCAGTCATGCCAGACCGTGCCTGGCTGATCATCCTCGACGAACTCCTGCTCGGCCAGTCGGATATAATTGCCGACACGATCCTCCATGGACACCAGATCGGAAATGACCAGCGAGTCATCGACACAACTGGTCCAGCCGGTGTGGACCGCACTCGCCGTTCCCATCAAGGAATGGATCAGGAGCGACGGTGTCAGGGTCAACGACAACGGGGTTTCCCAATCCGGCTCGCCGGTCTCGTCGGTCTCTGTCGTCTCTGTGGTCATGGCGAATCCTTAAACATGCGACTTGTCCCCGGATCAGGCGGGGCGTCTAATCGCCACAAGTCTATAGGTCTGCTCCGTCACAGGGCAATCCTCGTTCGGGCGTCGTCCGAGAGCCATTCAGCGTCAAGGCATCAATCCATGTCCGTTCTTCTCGATCTCAGTATTTTCCCGGTGGACCAGGGCGTCAGCGTAAGCGCCTTTGTTGCGCCCATCATCGCGATGATCCGCGACAGCGGCTTCGAGTACAGGCTTTCCCCGATGGGGACTATTGTCGAGACGCCGACCTTACCCGAGGCGCTCGACCTGATCGCGCGTGCCCAAAGGCTGTTGGACGAGCTCGGCTGCGAGCGCGTTTATGCGACCGCTAAGTTCGACATCCGCAGCGGGCCCGCTGGACGCCTCTCCGGAAAGATCGAATCCATTCGGCACAAGATCGGCGAGGTCGCACATTAGTCTAGGTCTCGCTGGATATCCGCTCGCTTAAGTCGAGCACGCCCTTATATCCAGGCGTATGCGGGGCAGTTGACGCGGCTTCAGGGTTTCATTCTTTTCAGGGCGCAGATGATGAAGGTTGCGATCTTTTCCGATGTACAAGCCAACCTGCCGGCAATGGAGGCCGCGGTCGAGGAGATCCTCCACTGGGATCCGGATCTGGTCGTGATGGATGGCGACCTGGTGAACCGCGGGCCAAGCAGTCTCGCCTGTGTCGAGCTGTTCGATGAGCTGCGCAAGGGACGCGGATGGCTTCCCGTGAAAGGCAATCACGAAGCCTGGATCCTGCGCTGCAGTCAGGAGCCACCGCGAACCGAGCTGGAGGCGCAGATGCGTCGCTTCGCCGACTGGACCTATCACCAGATTCGTGAACGCATCGCGGCGATCGAAGGCTGGCCCGACCATCTCTGCTTCCATGGCAGTCAGGAGAACAGTTGGGTCCACGTCACTCACGGCACCATGGCCGGGAACCGGTTCGGCATCTCGGCGAGCGTCCCGGATGAGGAGATCCGCGGCAAACTCCCGGTGGACGTCGCACTGTTCGTCACCGCACATACGCATCGACCCCTGCATCGAGAGCTGGACGGCATCCCCATTCTCAACGTGGGGTCCGTGGGGTCACCCTTCGACGGCGATCCGCGCGGCAGCTATGTGCGTCTCGAGGAGAAGAGCGGGCACTGGTCCTGGGAGATCCTTCGTTTCGAGTACGACCGTCGCCGCGCCGAGCGAGACTTCCACGATTCGGGCTTTATCGAGGAAGGCGGCCCCCTGGCACGGATCCTTTTCGAGGAGTGGCGCCAGGCGCGCTTGCTGATGCCCTATTGGCGGCGCGACTTCGAGCCTGCCGTCCTTGCGGGTGAGTGTGAGCTTGGTGTGGCGGTGGATGCATTTCTGCAGGGAATTGCGCAAGGTTGAGCACCGGCCGATACGATTTGACCAGGCCCCGGGCTTGCCGAAGCCGCGGACCTAAGGAAGCCATATCGGTTTCGGCAGGGTCGACGGCCCGGATGACGCTGAGCCCGATTGATCGATCGAAACCGATATCGCCCTGGTCGGCCGTCGTCAGCGATCCCAGCCGACGCTCATCCGTCGTGCGCCTTCCGGGGTGAATCCCGAGAGCGCGCGCCGCAGCGGCCATCTGTGCTTGGCCGCAGTCGGCTCGCTGCGGGCACTTGTTGATCACTGACGTGCTTGCCGGTCGAGGATGAAAACGGTCGCCCCCGCGCCCAGCAAACCCCAGAACACCATGGGTACCCAGGCGCTGCCAACGAGCGCATCGAGGCCATAGGTGACGCTGGCAAGAATCAGAAAGACCGTGGCTGTGATGAGGCTAAGGATCAATGGCAACATGGTTGTTTCCTTTTTACTACAGTGTTGTCCTGTATATTAGCGTTTCCTTAACTACATGCAAGGGGTCAGGGGCCGCGCAAAGCGTGCTGTAATCGATCTTTAACGTCCATGTAACAGATTGAAACCATTGGATGCACGAGGCCCAGCAAGCAACGAGGCCAAGTCCGACGGCTCATGTCGGCCAAATCACGCAATCGATGACAAATTGCAACAAGATGTAACGGGACATGGAATCTCCCACGTCTCAGATCTTTCGTCGGTCAACCATCGACGCCTTCAGGAGCAACGGATGAGCGATTCCGATCGCATGTATCGCTTTCTTTTCGAGCACACCGGCATTCGCGGGAATCTGGTGCACCTCGATGCAACCTGGCGCGCAGTCCAGAGTGCACACCCCTATCCGGAAGCGGTTCGAAATCCGCTTGGAGAAGCACTGGTTGCCGTGACGCTGCTCGCCTCGACGATCAAGTTTCAAGGGTCGCTGATCCTTCAGGCCCAAGGGAGCGGACCCATTCGGACCCTCGTTGCCCAGACGACCCATGAGCACAAGGTGCGCGGTCTTGCCCGATGGGAAGGCGAGGTCCCGGTCACCGGGGCATTACCGGAACGCTTCGGCGAGGGCCATCTGGCGTTGACCATCAAGCGACGTGGCGCCGAGCCTTATCAAGGGATCGTGCCATTGGAGGGATCGGATCTCTCGGCCGCGATCGAGCGCTATTTCCGCGACTCCGAGCAGCTCCCGACTCGACTCTGGCTGACCGCCGGGGAGGATCGTGCCGCCGGACTATTGCTCCAACGCCTGCCCAGCGACGGCCTGAGCGACGAGGATTGGGAGCGGATCGGGCTGCTCGCCGGCACTCTGACGCGTGAGGAGCTGACGGGACAGTCCACCGGCGATCTCCTCTACCGACTCTTCAACGAAGAGTCGATCCGGCTTTTCGAGCCTGAGCCGATCGCGTTCCGTTGCGGGTGCTCGCGCACCCGGACCGAGGAGACGTTGAAGCTTCTCGGCCCGACCGAGGTCGCCGACATCATCGCCGTGGAGGGCTCGGTCAGGGTCACCTGCGAGTTCTGCAATCGCACCTATGCCTTCGACGCCGTGGACGCTCGGCAGCTCTTCGCCGAACATACCCGTCACGCACCCTCACCCGCTCAGCATTGAGCGACCCATCGATGGCAAGCCAGCTGCAGCCACTGCTTGGGCTGGTTCTCATCCTCGGTCTGGCCTGGCTGCTCAGCGAGCGCCGTCGTGATGTCAAGGCACGCCTGATCATCGCTGGTCTGACCCTACAGATTCTCTTTGCTCTCGCGCTGCTGAAGCTGCCGCTCGCTCAAGCGGCGTTCCTGACGCTCAACGACCTTGTCCTGGCGCTGCAGCGCGCCACTCAGGCCGGGACAGAGCTGGTCTTCGGCTACATCGGTGGCGGCGCCACGCCGTTCGACACGCGCTATCCGCAGAACAGCTTCGTGCTCGCCTTTCAGGCGCTCCCGCTGATTCTGGTGATGAGCGCGCTGTCCGCCCTCCTCTTTCATTGGCGGATCCTACCCCTGATGGTCCGTGGCTTTTCCTGGCTACTCAGACACACCATGGGTACCGGCGGCGCGCTCGGACTCGGGGCCGCGGCAAATGTCTTCGTAGGCATGACAGAGGCGCCCCTATTGATCCGTCCCTATCTTGCCGGGATGTCGCGCGCGGCGCTTTTCGCGCTCATGACCTGCGGCATGGCGACCGTCGCCGGAACCATCATGGTGCTCTACGCGGGAATCCTTGCGGAGTCAGTCCCTGACGCGATGGGACACATCCTCACCGCGTCCCTGATCAGTGCTCCAGCGGCCCTGATGCTGGCGGGAATCCTGGTGCCCGAAGACGCCAACGAGGCCGACCAGACACTGGTCGCCATCGCAAGCGAGTCCCGCAGCAGTATGGACGCCGTCACCCGCGGGACGCTCGACGCCATCCCACTGTGGCTCAACATCCTCGCGATGCTGATCGTGATGGTGGCCCTGGTGAGTCTCGCCAATCAGCTCCTGGCCCTGCTCCCGACGGTGGCGGGCGAGCCCTTGACGGCTCAGCGGATCCTCGGCTGGATCATGGCCCCGATTGTCTGGTCGATCGGTATCCCCTGGTCCGAGGCACAGGTCGCCGGCTCGCTCATGGGCATCAAGACCATCCTCAACGAGCTGATTGCCTACCTGGGTCTGGCGAGTCTTCCGAGCACTGAGCTCAGTGACCGCAGCCGGCTGATCATGACCTATGCGCTTTGCGGCTTCGCCAATCTGGGCAGCCTTGGCATCATGATCGGTGGCCTCGGCGCCATGGTGCCGCAGCGACGCAACGAGATCGTCGCTCTCGGGATGAAATCCATTCTCGTCGGGACGATGGCGACTCTGATGACAGGGGCCGTGGTCGCGTTGATCATATGACCAGCACGGCGGGTTGCACTCCACCGACTCGCCCGCCGTGTCGGAGACGAGTCGGCTGCGTGGCCCACTCGATACCAAAAAACGCCGGGGTGGCTCAGCTTTTGAGCCACCCACCGGATTAGTATCAAGCGATCCGGCTCCATGAGGCTACTCCGATGTTCCGTTCCCATCCGCAACGATCCGCGACGACCACCCCCGAGCCCTGTCTCGACGAGGCGATCATCGGCCGTCATCTCGTGATTCAGCGCAGCCGACTCGCCGGTTTCAGGCACCACGCGGCGCCGACCCTCCTCCCGGCGCTGCGGGCCGGTTCGCCCTTGACCCTGAGTGCGGAGCGTGACAACCCACACGACGGCGATGCCGTAGCCGTCCACTGGCAGGGCCACATGCTGGGCTATCTCCCGCGTGGCGAGAACCTGGTCGTCGCTCGCCTCCTGGCGCGGCAGCGCCGGTTGAGCGCGCGCGTCCGCCGCCTGGTCCCGGATGCCGATCACAACGAGCGGTTGCAGATCGAGATCCTGATGCATTGACTCGACTCGACTCACGGCAAAAGCGGGTCCGAGAGGTGCCCACTGGCAGCTCGCCCAAAGACGTCGGACAATATCGCCATGAAAGCGACTGACCGAGGCGGATGATGGGCGACGAGATCAGAGGGCATTGCTGGAATTGTGGACTGGGACTGACTAAGCTGGACTATGGGCGGGAGCTTCGTTGCGCAGGGTGTGACAAGCCGAGCCATTGCTGCCGCAACTGTCGCCACTACGCCCCGGGGCGACCCAATGAGTGTCGGGAACCGATGGTGGATCGCGTCATCGAGAAGGATAGGTCCAACTTCTGTGACTGGTTCCAACCTCTGCTGCGATCTCCCGCACCGGGATCCGAGGACATCCGCCCCGCGATCGATGACCCGGAGTCGCTGAGACGCGCGGCCGACGACCTGTTCAAATGACCTGAGGCCATGATTGGACCGAAATCGCCCGGGGTCTCACTAGGGATTCGATTTGTTTTTTTCCACGGCGCAGCCCCGCGCCGAGAGCCGAAAGGCCAATCATGATGCGAAACATCCGCGATGCTGCCAGTCATCTTTTCCATAAGGTCGTCGTTACCGCAGGGCTCGTCCTGGCGACAACGATCAACGCCTGTGCATCGGATCAAGACATGACTGCCGAACGTAATAGACTCGTCGACAAGCTCGAGGCGGAGGTCCGCATGACCGCGATGGAGCTGGGTTTCGACAGGCTCGATCCCAGCGTCGCCGACGCCATGCGCAAGGTTCCTCGACATGTCTTCGTACCGAACGCGCAACGAGCCCTCGCCTATATCAATCATCCTTTGCCGATCGGCAGCGGACAGACCATCTCCCAGCCTTTCATCGTCGCCATCATGAGTCAGTTACTCGATGTCGGACCGGGTGATCGGGTCTTCGAGCTCGGAACCGGGTCCGGATATCAGGCCGCAGTGCTCGCAGCCATGGGAGTCGAGGTCTATTCAATCGAGATCGTCCCCGATCTGGCCGAGCGCGCCGTCGAAAACCTGACCGCCGCTGGCTACCCGGACGTCAAAGTGCGCGCGGGAGACGGCTGGCTCGGTTGGCCGGAGGCTGCACCCTTTGACGCTATCATCCTCACCGCCGCAGCGCCTGAGATCCCTGCCCGGCTGGTCACGCAGCTCAAACCCGGCGGCCGGCTGCTGATGCCGATCGGAGAGGTGGACCGCGTCCAGCAGTTGGCGGTCTTCGACAAGGGCCTGGATGGTCGTCTGCAGCGACGCGATCTCCTCCCGGTTCGCTTCGTTCCGGTGACGGGTCCGTTGAGCGACTGAGCGTTCCCAAGCGATTCAGCGAAGAGCGCTCGCGACACTAATGTCTTCGCAAGGAAACCCTCGGAACAACACGGAAACGGAAAAACTGTCTTGACCCGTTCAGACCTTTCCGGAGCCTTCCCCGGGTTGACGTGGCTAAAACCTCTTGCTTGACGACGACATCGTCACTGGGCTCGCGCGATCAGTTCGGCTTGAGTCAAGCGCCGCGGGGCATCGCGCCATCCTCCTGCTGAGCGGCGACCGGCACTGGACAGCGACCCAGGCACGGAGCGCCGTCGCAGCCATGCCTGGCCTGATCCCGACCTGGCTCACCGAGCGGCCGATCGCGGACGATGCGCGTCCGCTGCAATCCGCCGTCCGACTCCTCGGCAGCGATCTGGATCTCTTGGTCTATGACGCCCACAGCGGGTTCGATCCCGATGGCTTCGGCGCAGCCACAGGCGCGATTCGCGGTGGAGGTCTCCTGCTGCTGTTGACACCACCCCTGGCGGATTGGTCGGATCTGGTCGACCCCCAGGCCGAGCGCATCGCTGTCTGGCCTTGGACCTCGGCTTCGGTCGGTAGGCGCTTTTTGCGGCGTATCGCAAGCCTGCTGCGTGCCGGCGACGGCCTGATCCGTCTCGCGCAGGGAGATCCGCCGAGCTTTCGGGCTGCGCAGGGGTTTGTCTCGGATGTTGGGCGAGTCGCCGATGGGATGACCGACGCTCATCGAACGACTGAGCGGGCTAAACCGGACCCGGCCCGACCAGCGACGCCGGATCAGGATCACGCCATCGCCGCCATCCTGGCGGTCTCGAATGGCCGTGCACGACGTCCGCTGGTCATCCGGGCTCACCGTGGCCGCGGAAAGAGCGCGGCGCTGGGGCTGGCTGCAGGCCAGCTCTTAGGTGCTGGATCGATCCGGATCCTGGTGACCGCACCGCGACGCTCCGCCGCCGAATCGGTATTCAGGCACGCGAGTGCCGTCCTGGGCGGTCAGTCGCCGAATCAGACGTCAGGGATGGATCGGGGCAAGGCAGCAGCCTGGTCTTACCGATGGGGGCCAGGTGTCGACGAAAGGTCCCTTGCCTTTCGCCCTCCCGCCGAGCTGGTCGCAGACCTCCCTCCCGCCGATCTTCTCCTGATCGACGAGGCCGCCGGAATCCCCGCACCCTTGCTCGAGATCATGCTCGCGCACTACCCGCGAGTGGTGTTCGCGACGACCGTGCATGGCTATGAGGGGACCGGGCGCGGTTTCGATGTGCGCTTCCGCGCGACGCTGGATCGTGTCACACCGAGTTGGCGCGAGATCACCCTCGACACACCTGTTCGCTGGGCGGCGGACGACCCGCTGGAGGCCCTCACCTTCCGGGCCCTGCTCCTTGATGCCGCTCCGTCCACTGCGGAGTCACTGATCAAAAGCGATCACTCCGAAATGCGCTGCGAGCGCATCGACCGCGACGTTCTGGCCTGCGACGAGCCCACCCTGCGCGAGCTCTTCGGTCTGCTCGTCATAGCTCATTATCAGACTCGGCCGATGGATCTCCGGATGTTGCTGGACGGCCCGAATGTGCGGATCTATGTCGTGCGCTCGGGCGAGCACATCGCCGCCACCCTGCTTGCGGCCGAGGAAGGCGGCTTCTCCGACCCGGCCTTGCGGGAGGCCATCTTCGCTGGGCGGCGCCGGCCGCGTGGTCATCTGCTCCCCCAGACGCTGTCCACCCACGCCGGGATCGCCGAGGCGACCGCCCTGCGCTACCTCCGGGTGATCCGCATCGCCGTCCACCCGGCACTCGCACGCCGTGGTCTCGGCCGCCTCCTGCTCCGCCGTCTCGACCGCGAGGGCCGCGCCGAGGGATTCGATCTCCTGGGTGCAAGCTTCGGTGCGACGCCCGACCTGGTCCGCTTCTGGGACCGCTGCGGCTTTCACCCAGCGCAAATCGGCACCAGCCGCAACGCCGCAAGCGGAGAGCACGCACTCGTCATGCTGCGCCCACTCAATGCGCGAGGCTGGCGGTTCGCATCAGAGGCCGAGGCCCGTCTCGAGTCCAGACTACCTGTGCTTCTCGGCGGTCCGCTCCGTGGACTCGATCCCGTCACTGCCACCGCGATCGTCGCCGCAATGCGAAGCCTTCCCTCCTCCCGGGATCCGACATCGAGCCTCCCCTCTCAGGTGCTCGACGACCATGAGCTGACTGGCTTTATCGATGGCTATCGCTCACTCGATGCCACCCTGCCCCTCCTGGCCGATATGACCCGTCACCGGCTCGGATCCTGCCTTCGGGCTGGACAGATCAACATCCAGGACGCCGCCTTGATGATGGCCGCAGCACGCCAACTGCGCTCCGTGCCTGAATTGGTCAAATGCTTTGGCGCGCAAGGCCGAGACGAGATTCTGTCGAGAATCCGGCGCGCGTCGGCTGCACTGCGCCACGATCCCGCCGGCACCGAGCCTCACCAACCCTGATGAAAAACCCACCCGTACTCTCCGCTGGTGTGATCCCGGTCCGAGGTGTCGGATCCGAGCTCCGATTCCTGCTCCTGCGCTGTTACAGCTACTGGGATTTTCCAAAAGGCGAAACCGACCCGGGCGAGGTGCCCTTGGAGGCCGCACGCCGCGAGGTGGAGGAAGAGACCGGACTGACCGCGCTCGACTTCCGGTGGGGCGAGTCGTTCGTCGAAACGCCGCCCTACGGACGAGGCAAGATCGCGCGCTATTATCTGGCCGAGTGTCCGAGCGGCGAGGTGGTTCTGGCGGTCAATCCTGAGCTGGGATTCCCCGAGCATCATGAGTATCGCTGGGTAACCCTCGAAGAGGGTCGAGCGCTCCTGAACGACCGGGTGCGCGCCGTCCTCGAGTGGGCGGAGCAGCAGATCGCCGAATCGCCAAAGCCGGCGGATCCCCTCAACCCAACCGACCCATAGAGAGCGAGCACCATGTCGATCGAGCACGACTCCGAGACCCCAGATGCCATGCTGACCCCGACGGAGGCACGCGTCCTCGGCTGTCTGATGGAAAAGCAGCGGACCACGCCCGATCAGTACCCGCTGACCCTGAACAGCCTCGTCAGCGCCTGCAACCAAAAGAGCGCACGACATCCCGTCATGACGATGAGTCCCGGCCAGGTCGGCCACGTGGTCAACCAATTGCGTGACCGCGGTCTCATCTATGCCAGCCTGACAGGACGCACCGAACGCTACGACCATAAGATCGTCGGGACTTTCCTATTGAGCCGGGAAGAGCAGGCGTTGCTCTGTGCCCTGATGTTGCGCGGTCCCCAGACAGTCGGCGAGTTGCGGACCAATACCGCCCGCCTGACCGATTTCAAAGACCTCGAGCAGGTGTCGAAGACCCTCCAGGGCATGGCCGAGCGAGACCGCCCGCTCGTCGTCGAGCTGCCGCGCCAGCCCGGCAAGCGGGAAGAGCGCTATGCGCACCTCCTTTGCGGTCGACCCAAGATCGAAGACATCGCGGAGTCGGTGCCGTCTCAAGCCAGCGAGCCGAGCCGTAGCGCCCGCATCGAGGCATTGGAGGCCGAGGTTGCCGAGCTGAGAGCCGAGATCGACCGGCTCTGGTCTCTCACCGGGCTCGACGATCGGAGGTGAATGGCCTGGAGCGACGACCCGGCCAGGTCCGGACGATGGTCGATGACATGCCGGAAACGAAAGGACTGGTCGATCAGGTGAACAGGGTCAGGACGCCCGTGTAGCCATAGAGCCGATCCTGCGAGATCTCCCCATTCGCATAGAATCCGACGATGGGGACATCCCCCAGGGCCGCCTGGATCTGTTTGAGCTCGGCCGACTCCGGTCCGAAGAGGTTCACGCCTCGTCCCAGACAGGAGACATAGATGCCGCCCCGCGGCGCGCCGGACAAACGGCCCTTGATCCCTTTAAGCATTCGGTCGAGATCCTCCCGGGCCGTGTCGGCGTCGCGCCGGCAGAACATCAGCTCGCGTCCGGGCTCCACCAGATCGCCGATCGCCACCAGGCCCTGGTTGGGATCGATACCAACGAGGTTGCGGACCAGATAGTCGCCGGTGTCCGAGCCCTGGATGGGCAGACCTGCAAAGACATCGCCGCCGAGGCGCGACAAGTTTCGGGACAAGGCCTCTCCGATATCCTGTTTGAGCATATCCAACGCGGGCTCACCGTCGAGCCGGATCAGGATGTTGTGCTGGGCGTCGGTGATGAGATGGTGCGGCCCGATCGGCGAGCAGCCCTGACTGAGTCGAGTCAGGATCCCGACCCGATCGGTGAAGAGCACACCGGATAGACCACTCCGCATCACCCCATTGGCAATCGTGGCACTGGTTCCCCGCGAGCTGGCCAGGCCACCGACCAGGAAGCCTGCCGTGGTCCGTTGCGCGAGCTGCTGGATTAAGGTCTCGGTCAGACCATTGGAGGGATCACCGTGGACCAGACCCAGATAGGGAGGGTTCGTCTGCATCCAGTCGCCGTGCCGGGCGTCGAAGTCGTCCAGGTCCTCGACCAGTCCGGGAAAGACCCGGAAGTCGGTCGGGGGGAACTCACCGAGCATGGCCGCGATGGCCGGCTCCTCATAATACTCGGCGCCGGTCGCACAGATCCCCATTCCGACGCTCCCGACCCACTGATCGACGCCGGTCGAATTCCGAAAGAGTTGCAAGATCTCACCCAGCTCATCGGCCAGGCTGTCCGTGACATAGAGGAACCCGAGTGTTGCCGTTTCGGGCACAGGCCCGATCTGTGTCAGGCACCGATCGGCTGCTTGTTGCCAGTCAGGCGCGGCGGAATGTCCGAAGCGGAATGGAGACATGGTGATTCAATCGTCTTGGAAGAGGTTGTCGATGCGTCGAAGCGAGTCGCCGTCAGACCTCGGCGAGATCGCCTTTCTCCTGTAACCAGGCGCGCCGGTCGGGGGCGCGCTTTTTGGCCAAGAGCATGTCGAGGAGGTTGTTGCTCTCGTCCTCGGCTTCAACCGTGAGTTGAACGAGTCGCCGGGTATCCGGATGGATGGTGGTCTCGCGGAGTTGCGCCGGATTCATCTCGCCCAGTCCCTTGAAACGCTGGACGTTCACCTTCCCTTTGATCTTCTCGGCCTCGATCCGATCCAGGACCCCTCGCTTCTCGCCGTCGTCCAAGGCATAGAAGACCTGCTTGCCGACATCGATGCGATAGAGCGGCGGCATGGCCACGAAGACATGCCCCTCCGCCACGAGACGTCTGAAATGACGGAGAAAGAGCGCGCAGAGCAGGGTGGCGATATGGGCGCCGTCGGAGTCGGCATCGGCGAGGATGCAGACCTTGCCGAAACGCAATCGGGTAAGATCTTCGCTGCCCGGATCCACACCGATCGCGACCGCAATGTCATGGACCTCTTGCGAGCCGAGAACCTCTGCAGGGTCGACCTCCCAGGTGTTCAGGATCTTACCGCGCAGCGGCAGGATAGCTTGGAACTCGCGGTCACGGGCCTGCTTGGCGGATCCTCCGGCCGAGTCGCCTTCGACCAGGAAAAGCTCGCCGCGCTCCGGATCCGTCGTGGTGCAGTCGGCGAGCTTCCCGGGCAGCGCCGGCCCCTGGGTAACCTTCTTGCGGGTCACGGTCCGCCCGGCCCGCAACCGCGCCTGGGCCGCACCAATCACCAGCTCGGCGATCCGCTCGCCCTCAGCGACATGCTGGTTGAGCCAGAGACTGAAACCGTCCTTGACCACACCCGAGACGAAGGCGGCACACTCGCGTGACGAGAGCCGCTCTTTCGTCTGTCCGGAGAACTGAGGCTCGATCAGCTTGACCGACAGGATGTAGCTGACCCGGCCCCAGACATCCTCCGGCGCCACTTTGATCCCGCGCGGCAGCAGGTTGCGGAACTCGCAGAACTCACGCATCGCTTCGGTCAGACCTGTTCTCAGCCCGTTGACGTGGGTTCCCCCCAGCACGGTTGGGATCAGGTTGACATAGCTCTCCGCGACCGGCTCGCCCCCCTCCGGCAGCCAGGCCAGAGCCCAGCTCGCGGCCTCGTTGGTCCCTGCGAGGTCGCCGACGAAGAGCTCGGACGGGAGTGTCTCGGCCCCGTTCAGTGCCTGGAGCAGGTAGTCCTTGAGACCGTCCTGGTAACACCAGACCTGCTCCTCGCCGCTGGCCTCATCACGGAAGCGGACCTCGAGACCCGGACACAGGACCGCCTTGGCTCGCAGCAGGTGGGTGAGCGGCCGGATCGAAAATCTGGACGTGTCGAAATATTTGGGGTCGGGCCAGAACCGCAATCGGGTCCCTGTATTGCCGCGTCCGACCGTCCCGGTTCGGGCCAGATCACTCGCCTTGTCGCCGCCGGCAAAGGACATGTGATACTCCTGTCCGGAGCGCTTGACCCAAACCTCCAGGCGCTGGGACAGTGCATTGACGACCGAGACCCCGACCCCATGCAGACCGCCCGAGAAGCGGTAATTGTCCCCGTTGAACTTTCCGCCTGCATGCAGCTTTGTGAGAATGACCTCGACACCGGGCAGACCCTGCTGTGGATGCATGTCGACCGGCATGCCGCGGCCATCGTCGCTGACCTGAAGGGAGCCGTCGGCGAAGAGCACGACCTCGATCCGGCGCGCATGGCCGGCGAGGGCCTCGTCGACGCTGTTGTCGATGACCTCTTGAGCCAGGTGGTTCGGACGGGTGGTATCGGTGTACATCCCCGGGCGTTTGCGCACCGGGTCTAGGCCACTCAGGACCTCAATGGCTGAGGCATCATAGTTGCCGGTCATGGGAGCTGTGGGTCGATCCTTTCTCGTGGTCGTGATGAAGCGCGTGTCCAGTTCGGCTTGCGATCATGGTTGCCCGGCATGATAGCCTGGAACCGGGACCGCTGACAGGTCGGAGCCGGAACCCCCGGAGCGAGCCCTCGTTGGTCCGAGATCGGGACTGCAGCCTGCTGTGCCCGGGCCGGCCTTCGTTCCACAAGCACCCCTCATCAATGGTATCGGTTTGACCCGTCCAAAGGGCTGGAGTAAGTTACGCGCGTTTGTAGGCGCCTGAACCGCGTCCAGGAGGCGATCGACTGATTTCGTGTAAGCTCGGCATTGCATGAGTCCGCGGCCGCCGTCGCTGGCGCCATTCAAGCCCCTGATTGTTTTCCTTTAAACCGCGTCAACCACTAGACTCTTGGTGTCGTCAAGGGCGTGGCCTCCGATCAAACCTCGGTTTTCACTTTGAAACGCGGTTTAAGCGCATGAAAAAATATGTCGATTCGACCTCACCCTCCTTCGAGGAAGCCCTGAGTGAGTTGGAGTCGATCGTCGATGCCCTCGAGAAGGGCGAGATGAGCCTCGAGGAATCACTGAGCGTCTTCGAGCGCGGTATCGGCCTGACCCGGACCTGTCAACAGGCGCTCGATGCCGCCGAGCAGCGCGTTCGTATTCTCACCGACGCTCGGCCCGACGCCGAGCCGGAGCCTTTCGAATCCCATGACTGACGTCAATCTGGACGCCTTCCGCGCACGCTGCACGGCGCGCGTCGAAGCCACGCTCGACGCGCTTCTACCACTCGCAAGCGTGCAGCCGGACCGACTGCACGAGTCGATGCGCTACATGGTCCTGGGCGGCGGCAAACGCATCCGTCCGCTCCTGTCTTACGCCGCCGGCGAAGCGCTGGGTCTCGATCCGGCCCTGATCGACCGACCCGCGTGCGCAGTCGAGCTCATCCACGCCTACTCTCTGATCCATGACGACCTGCCGGCCATGGATGACGATGATCTGCGTCGCGGACGACTGACATGTCATCGTGCCTTCGACGAGGCGACCGCGATCCTGGCGGGCGATGCCCTGCAGAGCCTGGCGTTCCAAGCTCTGGCCGAGGCCCCGGGACTCGACGCCGCCAGACGCATCGCCATGGTTGCAAGTCTGGCACGGGCCAGCGGATCACGCGGGATGGTCGGGGGCCAGGCATTGGACCTCGCTGCCGAGGGCAACGTCCAAGACCTGGCCATGCTCGAGCACATCCACATCCACAAAACCGGCGCACTCATCCGGGCGGCCGTTCAGATGGGCATCCTCGCGCACAATGCGCCGGATACGGATCATGTCGAGAGACTCGACCGGTATGCTAAATGTCTGGGTCTCGCCTTCCAGATCCAGGACGATGTGCTCGATGTCGAAGGAGACACCGACCTGATCGGTAAAACCGCCGGACGCGACCAGATCCTGGACAAGGCGACCTACCCCGCCCTCGTGGGCCTCGCCGAGGCGAAGGAGATGGCCGCCAGTCTCATCGCCGACGCGCTACGAAGTATCGAGGTCTTCTCGGCGGGCGCCGATCCGCTGCGTTGGATCGCTGGTGCATTGATCGGGCGCAAACACTGAGAAGGGGTCGGTTTGTCTTGTCGGCCTCCGCCCCCACCCTCCGGGTAAATCATAGAGACGACCCATCGAGAGAAGTCACGTCATGGAGCAATCGCTCGAGTCCAACTGCTGCGTGGTCCCATCCAACGCCGACATCGCCGACGTTCAAGGGAGCGCCGACTCCCGCCGGATCGCCATCGACAAGGTGGGTATCAAGGACATCCGTCATCCAGTGCGCGTGAGCGATCGCAGCGGACTGGAGCAGCACACGGTCGCGACCTTCAACATGTATGTTTATCTGCCGCATGATTTCAAAGGGACTCATATGTCCCGATTCGTGCAGATCCTGAACAATCACGAACGCGAGATCGGTGTCGCCTCCTTCAAGGGGATGCTCACCGAGATGTCGCAGCGGTTGGAGTCCGAAGCCGGCCACATCGAGATGCACTTTCCCTTCTTCGTGAACAAGAAGGCTCCGGTCACAGGTGTCGAGAGCCTGCTCGACTACGAGGTCACCTTCATCGGCGAGATCCGACACAACCAGCCGACTTTGGAGATCAAGGTCGTGGTTCCGGTCACAAGCCTCTGTCCTTGCTCTAAGAAGATTTCGGCCTATGGAGCCCACAATCAGCGCTCTCATGTAACGGTACAGGTCCGAACCCAGGGATATATCTGGATCGAGGAGCTCATCGAGATGGTCGAGAAGGAGGCGTCTTCCGAGCTGTTCGGACTCCTGAAGCGGCCTGACGAGAAATACGTCACCGAACGTGCTTACGACAATCCCAAATTTGTCGAAGACATGGTCCGCGACGTCGCGACTCGCCTGAATGAGGACAACCGGATCTCCGCATACGTGGTCGAGGCCGAGAACTTCGAATCCATCCACAACCATTCGGCCTACGCCCTGATCGAGCGCGACAAGGAGCGAGAGGCCCGCATCGCCGAGGCAACGCTCTGATCCTGTTGCTGCATGGTTTTACCGGCAGTCGGGAGGATTGGTGGACCTGTTGCCCGAGCCTTCGAGGTCGCTCAATCGCGATCGACCTACCCGGGCACGGCGAGAGCCGATCTCGCGTTGAGCCGTTCGAGGACAGCGTCCGCAGCATCCTCGGAGCGCTTCCCGCCGATGTTGACGAGGTCGTCGGATATTCCTTGGGTGGGCGTTTCGCGCTCGGATTGGTCGCGGCAGATCCACAACGCTTCCGCAGCGCCACCATCATCTCCGCCCACCCGGGTCTCGAGGATCCATCGGAACGCGAGCGCCGCGCCGCGGTCGATGATGAATGGGCCCGACGACTGCGCCACGACGGGATCGAGTCTTTTGTCCAAGCCTGGGAATCCCAACCCTTGTTCTCGACTCAGGCCGGACTCCCAACGGCGGTACTCGAGCTGCAGCGCAGGCGCCGCTTGGGGCAGAGTCCGGAAGGTCTCGCCCAATCGCTGGAGCAGCATGGACTTGCGCGGATGCCGATCCTTTGGACGCCCTTGACGGCGTTCAATGGACATCTGACCTGGATCGTCGGGGCGGCCGATGCGAGGTTTTTCGCCATTGCTCATGAGGTCGCACGTCGCCGCCCCGCGACGAGACTCACTGTCTTTCCGGAGGTCGGACATAATCCGCTGCTGGAATGTCCCAGGCTCTTGACCGCGGCCTTGGTCCAACCCGAGCCAGGCGAAAAGGCGTTGGTTCAAGGTTAGAATGCCTGCTTGAGCCGCCGCCGCACCGATCCTCAAGCAAACATCGACGATGAAGGACAAGGTGCAGTTCGGAAAGCGCGACTGAATCCATCGAACACTCACACGACCATTGGGCAACACCACGACAGAAGCCGGAGGAGTCCTCATGCAACAATACCCGCCCGAGCCGCAGCCATCTCATCAGCTTCACGGGCAGACACCGGGAACCGATCACGTCCGATCGGAAGACAGCAATCTGACCGTCATCCTGGGCGAGTGGGGCTTCAAGATCCTGTTCGGTTTCTTTGGCGTCATGGCGACGCTGCTCAGCATGCTCGCACCGAGTCGGCGAGAGCGCTCCTGACGCAGGGACGATATTGGCATCCAAGGCACCGATCTGGCGCGCAAACGAGGACCCGCCTGATGACCTCGAAGGTCGGGTGAGCTGCGCGACATGCGCTGCTGCCTGTTGTCGGCTTGAGGTCTGGTGCCTCACCGACACGGGTGTTCCGGTCCACCTCACTCGAATCGACCCCTCGGGCGGCACACTCATGGATTGTCTGGAAGATGGCTGGTGCGCCGCACTCGACCGCGACACCCTGCTCTGCCGGATCTATGAGAGACGTCCCCTGGTCTGCCGGGAGTTGGAGGTCGGAAGCCCCGAGTGCCTCGCCGAGCGCATGTCCTCGACTGGTGGATCGGGTGGTCGGGGCTCGAACTAGCCCCCGCCGCTCCGCGCCAAGCGACGCAATCGACTTGACGTTCTCCGACCATTTCGCCTCTGTCTCGGCGTCTTATCAGGGCTTTCGGCCAAGGTATCCGGGGGCACTCTTCACTTGGCTGGCAGAGATCGCACCCCGCAATCGGCTCGCGTGGGATTGCGCGACCGGGAACGGACAGGCTGCGGTCGATCTCGCCGCGCACTTCCTGAAGGTCGTCGCCACCGACGCGAGCCAGGCACAGCTCGCCGGAGCCATCCCCCGCCCAAATATCGAGTATCGACTCGTGGCGGGAGAGGCGTCAGGTCTGCCGGATCGCTCGGTCGACCTGATTACGGTGGCCCAGGCGCTGCACTGGATAGACCTTCCAAGTTTCTATGCGGAGGTGCGCCGAGTCCTAAGGCCAGATGGCGTGCTGGCCGCTTGGAGCTACGGGCTGCTTGAAGTCAACGACGAAGCGGTTAACGCCTGCATCCGGCACGACTATCATGCGATCATTGCGCCTTACTGGCCCGCGGAGCGCCGGCACGTCGAGGAAGGTTACCGCTCGCTCGCGTTTCCGTTCGCGGAGATCAGGTCGCCAGTTGACCGGATGACGGCCTCCTGGACCCTTCTGGAGGTTCTTGGATATCTCCGGAGCTGGTCGGCTACGGGCCGCTTTCGAGCCATCCATGGCATTGACCCGGTCGAGCGCTTCACAACGAGGCTGGCACCCATCTGGGGCGACCCCGACATGCAACGCGAGATCGTTTGGCCATTGTCGTTTCGGGTGGGGAAGGCTCAGCCACTTGCATGAGTGCACATCGGTTAATCTTGTTTTTTTGATGCTGGGTCCCTTTACTCTTGTCCACTCCAGTCGAAAGCGCTGATTTGATAGCCTTCCCTTGATACCCCGGCCCGATGACGCCCCAACGCGGTCAAAAGAGAACCTCCATGGCACAACAACTGATCAAGGTCCCGCCGACGAAGAACACGCTGCTCAGGCTTAAAAAGCAGGTTAAGTTTCTCGAAGAAGGCCATGATCTCTTGGAGCGCAAGCGTGAGTTGCTGACGCGTCTCGTCTATGAGCGCATCGGTGAATATCGCCGGCTGCGTGATCAGGCCGAGAAGGCGCTCGCCGAAGCCTATCGCTGCCTGAGCATCACCCATCTGAGGATGGGAAGCCGTGGGATCCACCAGGCCGCGCTCGGCTCCGAGTTGGCCCTCACGGTCGACATCCTGCCTCGCCGGGCGCTCGGCGTGGAGTATCCGGCCGTGACCAGTGAGCGCGTTCCGCTCAAGCCCGTGGGGCTACTGGGAACGGATGCGAGCTTCGACACGACGCGCGAGAATCTCGCCAACGCCTCGGTGCTGCTCGCCCGTCTGGCCGAGGTCGAGACCGCGCTGCACCGTCTGATGGAGGAGCAGCGCAAGGCCCAGAAACGGGTCAACGCCCTCAAGTACAACATCATCCCGCTCTACCGGCGGACCATCCACTTCATCCAGTCGTCGCTCGAGGAAGAGGAGCGGAATACACTCTTCCAAGTCAAGCTGTTGCGGCAGCGAGCCGAAGCTTAGGGACAAGCTGATGATTTGGCATCACTGGCAAAGATCCGCGTTTCCTTAACGGAGTTTCTTCGCGTCCTGCGCGTCCCCGCGGCTCGAATTCCTCAACAACCCGGGTCCTCGGGCATCATCTCCAACGCACTCTTGATCACGGCACCGGCACGATACAGACCGATCAGGGTCTTGGCATCTGTGATCTGACCGTCATTGCACCAGTCGAGCGCCTGGCTCAGTGGCAACCAATGGATCTCGATCAACTCGCCGTGCTCGTGGGTATGGGGTTGGTGGCTGATGCCGCGGGCCATCCAGAGGTGAATCACCTCGGTGAAAACGCCCGGCGAGCTGTGCATCCGGCCGAGATCCGTCCAATCCTCGGCGATCAGGCCTGCCTCTTCGGCCAACTCGCGGGTTGCCGTACTGAGCGGGGTCTCGCCCGGATCGATCTTGCCGGCAGGCAACTCCCACAACCAAGCGTCGGCTGCATGACGGAACTGGCGCAATAGGCACACCCGATCCTGCTCATCCAAGGCGACGGCGGCAGCCCCGCCCGGATGTCGGATGATCTCGAGCTGGAGCTCATGGTCCGATGGCATCGCGACGGTTTCCAGGGCGACCTCGATCACCCGCCCTTGGAATATCGGTTCGCGCTTCAAAATCCGTGCTTCGTTCATGGGAAACTCCTAAACCAGGTCGAGAGTGAAATGGGCTGAGCACATGGATTGGAAGACGTCGGCTGCAGACTCTAAACTAAAGCGCGCCCATCCTGGAAACCCCTGTTTCCTCGCGGGGCGACATCTGATCATCGATTTTCACATTGGTCATGGAAGCGCCTGAGTCAACATGATTGATCTGAGCTGCATCCCTCGCCGGCCGTTCTTCGGGCTCTGGCCGACCTCAGCCAGACAAGACGTATTTCACCCTGGACGCGGTTTGGCCGCCTAAGACCGATCCGCCAATCCAGATCGGCGAATCCCCGGAACCCCTCTTGACCCAGAATCCAATCCTCATTGCACTGACCTTCGCCGTCTACTTCGCAGTTGTCGGTCTGATCGGCTGGTACGCGTATCGCCGAACCCGCGACCTCTCCGACTTCATCCTCGGTGGGCGACGTCTCGGCAGCGGAGTCGCTGCGCTGAGTGCGAGCGCATCGGATATGAGTGGCTGGCTGCTGCTGGGCCTGCCGGGGTTTGCTTATGCAGCCGGGCTGGAGTCGCTCTGGCTCGCCGGCGGGCTCCTGTTGGGAACCTGGGCGAACTGGCGTCTGGTCGCCAGACGTCTGCGCGTCTTCAGTCAGGCCTTCGGCAACGCCCTGACGCTACCCGAGTACCTCGCCAACCGTTTCGATGACCGAGTTGGATGGCTACGCGGCATTGCGGCTCTGTTCATTCTCTTATTTTTTCTGCTCTACACCAGCGCCGGTCTGGTCGCAGGGGGAAAGCTTTTCCAATCCGTCTTCGGACTCCCCTACTTCTGGGCAGTCACGCTGGGGGTCCTGTCGATCATCATCTATACGGCCGTCGGAGGCTTTCTGGCGGTCTCTTGGACCGATGTCCTACAGGGTCTCCTCATGGCGGTCGCCCTGGTGGCCGTGCCGCTGGTCGCCTTCTCGCAGATCGGGGATGCGAATCTCGCGATCGAGGTGATCGAGGTCAGCAATCCGAATCTGTTGAATCCCTTCACCCATGCCGACGGCAGTGCCTTAGGCATCATCGGCATCCTCTCGCTGGCCGCTTGGGGACTCGGTTATTTCGGTCAGCCTCACATCCTTGCACGATTTCAGGCCATCTCAAGGCCCGAGAAAGTGCCGATGGCGCGCTGGATCGCGGTGTCCTGGGTCGCTATTACCCTGACCGGCGCGACCCTCACGGGTCTCGCGGGGATCCTGGTCATCGAGCAGCCGCTCCAGGCCGAGGCACGCGAGACCGTCTTCATCCTGCTCGTCGACCTGCTCTTTCATCCCCTGATCGGCGGTCTCCTCCTCGCCGCGATCCTCGCCGCCATCATGAGCACCGCCGACTCACAGTTGCTCGTCGCCTCCTCGGCCTTCACCGAAGACCTCTATCGGACTCTACTGCGACGCAAGGCCGGCCCGCGCGAGTTGGTCAGGGTTGGACGGATCGCCGTCATCATGATCGCGCTCGTCGCCTTCTGGCTAGCCCTCGACCCCGAGGCGATGGTGCTCGACCTGGTCGCCTATGCTTGGGCTGGCTTCGGCGCAGCCTTCGGGCCGGCCCTCGTGCTATCACTCTACTGGCCCCGCATGACCGGACTCGGTGCACTCGCCGGGATCCTGGCGGGTGGACTCACTGTCTTAGGTTGGAGACAGCTCCACGGGGGTCTATTCGATCTTTATGAGATCGTGCCGGGCATCCTCCTCGCCACGCTGGCTATCGTACTGGTGAGCCGGATGAGCCAGGGTAAGACGCAAGAGGCACGCGTCCAGCGATTCACCAAGATCGAAGCTGGACTGAGTTGACGCGAGTGTCACGCGGTCATCTGTCCGTCATCCATCGTCAATAGAATGCAGGGCACAGAGGCCCGGACGAGATCGCCCGATATGGCCAAGACCCGACGCCCTAAGCGCTCAGCCCAACCGGCACGCCCCCAAGGAGGTGATCCGGAGAAGAGGATTCAGATGGCTATGACAACCATTCTCGTCGTCGATGATGAACCGGATATTCGCGAGGTGATCCGCTTCGCTCTCGAAAACGCAGACTATCGCGCCATCGAGGCCGGGCATGCCGATGAAGCACGCAAGTTGCTGACCAGCGAAAACCCGGACCTCATCCTGCTCGACTGGATGCTGCCGGGGCGTTCGGGGCTCGAGCTCGCGCAAGAGCTCAAGCAAAACCCCAAGACCAGGACGGTCCCCATCATCATGATCAGTGCGCGTGGCGAGGAAGAGGATCGCATCAAGGGGTTGGATACGGGAGCCGACGACTATATCGCAAAGCCCTTCTCACCCAGGGAGATGATCGCACGGGTCAAAGCTGTCCTGCGCCGAGCCAAACCAGATGACCTGGCCGATCAGATCGAGACCGGTGGACTTCGGATCGACAACGTCAGTCATCGCATTACGGCCGAGGGTCAGCCGGTCGAGATCGCACCGACCGAGTATCGGCTCCTGCATTTCTTCATGACGCACGCAGACCGAGCATTCAGCCGCTCCCAACTGCTTGATCAGGTCTGGGGCGATCAGGTCTACGTCGAAGAGCGAACGGTGGACGTCCATGTTCGGCGTCTGCGCAAGGCGCTCGAGCCGTCGGGTCATGACCGGCTGCTTCAAACCGTGCGCGGCGTCGGCTATCGCTTCTCGGACAAGACCTGACTCGGTTGGCGACCTTTCCACACCCAAGACAGGAGTCCTGGCGTCATTCGATGCTCGTCGAGGGATCTCTGCTGTTCCTATCCATCGGGGCGGGCGCACTCCTCCATCTCCTTGGCGCTGCTCCATTATGGGTGTGGCCGCTCGCCCTGTTACCCTATGTGCTGCGCCATGTCTACCTCCTCACCTATCTCGCGATCTTGATCCGCCGTCATCATCGTCTGACCCCACCGTTTCCGAGCGGGCTCTGGGGCGAGATCTATCGCGCCATCGCCCAGTACCAACAACGCGGCCGAAAAGGCCGCGAACGCCAGATCAGGTTCACGCGGCGTTTCCGCGAGGCGGCCAATGCGGTCCCGGATGCCTTGGTCATCCTGGACAAGCAGCACCGAATCGACTGGGCCAACCCGGCCGCTGCATCTCTCATGAACGTTCACTGGCCGGAGGACAACGGACGACCCTTCCTCGAGATCCTGACCCAACCTGAGCTGCGGGGGTTCGTCGAGGCCGGCGAGTACATGCGCCCGGTGGAGATTGCCCCCGACCATAACCGCGCCGTCATGCTGTCCCTGCGCATCGCCCCATTTGGTGAACGTAAGAAACAACGACTCGTGGTCGGCCGAGACATCACCAAGGTCTATCACCTCAATATGATCCGGCGCGATTTTGTTGCGAATGCCTCACACGAGCTGCGCACCCCCTTGACCGTCATCGCCGGATTCCTCGAGAACCTCATGGACTCGGATGCAACGCCGGTCAATCATCGACGTCCGATGGCGCTGATGCACAACCAGGCCCAGCGCATGCAGTCCATCATCGAAGACCTGCTCACCTTGTCACGCCTGGAGATGCATGAGCGGCTCGAGGAGCAACATGCCGTCGACGTCCCCGATGAGCTGCACCTGATCCTGCAGGAGGCCCAGGCGCTCAGCGACGGGAGACACAGGTTCATCACGGACGTCGATGAGGACTTGCTCCTGGTCGGCCATGAGCTGGAGCTGCGGAGCGCCTTTTCAAACCTCATCTTCAACGCGGTGAAACACACGCCGGAGGGCTCCGAGATCCGGATCCGCTGGGCGTCCCGGAGCGACGGGCCTGAGTTTGCCGTCCAAGACAACGGACCAGGCATCCCAGCCGAGCATCTACCCAGGCTCACGGAGCGCTTCTATCGGATCGACAAGGCGCGCTCACGCGAATCCGGCGGAACCGGGCTTGGCCTGGCCATCGTCAAGCACATCCTGAATCGGCATGACGCGCGTCTGCAGATCGCGAGCGAAGTCGGTCGAGGCGCAACCTTCACCTGCATCTTCCCGGAGGATCGGCGTCTGGACCGCGATGAACCTCTGGAATGCGAGACTCGGCGGCAGGTTGCGATGACTTGAGACGTCAACGCATCCTGTTAAACAGGAGATGTCGTTGGAACGGCGGGATAGCACTTAGACCCAGTGAAGAGGGCCAATCCAGGAGGGCACCGTCAGGAACGGTGCCCGCAATGGAAGGATCAGCGAGAGGCAGCGACGAGCGTGATAGGGTCATCATTCTGCGCGTCTCGCTCGTCCTGAAACGCCTGATTCACGCGATCCCTAAGCTCTTTGCCGGGCTTGAAGTGGGGGACATGCTTCCCGGCCAATGCGACCGAGTCACCTGTCTTCGGGTTACGCCCGATCCGGGGTGGCCGATAGTGCAAGGAGAAGCTGCCGAAGCCTCGGATCTCGATACGCTCGCCGGACGAGAGCGAGCCGCTCATGCGATCGAGTATCTTTCGAACGGCCTCTTCGACATCTTTATAGGGAAGATGGTCCTGCGCCGCGGCCAGAACGTCGATGAGCTCTGATTTGGTCATGGTATCGACTCCTGGAAAAAGGATCTGGGGCCCTTGAGTCGGGCCCCGCCTAAAGAGACACGTTAAGGGCAATACATCCCGAAGGGATCAGCCGCCGCGCTGGGCCTCTTCCATCTGCTCTTTGAGGATGTCGCCGAGGGTCGCTGTCCCGCTGGAGGAATCCCGCGAGTAGCCCTTGATTGCGGCTTGTTCTTCCTCGACGTCCTTCGCCTTCATGGAGAGCGAGAGGGTGCGGTTCTTGCGGTCCACGCCAAGGAACTTGGCCTCGATCTCTTCGCCGGCCTTCAGGACTGCACGGGCGTCTTCGATACGATCGCGCGAGATCTCAGAGGCACGCAGATAACCCTCGACGCCGTCCGCCAAGGCGATGGTCGCGCCCTTGGGATCCACATCCAGGATGATGCCGGTGACCACGCTCCCCTTCTCGTGCAGTGCCACGAAGCTGGAGAAAGGATCCTTGTCCAACTGTTTGACGCCCAGCGAGATCCGTTCGCGCTCCGGATCCACCGACAGCACGACAGTCTCGAGCTCGTCGCCCTTTTTATAGCGGCGCAGGGCCTGCTCGCCGGCCTCGTCCCAGGAGATGTCGGACAGATGGACCAGACCGTCGATCCCGCCATCCAGACCGATGAAGATCCCGAAGTCGGTAATGGACTTGATCTTGCCGGAGACGTGGTCGCCCTTCTTGTGGGTGACCGCGAACTCGTCCCAGGGGTTCATGGCGCATTGCTTGATGCCGAGCGAGATGCGGCGACGCTCCTCGTCGATGTCCAGCACCATCACCTCGACCTCGTCGCCCAGGGCCACGACCTTGCTAGGATGGATATTCTTGTTGGTCCAGTCCATCTCGGAGACGTGGACGAGACCCTCGACACCCTCTTCGATCTCGACGAAGCAGCCGTAGTCGGCGATGTTGGTGACCTTGCCGAAGACGCGGGTGCTTTCCGGGTAACGACGCGAGATGTTGACCCAGGGGTCCTCACCCATCTGCTTGAGCCCGAGCGAGACGCGCTGACGATCGCGGTCGAACTTGAGGACCTTGACAGTGACCTCGTCGCCGATCTCGACGACCTCGGACGGATGCTTGACGCGACGCCAGGCCATGTCCGTGATGTGGAGCAGGCCGTCGATGCCGCCCAGATCCAGGAAGGCACCATAGTCGGTCAGGTTCTTGACGACACCCTTGACCTCCATGCCCTCTTCCAGGTTCTTGAGCAGCTGGTCACGCTCGGCGCTGTATTCCTCTTCCACCACGGCGCGGCGGGAGACGACGACATTATTGCGCTTACGGTCGAGCTTGATGACCTTGAATTCCTGTTCCTTGCCTTCGAGGTAAGTGGTGTCGCGCACGGGGCGGACATCGACCAGCGAGCCCGGCAGGAAGGCGCGAACGGTCCCCAGGTCGACGGTGAAGCCGCCCTTGACCTTGCCGTTGATCATGCCCTTGACGGTATCGGCCGCCTCGAACGCCTTTTCCAGATGATCCCATGCGGCAAAGCGCTTCGCCTTCTCGCGCGATAGACGAGTGACGCCGAAACCGTCCTCGACCGCATCCAGGGCGACCTCGACCTCGTCGCCGATAGCGACCTCGAGCCGGCCGTCCGGGCCGATGAATTGGTTTCTGGGGATCACGCCCTCGGACTTGAGACCGGCGTTGATCACAACGTTGTCGGACGTGATCTCGATCACGGTTCCGATGACGATGGTCCCCGGCTGAAGCTGGGTGGTGCTCAGACTCTGTTCAAATAGTTCGGCAAAGCTTTCGGTCATGAGATCAAGTTATCCTGAGAACGGCGCGCTGATCCGTCCCATCCGGGACGAGGGGTATGAATGAAATGAAAAGGTCGGCGCATTCGGCACCGACCCGACCGGTTCGACAGTGCTCCGGGAAGCGGACTGCCGACATCTAGGGGACCAGCTCCGGAAAGACGCGCCTCACCTCTTTCAGGACCCGATCGAGCACTTCCTGGATCGACATCGCGCTCGAATCCACGACCACCGCGTCCTCAGCTGCACACAAGGGTGCGACGCTGCGGTTGCGGTCACGCGCATCACGCGCTTCGATATCCAACACAAGGTCGGGGAGATTAGCATCCAATCCCTTTCCTTTCAACTGTTTATACCGGCGAATCGCACGGACTTCAGCGCTGGCGTCGAGAAACACCTTCAGCGGGGCCGATGGGAAGACGACCGTGCCCATGTCTCGCCCATCGGCGACCAGCCCGGGGAGGCGCGCCATGTCGCGCTGCCACTCCAACAAGGCGGCACGTACGGGCGGATGCACGGCAACGCGAGATGCCGCCATCCCGGCCTGCTCGGTGCGGATTGCATCGCTGACGTCCTCCCCATCCAATAACACTCGACCCGAGACGAAGGTCACGGGCAGATCCACCGCCACAGCCGCAACCGCTTGAGGCTCATCCAGCGCGACACCGAGACGCTCGGCCGCCAGCCCCAGAACCCGATACAGTGCCCCGCTATCCAGACAGTGCCAGCCAAGGTGCTGGGACAAGAGGTCGGCGATCGTCCCCTTCCCGGTGCCTGATGGGCCATCGATCGTGATGACCCGGGTGGTCCTGGCGGTCACGTGCGCGTCTCTTGAATGCCCAGGCCGACGCCGGAGGCCAGATCGACGAATCCGGGGAACGAGGTCTCGACGTTGGCGCAATCGCGGATCGCCACCGGACCGCGCGCACGCAAGGCAGCGATCGCGAAGGACATGGCGATCCGATGATCACCATGTGCCTGGATCGGCTCTGAATCCGTCGATCCGGGATCGCCGGTCGAGCCGATCTCGCCGCCTCGGATCCTCATGCCGTCGGGCAGTGGCTCGGCCTGAACACCGAGTCGGGCCAGGCCATCGGCCATGACCTGGATGCGGTCGCTCTCCTTCACGCGCAGCTCCTCGGCGCCGTTCAGGACCGTCTCGCCCTCGGCACAAGCGGCCGCGATGAAGAGGACCGGGAGCTCGTCGATCGCGAGCGGGACCTGATCGACCGGGATCCGGATGCCGCGCAGCCGAGAATGACGAACCCGAATGTCCGCCACCGCCTCGCCGCCCGACAGACGCCGATCGAGGAGCTCGATATCGCCACCCATGGCACGCAGGATGTTGATGACGCCGACACGGGTCTGATTGATTCCAACGCCTTCGAGGATCAAATCCGATCCGGGTGCGATGCTTGCGCCGACCAGGAAAAAAGCGGCCGATGAGATATCAGCCGGGATGTGCAGCCGACAGCCTGTCAAGCGTCCGCCGCCGGTCAGACAGACCTTTGACGCCTGCCTGCGAACCGAGTAGCCGAAAGCGGTCAGCATGCGCTCGGTATGGTCGCGGGTCGGCGCGGGCTCGGTCACACAGGTCTCGCCCTCCGCGTAGAGACCGGCCAACAACAGACTCGACTTGACCTGCGCACTGGCCACCGGCATCGGATAGTCGATGCCGCTCAGGCGCTCGACCGGCTCCAGGACGAGGGGTGCGGTTCCGGCCTCTGTGGTTCCGATCCGGGCACCCATGCGCCCCAATGGCTCGGTGACACGCCGCATAGGTCGCCGCGAGAGGGAGTCGTCACCCACCAGTGTCGTCGGAAAGGATTGGCCGGCCAGCAGGCCGGACAACAGCCTCATCGAGGTGCCCGAATTGCCCATATCGAGCGGGCCGTCGGGTGCGTGGAGTCCGCGCAGCCCGACCCCATGCACCCGGACCTCTCCCCTGTCGGGCCCTTCGATTCGCACACCCAGACGCCGAAAGGCGGTCAGGGTCGCCAGGGCATCCGCTCCCTCCAGGAACCCGTTGATCCGGGTCTCACCTTCAGCGATGGCGGCCAGCATGATGGAGCGATGGGAGATCGACTTATCCCCGGGCACGCGTAAACGCCCGCGCAAGGTACCACCCGGTGCGACCAGATAACGCGTGTCCAGAGGCTGTCCCAACTGCTCTCCCGCGCGATTGCGCCTGGATTCGGAAAAGCCTGGTATGGTAGACCTGCTTCGAAAGCCGGTAAACCTGGAATGATCGGGGTTCGGGGTTCGGGGGTTC
>RRYU01003709.1_pt1 | contig 82272 bp, 63 predicted proteins | sample 2162651 | NCBI WGS metagenome assembly RRYU01 (sample SAMN10267283, study PRJNA491782) | microbial mat metagenome | isolation source: biomat in the production well | place: Japan: Minami-Kanto gas field, natural gas well KTG3 | collected 2017-06 | reverse complement strand
GGCAGAAGCCTGTCTCACGTGCAGATTTTTTAACGTAGGGACGCGCTTCTGCGCGTCCGCCGGTCGTTCTGATGCGGAACACGTTCCCACGGACAGGCAGAAGCCTGTCCCTACGGATCGCGTTCGAACGCCATCGATCGAAAAACCTACCCCTGAGAGGATCACCCCATTACCCTGTTGCCCTTGCGCACAAACAGAACATAGTTTAGCCCGGCAGCCAGTGTATAGATGGCAGCCGTGGCATAAAAGAGCGGCGCAAAGCCAATGCTATCCTGTACCCGTACACTGATGTTTGGCCCAAAAATATAGCCAATGCTGAATGCGCCGTTGATCAGGCCGATCACGGTCGGGCGAGCTGCCTCGCTACTCTGCTCCATGGCATAGGCATCATACAGGGGCGCGGCCATATTCATCAGGGTGTTACGTAACATCGCCAGACCAATCGCCACACCCAGAAAGGGTGTGGCTCCCAGAGCCAGCAGACAGGGCACGGCCAGGCTCTGGGTGATAACCACGCTGCTCATTTTGCCAAAGCGTAGCGATAACCAGGGCGCGGTCAGGGTGGCCAACCCGGTTGCGATGCTGATCGCAGCAAAGATTGCGCCGAGTGCCTCGTTCGATACGCCAAAACGCTGGCGAAAATAGAGATTGAGGAACGGAATGAGCAGTGCCGCGCCACAGGAAATCAGCAATGGAGTCACCATAAAGCGTACCACGCTCCACGGATGCCGCAGCATGCTCCGCCATGGTTCGGGGATGTGTGTCAGCAGCATAGATAAACGCCTACGCATGGATACAGGCCGCAGGACATCGCGGATTGATCGGCGTGGGTCTACGCTATCCACAGGAGTGTGATCAAGCGACAAAGGTTCGTTGGTCGGCCTTTGTCGCTGGTCTGGCTGGATCAGCAGCAGTGGGGCGATCGCTGCCAGCACGATCAGTCCCGCCAGGGCAAAGGTTGCCCGATAAGCCATAGCACTTTGCGACGACACATCAAGCAGACGGGCAAACAGTCCTGGTAGCGTTCCGCCTACCAGTGCGCCCAGGCCGCCGATGCCGATATTCAAGCCAGCGTTCATGCTAAACAGAAAGTCGCGCTCGGTATCACTGCTGTGGCGCATCATAAAGGGTGCGGCGCTAATCTGAAACAGTACTGCCGCTGGCCCGGTTAAGGCTAAGCCCAGTAGCAGGGGTATATAAGCTGGCCAGATCGCCACGGTCAGCAGGGCGGTTGCCTGTAACACTGCGCTGAGGATCAGGGCTGTACGTAAGGCAATTACCCGCGTTACCAACCACCAGAGCGGCAGCGAACATAACCCGGCGATCAGCGTTGGCAGGCTATTCAGCAACCCCAGAAAGCGCAAGTTGTAGCCCAATGCCGGGATGGCGAAGTTGAAAAACAGCACACTGAAGGCCAGACCAAAGGTCAACAATCCTGCATGCAGCAGATAGAGGCGGGCAGCCCGCCGCAGCGACCAGAGACGGGTCATGACGCTCGTGCATATACAGCCAGGCCACCAATTGGTGTGCCTGGTGTATGATGTACCAGCAGAAGCTGACGTTCTGCGTCATAGTCGGCGCGCAGCCCCTGGCTAAGACGCAGGTCAAACCCGTGTGGGTAGTGTCGGTGGGGTAGAAAAACTTCGCTGGCAGCATCACCCTGTGCAGATGGCAGGAATGTAAAAACAAACGTATTACTTTGCCGATCAAAGCTTACCCCCAGGGGTGTGCCGGCGGTAGCCTGTGGATAGGGGCGTACCAGCACATCGACCTGTGAGCGTTCCTGACCATCGGGAAACACCACGCTGATATCCTCGTCGTTCCAGTTATGATCGCCCACCATGTAGTTCCAGGCGATCCAGTTGAGCATGTAGCGGTCAAATAGATCGAGTTTAGCGGCATACAGATCATGGGCACCGTGGATATCATTCAATACGCCAAACTCGCCAATGATTACCCCGGCCTGTAACTGAGCAGCGGTCAACATATGCAGATGCAGCGTATGCCGCAGGACAGTCGAGTCGCCATAGAAGCGTCCCAGTAAGAATGTCAATCCCTCGTAGAGATGGGGCGCATACACCAGGCCAGGCACATCACGCAGTGGTTCTGGATCGATCCGCCGCCCCTGCAGTGAGGGAATGCCCAGCGCAGCCAGGGGGCCTGGTTCAATAAAGATCAATCGTCGGGTGTCGATGGTGCGGATCATCTCGGCCACCTGGCGATAAAACAGCGGCAATGTCTGATGATCAAAATGGCCGCTCAGCATTTCGGGAAAGAAGCGTGTGGCCGGTTCATTGAACAGATCGTATCCCAGCACGCCTTCTACATCGGCAAAGTGGCGCGCCACTTCGCCCCATGCATGCACAAAGCTATCCCGGATAAAGTCAGCATTTGTCCAGAAGCGGGTAAAAGCATGCGTAATATCTGCGTCGAATAGATAGCCAGAAAACCAGTAGCGACCAGGTTCACGCATAGTGCGCACTGGCAGATGCGACCAGACCGGCGCGCCTGAACCGCCTAACCCGCGACTAAACAGATCTTGATGCATATCGATAATTGTATACATCCCGCGTTGCCAGGCTGCACGGGCCAGATCGACCATGGCATCAAGATAGGCGGTATTATACTGCCCCCGGCGTGGTTCGACCGCTTCCCACACCAGCACCAGGCGCAAACAGTTCATGCCCCAGCTAGCCAGGCGATCCAGATGCGCTTCATCTGGCAGGGGGTAGTGGGGTGGCAACTTGGATCGGGCCGACAGATTGAAGCCCCGCAAAAGCAACGCACGCCCCTGCGCATCGCGCATCCAGCGGCCATCTAGCCGCACAAACGCGCCGGGTAGATCCCTGGTGATCCAGTTTGTTGGTGGTCTAGACCAGTCGGTCAGGCGTTTTGTGATAACGCTTACCATGCCAGGCCATTCTGGGCAATCACATCACGATACCAGTAGGCACTATTCTTCCAGATACGCTGCTGGGTGACATAGTCGACATACCACAGACCAAAACGCATTTGATAGCCCAGGTTCCACTCAAAGTTATCCATAAGCGACCAGGCGAAGTAGCCACGCACATCCATTCCATCGGCGATAGCGCGATGTACCTGGGCCAGATGCGCCGCAAAATAGGCGATGCGTTCCTGGTCATTGATTGTGCCATCGGCGGCCAGCGTATCAGCATAGGCCGATCCGTTTTCGGTGACATACAGCGGGATACTGGTGTACGAGCGTGCCATCTGCAGCATCTCGTAGATACATTCGGGATACACCTCCCAGCCCATCATGGTTGGCTTCCCTGGCTGCTTTATCTGACGGGCGCCTAAAAAAAAGTCGAATGGATCAGCGGCCTGTACCAGACGAGTATAGGTATTCACGCCCAGAAAATCCAGTGGCTGTGCAATGATCTCCATATCGCCGGGCAGCACACGGGGCATAATCAAGCGGTAGCGCAAATGGCGCATCATATCGGCTGGATAAGTCGCACGAAACAGGGGGTCCAGAAACATGCGATTCATCACGCCATCAAACCGGCGGGCGGCAGCGATATCGCGGGGGCGGTTGGAAGCAGGATGCTGGGGCCAGAGCATCAGCACAATACCGATGGTCGGATCAAGCCCGTTAATCGGTGGCAGGCCCGCTGCCCGAAACGCCTGCACAGCCAGACCATGCCCTAATAAGAGATGATGAATGACATGCATCACATTCCAGGGCCAGCGGATGCCGGGGGCATGCGTGCCATTGCCATGGCCAAACAAAGCCGAGCAGAACGGCTCGTTCAGCGTGGCCCAGATCCCTACATCACCACCAAACTGGTCAAACATGTAGGCAGCATACTCGGCAAAACGCTGTGCTGTATCACGGTTTACCCAGCCGCCACGATCCTGCAATGCCTGAGGCAAATCCCAATGGTAGAGCGTAGCCACCGGCATGATATCGCGTTCACGCAGTGCCGCAATCAGGCGGCGGTAGAAGTCTACCCCGTGCTGATTGGGCTTCCCTGCGCCATCCGGGAAGATACGCGTCCAGGCAAAACTAAAACGATACGCCTGCAACCCCAGGGCTGCCATCTGGTTCACATCTTCGGCATAGCGATGATAATGATCGCACGCCACGTCGCCAGTATCGCCCCGCCAGACCTTGCCCGGCGTATGGCAGAAGCGATCCCAGATACTCTCGCCCTTGCCATCTTCGTTCCAGGCCCCTTCGATATGATAGGCCGCCGTGGCCGCCCCCCACACAAACCCATCCGGAAATGTTAGTTGACTGGTCATACCCTTCACCCTGTCTTGCCGATGCCATATGTATTATAAAGGAAATCAGACATTTTCATCCCGGTGGTATGCGCCCCTGGGGCATGAATATCTAAATGTACGCACCGAAACAGTTGCATATGTCTGCTATATACAGCATAATGGATAGACATAATTCTCTTTAGCACGTTCAAGTAGATCAACAGAAAAAGAAAGAATGTAAAATTCCACGCTGCCGCAGGCGAAATGCGTTGTTTGGTCGGTCAAACGCCTGGTTTGCCAGCCTACCGCGTACCTTTTGCTAATGACTGATCATGTGGAGGAACACCGATGAAAGCTGAAGAACTACGGTCATTACAGTCACCGTTGAAAGAGCAATATCGCGAACATCCTGATGCTGCATATGTAACGCTCACAGCCGAGGGGCGCATCGGCGAGGGCGTCACGTGCAAAGTTGAGACAGGCAAAACGCTGGTCGAAGCCGGGTTGCATCCCGCCACTGGCGGCAATGGATTAGCGGCGTGTTCGGGCGATATGCTGCTAGAAGCGCTCATCGCCTGTGCTGGCGTCACCCTGTGTGCTGTCGCAACGGCGATAGGCATCGAACTGCGTAGTGGCACTGTCCGGGCCGAAGGCGACCTGGACTTTCGCGGCACGCTGGGTGTATCCAGAGACGTACCGGTAGGACTCCAGCGCATCCGCTTGCACTACGATCTGGATACCGACGCTTCTGCGGAGCAACTCGCCACGCTGCTACGCCTGACCGAGCGCTACTGTGTGGTCTATCAGACCCTGCGCCAGTCCCCGACGATGGAGATCTCACACAATATCGTGGCGTAGTGCAGGCATCCATTATCAGGTCTAGTTGACGAAGCGTAACAAAACGGTTATGATTTGCGTTGTATCGGAATAGCTTATAATAGTAACTACATACTTTCCAAAACCCACGCAGTCTTCGTAGAACGTCATAGCGCATTGCGCATAGCGTATTGCGTATTGAATGATCGTACGGCCTTTATTCGTACATCGTTGCCATAGACACCTACTCTGGCCGAGGGATACCTATCTTTCAGCCAATCAGGTACCGTGATATGTCCCACGGAATATAGATTCTGCACCATTGCACAAAAGGAGATACGTTATGGACAACTGGACCAAGCAAGCCGAGGATATGGTAAAAACCTGGACCGATGCTCAGAAGAAGATGAATGAGACATGGCTCGAGGCGCTGCAAAGCATGGGTAGCCCCAAATCGGGCGAAATGTGGACCAAAGCCACTGGCGCATGGGAACAGTCGGTTAAGCAGGCGCTAGACGCGCAGACCGAATGGTCACGTATGTGGCTAAACAGCTTTACCTCTTCGCCGAATATGCCCAAAGAAGCCGTCGAATGGGCCAAGCAGGGGCAGGCAATCATGAGCCAGTGGACCGAATCCCAGAAGCGTCTCTGGGAGGGTTGGTTGGATCTGGTCAAGAAAATGGATGTATCTCAGATCAGCACCAACTGGGATGCTGCCGGGGCACAGAACTTGCTGAAAACCTGGCAGGACGCAACGCAGAAAGCCATGGAGGCTCAGGCAGAGTGGATCCGCCGTATGACGTCCATGACTCAGTCCGGAAAATCTGGTAGCACCAAGTAGGACTGAAATGTGCAGCACAAATAAACCCACACGGCGGGAGGTATTATTATGAGTTGGAACGAACAGGTCGACTCTATGGTCGGCATGTGGAGTGAGGCGCAGAAGAATATGTGGGAAAGCTGGTACAACATGGCCCGCAGTGCGCCCACATCAATGACTTCATATACCGGTATGCTTGATCAGTGGCGCAAACTGGCCGAGCAAAGTGTAGATGCCTGGACATCCGAGGCTGAGCCGGTTTCGCGACGTATGTCGCATCAGTTACTATCCAGCCAGTCGACCATGATGCGTTTCCTGGATCTGACATCACGGGCATGGAAGGCGATTATGCCCCGTGTCCAGGACGGCCAGGACTGGCAAGTGGTCATGAATGAATATAGCGAACAACTGCGTAAGCAACTGATGCCTGATGCATCTGCGTTTTCGCAGGCGTCACAGGATGTTGGTGAACTGTGGACGCTCTATCTACAAGAGATGCAAGCATTGAGCCGCCCCTGGCTTGCGTCAGTTCAGCGTTCTCCATTTCATATTGGCGAGGCCATGACTGGCAGCGGCAGCGGTTCTGAGTTGATCGAGATGACCAATCTCTATTGGGATGCCTTTGAGCGTACCTTTGGTCGTCTGCTGAATAGCCCTGGCCTGGGCTTTACCCGCGAGATCAACGAGACAGTTGCCCGGGCGTTTGATGCGTGGCTTGACTTCCGGCGTATCAGCATTGAGTATCAAGGGGTTCTGGCTGGCGCATGGACGAATGTGTTTGAAGGGGTGATGCTCAACCTGGTGGAGCGCAGTGAGAATGATAAGCCCATCACCAATGTGCGTGAACTGATCCGATTATGGACAGATACGGCTGATACGTCGCTTGAGAAGATCTTCCGCTCTGAAGACTATGTCAGGATCCAGGGGCAGTTGATGGACACGGCCATGAACTACCGTGTTCGTGAGCAAGAAGTCGTCGAACTGATGATGAAGAGCGGTTATGTGCCCACGCGCAGCGAGGTTGACGAGGCCCATCGCAATATCTATGAACTGCGCAAAGAGGTACGTGCGTTGAAGAAGGTGCTGAAGGCAGGCGATATATCCAACGGTGCCAAGTCGCCGGTGGCTGATCTGCGTAAAGAGATTAATGCGTTGAAGAAGGCGCTCAAGGAAGTGCAGGAAGCCAACGGCAAATCGCCCGCCCCGGCAGAGTCCGGAGACTAATAAGGAGGCCTGGTGATGACATCATTACCGATTAACATAAGCCCTGAAGACGCTTTGCACCAGATCACTGAGATCAACCGCAAGGTTATTCGCGGTGTTCAGAATATGAGCGAGCTGAAGCACGAGGATATTCAGGTTGGTACGGCGCCTAAAGAAGCGGTGTATCACGAAGACAAGCTGACGCTCTATCGCTATACACCTGTGGTGAAGGATCTGTTTGCGATCCCGGTGCTGATATCGTATGCGCTGGTTAATCGCCCGGCAGTGGCCGATTTGCAAGAAGATCGCTCACTGGTGCGCAACTTGCTGAAGCAGGGTATCGATGTGTATCTGATCGACTGGGGCTATCCTACCCGCGCCGATCGCTGGTTGCAGCTTGACGATTATATCAATGGCTATATCGATAACTGCGTCGACTTTATTCGTGAACAGCATGGCCTGGATAAAATTAATCTTCTGGGTATCTGCCAGGGCGGTGCAATGAGCCTGTGCTATACGGCACTGCATCCTGAAAAGATTAAGAACCTGATCACGATGGTGACGCCAGTAGATTTCCATGCCCGCGAAGAGGGTGCCGAGCCGGGTTTGCTCAATACCTGGGGTACCAATATGGATCCCGAGTTGATGGTCAAGGCTCTGGGTAATGTGCCGGGTGACTTTATGAACTTCGGTTTCTTGATGCTTCAGCCATTCCAGTTGAACATTCAGAAGTATACCGATATGATTGACCTGGTTGAGGATAAAGATAAGCTGGTGAGCTTCTTGCGTATGGAAGAGTGGATCTTCGATAGCCCCGACCAGGCTGGTGCGGCTTATTGCCAGTTCTTGAAGGAGTTCTTCCAGGAGAACAAGTTGATCAAGGGTGAGGTGTATCTCGGTGGCGATCGTGTCGATCTGGGCAATATTACGATGCCCGTGCTGAATATCTATGCCGAGAAAGATCACCTGGTGCCGCCGCCTTCGTCTAAAGCCCTGGGCGATTATGTTGGTAGCAAGGACTATACCCCTATGGGCTTCCCCGTGGGGCATATTGGCATGTATGTGAGCGGTAAGGCCCAGCGTGACCTTGCTCCTGCAATTGCCAACTGGGTTAAAGAGCGCGGATAAGGCGTCTGTTAACGTGTGAATAAGAAAAGTAGAAAGTAGAAATACGTCTTTCAGGTATGTGGCGTGTTACTTTCTACTTTTCTTATTTTTACATTATTATCTCGGATCGGGGAAAATATATGACTATGAATATGATGCTAACACCCAAAATCATGGAGGCCTGGTTCAGTTTGCTTACCGATGCGATGCGCGGTAGCTCTGATGCCCAGCAACTTATTAAGATGCTGAGTAGCACATCGACAGTTTCAGACGAGACAATGCGTATGATGATGCGCTTTATGCCTCCTGGAATGACCTCGATGCAGCCCGAGGCAATGACCGAGTGGCTGGAAGAATGGTGGCGTATGATGGGCGTGGTTCCGCGCCATCGCTATCTGGAATTGCTGGAACGCTATGAAGTGCTGCGTTCACGCCTGGAAGAGTCGGAACGCACCAGCCGCCGTTTGCAGTCTATGCTTGGCGAAAAACGCCAGGAGGAAGCGCAGAAGGTGCTGGATCTGTGGGGATCAACGCTAGAGGAAACGCTGAAGACCCAGTCCGATTGGATGCGTCTGTGGATGCCTTCCTATGGTGCGAGTAGCACTGGCAGTGAGGAAGAAAAGACGAGTAGCGAACCAGAAGCCTCTCGCGAAAACAAGCCAAAGACGAAAGAATAAGCTGCTTCTACACAACTTTGCTTGACTCTGCTTGGCTGGAGTGCGCAAGCATGGCTTGCGCCTGTTAGCTATGCTGCCTATGGTTTCCCCCCACCAGGAAGTATGTATCCTATCATTGATGGGCATGGCTTAGAGTTTGCCGCCCTTCCTATCCTGTGGGTTGGGCGGCAGGTGACAAGGGTTGAAGCAAGACTCATGAAGGTATGGAACTACGTGAAGGTTCGTATCGCGAACCGATTGCCTGCTCGCTCCTTCCTCGTGTTGACTGAACTACGCTAACCAGGCCTCGGCTGCCGATTTATCGATGATTGCCAGACAACCAAACTTGTAGCTCCTTTAAGGCTTTGGGAAAACTAGAAGACTGCCCAGTTATTTTGTACATCTACTTTCGGGAGTATATCAATGTCACCATATCGATTTTCGGCCTCGGCCCTCATTCAGTCACCAGCGCAAGATCTGTATGCCATCATTGCAGACTATCACCAGGGCCATCCTCAGATCCTCCCCAGGCCACCCTTTGTTGGCCTGACGGTTGAACAGGGTGGTATAGGTACAGGAACAGTTATTCGCGTTGAGATGCGCGTACTTGGTCAGCTTCAATCGTTCCATGCTACCATCACCGAGCCTGAGCCAGGGCGCGTCCTGGTGGAAACAAATGACAACGGGTATGTTACTACCTTTATGGTCGAACCGCGTGCAGAAGGACAGCACGCCTATGTGACTATTGCCACAGAGATCACCGGGCGTGTCGGGCTATTGGGAACATTGGAACGCTGGTTTGTGCCAAAGCTTCTCCGTCCGGTTTATGTCAAAGAATTAGATCTCCTGGCAGCACTCGCAGCAACACGAACAGCCTGATACCGCAACCTTCCTTGACATCCCGCTTCCCACCATGGTATACTCACTTAATCAATTAACTACTTAACCGATTAACTAGTGAACCGTTTCACCAATGGCGACGATCAAACAAGTAGCCGAGCAAGCTGGTGTCTCTACAGCGACGGTATCATATGTGCTGAACGGCACCGGCAGCATTACCGACGCTACCCGGCAGCGTGTCCTGGCGGCAATAGCCGAGTTAAACTATCAGCCAAACTATGCCGCACGCACGATGCGCCGGCGCAGTCGTACTCTGGGGCTGGTACTGCCAGCGCTGTCGTCACGCCTGACGGATCCGCTGCTCTCACAGGTGTTGTCAGGTCTGTCAGAGGCCTGCGCCAGCCATGGCTACTGTGTGTTACTGGCTACTGCCGATGCGTCACAGGCGGAAACGGTGCTGGCCGAGCAACTGGTGCGCAGTGGGCGTGTCGATGGCGTTATCTTGCTTGATATTCAGGCAGACGACGAACGTATTGGCTATCTGCATGATCGGGCCATACCGTTTGTGTGTGCCGGGCCGCCCCCCGTAGATATTACCTGTCACGCTGTTATGTTGGATTATCAGGATGGCGCAGCCCGTGCGATCCGGCATCTGCTGGCGCTGGGGCATTGCCGGATCGGCGTGATCCTGCCGCCCTCTGATCTGGCTGCCAGTGAACCATGTTATCAAGGGTATGCTGCGGCACTGCATGCTGCTGGTCTGGTATTTGATCCGTCGCTGGCGATTGAAGCCGGGCGTACCCAGGCTGACGGTGTTACGGCAATGCAGGAATTGCTGGATCTGCCCGATCCGCCCACCGCCGTGCTGGCCTGTAGCGATGAACTGGCCTTCGGGGCCATGCATGCGCTGTATGCCGTCGGTTTGCAGGTTGGGCGCGATCTGTCACTGGTGGGCTTCGATGATGCACCGATGGCGGCACATACCAATCCGCCGCTGACAACCCTGCATGCCCCCCATCGTGATGTCGGGTTGCATCTGGCCCAACTCTTGATTGAGGCCATCGAACAACCGGTGATCGCACCCCGCCATATTCTGTTGCCAGTCCATCTGATTATTCGTAAGTCAACTGGTTCTGTCTTATAGATACAAGGAGATCCCTCAATGGCGAGTATAAAATTTGACAGCGTATACAAGCGTTATGGTGAAGTTACCGTCCTGAAAGACCTGAACCTTGATATTCTTGATCAGGAGTTTCTGGTATTGGTTGGCCCTTCCGGGTGTGGTAAGTCAACGGCCCTGCGTTGCCTGGCTGGCCTGGAAGAGATTAGCGATGGTGAGATTCTGATCGGCGACCGGGTGGTGAATGATATGCCGCCGAAAGATCGTGATATCGCCATGGTCTTCCAGAGCTATGCGCTCTATCCGCATATGACGGTTTTTGACAATATGGCCTTCGGGCTGCGTCTGCGCAAAATGGATAAGGCCGACATCGACAGACGTGTGAAAGAGGCAGCCGACCTGCTTAGCATTGGGCATTTGCTTGAACGGAAGCCCAAGGCACTTTCGGGCGGGCAGCGCCAACGGGTAGCCCTGGGGCGGGCGATTGTGCGTGATCCGTCGGTCTTCTTGATGGACGAGCCGTTGTCTAACCTGGATGCAAAACTGCGTGTTCAGACACGCGCCGAGATTAGCAAGCTGCACCAGCGATTGAAAACCACCTTTATCTATGTGACACACGATCAGACCGAGGCCATGACGATGGGCACACGTATTGCGGTGATGCGCGATGGGGTGCTGCAGCAGATCGACTCGCCGAAAAGCCTGTATGATAAACCAACGAATATGTTTGTGGCCGGTTTTATTGGTAGCCCGGCAATGAACTTTTTTGAGGCACGCCTCAACCGTGGTAATGGCACATTAATGGTCGAGGCCGGTGACGCTTTTGCCCTACCAGTGCCGAAAGATAAGGCTGAGGCACTTGGCAGCTATGTTGGCAAGGATATCTATTTTGGTGTCCGCCCCGAGGATGTACATGATGAGCACTTTGTGCCACGCGGCGTGAATGAAGATGCAAAAATCCAGGTGCATGCCAGTGTGGTTGAGGTGATGGGTAGTGAGATCTTTGCCTATGTTGAACGGGGCAATAAAGAGTTTATCGGGCGCTTCGATCCGCGCTCACAGGTACGTACCGGCGATACGGTCGATGTGGTTGTGGATATGGACAAGATGCATATTTTTGACCGGGATAGCGAAAAGGCGCTGGTGTAGGGGCGCGTAGGGGTTGCTGCGCCTCTATGTGCCGTTAATCATATCAAGCAGCAACCCGATCGAGCGAACCACCAGCTCGGGCTGATCTTTATGGATGACATGGCCGCTCTCTTGTGCCAGGATGTGAATATTGCGTGACGAGAGAGCGGCAAGTTCAGCTTGCAAGTCTGTCTGCATCAGTTGGATCAGGCGTGCTTCCAGGTCGGATGGCAGACCGGGGGCTAATACGTCTGGCTGACCAGCAGTTAATACGACCAGGGGGAGATCACCGAGTGACCCGGCGGCACGTATCTGGGCCGCGCTGGCCGGAATATCGATCCCCTCGGCATTGGTGGTCGGATCTCCTGCTTGATCCTCCAAAAAGGCGCGAAATCCGCGTAGCCGTTCGCTTTCATCCGCACTGGCCGGAGGGAGTAAGGCTGCAGCACGCGTCCACCACTCTTCATGCACCGCATCGATCAGCATGATGCCAACTACTTCATCCGGGTACTGGTTCGCGTACAGGCGTACATGTAATCCGCCAAACGAATGCCCCACCAGAATGTATGGGCCGGGCACTTCGGCCTGTGACAGCAGGGTGTGTAGATCTTTCACCACATCCTGGATGGTACGCGGAGTTGATGCAGGGTCGCTGTTCTCCATACCGGCGCGGTCATAGCTACATACGTGCGTTATGCGGGCAAGAGACGGTTGCACACCGGCCCAGGTGCTGTGCCCCGCACCCATGCCAGCTTCCAGTATCACCGTCGGGCTACCTTCACCCATGCATGTGATAAAGAGCTGGCGGCTACCTACGTCGATATATTCGCCTTGAGTTTCGCGCAGGGGCGTACTGGTTGGCATCGCTGTTGCGACTGGCGATACATCCAGTGCTGCGTTGCTGCCTGTTTGTGATGCTAACCCACAACCGCCCATCAGCCAGGCCATCATCAGGCTGATTAGCACCAGAGCAGTTGTGCTGACTATATTTCTCACGGCAAGGGTTGAAACTGCATAATCGTAATATTGATATCGCCCTGCGCCCGGCATGGGTTTCCGGTATAGTGAATATGTGCCGGGTAGCCAAATTCTTGATCATACTGCACCTGTGGCAGCGGTGCGGCACATGGATCAAGCCAGCTGGCCAGCAGCGGATTGTAGCGTGCTACCTGCGTGCGCCAGTTGGCTGATGGGCGTGTCTGCGCTTTGATTAAGCCAAACAGATTTTCGACGACCATAAAATAGTTTGCACCATACCCGGCCAGTTCTAGTTTAAGTGGCACCAGCGACTGACCACTCTGCAAATCCTGGCCCCCTACAATCCGGTTGTCCCGAATCTCGGCGCGTACATGCCCTTCACTCCAATCACTCGACCAGACTACTTCCATCTCGTAGTGGGATATTGCCTGCCGTTCCCAGTTCTGACGTGCCTGGTGATAATGCCATGGTTGCAAGGGCAGCAGGCTCCATACTATTCCTGCTACACACACCAGCATCAGGAATAGGCTCCCCCCAGCAAGCCATCCCTGTGTATAAGGCAACCGTGTGATGCGACGGGTTGCATAGCTCTGCAACAGGCGCATCTGTGGCAGTCGGCCTGGCGAACCAATCCCTGTTGGAGTAGATAAAGAGATATCCATCGTCCACCTCCCCACGCTATGATGCCTGACGCCTATGCTCCAATAGCCAATCCAGCGCCATCATATAGCCATGCCAGCCCAGGCCCGCAATCTGGCCGGTGGCAATGGGCGCAATCACTGAAGTATGGCGAAACGCCTCACGTTTATACACATTCGAGAGATGCACTTCGATAATCGGCGCAGATAGGCCCGATAGGGCATCGCGCAGCGACAGGCCATAGTGGGTTAGCGCACCGGGATTGATAATGATGCCGCCAGCATCCCACCCTTCTGCCTGAATAAAGTCGATCAATGCTCCTTCATGATTCGACTGGAAGGTCAGCAAGGTAATACCAGCCTGGTTCGCGCGTTCACACAACGCATGGTTGATCTGATCAAGCGTAGTGGAACCATAAATGTCTGGTTCGCGCACCCCCAGCATATTTAGATTAGGGCCATGCAAAGCCAGATATTTCATGCGATCCTCTTTGCTCTATTATAACCAGGATTGCACCCACGTGGCATCTTCGGCTGCCAATGCCGGTGGTGGTGGTGGCTGTGTATAATCGATAGACAGATCATAGGCCGCCTCATCATAGATCGCTGTCAGCGCAGCCGCCAGATCCAGGGCAACATCGGCGTCAGGAGGTCGTAATGGCACAGGCAATGTAGGCAGGCGTTCGCGCAGGCTCACTGGCCAGACTTCCACCTGTTTCATACCAGCACGAGTCAATGTCAGCAGATACGGCATGTCAGGCAGGCGCGGATGTACGAGGGCACGTGTGCCGCGCCGCAGCAGATCAATCTCTAACAGATGCACCCCCGCTTCATAGAGACGTTGGCGTTTCTGACGATACAATGTCAGACCGCGATCACGTTTATTCACCGGCGAGAGTATCTCAATGCTGGTAATCAGGTGATTGCCAGCGGCATCGCGCACTTCTACAGATGCTACTTGAACGTCTACCGGCTCAAGCAGCGGCAAGATCAGCGAGGCAGTCGTTGTTGGAGATGTTGGTGATGACTGCCCCGCCGCTGTTTCGCCCGTAAGCATACCCGGCAAGCCTGTCTCGCGTATGCGTTGTACTTGCAGCACTTCAACATCGGGATACATCACACCGATCTCAGTTTCCGGGCTGCTATCTTCAACCACATACACTTCCAGGCGTGCGACATACCGTGGCCGCAGGCGCGGGGCAAGCTGGCGGCTGATTTCTGTTGCCAGCCGATGATGTACATCGGGCCAGAGATATCCTTCAAGATAGGGATCCATGCCTGGAAATGGCGATGGCATAGGCTGTTTTACCTCCCGCCGCCCCGTTGCACCAGCGGCAAATAAACCATACGTACCGGCTCGGTACGTATGATGTTCTGACTGATAACGTTCACCAGTTCCTCGTACACCGCTGGATCAAACTGTGATGTAGCGCGTACTCGGATGCGATTCAGTTCGATCAGTGTGGCATTTGCCGGGATCGTCACGCGTACCTCGACAGCAAACGACTGCGCACGCCGCAGCGTGGGTGTTTCCAATGGAACAATCGTAATCGGCCAGTTCAGATCCTGGGTCATACTGATGGTAAACGCATCAAACCCATTGCCCGTATTGAACAGCGTATGCCGGAAGATAATCTCACTACCCGGTACCAACAGTTCAGTATATCCCGGTGCAAAACTTACCCTGGCGAACTGCAACACAGTTGTGCGATCAAACACCTGGGCCATGATATCTGGCTCGCTGGCCGCACGGGCCGTGGCGGTGACAGTATCGACAATTTTGCCGCCACTCTGCAATTGTGCCGCAGCCGACGGTGGCACAACGACTGTCACAGTCACGGGTGTGGTTGCATCCGGTTCCAGGAACACACTCACTGGTGATATTGACGTTTCCCAGCCCAGGGCCGAGATTGATGACAGATTAAATGTTTCGCTGATACGCCCGGTATTGGTAATCTGATGCGTATAGCGCACGATTGTACCAGGCAATTGTGCGCCCGACCGATCCGGGGCAAACGCCAGATCAATCGCTGGCCCGATGCGCAAGCGCGCAATGGCTGTGTCGCTCACACCAGGCGATGTTGTCGATGTGGCCTGCAGGGTGAACTCTGTGGTTCCATTCGGCGTTCCCTCGGGCGCTTGCAGTACCAACTCGACAGATCGGGTCTCCCCAGGAGCAAGATCGGTAAAGGTCGTCGGCGCCAATGAAACGATCCAGTTCTGCGGCCCGGTTGTAGTTGTCACCGTATAACTCTGTATAATACTGCCACTATTAAACAGCGTAAAGGTAAACGGCACCGTTTCGGTAATAATCCCCGACAATGTCAGGGTTGCGGGCGAGAGGGTTACCCCCGGCACAGCCGCAACGGTTGTCACCACCGAGGCGCTCTCTTCTTCGCCAGCTTTCGACGAGAGCACGGTCAGGGTGGTGGTATTCTGGGTATCAAACGGAATACCCGGTGGTACGGTGACGCCAACATTAATCAAGCGTTCCGCGCCAGCGGCGAGTACAACCACCTCAGCCGGATCACTGACCACTGTCCATCCCTGTGATGCGAGGAGATTCAGGCTGACGGTATCGGTGAAGTTACCATTATTCTCAAGCCTGAATGTATAGGTGACAACAGTTCCTGGATCTCCTGGACTCGATGACGGCGGTGTCAAAGCCAGGTCGGCTATCTCGTTAACTGTCAGTTCATCGATCACCTGGGCTGTAGCCGCATTCGCATCAGTTGCGGTTGCCTTCAGCGTAATCTCATAGAGACCGGCCAGCGCGGGAGATGGACTACCAGGAGGTGTTAGTGTAAACTGCACCGTGGTACTCGCCCCGGATGTCAGAGTGACGGATGCAACCGGCGGCGTCACCGACCAGCCAGCCGGCACATTCTGCAGTTCCAATGTAAATGTGCCATCAATATTGCCCACATTGGTAATAGTATGCTCAAACGTTGCTGAACTACCTGGATCAACATTCTGGCCAGGAACAAAGTTAATCCGTGGGACAGCCGCATCAACAATCGTAGTGACATTCAATCCACTTGCATTGACTGTTGTATCAGTGCTTGAAGTGACGGTCACGGTGGTATTATACGTACCTGGTGTGGTAGCCTCTGGCACCACCAGTCGCACAACCAGGGTGGTACTTTCATCTCTTGGCAATGTTACCGATGTACCCGGAAATACCGCAGTGGTCCAGGACGAGGGTGTGGTTGGTGCTGCCAGCGCGATCGTAAACCTATCCGTGCCGTTGCCATCATTGCGTAGCGCATATCGATACTCGATCACCTGGCCTGGCCCGGCCTGCTGATCTTGTGGTGGCAGAGGTGTCAAGGTCAATGCCGGGGCAGGCAGCACCGTGGTGGTATCCCGGGCTGTTGCTGTACCACCAATTGCCGATGCGGTCAGAGTAGCAGTTGCCTGCGTATCTGCGGCGACACCAGGCGGAATGCTTACCGTAAGGATCACCGAAGTTGTTGCATTGGCAGCGAGGGTGACCGTGGTTGGTGTCACCGTACTGCCCCAACCGGCTGGCAGGCCGCTGGCCGAGAGCGTAAAGCTGCCGCTGGTTGGCCCGATATTCTTTAACTCATGGGTATAGACAACCTGCGTTCCCGGCTTGCCTGCGCCCGATGCCGTAGACGGTGTCAGTTGCGGCACCGGCTCGTCTTTGATCAACGGCGTTGTCAGAGTAGCACTGGATTTCTTTGTCGTGTCACCCTGCGAAGTAGCCGTTATTGTGGTAGATACCTGGCTCTGGGTCAGACCAGCAGGAATATTCACTACCACCGCAATCTGCGTAGACTGGCCAGCATCCAGCGTAAAGCTCTGTCCTGCAGGATACGTCACCGTCATGCCAGCCACAGAAGATGTATCACCAAGTAGGATGGTATCGCGTGTATTGCCCGCATTACGCAGTGTCAGTTGATAGGAAGCTGAACCCGGCGAAGGCGTTGGTGATCCAGTGGGCGTATCGGTGGTTAAGCTGACACCATAGGTTGGCAGCACACAGATATCGCTATACGGACCATTGGGTGGATTAGTAAACTCTGATGTATTGCCAGCGTTATCGGTAATTGTAAAGATCAGATACGGCTTACAATCAGGGATTGGCTGATTGTTAAAACTAGCGCTGGTGGCGAACGATGAGACAAAAAACGGCCCCTCGTGCGCTTCACCATTTGCGCTACTAAACACCTCCACCGTACAACCAGAGCTACAGTTACTGACACTGCCGCTAATTGTAGGCGGATTGCCTGCATTGACGCTGGCAAGCGTCAGAGATGGACGATCAGACTGGCCTTCCCGGTTGCCGCCATTGGCCAGCTGGATACCAAACAAATTCTGGTTAGTGCCGCCATTTGCGGTTGTAGTCGTGCCCAGAATTTGATTGCCTGTTCCGCGATCAACCAGAACACCATCACTACCATTTGCGGCTACACGGTTATTTCGAACCTGGTTACCAGTTGCGCCCACCCCGACAATGCGGATACCATTGCTCTTATTGCTGCTGATCAGATTGCCCTCGCCAGACGCAGTGCCACCAACAGTATTGGCCTGCACACTGGCCGGGCCGTCCGGGTCAACCGAGTCATCGATCAGCGACACCCCATGTTCATTTGGCAGGGCCGTGCCACTGCCATTGATACCGATCAGATTACCAATGACGCGATTATTCGTCACCGTCTTACTAGAATTAATAAATGAACACTCGTCGGTCAGCCGTACACCATCCAGGGTATTGCCACTGATCACATTGCCCGGGCCGACAGTCACCTGCGAAGCACCACATTCGATAACCACGCCATAGAAGTTAGGCAGAGCAGTCGTTGCCGTAGCATTCAGACCGATGATGTTATCGCGGATGGTAATATTGCCAATCCCCGCCACAGACAAACGATTATCAACAAAGATGCCAGCAATCGTATCAAAACCAGTTCCCGAATGCCCGGCAATCTGATTACCGCTAATGGTTATATTGCTGGCCTTGCCTACAAAGATTCCACCGTTCAAATTACGTACCGCGCCCTGACCGGTTCGATTCGTACCGATGGCATTATTCTTGATAATATGCCCACTCGTTGGCGGTGATTCGGTCGATACTTCCACAGACACGCCAAAGTCGGCGGCACCAATATCCGAGCCATTTCCACTAATAACATTGTTGGGGCCAACAATCGTATCGGCAGAATAATCGGCCAGTTCCACACCGTGCGATTTATTGGGCAGGGCAGCAGTGCCATTGGCAGTCAGGCCGATTATATTGCCATAGATCTCATTGTTGCTGACAGGGGCCTGATCGGCGGCAAAACCGGGATTGCTGCCAACATACACACCCGGACCACGGCTACCGACGCCATTCCCAGAGATAACATTATTGCGCACAATATTCTGATCCGCCCCATAGACAATTGCCACGCCACCACGCGCATTGGGCTTCTCGATACTACCGGCATAGTCTGTACCGATATAGCAATATTCCACGATATTATTGCGTACATCTTTGGGCGAGCCTGGACTGGCTTCATTAAAGCCGGTAATAATAATACCAAACCCCGAAGGGCCATTGTCTAGCACACCACCCGACTGTACGCCATTCACAATCAACCCGCGCACAAGAGTACCGGAAGCGTTGATCACGATCCCAAAACGATTACTCGTTGTCAGCAATGCCCCATCGATCTCAATCGTGGGCACAAACACGCCAGGCGATACCTGGCGTGTACCATCGATCGTAATATTTGCCCGCGTCAGCGGCGGCATACGGGGCGAACTGGGCAGCGTAATTCGCCAGTAGTCACCGGTTGACTGATAGCCTAGCGCAGCATCTTTAGCGATATTAAACGTTATCACGACGCGTTCAGTGCCAGCCGTAGCATTAGCCTGTTCAATCGCCGCACGCAAACTGCACGGCCCCGCCGCTGTCGCACAGAGGCCATCGCTTATATTGGAGTCACCATCATGCGTATTGGTAGTTACCACAAATGACACATCCGCCTGCGCAGGACGGCCCGGCAGCAGGTAGGTCGATGCAAAGATCACCAGGGCCAGAAAAGCGCATGTACGTGTCACACGCCGCATGGCGAGCCTCCTATTATCTGTAAATCAAGGGCAACCAGATGCGTAAGGACGATGCACGGGTAATATTAATGCGATTCTGTACCGAGGCAATAATATCGCCGGTTGCTACATCAATAACCTGAATAGTCACCAGATCCTCCTGACCGACCCTGGCCCGATCAGAAACCTGTACATTAGCCAGCAACGTAAACAGGTTTGCGCCAGCACTATCCGAAAGGGTCAGACTGTTATCAGGATTCAGCGTAAAGCCGGCTGTTGCCGCATTAAAGGTCACGGTTGATCCCAGGCTAGAACGTCCGACAAACTTGATGGTCACCGGGCCATTACTAATATTCCGCACATTATGCTCAAAAGTCGTCTCCTGACCGGCCACACCATCAGCAAAGCCAGCCGGGAAAATCTCAACCAGCGGTGTGGTTGTCACCCGAGTTGTATCGACGACAACTTTATTCTGATCGGGTTGCTCGGCTACATTGACGTTGATCGTGGTAATCGCCTGTGCCCCGGCATTGACGCCACCAGGTGGTGTCACGCTAAGCGTCGGCTGCACCGACTGGCCCGGCCCAAGCTGGTAGGTTGTTTCTGCCAGCGTCACCGTCCAGCATGAAGAAGGATCGTCCGATGGTCCACAGACCAGTTGATCCGTAGAAGGAGACAGCGTCACGGTGGCGGTAATATTGCCATTATTGGTTATGATATGCGCAAAGTCGATCTTGACCCCCGCCTGGGTCAATCCGGTCGACGCAAGTGGTTCAACCAGCAGCACAATCTTCGCGCCGACTGTTGTCGTATCGACTGCCCGATCAAATAACTGATCATCACCGACACTGGTAGCGGTCAAGATTAATGTATGGTTCAGGCCAGCCAGCACACGCTCATCCGGGCCAGCCGGAGCAGTCATCGTCACGGTAATCTGCTGCCCCTCACCGGCGGGCAGATCAACTGTGGGAGGCTCAATGCTAAACGGCCAGTTAAGGTTGGAGTGGCCGGTAATCGTATAGCTATCGTCTATTGTACCCGTGTTGGTCACCCAATGAGTGTACGTATAGGTCTCGGTGGGCGCGATTTCCGCCGGCTCGTTGGGGCGATCCGGTTCGATAATCACCCCGCGGGTCAGCGTCAGCGTGGCAAACTCAGAGCTATTGCGATCAAACGCCCCCTGATCATCAGTAGCGGTCAGAATAATCTGAACTGGCAGCCCTGTCGTTGTCGTATCACTCAGGGTGGTGGTAAAGAACCCTCGCTCATCGGGCCGGGCATCGGGCGCAACCTTCACAAAACCCTGGCCATCGGGATCTTCCAGCGACGGGTCAGGCGCAAACACCTGGACGGTACAGGTGCGGCAGCCCGCCGGTATGGGCAAAAGAGGGTTAGTACTGGTGATCACATAGCCTGAAATGATCCCGGCATTATTGATATGTAAACGCAAACCATTATCCAGGCCGATCAGCGAGGGATCAACAATAGGTGGATCAATGTCATGATTGGGATTGTTGGGATTCCCCGGCTTGCCAGCGGTTGCTGGATCCAGTTGAATACCGAAGTCGTTGCGGGCAATACTATTATCCATAATACGGATACGCTGGGGAGCATTAGGCTGCGCACCAGTCAACAGCACAGCCACCGTATTGGAATAGATCTTATTATTGGTCAGCACACCATAGCGCGACCCTAGATCGAACTGAACACCATTGTCAACGTTGTCAATCATCTCATTCAGATTGAGTGTGCTGGTCGTACTGGCCGTAAACCAGACCCCGGTTCCACCATTATAGCTAAACGCATTTTCCAGCAGCGTGGTAGAGAATGCACCGGTTGCTAGCAAGCCATTTTCGCCATTGCCGCGTTTAAAGAGTTCGCCCGCGCCACTCACTATTGCGCCGACCTCATTGCGTTGCAATGTAGTAGAAGCCGTATTGATTAATTGAATGCCATTCTGCGTATTGCCCCCAACCAGATTGCCCTCATCGCGAGATACGCCACCAATCAGCGTTGAAACAGCGTTCTGAATAAAGATGCCATTGCGTCCATTGGGGACAACCGTAGTCATCTCGCCCGTGCCTGTACTGAAGATCAAACCAATCACATTACTGGTAATCGTCGTTCCGGACACCTGGCTGCCCTCGATATAAATCCCATCACCAGTATTGTCGGAGATAATATTGCCAATATTCACCGTATCACCAATGCGTGTTTCCCGGGCATAGTTTTGCACCGTCACGCCATTGCCCTGATTGCCAAGGGCAGTGTTACATGCCTGAGTAAACGGCGGTGAAGAGATCGGCACAATACCAATACAATTCCCTCTGATAATATTGTTATCGACCGGCTCATTGATACTGGGCGGTTGGTAACGCCCGATCAGGCGGATGCCATCACCATCGTTACCAGCAATAAAGTTACTGCCAGTAAAGCCCCAGATCTGATCAGCAGGGTTAGACGGATTAAAAGGCACAAACGTCAGGCTGCTGCCAATCGTATTATTGCTGGCCCCATTCTCAATCAGCACACCGACCGTATTGTTCGGCCCTTCGCCACTGGGAACACGATTATTGCCGCCCACGCCGATATAATTGCCCACTACCTGGTTGTCAATTGCACCACCGCCACGAATATGAATGCCTGGCCCATTATTGCCAGCAATATAGTTAGCTGTAAAGAAGCCAGGTTTGCCAATTTTATTGGCATTGGCAGTTGGAGTCTGGGGTGTACCCAGTGGCCCATCGATGAAAATACCCCCCAGTTCATTCGGGGTTTTATTGCGTCCGAGCGGATCAATGCCAATATAGTTACCATAGACTTCGTTATTGTCGCTATCCTTGATATAAATGCCATACTCTTGATTGCCACTAATAAAATTGCGAAAGATCCGCCCGGAATTATTGTCTATAGAACCAATCCGGTTGCCACTGGCAAAGTTACGGATCTGGATGCCACTGCCCTTATTTGGAATAGTAATCGTATCTCCCTGAGAACTCACGGCAATGCCGATATAGTTACTCTGGATTATATTATTCTTGCCACCATCGATCAGAATGCCATCTAGCTCATTGCCAGCAATCACATTGAATAGAGTTGTTTGGAGTGCATTATCACCGCCAATAATATTGTTCTGGGCAGTCTCGCGTAATACAATACCGGCCTCGCCATTCCCCTGAGCTATCGCGCCACTGGCATTCAGGCTGACCCCAATATAGTTACCCTGGATGGTGTTATTGCTGCCATACACCTCAATCCCAATTCCTCGGCGATTGGTGCCCGAGAAGTTGGCAATACCCAGGTTCTGAACCCTATTATTATCTGAACGGATCGTCAGACCGGCTGTACTGGATGTTGCCGGTGATCCAATGATAATAATTTCTGACCCAAACTTATTCTGATCACCCAGGTTTTGGGTCTGAGTGGAGCCATCGATAATCGTTCCATTCTGACGAATCGCTGGCAGGGCGGACGCTGGCTGGATAAACCAGGCTGCTGCTGTCAAGCCATAAGGCTGATATCCATTATCTGACTCTGGAATAAAAAATGTGATCGTGCTACCGGCATTTTCGGCCAGATTAGCGGCGTTTAAGGCCTGACGTAGCGAGCAAAAGCTCTCTTCACCTGGTGTGCAGGTTGATGGAATATTGATATCTTCCGTGGTGGTGACACGAAAGACCTTGCCTGTTTGTGATGCCACCGGTTGATTCAATCCCAACGACACAAGCACAACAATAACAATCAGTAGCAGACTAGCCTGACGATGGAATGTCGGCGACATTTTGCACTCCTTGTGCCGCAACAGGACGGGCACGGTAGAACAGGTTCGGGGAAGGTAACAAAACAGTATAAATTTTCTCCGCCTTATTGTAGCATGGAATAGATTGTTGCAAACTAGGAAAGAGGTACCATTACCAGCGCAAGGCGCAGACCGAAAGATATGCTTCGCCTGCCGTGAGTTTGGCGAACGGCAGACAGTAGCGTGGCATTATCTATTCTTTTTTCAAAAAATGTTCCCGTAGGGAACATTTTGTTAGCGCGAAAAAGCCCTGGGATAGAACAGACACACCCCCGTCAGGGGAGCGAAAAACCGTATGAATCACCCCACCCCCCGGCCCCCGCCCCTGCAAGGGGCGGGGGAGTCGGAGGGGCGTCCTGGCGGCACACGCGCAGCGTGTGCCGCCAGGACGCCCCCCTGCCCCCCTCTCCCTCAGGGAGAGGGGGGCAGGGGGGTGAGGGCGTCTGGTTGCCCCAGGAGTTATTCGCGCTAACAACATTTTTTGAAAAAAAGATCCTTCTTCCGCTCATGTCTAACAAAAAAGAGTCTAACACAAATCTAACGCGAATCTTGCGTGCTACTAGTGAAAAACCAGTACACTGTCAGAAGACACGAAAACGATCAAGCGAGCTTCGTGCCTGAATATAGAACAGACAGGAAGGATAGAGAAAATGGGAAAGATTGTAGGTATTGACCTGGGGACTACCAACTCGGTTGTCGCCGTGATGGAAGCGGGCGACCCGGTTGTGATTCCTAACGCCGAGGGCAATCGTACCACGCCGTCGGTGGTGGCGTTTGCGAAGAACGGCGAGCGACTGGTAGGCCAGACGGCCAAGCGCCAGGCGACGATCAACCCTGAGAATACGGTTTTTTCAGTCAAGCGCTTTATTGGGCGCGACTTTGATGATACACAGGTTGAACGTGATATGGTGCCGTTCGATGCCATTAAGGGGCCGCGTGGTGATGTGCGCATTAATGTGTCCCAGACGGGCAAGGACTATGCGCCCCAGGAAATTAGCGCCATGGTGCTGCAAAAGCTCAAGGCCGACGCCGAGGCGTATCTGGGCGAAGCGGTCACCCAGGCCGTGATTACGGTACCAGCCTATTTTAATGATAGCCAGCGCCAGGCCACCAAGGACGCTGGCAAGATTGCGGGCCTGGATGTGTTGCGTATCATCAACGAGCCAACCGCGGCGGCGCTGTCGTATGGCCTGGATAAGAAGAAAGATGAGACCATCCTGGTATTTGACCTCGGTGGTGGTACATTCGATGTGAGTGTGCTCGAAGTCGGCGAGGGTGTGGTTGAGGTAAAGGCGACCCATGGTGATACACACCTGGGTGGTGACGACTATGACGCACGCATTGTCGACTGGATTGTTGAAGAGTTCCGCAAAGACCAGGGCATCGATCTGAGCAAAGACCGTCAGGCGCTCCAGCGGCTCAAAGAGGCGGCTGAGAAGGCGAAGATGGAACTGTCGAGCGTGATGGAGACCGAGATTAATCTGCCCTTTATCACAGCCGACTCCAGTGGTCCCAAGCATCTGGCCATGCGTCTGAGCCGCTCGAAGTTCGAGCAGTTGACCCAGGCCTTGACCGAACGACTGCGTGGCCCGGTTAACCAGGCTATGAAGGATGCAGGTCTCAAGCCTAATCAGATCGACGAGGTGGTTCTGGTTGGTGGTAGCACCCGTATGCCTCTGGTGCAGGATCTTGTACGTAAGATGATCGGCAAAGATCCGAACAAGGGCGTTAACCCGGACGAGGTTGTTGCTATTGGCGCGGCTATTCAGGCCGGTGTGCTGGGTGGCGAAGTCAAGGATGTGTTGCTGCTTGATGTCACCCCGCTGTCACTGGGTGTTGAAACGCTTGGCGGTGTGATGACAAAGTTGATCGACCGCAATACAACCATCCCGACCCAGAAGAGCGAGATCTTCTCAACGGCGGCTGATATGCAAACGGCGGTTGACATCCATGTGTTGCAGGGCGAGCGTGAGATGGCTGGTGATAATATGACGCTGGGGCGCTTCCGCCTGGAGGGTATTCCGCCTGCGCCACGTGGTGTGCCTCAGGTTGAAGTGACGTTCGATCTTGATGCCAACGGCATCTTGAATGTCTCGGCGAAAGATAAGGCCACCGGTAAAGAGCAGCGCATTACAATTACGGCAAGCACCAACCTGAGCCAGAACGAAGTCGAGAAGATGGTGCGCGAGGCCGATATGCACGCCGAAGAGGACAAGCAGCGTCGGGCTTTGATCGAGCTGAAGAACCAGTCCGATAGCCTGGCCTACCAGAGTGAACGTACCCTGAACGACCTGGGTGACAAGGTTGACACGATTGAGCGCCAGCGCATCGAAGGGCTGATCAATGATCTGCGTGAAGCGGTGGCTCAGGAAGACGAAAGCCGCATGCAGGCTGTGTCTGGTCAGTTGCAGCAGGCTATGTACCAGATCTCGCAGAGTGCCTACGGCGATGGGCAGGCTCAGGGGCAGCCTGGCCAGCCAGGGGCAGCGCCCGGTAAGAAAGACGACGGTGTCGTCGAGGGTGAGTATACGGTAGAGTAAGGATACATGTTCATCGGTACGCCCGGCACCCCAGAGGTGTCGGGCGTTTATGTTTTGTTCTTTTTCAAAAAATTTCCCCTACGGGGAAATTTTTTGAAAAAGATCCTTATTTCTGCTCCATCAGAGGCGATATCTGCCCAGAGAGATGAAAGGCCTTTTTTTGCTTATGCCCTCGCACCGAAGGCGCGATTTTCTCCTTTTTACTTTTCCTACAGGTTGCGCTTGCCCCTGACTTCTGCTACAATCCTGGGGTGTGGGCGGGTCGCATAGCCTGGCCTAGTGCGCGGCACTGGAAATGCCGTAGAGTGTACTCCACTCTCGTGGGTTCGAATCCCACCCCGCCCGCCATCATTCCCCCTCTCAAGCACCTGTGTCTCCCGTCGAGGTACGGTTCGCTTTTCGGCTGCTGCCTGCACGATGCAACAGCATTCTATTTTCAGCAGAGCCAGATATAATGGATATGACAGGCGTTACGCAGTTATCTATTCTCTTCTCTGGAAAGAGATAGCATTGTTACGAATAGATGGAGGCTCCGTCCGATGACCACCATCAACCAGACACCAGCCGTGCATCCCCGATACTACGCGGAAAGCGACGGGCAGCCCATGGCCGACAACACTGAGCAGTTTCGCTGGATTGTCATGATCAAAGAAAATCTGGAAGCACTGTTCCATGATTGCCCCAATGTATTTGTAGCCGGTGATTTGCTCTGGTATCCGGTCGAGGGGCATCCCGAAATCCGCCGCGCACCCGATATAATGGTGGTGTTTAGTCGGCCAAAGGGGCGGCGTGGCTCATATATGCAGTGGCAGGAAGATGGCATCGCGCCACAGGTGGTATTTGAAATCCTCTCCCCCGGCAATACACTGACCGAGATGCTGGAGAAACTCGAATTCTACGAGCGGTATGGCGTTGAGGAATATTATATCTATAATCCCAATACGTTTGAACTTACCGGAATGCTGCGTGAGGGCGACAAACTCCGCGTTCATAGCCCGATGGATGGCTGGGCGAGTCCGCGTCTGGGTATTCGCTTCGACACACGTAGCGATGAGTTACGCATTTTTGCACCAGATGGCCAGGCTTTTGTTAGTTTCACTACCTTGAAGCAGCAACGTGAAGCTGAACGATCTGCACGACATCAGGCAGAACAGCGCGCCGAGCGTCTGGCCGCACGCCTGCGTGAGCTGGGTTTCGAGCCAGATGAAGAAGTGTGATCGAGATAGGCGCTGCGTTTCTATCTACTATCACCCACGCCGCTCATGTTATGCTGAACAGCATACAACTGCTGCAGACACGCCTCATGGGCGGTTACTGCATCGGCCACCCGTTGCAACAGCGTTTCCGGGTGACAGGGCTTAAGCAGATAATCAAAAGTCCCTTCATGCATGGCTGTCAGTGATGTATCGAGTGAGCTATAGCCAGTCAGCAGAATCACTTCCGGGCGCGAGCGAGACTGGTGAGCGGCTTGTAACACATCAACTCCGTTCACTCCGGGCATATAGATGTCGCTCAGTACCACTGCAAAAGACCGCTGCGCCAGCAACTCGAGCGCCTCAGCACCGCCCCTGGCTAAAGTGACATTATAGCCAGCCTCTTCCAGGAGATCGGCCAGAGCCTCACCCAGTATGGCATTATCTTCGACTATTAAAACTGAAGTTGGTTGCATAGGAAGATTACTTTCAGTCGTTTCTTCAGAGAAGAACGCGGATACTATGGTACACCTGGCAAGGCGAAATGTGGTTGTTGCAAGAATTATGCTTACATTTTGCCATAAAGTGTACTTTACTCTCAGTGTACTACTGTTTTCAGGTGATTCTTGTAGCCATTCAGCGACATATGCGTGAAATCAATTGTCCTTGTGATGCAGTACCTGACGGCGCATTTGTTTCAGTGCCTGGTCAAAAACCGAAGGAAGCATGTTTGCTGCGCCTGTTTCGCGGCTCACCAGCATGTTGCCTGGCAACGAGAGACGCAGGACAATCTCAACCTCGTCTGTTCCGCTGGCATCGTCTACGATAATACGGAGCATTGTATCTTCGGGATATGAGGCCACAATGGGGAGGAGTTTCTCAATTTCCCGGTCTACAACATCATCAAACTCTGTTGGAATATCGACGTGTCTGGCCTGTTTTGAGATTTGATAGAGCATAAAAACGTACCCTCCTTATTTATACGAGTTACGTGGTCATCCATCCTTGCAGCGGATATCGCCTCCGGCAGGGTGGAAGAAAACATCTTTTGTGCTCGATTTTTTCGCCTCCAGCGAAAAAATCGAGCACAAAAGATATAAAGTACCACTCGCCGCATCTGCGTTACAGCACCACGTCACATAGGGGCGAAAGATGTGTCGTCGTCTCAAGTCTCTCAAGTCATGGGTGTCGGGGTGTCATGTAATGTTTGCACAATCTGTGCCAAGAGGGACTGTGGCCCGACTGCCTTAACAATCGAACCCGTCCGTGGTAGACTCTGCGTAGGCGCTATTCTCAAGATTGCACGGAGAAATCTATGCATCAGCAAACGCAGACGGACGATACATCTGCTACAAACCACCTCTCATCTATGCAGCAGCACATTTTGCCTGACTTGCCGCCATCAGAACCCTCGGCGACTGCGCTGCAGATGATTGAAAGTATCCTCTTTGTTGCTGGCGAGCCGGTCACGATCGCCCAACTTGCCCGTGTCATGGAACTACCCGCCGACACGGTGGAGCAAGCTTTGACCCAACTGACAGCCGCCTGCCAGGAGCGCGGTGTGCGGGTCTTACGCCATGGTGATAGCGTGCAACTGGTTACTGCACCGCAGGCCGGGCCGGTTGTGGCCCGTTTTCTCGGCGTACAGACAACTACCCGCCTTTCGAATGCCGCCCTCGAAGTGCTGGCAATCATCGCCTATCGCCAGCCACTCACACGCGCCCAGGTTGAAGCTATTCGCGGGGTAGACAGTAGTGGCGTGATTCGCATTCTGCTCGCCCGTAACCTGATCAGCGAAGTTGGCCGATTGGAAACGGTTGGTCGCCCGATAGTGTATGCCACCACACCAGACTTTCTGCGCCAGTTTGGCCTTACCGGCCTGGACGATCTGCCACCCCTGACCGTTGAGCTTGATGGGAGTACATGATGTGAAAAGAGGCGATCGGAATTCCTTGACAAATAGAACTTTTGAGCGTATTATAGTGCGTGTCCGATTCTGGATCAGCAGAAACAGAGATATGCAATGGTACAACGTGTAAAAAATACCCAGATAAACCAGATGCTCCCCCAGGACGCTCCGGTACATAACTGGTACCGGTTTGTCCTATCGTTTCCACCACACTTAGTCCGAGATTATGTGCATAAACTGGGCGCAGCTCAGGGATGTAGCGTACTTGATCCTTTTTGCGGCACGGGCACAACCGTCGTAGAGTGCAAGAAACTGGGCATTGAGTCGTATGGGCTGGAGGCAAATCCAATGGCATACTTTGCCTCAACCACAAAAACTGCCTGGAGCATAGACGCAGACGATTTTATGCAAGCCAGCTTTACCATTGCCGATCAGGCTGCCGAAGCGATCACGAAAAGCGGCGTGAGGCTTCATAGCGATCTGCCGCTTTCTGGTGCAACTGACAAGGATAGTGATCTCTTTGATCTGGCAGACGATCAATGGAAGGTCTTGTCGCGCAGCTTTATTAGTGTCGTCCCTCTCCATAGAACATTAATCCTGCTTGAGAAGATTCGGTTGCACAGCGATCATCGTTTTCAAAGCCATCATGAATTAGCCCTGGCGAAAGCATTAGTATCGGGCATAGGCAATGTTGCTTTTGGGCCAGAGATAGGCGCTACATCACCAAAGCAGGATGTAGATGCCGTTTCCATCTGGCTGCATGCATGTCGCCGGATCGCCGAAGATCTGAAGTTGGTCAAGGGGTTAGATCAAGCAAAGAGCACCATTATACGGGGTGATGCACGGACGATGGCGTTAAACGGCAACAAAACAGGCATTGATATAGTTATTACATCTCCACCATATCCCAACGAAAAAGATTATACCCGCACAACCAGGCTCGAGTCTGTTATCCTCGGGTTTATCAAAAATAGGCAAGATCTCAGGAACTTGAAGTACAACTTGTTACGCAGTAATACGCGCAATGTCTATGTTAGCGATGATGATCATATCGCGGAGTATTGAAGAGCGCAGGATTGAGCTTGGCAAAACGTCCGGGTTTGAGCGACTGTATCACCGTGTGGTTGAACTCTATTTCGGCGGTATGGCCCGCCATCTTAGCGAACTGCGCACAATCTTACGTCCCGGAGCCAGGCTGGCATATGTGGTTGGCGATCAGATGTCGTACTTCCGCATTCCTATCCGCACAGGCGAAATTCTGGCCGACATTGCTGAACGAATTGGCTACAAAGTCGAATCTATCGACCTGTTCAGGACACGCCTGTCAACTGCCACAAAGCAATGGATTAAAGAAGAGGTAGTTGTCCTCTCCTGGTCCGCTTCAGCGTCCATTGATACGGAACTTCGGAAAGAGTAAAATTGAATACCGATTCAATCTTGGGACTTGGATCAGCATCTGAAAATATACCAAATTTCACTACCAATAGAGTATTGTCTGGTTGAATTTTTATGCCCACAGGATGAACTACATCAATAAATTGACCAAAATGATTAAGTACCTGTTGCGCAGCACCATAGATTTGATGTTTTAATAGTACATCTGAACCTTTTGATTTCGCTTCTACAGCCAGAAAAATCCTCAAACCATCTTTCTCGAAAACGTAACATCTATCAACTTCATTGGGTTGAACCTTTAAAGGTGACTGAACACGATAGACGTGAGATACTCCCATTATTGTCTCAAGGACTCGGCAATACTCCATAACGGAAATCACAGCCCCTTCGTCGGTTCTAATCAACTCCCATACTATTCTCGGCATTGTAGTGATACTGAGGATTTGTGACACAACCTGGTAATTTGATACATCAGAACACCACAGAGGGATACTGCCAGGCTCCAGAAAAATAGCCCCCCATCCGAACAAATGCTTCTTCCCATTATTTGTAAAAATTTGTGCTATATAGAACAAAAAGGGCCGTCATACAATATTGACATGCCCCTGACATCCGCGCACCTGCCCCACGGCACCCGCGTATAGTTATGTTATACTATCTACAGGTTGGCCTCGATCACAAGGCTGTAGCAAGAACATCATCGTCCCGGTGCTTGAACTGACTGTCTGACATACATTCGGGAGAGGTACATACCTCTCCCACATTCGTGTCATCAAGTTTGTGAGAATAAGCACGACAATGGCGCGACAGAACCCCGATCCTCGCATATACAATCAATCATTCCTGCGTGGTGAACATATCCTCAGGGTCTGTCATGCCCAGTACAGCGCAGTATCGCCTGTTCCTATTGGCTCTGAAACCCTTTGCTGCGCCAGCAGCTCCGATCAAGCCTTGAACTGAACGGATTATAAGGAGTAGAGCAGGAGTCTTTTATGAAAGCGGTCGTCATGGCAGGCGGAGAGGGCACGCGTTTACGTCCCCTTACGATTAATCGCCCCAAGCCAATGGTTACACTTGTGGACCGCCCCGTGATCCACCATATCATCGAGCTGCTCAAAATGCATGGTATTACCGATATTGTTATTACGGTGCAATATCTGGCTAATATTATTCAGGATTATTATGGTGACGGTAGTAATTATGGCGTCAATATTACCTATTCACTGGAAGAAATTCCGCTGGGAACTGCTGGTAGTGTCAAGAATGCCGAACGCCTGTTGCAAGAACCGTTTCTGGTTATATCCGGGGATGCCCTGACTGATTTTAATCTTTCCCAGATTATTGACCATCACCTCAGTACCCGCGCTATGGTAACTATGACACTGACGCGGGTGCCTAATCCGCTTGATTATGGCGTCATTATTACCGATGAGCAGAATCGTGTGCGCCAGTTCCTGGAAAAACCCAGTTGGGGCGAAGTCTTTTCTGATACGGTCAATACCGGTGTGTATGTATTAAACCCTGATGTATTTTCTTATATTGAAAAAGGTAAGCTAGTTGACTGGTCTAAAGATGTCTTTCCGCGCATGCTGCTTGATGATGCCAACATCCAGGGATACATTGCTCAGGGCTACTGGACTGATGTGGGCACGATTGAAGAGTATATGCGTGCCACGGGCGACTATCTAATGGGCAAGGTTAATCTGCCCCGTGTGGGCCAGCATATCGGTGGGGGCATCTGGGTTGAGCGTGATGTCGAAATTGCCAACGATGCCCAACTGCATGGGCCGATCTTCCTGGGGCATGGGGCAAAAATCAAAGACGGCGTGATTATCCACGGCCCGACGGTGATCCGTGATTATACGATTCTAGATAGCCGTGCGAATGTCGACCGTTCGATTATCTGGCGTAACTCGTATATTGGCGAACGGGCCGAGTTACGGGGAGTCATTGTGTTGCGCCAGTGCAATATTCGCAGCCGCGCCGTGTTGTTCGAGGGTGTGGTGGTTGGCGATGGCGTACAGATCGGCAGTGGTGCGGTTATTCAACCCAATGTCAAAATCTGGCCTAGCAAAGAAGTCGACGAGGGCGCTACTGTTACCAGTAGTATTATCTGGGGCAGCCAGGGCCGCCGGGTACTGTTCGGGCGCTATGGTGTTACTGGCCTGGTGAATGTGGAAATTACGCCCGAATTCTGTGCGCGCATCGGTGCAGCGTATGGCGCAACACTACCCAAAGGTTCAGTTGTTACGATCAACCGCGATGCTCACTATACGCCACGTATGCTCAAACGGGCGATTATTGCTGGCCTGCCTTCAGCCGGTGTCAATGTGGTCGATCTGCGTACCATGCCTATTCCGGTGGCACGCTATTTTACCCACGCCAGCGGCGCAGCCGGAGGCGTGCATGTGCGCCTCTCGCCCGTGGATAATCGGGTGGTCGATATCAAGTTCTTTGACGGCCGCGGCCTGGATATCAGCGGCGGGATCGAGCGTAAGATCGAACAGACTTTCTTCCGCGAAGATTATCGGCGTGTGTATCTCGATGAGATTGGGCGAATTGTCTATGGAAATAATGTTGAACAGACCTATGTTGATGCCTTTATAAGTACACTTAGTTCCGATGCGCTTGACCGTATCGCGCGTGACTTTAACCTGGTGGTCGATTATGCCAATGCCAGCGCCAGCGATATCCTCTCGGCTATTTTGCGCCGCTTGCATGTGGATGTGGTTGAACTCAACGCCAACCTCGACGAGCGGCGCCTGTTTCAAACTGCTGTGCAATTTGAGGAAGGTATGCAGCGCCTGACCAAAATTACGCCGGTGGTGAATGCGAATATGGGTGTGCGTATCGATAGCGGTGGCGAGAAGGTGTTCCTGGTTGATGATAATGGCCGCCGCCTGCCCGGAATGCAAGCCCTGGCCGCCGTAGCTGCCCTGGTGTTGCAGGCCAATGGTGGTGGAACGGTAGCCGTGCCTGTAACGGCCCCGCGCGCTTTTGAAGAACTGGCTGTACGTTATGGGGGCAAAATTATTCGTACCAAGGCTACCCTCGGTGCATTGATGCAGACGGCAGCCGAAAATCCTGATTTCTTGCTGCTCGGCGATAGCAGCGGCAACTATATTTTTCCGTCGTTCTACCCGATTGCCGATGGTCTGTTTGCTACCGTGAAGATTATGGAACTGCTAACGCTGGATAATATCTCGTTGAGCGAGGTGGTGCGCCGTTTGCCGATCTATCACCTCAAGCAGACCAAGGTGCCATGCCGCTGGGAACATAAGGGCAAGGTGATGCGTATCTTGAACCAGCAGTATCAGGAACGTCAGGCGGATCAGGTTGATGGCATTAAAATTGACCTGGGCGATGAGTGGGTTCTGATCTTGCCTGACCCGGACGCGCCTTTCTTTCATGTGATCGCCGAGGGATCAAGTGAGGATCAGGCGCGTGTTCTCACAGAAAAATATGCCGGACTTGTAGCCGGTTTACAATGACAGGTGTCATTATGACTCAATCAGAACAGATTTATCACCTGATCCTGATAGGGCCACCCGGATCAGGCAAAAGCACAATCGCCGAGCATCTGCTGCCGCATCTGCCGCTGGCAATTGTGGCTACCGGCGCAGGGCTACGCAATGAGGTTGCCAGCAACAGTGATATTGGCCAGGCCGTTCAGCAACGGTTGGCGCAGGGACAACTGGTACCTGACGACATTATCAATCAACTGATCCGCCAGTGGCTCCGCGAAGTACAGCCCGACCAGGGCTTCCTGCTTGATGGCTATCCCCGTTCGCTTGAGCAGGCGCATATGCTCGATCAGATCCTGGCTGATCTGCAGCGTCCACTGCATGGTGTGATTGCGCTGGAATTAAGTCAGGAGATGATAATAGAGCGTCTGACGGGGCGGCGTATCTGTGAAGTTGATGGTGATCGCCAGACCCTGCATATCAGCGATGCCCAGGCGGTGCAACGTTGTCAGGAACGTGGCGGGCGGCTTGTCCAGCGCCCGGATGATCAACCACACGTGGTGAAGAAACGTATGCATGTCTATGCCCAGGAAACCCAGCCCTTGCTGGATCACTATGCACAGCGTGGATTACTGCGCCAGGTCAGTGCTGCCGATACGCCTGAACATATTGTGCAGCGTATCCTGGATGTGCTGGGCTGAAAAGAAGGTTTTTTATTGACAAATTGTGTATATCTATCTACAATCCCTATATCTGTTACTGCTCTCACAATAAATGAAAGGCAATATACATGGCTATCGAACGAGCGGAGGCTTTTGATTTTCTTGGCCCTAAAACCTTGATTGGCCCCGAATTAAAAGTTGGCGATACAGCTCCAGATTTCACATTACTGAACTCGAAACTGAAATCAGTGAGTAAAAGTGATCTGGCTGGCAAACCGATGTTGATCAGTGTTGTGCCTTCGCTGGATACAAGTGTATGTAACCGGCAAACGTTGCGATTTAACCAGGAAGCTGCCGAGTTAAGCGATAAGGCCAATTTTCTGACCGTCAGCGCCGATCTGCCCTTTGCTCAGGGCCGCTGGTGTGGTGCAAACGATGTTCAGTCTGCGCAGGTTCTATCGGATCATCGGGATATGAGTTTTGGCGAAGCGTATGGCACCTACATTAAAGAGGTACGTGTCGAGAGCCGTGCAGTGTTTGTGATTGATGCAAATGGCACAATCCAACATGTTGAATATGTCTCTGCCGCTGGTCAGGAACCAGACTATGATCTAGCTTTGAATGCGCTGCGTAAGCTAACCAGTTAGTGGTGGCGGGTTTTTGCGCTGGCACATCAGGATGCCATATACCCCTCACCCTATGCTCTTTCACGTGTAGCCTCTTTCCGATGATGTCTGTGCTATGCTCGATACCCCCTACCCTTGCCCTGGAAGGGGAGGAAGTAGGCTTGCAGGGGTAGGTTTTTTCCGTAGGGACGCGCTTCTGCGCGTCCGCAGGGTGTCTACGGATCGCGTTAGAACGCCATCCATCGAAAAACCTACCCCTGTGAGGAGGGGGCAGGGGGTGAGGGGCGTATCGTTTACCAGAACGCTAGAGCGCAAGTCAGCCAGACGCTACCGATTGCCCAGCAACTCTCCAACCCGCAGAACCTCTTCATGGGTGTTATAAAAATGAGGAGCAATGCGCACCCCGCCGCCACGCGGCGTAACGATCACGCCAGCCTCCTCAAAGCGTTTACAGAACGCCTCGGCGTCGGGCACCTGCGCCACCACAATAGCACTCCGCTGCGCAGGGGCATTGGCGGCAGCCAGCGTATAACCGCGTGCCGTCAGATCTTCGATCACGCTATTCACCAGGTCTAGCACATGCTGACTGATCAGATCAATGCCCACCTCTTGCAGCAGGCCAATTGCGGCGTTCAGGGCCACCGCACCGAGAATATTCGGCACACCAACATTAAAACGATCCGCGCTAGCGGGAAAGGTCAGATTATAATCCAGGAAGTCGGTAAAGTTCACTACACTCGACGCACCAACATAGGCACCCGGCTGCAATTCACCCAGGCGTTCGCGGCGGCAGTAGAGAAAACCGCTTCCCGCCGCAGACAATAACCACTTATGCGCACCAACTGCCAGGAAGTCAATATGGCATGCCTGCACATCAATCGGCAGGACACCCACCGACTGAATGCCATCGACCACAAAATAGATGCCGCGGTCATGACACAGGCGACCAACCGCCTCAATATCGTTGCGGAAGCCGGTTGAAAACATCACCGTACTTAGCGCAATCACCCGCGTACGCTGGTCGATGCGCTGCTCCAGACGATTCAGATCCAGGCCACCATGCTCTATTGGCACAAACTTGGTCAACACCCCACGATACGCCAGACTCTGCCAGGGATAAATATTGGCCGGATAATCTCCATCGAGCACCAGTACATTATCACCCGACTGTAGCGGCAGACTCAGCGCAACCGTATTAATTCCGGTGCCGGTATTTGGCATCAGGGCAATCTCATCGATATGCTCGGCATTGATCAACGTGACAATACGCTGACGCAATTCCCGAAATAACGCCTGCAGCCGTCCATACATCTGCATCAATGATTCAGTGTGTGATTGGAGCATCCAGGCCTGTACCGCATCGATCAAGCGCTGGTTCATAGGCGAGGTTGCCGCATGGCTAAGATAAGCATACCGCTCTGTAATAGGAAACTCGGCGCGGTAGCGTGCGAGATCAATTATAGACATATGGGCCTCTCTTCAGTAGCAAAGAACTGTGTCAGCAGAGCATGGTAGCGATCCGGGCGTTCCAGCATGGGCAGATGGCCGCAACGCTCGATCCATGCCAGGCGAGCATTCGGGATCAGTTCGGCAATTATGGGCAGGCCACGTGTGGGCATGATCATATCATGGCGTGTCCCAATGACCAGCGTAGGTGATTGAACCTGGCGCAGCAAACTATGAGCCAGAAGATCCGCCGTACTTATGGCGCTTTCGATCGCAGTACGCCGATCCATACGCAGAAAGTCGGCCATATTGTTGTGCAACATGATATCATCCGAGGGGACACGATAGAAAAAGCGACGGGCTACCGCGCGACAAAACCAGGGTTTATGCGCCATCCAGGGACGACGCAGCATCATCCACAGCGACAAAATGCGGTGGATCTGCTGTACCACCCATAGCTCACGATCATTGCGATACGTACTGGCACAGGTTAACACCAGGCGATTGACTCGATCTGGCCACTGTACGGCAATATACGCCGCCATACTGGTAGCAAATGAATGCCCATTCAGGTCAAACTGTTCCAGGCCCAGGCAATCGGCAAATTCCATCACGACCTGAGCAAGGCGCTCACCACTGGCCCGATCCTCCAGCGCGGGTGATACGCCAAAGCCAGGTAGGTCTGGTGCAAATATGCTGCGTATGCCAGCAAGATGCGCCATGGTCGCTTGCCAATAACGCGACGAGCCGCCCCATCCGTGGAGCAGCAGCAACGGCGGCCCATTCCCTGCCTGGCGATAGGACACCGGGCCGCTAGACAGGCATATCTGATGCATCGCCTCGGATGCTGTTGGGGTGTGTTGAGAGTTGTTCATAACGTGCGCCTATTATAGCATGTTCAGAATTGCTTGACAGCACTGAAAGGCTATGGTATCCTTTGTGCGAAAGTTACAACAGGGGCTTGTGCAATTATGCTGTCAACCAGTTTCTCAGTTATCCTCCTTGTAGTCGTAGTAGTACTCCTCCTTATTGGATGGAGCTATAAGCGCCTGGGAGGAACAAAGTAACAGCCTCTGAAACTCAGAAGACTGAAACCACCAACCTCCCAGGTGACCTGGGGGGTTTTTTTGATGGCTTTTTACTCACATCGGAGCAGGATATGTACAGCGTCAGGCATATCATTTAACGTTTGTTTGCAAGTTGTATGGGTATACCATTCGATCTTGCTCCGGTATTGGTTGTAGTACGACAGACACGCATCCGTCGCGCATAACCGATTATATGTCGCCGTCGCCGCTGGCTGCACTGCCTCGCAGCCGCGCAGGTCACAACGCCGTGACTGACGGTTCTACAGAGTCGTACTGGCTCGGACTGATCAACCAGTCCTGCGGCCTGGTTCCAGTATACGCAACAAGTGCATAGGTAGTGTCGCCAGGTTAGACATGGTTCGTGGAGACGTTACAATCTGGCTGACCTGCACACGAGCTTTCTGGTGGGCGATATGCCCTCTTCCCCCTGCCCCCCTCTCCCTGAGGGCTATACATTACCCATAAGTGGGGGGCGTGCGGGGGCCTCCGGCCCCCGCAAAAAATAGTGTTGTCGGTTTGTTTTGGCGGCTTTGCCGCCAAAACAAACCGACAACACTATGATCTCGGCGGGGCGCAGCCCCGCCGGTACCCGTGGAGGGGCGGGAAGGTGATCAAGACAGTTTCGGCAGCGGGGGCACATTTCTTTTGCCCAGGATACAATAATACAATAGGAGGCGATCACAATGTCTGAAGAACGTACCGGCGCACAAATCATGTGCGAAGCACTCATCCGTGAGGGTGTGGAAGTCATGTTCGGCATTCCCGGCGGAACGATTATGCCATTCTACTTTGCTATGTGGGAATATCGCGATCAGTTGCGGCATGTCTTGTGCCGCCATGAACAGGGTGCCGGTCACGCTGCTGAAGGCTATGCTCGCGCTACCGGTCGGGTCGGGGTGTGTATCGGTACCAGTGGCCCCGGCTCGACTAACCTGGTAACGGCGCTGGCTGATGCGATGATGGATAGTACGCCGCTTGTGGCAATTACCGGCCAGGTGTCGAGTGCCGTTCTGGGCAAGGATGCCTTTCAAGAGACAGATATTACCGGTATTACGATGCCGATTACCAAGCATAACTATCTGATTAAAGATATCGCCGAGTTGCCATATACCTTCAAAGAGGCGTTCCATATTGCCAGTACTGGCCGCCCCGGCCCGGTGCTGATTGATATTACCAAGGATGCCCAGCAGGCGCGTATGGTGCCAAACTGGGATGTTACCCTGGATTTGCCAGGCTATAAGCCGAACTACAATGGCAATCGCAAGCAGATCCGTGAGGCGATCAAGCTGCTGCTCAATGCGCAAAAGCCTTTGATTATGGCTGGCAATGGCGTGATTATGTCGGGAGCTACCGAGGAGTTGCGTACACTGGCTGAACAGACGCGTATCCCGGTGATTACGACCTTGCACGGGATCGGTGCCCTGCCCGAAGATCATCCGTTGAGCATCGGCATGCCCGGCATGCACGGCTGGGTGCATGTGAATCGTGCCATTCAGGATTGTGATGTGCTGCTGAATATCGGTGGGCGCTTCGACGACCGTGTCACGGGTAAGGCCAGTACCTTTGCGCCTCATGCAAAGGTGATCCATGTGGATATTGATCCCAGCGAAATCGGCAAGAATGTGAAAGCTACCATACCAATCGTCGGTGACGCGTGCAATGTGATCAAGGCGATGCTGGCTGAATTGCCAGCCCGTGAGGATATGGCGAACCTGTATAGTAATGCCAGCGACTGGATGGAACAGATCCGCGAGATGCAGTCCAAACATCAGCATAAGCAACAGTATGTCGCTCGCCCCGATACACCTATGACCCTGCCACCCCATGATGTCTATGCCACAATGACCCGTATGATCAATGAGCGCGGCAACTATCGCGTTGTCACCGATGTGGGCCAGCATCAGATGTGGGCTGCCCAGTTGCTCGACTGGTATCGTCCACGTACCCATATAACCAGCGGTGGCGCGGGTACTATGGGCTTTGCTGTGCCAGCTGCTCTGGGTGCGGCAATGGGCTGTCCCAACGAAACGATCTGGGCGGTCTGTGGTGATGGTGGCTTCCAGATGACCAACCAGGAGATTGCTACAATCGTTCAGGAAGGGCTGAAGAATGTTAAAATCGCGGTGATCAACAATGGCTACCTGGGCATGGTGCGCCAGTGGCAAGAGTTGTTTGAAAACAAGCGCTACAGCGGTACGCCTCTGTCTGGCCCGAACTTTGTAAAACTGGCCGAAGCGTATGGCATCCGTGGCATCGCTGTCGAGTCCTCTGACCAGGTCGAGGCGGCTATTCAGGCAGCCTATGATCACGATGGCCCGGTGTTGATTGATTTCCGGGTCGAACGCGAAGTGAATGTTTTCCCGATGGTGCCTCAGGGCAAGAGCATCGGTGATATGATTACCGAGAATCCGCAACCGGAAGTTGTGTAGCCTGGTGTGTACGGCATGGTTTCAGAGAGGTCGTTCCAGTGTGACAGTTGGCGTAGGGGCGACCGGCCGGTCGCCCCTACAGGACTGTAAAGTAAATCTGAAACTATGCCTGATGATCGGAATATGGAGCAACATATAATCTACGCCTGATTGAGCAGCATTGCGTGTGCGCTCTCTATGCGTGGTCGTTTTCTTAAGGAGCATAGCGTTACTATGAATAAGCATACGATCGTGGCCCTGATGCAAGACCAACCCGGTGTGTTAAGCCGTGCTGTGAACCTGTTCCGCCGTCGCGGGTATAATATCGCCAGCCTGGCAGTTGGTCATACTGAAATGCCCGGTGTTAGCCGTATGACTGTGGTGGTTGAATCGGATGATGTCGAGCAGGTTGTCAAGCAACTCTACCGGTTGATTGAGGTGATCAAGGTTAGTGATGTCACCGAAGAGCCAACTGTGGATCGTGAAATGGCGCTGGCAAAAGTACACGCCACCAGCAACACCCGCGCCGAGATTGCTACTCTGTCTGAGATCTTTGGCGCGAAAATCGTCGATGTGGGCAGCAGCACGATGATTATTGAGATGACTGGTACGCCAGCCAAGGTTGAGAACTTTGTGGAGGTGCTAAAACCGTTTGGCATCAAAGAGATGATGCGCACTGGCGTTATTTCGATGGTGCGTGGGAATAATACCCATAAGGTGTCTGAACAGGTTGAGACGAATGGACATGTGGCAGGGGCACTGAACTAAGCGCAAAGCGCAGAACCTGGTTTCAGCGCGGCCATGCCAGTGTGACAGTTGGCGTAGGGGCGACCGGCCAGTATGACATGATATGGATGGAAACGTATAGTAAATCTGAACCTTGTCTAAGACAGGCGGTACCAACTTTACAGTCGGCGTAGGGGCGACCGGCCGGTCGCCCCTACCGAACGCCATAAGGGGCTGTTCAACTGTACAGTCAACCTAGTCAACCTGAACCATATCTAAGGCGTCAAGCCTGGAGCGCAGCCTTCGTGGTCTTCGCGGTTAACTATTCGTGTTTTCAAACGATACTATATCTCAGGAGGAAACTGTGGCAGAACTTTTCTACGACAAACAGGCCGATCTGGAACGCTTAAAAAATAAACCCATCGCCATCATTGGCTTTGGCAGCCAGGGCCATGCCCATGCCATGAATCTCAAAGAGAGCGGCCTGACTGTCTGTGTGGGACTCTATGAAGGCAGCAAGAGTTGGGGCAAGGTCGAGGCCAGCGGTTTGACGGTGCGCACGGTGGCCGATGCAGCCCGCGAGTCGCAGGTGATTATGATCCTGACCCCCGATATCGGTCAGGCCGATATCTATCGTACCCATATTGCCCCGCATATGGATGCGGGCAAAACCTTGATGTTCGCCCATGGTTTTAATATTCGCTTTGGTCAGATTGTGCCCCCTGCCAATGTGAATGTGAGTATGGTTGCGCCCAAAGCCCCCGGCCATCGCGTACGTGAGGTGTATACTCAGGGTGGCGGTGTCCCGGCGCTGGTAGCGGTTGAGCAAGATGCCACCGGTGGTGCGTTCGAGGATGCCCTGGCCTATGCCAAGGGACTGGGCTGTACCCGCGCTGGTGTGTTGCGTACGACCTTTGCCGAAGAAACAGAAACTGACCTGTTTGGTGAACAGGTGGTACTCTGTGGTGGCGTCAGTGCCCTGGTCAAAGCGGCTTTCGAGACCCTGGTTGAGGCTGGATACCAGCCTGAAGTGGCTTACTTTGAGTGCATGCATGAGTTAAAATTAATTGTAGACCTGTTTTATCAGGGCGGTCTGAATTATATGCGCTATTCTGTCAGCGATACAGCCGAGTATGGCGACTATATGGCCGGCCCACGCATTATCACCGACGAGACCCGCACGACCATGCGCCGCATTCTGTCTGATATTCAGAATGGCGCGTTTGCCGAGGAATGGATCGAAGAGAATCACCAGGGCCGTCCAAACTTCAATGCTATGCGTCAGAAGGATAGCGAACACACGATTGAACGTGTCGGACGTGAATTGCGCCGGATGATGCCATTTGTCAATCCACGCGAAGTCATCCCCGGTAGTGGAGGAGCATAATTTATGGAGTCTCACGTACCAGACCACGTACGTATCTTTGATACAACGTTGCGTGATGGTGAACAGGCCCCTGGCTGTACCATGAACCTGGAAGAGAAGCTAGAGGTAGCGCGTCAACTGGCTCGCCTGGGGGTGGATATTATCGAGGCCGGTTTTCCAGCTGCCTCCCCTGGCGACTGGGCCGCGGTTCATCAGATCGCGCGTGAAGTAGGTACTGCCGATGGTCCGGTGATTGCGGCCCTGGCCCGCGCGAACCCCGGCGATATCGACCGTGCCTGGACCGCGATCCAACCAGCGACCAACAAGCGCATCCATACCTTTATGTCTACGTCTGATATTCATCTTGAACATCAGTTTCGTAAGACGCGCGCCGAGGCACGGGAACTGATTGCCGATATGGTGACACTGGCTTGTAGTTTGTGTGCGGATGTTGAATTTTCGCCCATGGATGCAACCCGTACCGAGCCGCAGTTTCTGTATGAGGTGTTGCAGGTGGCGATTGCCTGCGGTGCAACCACGCTCAATATCCCCGATACGGTAGGCTATGCCACGCCTGAAGAGTATGGCGCAATGATTGCGGGTATCCGTGCCAATGTACCTGGCATAGAAAACGTAGTTATCTCCACCCATTGTCATGATGACCTGGGCCTGGCTGTGGCCAACAGTCTGGCGGGGGTACGCGCCGGGGCACGCCAGATCGAGTGTACGATCAATGGCATCGGCGAGCGGGCTGGCAATGCATCGCTGGAAGAAGTCGTGATGGCGCTGCATACCCGCGAAGCATTCTTTACAACCAGTTCGCGCATTCATACCCGTGAGCTGGCCCGTAGCAGCCGGCTGGTTAGTTCGTTCATTGGTGTGCCTATTCCGCCCAATAAGGCCGTGGTCGGGGCCAATGCCTTTGCTCACGAGTCAGGCATTCATCAGGATGGCATCCTCAAGAATCGTATGACCTACGAGATCATGAGCGCCGAAACGGTAGGACTGGATAGCAACACGCTTGTTCTGGGCAAGCATAGTGGTCGCCACGCATTCCGTACCCATATCGAGGAACTGGGCTACCATCTGAGTGATGATGATCTGCAACAGGTTTTTGTGCGCTTCAAGGATCTGTGCGACAAAAAGAAGGTAGTAGACGACCGGGATATCGAGGCGCTGATCGCTGGTGAGACCCAACGTACACCGGAAATCTATACGCTGGAGCATGTCCAGGTAACCTGTGGCACCAACATGGAGCCGACTGCCACGGTGCGCTTGAAGGGGCCAGCCGGGCAACTATCCACCGATAGTGCCCATGGCACCGGCCCGGTTGATGCGGTCTACAAGGCAATTAATCGCATAGTGCAGCGCCCTAATCAACTTATGGAGTTTGCGATCAAGGCGATCACCGAGGGCCTGGATGCCGTAGCCGAGGTAACGGTGCGTATCCAGGAACAGGGTGCGCCAACAAATGGCAACAGCGAGGTCGACCGGCCTGGAACTGGCCGTCGGCGTGGGCCACGTGTCTTTAGTGGCTATAGTGTCAATACTGATACGATCGTGGCAGCGGCTGAAGCCTATATGGGTGCACTCAACAAAATGCTGGCCGCACGTCAGGAACGCTTGAAGGCGGAAGAGGCAGCCTATGCCGCCGGGTACGACCAGAATGCGCCGCTCTATGCGGTCGATACCTTTGGTCAGAGTCCCTCTGAAGAGAAAGAGGGGTAGCCGACACCGACCGACCGACTGGCACTATCTCTCCGCCGGTCGGTCGGTCGGTGCCACCAGTTGTTGCTATGCATACAATTGCTTATCTTGGACCACCGGGTACGTTCAGTGAAGAGGCGGCCATGGCTTTTGCCCGGTCTATCGCTACTGAGGTAACGTATCTGCCACTGGCCAGTATTCCGGCTGTTGTTACGGCTATCGAGACAGACGCGGCCACAGTGGGGGTACTGCCGATCGAGAATCTGCTGGAGGGCAGTGTCACCTTTACGCTCGATCTGTTGATCCACGAGACGAATCTGCGTATCGCTGGCGAAATTGTGATTCCCATCCGCCAGTATCTGGTGGCACGTGCTGGTCTGTCGCTACCCCAGATTCAGGTATTATATGCGCATCCACAGTCGCTGGGGCAGTGTCGTCGTTTTGTCGAACGCTGTCTGCCCGGCGTTGCTACCGTCGCCTCGCTGAGCAATAGCGCTGCTCCTGCCGAAGCACTGGCCGACGAGCGTGCGGCGGCGGCTATCAGCACACTGCGTGCCGCCGAGATGACCGGGGCGCATATTCTGGCGCGTGATATTGCCGATAATCTGAGCAATGTGACGCGCTTTATTGTGCTGGCCCAGCAAGACTCACCGCCTACGGGGGATGATAAAACCAGCTTCTGTTTCGGGTTTCGCGAAGACCGTGCTGGCGTCCTGGTCGATGCGTTGCAGGAACTGGCCGGTGAACATATTAATATGACCAAGCTCGAATCCCGGCCCTCGAAAGAGGTGTTGGGGCAGTATATTTTCTTAGTCGACGCCGAGGGCCATCGTACCGATGCATCCATGGCCCGCGCACTCAGCCGCATTGCCACCTGGGCGGGTATGTTCAAGGTGTTTGGCAGCTATCCACGCTGGCGCGAGCAGAATCGCGCTGGGTAAGGGATGTAGGCACAATGCCTTGCACATACGAGCATGTACGGTCTTGAATCACCCCACCCCCCGGCCCTTCTCAGGGGAGTTTTTTCGGTGGATGGCGTTCCAACGCGATCCGTAGGAACAGGCTTCTGCCTGTCCGTGGGGACGTTTGCCGCATCAGGACGCCCTGCGGACGCGCAGAAGCGCGTCCCTACGTAAAGACCTACTCGTGAGAGGTTCCCCACCCCTTCAAGGGGCAGGGATTCCTCTATTCTCCCTCAGGGAGAGGGGGCCGGAGGTGGGGGCGTATTGCTCACCAGAAAGCCCTTCGGCTGCGCTCAGAGCATACTTTTGTATATATATTTTCAAGGTATTAGATCCAGGTAAGGAACCAGCATGTTAGAGTCAGTTGAGGTGTTTCCGGCAGCAGAGAGATTATCATTCTCTCTGCTGCCCGCCATTTGCATTGCATAACTCCCCGGTTTGGTCGGGTCTGGTGTAAAAAGTCTACTACAGAGACACAGAGGCGCAGAGCAGTATTCTTCCTCTGTGTCTCTGGAGTGAATGTCTGAACAGTTACTTGCGTTTCTTTCAACAATCTCAGGGGTTCATAAATGCATATCCTGCTCTACGATACCACGCTACGTGACGGAACTCAACGTGAGGGTCTCTCGCTTTCCTGTGAAGATAAGCTAAAGATTACGCGTGAACTGGACACGATGGGCGTTCCTTATATTGAGGGTGGCTGGCCTGGTTCTAATCCGAAGGATGCCGAGTTTTTTCGCCAGGTGCAAGACGAGCCGCTGAAGCAGGCGCGCATTGCTGCTTTTGGCAGTACACGCCATGCCGGGGCATGTTGTGCCGACGATACCAACATCCGTGCGCTGGTTGAGGCCCAGACGCCGGTTGTTACGCTGGTGGGCAAAAGTTGGACACTGCATGTCGAAAAGGTGCTGGAGACAACCCTCGACGAGAATCTGGCAATGATCGCCGACAGTGTAGCCTATTTCAAGTCGCTGGATAAAGAAGTCGTCTATGATGCCGAACACTTCTTCGACGGGTATCGGGCCAATCCGGCCTATGCCCTAGCTACGCTCGAGGCGGCCGCCGGGGCCGGGGCTGACTTCCTGGTACTCTGTGATACCAATGGCGGTTCCCTGCCCGACTGGGTGTCGCGGGTGGTGCAGGCGGTAAAGAGCTACCTATCTATGCCAGGCCGGCGGTTGCCCCATCTGGGCATTCATACGCACAACGATGGTGCATTGGCTGTGGCGAATGCCCTGGCGGCTGTGCAGGCCGGTTGTGTGCAGGTACAGGGTACTATCAACGGGTATGGTGAGCGTTGTGGTAACATGGATCTTATTCCGTTGATCGCTAATCTGCAGATCAAGCTCGGCTACCAGTGTGTGCAACCCGACCAGCTGCGCCGCTTAACCGAGGTGTCTAACTATGTGGCAGCGATTGCTAATCTCAACCTCGACCCGCATGCGGCCTATGTCGGGCGCAGTGCTTTTGCGCATAAGGGCGGTATTCATGTCGCGGCAATCGCCAAGGTCGAAGAGAGCTACCAGCATATCGATCCAACCATAGTTGGCAATCAGAAGCGCGTTGTGGTGAGTGAGTTGTCGGGGCGCGGCAATGTTCGCATGCGCGCCGATGAATTAGGGATGCAACTGAACGGCAAAGAGCAGGTTGTGTTACAACGGATTAAAGATCTGGAGAGTCGCGGGTTTCAGTTTGAAGCAGCCGAGGGCAGCTTTGAGATGCTGGTGCGACGTAGCGCGGCAGACTATGTCCCGGCTTTTGAGTTGCTCGACTTTACGGTGATTATCGAAAAGCGCGGTGATAACCGCATCTATTCCCAGGCAACAACCAGGGTACGTGTTTGTGCCGATGTGATCCATACCGCCGCCGATGGCGATGGGCCGGTCAACGCACTCGATAGCGCCATCCGTAAGGCATTGCTGCCGTACTATCCTCAGTTGAGCGAGGTGAAGCTGGTCGACTATAAGGTACGTATTATCGACGCGCATCGGGGCACCGCCGCAACGCCGCGTGTGTTGATTGAGAGTGCCCGTGGTGACGAGCGCTGGAGTACGATCGGTGCTTCGTATAATATTATTGAGGCAAGCTGGCAGGCGCTCTGGGATAGCCTGGAACTGCCCCTGCTGCGTGATCGTGAAAAGGTGGCCCAGATGTAAAAAAGGCATGCCATTTCACCGCAGAGGACGCAGAGGAACGCAGAGATGGGGGCGATCGGACGGTTCCCCCTTGCAGGGGTAGGTTTTTTCGGTAGGGGCAGGTTCCCGTGCCTGCCCCAGGGCGTCCTGATGACGAAAACGCTGTCCGGGGCAACCACGGGGGGTTGCCCCTACCGATCTCATTGGCATGCGGTCGGGCCAAAAAACCTACCCGTGAAAGGACGGTTCCCCTCCTTGTCCGGGGCAACCACGGGGGGTTGCCCCTACCGCATTTTCATGCCAACCGTATGCGGCGCAGCCGCATAGTGAACTGATAGCAAAACAAGAAAGAGGAGTAAATATGTCACATCCACGCACCCTGTTTGAAAAGATCTGGGATGCTCATATCGTCCGCCCGCAGAGCGCGGATACGCCAGCGGTTCTGTATATTGATCTGCATCTGGTTCACGAGGTGACATCGCCGCAGGCCTTTACCGAATTGCGCGAGCGTAAGCTAAGCGTGCGCCGTCCTGATCGGACGATGGCTACCATGGATCATAGCACGCCCACCACGCCCCGTGGCGCAGATGGTCTGATCCCGATCGTCGATGCCCAGGCGGCTGCGCAACTCGATCGGCTGACCCAGAATTGCAATGACTTTGGTATTCCACTCTATGCTCTGGGAACCGAAAATCAGGGCATTGTCCATGTGATTGGCCCCGAGCAGGGTCTGACCCAGCCGGGTATGACGATTGTCTGTGGCGATAGCCATACCAGTACGCATGGTGCTTTTGGTGCGCTGGCATTTGGCATTGGTACCAGCGAGGTAGCGCATGTGTTAGCAACCCAGTGCTTGTTGCAAAGCAAGCCGCAGACCTATGCCGTACGTGTGAATGGTCGCCTTCAGCCGGGTGTCTCGGCCAAAGATATCATTCTGGCAATTATTGCCCAGATTGGTGTTGGTGGCGGCACCGGGCATGTTTTTGAATATACCGGCGATGCCATCCGTGCGCTCTCGATGGAGGAGCGCATGACGATCTGCAATATGAGTATCGAGGGTGGCGCCCGGGCTGGCATGGTGGCCCCGGATGATACCACCATCGAGTATGTAGCCGGACGGCCCTTTGCGCCCAAAGGAGCCGATTGGGACAGGGCGGTGGCGTACTGGCGGACACTTCCCTCGGACGATGGCGCAACCTATGATAAACAGGTTGTTCTTGATGCAAATACCCTGACGCCAATGATTACCTATGGCACCAATCCGGGTATGGGCATGGCCATCACCGACCGGGTGCCTGATCCGTCGACACAGCGCGATCCGTCGGCACGTAGTGCCTTAGACAAAGCGCTACGGTATATGGATCTACGCCCGGGCGAGCCGTTGCTGGGCAAGCCGGTCGATGTGGTCTTTCTGGGGAGCTGCACCAATTCGCGCATCAGCGACCTGCGCCTGGCAGCCAGTCTGATGCGTGGACACAAGGTCGCTCCAAATATACGTATGCTGGTGGTACCTGGCTCGCAGCAGGTCAAGCGCCAGGCCGAAGCTGAAGGACTGCACGAGATCTTTCGGGCAGCCGGCGCAGATTGGCGCGAGGCAGGCTGTTCTATGTGTATCGCCATGAACGGCGATCAGCTTCAGCCCGGCCAGTATGCCGTTAGCACCAGCAACCGCAACTTCGAGGGACGCCAGGGCAAAGGCGGGCGCACATTCCTGGCCAGCCCCTTGACGGCAGTAGCTACGGCAATCAATGGCGTCATTACCGATGTTCGCACAATGTTGAATTAAAGGAAAAGCAAGATGGAACCAATCACAACATTCTCGGCAAAGGTAGTTGCTCTGCCAGTTGAAAATATCGACACCGACCAGATAATCCCGGCCAGGTACTTGAAAACAATCAACAAGACTGGCCTGGGCGAGGCGCTTTTTGCCGACTGGCGTTACACTGCCGACGGCCAGCCAGATCCGAACTTTGTTCTCAACCGGCCAGAGGCGGTCGGAGCCCAGGTGCTGGTGGCTGGCAACAACTTTGGGTGTGGCAGTTCGCGTGAACATGCCCCCTGGGCCTTGCAGGGCTATGGCTTCAAGGCAGTGATCAGCCCGGACTTTGCCGATATCTTCCGGAATAATGCGCTCAAGAACGGCCTGTTGCCAATTGCAGTCGACGAAGAAACGTATCTGCAACTGGTTAGCCTGTGTGAAGAGGATCCCGATACCTCCGTGACGATCGATCTGACTGCTCAGAAAATTGTGCTGCCCGATGGTCGCCAGGTTGAGTTTCCCATCGACGGGTTCACAAAACACTGTCTGCTGAATGGAGTGGATCAGCTTGGCTTTTTGCAGCAACAGGAGTCTGAGATTGTTGCCTATGAGTCAGACCATCCGGCTATGTATAGCACAGTGAGCCAGGTTTAATCCCTTTTGCGTAATATGCGTTACGCGGTCGATGTTCAAACCAGGCGTTTGATTGAACAAAAGATCTGTTTCACCCGCTGTTCAACAGGCTCACGATCCGCTTGATGAACGGCACCATAGATAGCAGCGTGGAATGTTCTATTTATGACTGTGCCTGGATTGTACCGCATCCTGATGCGGTAGAGCGGGTATCTTCCCGCCTTCCACGGGTACCGGCGGGATTGCACCCCGCCGAGATCAGAGTATGTTCGGTGTGGTGTGGCGGCTTTGCCGCCACACCACACCGAACATACTTTTTTTGCGCGGGTCGGAGGCCCGCGCAAGCCCCCACGTATAGGCAATGCATAGCCTGGAGGAAAAGGGGGGCAGGGGGATCTCTCCGGGGTAGGTTTTTGGACAGATGGTGTTCCAACGCCATCCGTAGGGACAGGCTTCTGCCTGTCCGTGCAGACGTTTTCCGCATCTCTGCGGACGCGCAGAAGCACGTCCCTACGGAAACCCCTAAAACTCATGTGCTACGGAAGGAAGCCCAGGGGCGGCTACCGACGCGCAGAAGCACGTCCCTACGGAAAACCCTAAAACCCTACCCTTGTGAGGAACCAGAGGTGGGTTGATGCACACGGTTTTCCGCCACCCTGACGGGTGAGTGTCTGTTCTATTTCAGGGCTTTTTCGCGCCAACAAAATCTTTTGAAAAAGACCCTTTTTCTGCCCTACCGCCTGCCGTGCCGTTCGTCAAGCTCACGATCTGCGTGTCGTACAGGAGGCGAATATGCGCATGTGGATAGGCGATCGCATACATCCTGTCACACGAGAAAATTCTGCAACAACGCCTTACCGCTGTCTGTCATGATCGATTCGGGATGAAACTGAACACCCTGTACCGGATATTCACGGTGGCGCAACCCCATAATGATATCATCATCCGTCCAGGCAGTAACTTCCAGTTCGGCGGGCAGATCCTCGCGTTGCACGATCAGCGAGTGGTAACGGGTGGCAGGGAAGGGATCTGGTAGCCCGGCAAACACGCCCACACCAGTATGATAGATCTGTGACAGCTTGCCATGCATAATCTGAGGGGCACGTACAACGGTGCCGCCATACGCTGCCCCCAGGGCCTGGTGGCCCAGACAGACGCCGAGAATCGGAACATGTACACCCAGTTCCTGAATCAACGCAATACTGATACCGGCCTCGTCTGGTGTACAGGGGCCAGGACTGATTACAATTCGATCAGGTTGTATCTGAGCGATATCAGCCACGCTGATCGCATCATTGCGATGCACATCAACCGTTGCACCTAGTTCGCTCAGGTATTGAAAAAGATTATAAGTAAACGAGTCATAATTATCTAAAAGTAGAACATGCATACTTTATTTCCTTACATCAGGTGGGAGGTTCCTGGTGCTATCATACCATGGACGGCGGATATGCATCCTGTTCGCAGCATGATGGCGACACAACGTGATTCGTCAAAAACCCTTATACCTGTAAGGGTGCTACCATGGGGTGTTGCTGTTTACTTTTTCCTTACCCCTCAGGAGGCATCATGGAACAGGATACCATGCTGGGCCAGCCAGCAGAACGTAAGACCCGGGCGACATTACCCTATCTCTGGCTCATGCTTGCAGCGCTATTCTGGGCGGGCAACTTTGTGATCGGGCGGGCTATACGTGGCGATATGCCGCCTGTGGTTCTGAATTTTGGACGCTGGCTGATTGCCTTGCTGATTCTGCTGCCCTTTAGCTATGGTCAGGTGCGTCGTCATTGGCCAGTTATTCGTGCCGAGTGGAAAATGGTGGTCATTCTGGGCATTACGGGTGTAGCTGCCTTCAATAGCCTGGTGTATACCGCCCTGGAAACAACGCAGGCAATAAATGCCGTTCTCTTTACCTCGACGGTTCCTCTGTTTATTGGTCTGATTGCCTGGCTCATGTTCCGTGATACCCTGACTGGTCGTCAGATAGCTGGTATTCTTCTATCGCTGCTGGGTGTAGTAACAGTGGTGGCGCGGGGTGATTTCGCCAGGTTGCTCAATCTTAGCTTTAACCCGGGGGATCTCTGGATGCTGGTAGCTGTACCGGTGTGGGCCTACTATTCCGTCTTACTGAAGCGTCGTCCGGCAGAATTACCGCAACTACCGCTGTTGACTGCTACCGTTGTGGTGGGTGTGATTGCCCTGTTGCCCGTGATCATCTGGCAGTTTGTACAGGGGGCGACTGTATCGCTGAACAGTACAAATATACTGGCATTGCTGTATATTGGTCTGTTTGCCTCTGTGCTGGCCTTTATCTGCTGGAATAGCGGCGTGGCTGCACTTGGCCCGAATAAAGCCGGTACATTCATTCACCTCATGCCAGTCTTTGGAGCGATCCTCTCTGTGATCTTCCTGGGCGAACAGATTGCGGCCTATCACCTGCTAGGCGCAACCCTGGTCTTCTCTGGCATTGCGTTGACCAGTTGGCAATCAATGAGACGGTAGCATATGTGCATAATCACATCAGTAATTGTTCACGTTTGGGGGAAATGATTCACCACAGAGACACGGAGGCACAGAGGATATCTCGTTCTGCGGCTGCCACGGCCGTGGCTAACCAGGTAGTGCTGCGCACAGATCATCAGTGGTATCTCTCAGGGGTAGGGTTTTTGGATAGATCGCATCAGGATGAGGTAGAGCACGCAGCTTCCTGCCCTCCACGGCTACCGGCGGGGCGCAGCCCCGCCGAGATTATACTGTTGTCGGTTTGGTGTGGCGGCAAAGCCGCCACACCAAACCGACAACACTTTTTTTTGCGGGGGCCGGAGGCCCCCGCATGCCCCCACGTGTGGGTACTGTAAGCCGCTGGGGAGAGGGGGTATCATCGCAGGACGATCCCGTCTGGTTCAAAAACCGCCCCGTTTCAAACAGTCTCTAATACGGGCGCGCCATCACACTCGCCTCAGTAATGGCCTCTTCAGGCATTGGATATTCACCAGTCTGCTTATGATACAGGGCATGGTACGCACACCACTTCTGATCGGGCATAAGATACAACTTCCACCCATCCTCTTGAAGTTCCGTCGGTAGCATCTCTGAGCGATTTTCGCCCCATTCACGCCTTTCCGTATCCTGGGCAATCGCGTGTTCCAGCACAGCCCGACAGCGTGCAAGCAATTCTGGTGTCAATCCATGCTGGCGAATATCGTTACCAGGTTCGGCCCGAACCGCAAATTGATTACAGACATTATAGAGATCACGTAGTGCAACTATCAGTTCTCGCGCTTCCATAAGGGTCTCCTTCTATGGTCTTTCTGGCAAGCTAATACGCAAGCTTGCAATACCTGTGCCGGAAATAAAGCCCCATTGGCAATGCCCTTATCTGCTGTAAACTGCTGCCCCTTCATCCTACCACATCAATGCGCTATACGGAATAACTCTGTCATCATGGTTTCATCTTTCTCTCAGTCTGATTAAGGAGAAGTTATCGTTCAGGGTAAGAAATGGGTTAGCCAGCGTTCTATACGTTTTTGTTACCTTTCACATTAGCCATCCATGCGCCAGGGCGCACCCCGCCGGGATGAAAATGGCGTCGTAGGGGCGACCGGCCGGTCGCCTCTACCCATCGTCGGAATGCCCACCGACATGATGTCGGTGCAACCGTGTTTTCACATTAGTGATGGAGGGAATTGCTGTGTCTCAAAGGATATTGCGTATGATGACCATAGCTCTGTTCAGTGGAGCTATGGCGGCTTTACTGGCTGTATATGGCTATAATGTTATTGCTGGTGACGATCCAGATACTGGTCGTCCTGAACAAACAACCCTGACGCCTGGCGAATCTGCCGATAGTGATCCATCTCTCCGCAGTATCGGTGATAGCTATCTTTCACCAGTTACACAGGCTGATCAGCCTTTTACGCATATGCTCGTGCGCTGGGACGCCGTCGAACCGGTTGAAGATACCTTACAGCTAGAAGTACGTGCCAGTGTAGACAATGCAACCTGGACAGACTGGGGGATGGTTGGTGAGGATCATGATCTGTGGGTGCCAGAGGATGGCGATCAGGTGCATTGGAGTCAGATCATCTACGCCGGGGAAGATGCGCGTTTCTGGCAGGTACGCGCCACGCTGCTCCCCGCTCCCGATGGGCAACTGCCAGAGATCCGTTCCATCGATGTAAATACGGTCGATGCACGCTTTGGTGAGCAGGAGCCGGTGGCCAGCAGTGATGCTGCTGAAATACGTGTCGTTACAACAGCCAGCGTCAACAAGCCAGCAGTGGTGAGCCGCACTGGTTGGGGTAGTCCTGATGGTCAGGGTAGCCGCGTTGGCCCGGCCTACCATCCGGTTAACCACATAGTTGTGCATCATACGGCTGATGCGAACAATTTGCAGGGTAGTGAGCGATCCTGGGCCGACCGTGTCCGTGCAATCTGGTCTTTCCATACGTATACACGTGGATGGGGCGATGTGGGCTATAACTTCTTGATCGATCCCAATGGTGTCATCTACGAGGGACGTAGCGGCGGCGATGACGCAGTCGCCTTCCATGACACAGCTAACTATGGCTCAATGGGTGTGGTTGTGATTGGTACCTATGCCAGTGTTACGCCACCTCAGGGAGCGCAGGATAGCCTGGTGCGTTTGTTGGCATGGAAATCTGCGCAGAAAAGCATCGATCCGCTGGGAAGTTCATACTACTATGGTTGTGACCGGTCAGACTACTGTCGGCCCTATAATGCCAATGCCATTACCCCCAATATTGCTGGCCATCGCCAGATCACACCTGGTCATACCACCTGCCCTGGCGATCAGTTCCTTAACCTGCTGCCAACCATTCGTAACCGGGTCAAGACGATGCTTGACAATGGTGGTAGCCAGTTTGTGCCTGATAATGGTGATCTGACGATTGATGAACTAGAGCAGCATACCTTTGCCTATAGCGCAGCCAACTGGTATTCAGCCGGGTGTGGCAATGCTGGGCATACCTTTTATACCTACGCAACCAGTAATCCGGCAGAGAGTACCAATAGTGCCACCTGGCGTCCCAATATTCCTCAGACGGGTTATTACCGCATCTATGCCCATATTCCCCAGGGCTGTGGCCTGGGTTCGCCCCCCTATGCCTCAACCCAGGCGCGCTATTTTATCCATACGTCTAGCGGAGATTTTCATCGCGATGTTGATCATAATACGTCTGAAGAATGGGTAGATCTGGGCGTCTATCAGTTCAATCAGGGCACAGATGGTGCGGTTGAGCTAAAAGATCTCACAAGTGAACCATACGACCAGCAACGTTTACTCTTCTTTGACAGCATCAAGTGGGTTGCTGAAGACGTAAATGTAGCCAGAACCGAGCTAGTTAATATCGCATACGACCATGATACCATCGCGTCTGGTGAGTTGCTCAAAGTGACTTTTACCGTGCGCAATACTGGCAATGCTACCGTGTATGGACAGGGGCCACAGGCTGCTATGCATCCAGCGGGTGGCTACGATGTAGAAAATGGCTATGTGTACGACGAGGGCGAGTGTTTTCTCGGTGCCAGTGGTCAGGACTATCCGGCCTTTCCTAAAGAGGCTGATCGCGTGCGGGTGATCCTTGGCGCAACCAATCGCACCGTCGAGTGTAATGGCGATGCGGGTGGGTTTCCCTGGCGCTGGGGTATTAACGGCGAGCTTAGAGCTGGCGAAACGCAGGATATCATCGGATATATTCGGTTTCGTGAACCAGGATCGGTTACCTTGCGAACGAATATCGTTCAGGAATATGTCGACTACCATATAGCCAGTACCGACCAGAAAACGATCACGGTGACACCAGAACAACAGGCCCCCCTACCCGCCAGCTATAATGCATCGCTACAACCTCTGGCGCATGTCTATCGCCTGGGTGCCATCCCCGATAGTCTGCTGGCACGCACGCAGAATGCCCTCTCAATTACGCGTGGCGAGTATATGGGGAGTTTTGCCTGGAATGGCACGACGCTGAATTGGGGCGAAGGTGGCCCCTTTGGTTTAGGTGACGGTTTTGTGATCGAACAAACCCGTGTGTTCATGGCTCCCCGCAGTGGTACCTATACATTCCGTACGACCAGCGACGATGGATCATGGCTCTGGGTTGATGGGCAGCCTGTCGTAATCAATTATGGGTTGCATGGCTTTGTAGAAAAAACCGGCCAGATTAATCTGGATGCTGGCCCACACGTCCTCTCATTCAAATATTTCGAGCGCACCGGCATGGCCGCAGTGGAGTATATGGTTAAGCTGCCGGGCGACACCAGTTTTAGCGTGCCTCAGGAAGGACTTTTCGGCAATGCTTTCCATATTGGTACAACCTTTGTGCAACCCCCCGATCTAACCCTGGCCGCCGATGATCTGGGTGGCAGTGGAGTCACCCGGTTGCGCTATTCCTGGAATGGCTCGTCCTGGAACGAGACTTCGGGCAATCTGCTGAGGCTGGGGCGATTGGTAGACGGCAATTATCGTTTGCGTTATCAGGCCGTGGATGCGGCTGGAAACAGTTCGCTGGTACAGGAGTTGGCATTTGTGGTTGACCGGAATGCTGAGTTTTATCAGCAGTATATGCCATTAGTGCAAAATCGGTAGCAAGAGGGGGCGCTTTCACGTGTAGACTTTTGGGGCGGATCGCATCACAACGAGATCGGTAGGGGCAACCCCCCGTGGTTGCCCCGAACAGCGTTTTCGTCATCACGACGCCCTGGGCAGGCCCCCGTGCCTGCCCCTACCCGAAAAATCCACACCTAAAAGATAGGGGGCGGAGCATGCTCCGCCCCCCTCTTTCTCAGTATTGCACAAGCGAAAAAACCGGGTAGTGACCGATTTTCTCGCGACCGCCTAGAAAGCTTAACTCGACCAGAAAGGCCAGTTCTGCCACTTCTCCGCCAGCCTTTTCGATCAGATCACAGGCCGCCCGAACTGTCCCGCCGGTTGCCAGCAGATCATCTACAACCAGCACACGCGCACCTGGCATAAAGGCATCGCGGTGGATTTCCAGCGTATTGGTACCATATTCAAGTGCATACTCAATCTGATACGTATCGGCCGGAAGCTTGCCTGGCTTACGGATTGGCACCATACCCGTACCCAGTTCATATGCCAGGGGCGCACTAAAGATAAAACCACGCGATTCGATCCCGGCTACCACATCGATGCGCTGCCCGGCATATCGTTCTACCAGCAACTCGATCACGCGCCGAAACGCATCCTTATTCTGGAGCAGGGTCGTGATATCCTTGAACTGAATACCAGGAACTGGAAAATCAGGGATGTTTCGGATAAGTGCCGCCAGTTCTTCCGTCGTCATAAACAACCTCCATTAAACCCAACCCTTAAATCGTAAGTACGCATACATTCCCACCGCCAGGCCAATCATAATCAATAGTGAAAAAGGCAATGCCCATGGCGCATTTTCCAGTATTGGCAGAGGAACATTCATGCCCAGAATACTGGCTACGAGAGTCATGGGAAGAAACATCACCGAAATCAGCGTGAAAATCTTCATGACCTGATTGATCCGATGCGAAGTCAGACTATCGAGCGTCGCATTCAGGCTCTCAACAATCTCATTCTCTTCCTCAAGGATATCCCAGACTTTTGCGAGGCTATCGGTCAGGTCGCCAAAGTAGACATCCTCGTCGAGACGCAGAAAAGACCGTTCCTGCACTTCCAGCGAACGTACCACTGGAATATTCGGACGGATGATGCGCCGGAGCGAAATAATATCATGCCGGATATAAGATATATCCTGCACCATTTGTTGAACATTACGCCCAAAGATATCGTCTTCGATGCGATCCAGGTTGACGTCTACGCGATTAAGCATACGAAAGCACTCGTTGATCAGGGTATTGATAATACGGTACAACAAATAGCCTGACCCACGATTCATAATTTTCTCGCGCACCTGTTCGCTGTTGACACTGCTCGATACCAGACGCATCAGTGGCTTGAGACGACCATCGTGCAGGGTGATAATATAGTCGCGCCCGGCGAAGATGTCAATTTCGCTGACGACAGAAATACGCCGTTCTGCATCGAAGACAGGAAAATGCAGCACTAGAAAGACATACTCGCGCTCAAGATCATCATCAATCTGGGGGCGTTGCAGGCGCGACAAAACGTCTTTCAGGTGGAGGGGATGGAACCCATACTTCTCGTTGAGGAAGGCAACTTGCTCATCGCCGGGGCGCGTGAAATCCAGCCAGATCAAGCCGCCATGCTCGATACGCTGCATAGATGCCTGCTGTTCCGGAGGAGGCGTTAACTTTGCATTTGGGCGATAGGTGCGCGCAATCATAGGCAGACGATCTAGAGCAGAAACGTGTCTATGCACATATCAGGCAGGAACGAGCTTATTATACTCGGCTTAGGTTGGCTCGGCAACTTACCTGTTCACTAAGGAACATGAGCGGGGGGCAGCCGTGGCAGCCGACCGTCCTGACCCGACTGATCGGTAACATGAGAAGAGAAAATGAGGTATTATGTTCGGTAGACAAGGTTTCAGAATAGTCACCTTTACTGATTAAGTTAAACCGATAATAATGGAATCACGTAAACTTCTGGTTATTGCAACAATTGTGTGTCTGCTTGTCGGTGGGTTGGGGGTGTGGCTCTACATGCAGCAGCGTATCGCGGGCTGTGCATATGTGCCGTATCTGGCCGAGAATCTGTTGCCGAATGCCGATCTATCTCAACCAGGATCGGTTGAGGGCATGCCGGCTGGCTGGTCCTCAGCGGCACCCGGGGTGCGCCTGGGTGAGTTTGCCGTGGATGGCGACCAGCGTGCGTTGCAATTGATGGGCATCGCTAATTATGTGCAAACGCCGCCAGTGATGGTGCAGCCTGGTCGCAGCTATTGTTTTCATGGACTGGCGATTAGCGACTCGGAGCAGGATTCGGCGACGCGCTTGCGGGTGAGTTTTCACTGGCTGGATGCCGCAGAGCAGGAGCTTGCCGTAGATAGTACGCTATGGCAGCCGGTGGTGTTGTGGCAGCCAGAAGCCCCCCCTGATGGCTGGTCACCCATAACCGCAGCTTTTCGTGCGCCAGCCGATGCCAGGACATTGCTGGTGCGTATTCAGCCGGCTTCAGATGATCGCGTCTATCTTGATGCATTCCATCTGCGGCCTGGTGGATCTGCCAGGCTCCGAAACGAGTTGGTGGACGCCAACCCGCCGATACAGATCAAGCCATGGCCTGCCGGGTATCAGGCGGCCGTCTCCTTTTCTTTTGATTGGGAAACGGCAATGGGTGGCTTGATCCATTCACGCTCGGTTGATGATCCGTATGCCAGTGAAGATCCGCTGCTACGTGGCATGCGTATGCGTGAGGGCATTACGACGACGCTGGAGTTGTTTCAGCCTTATGGTGTGCGCGCTACCTATTATGCAACCGGGTATAACTTTTTGCTCGGCAATCCGACACGTATCCAGTTTATGGATGATCCGACCTATGCCTGGGCCAGTCGTGCCAATCGCTGGGCGTCGGATCGCTGGCAGACGACGCCCTGGTTTGGGCTGGATCCCTATGGTACCGTTGCGAGTCACCCGGCCTGGTATTTTGGCGACCTGGTGCCGCAACTGGTACAGGCCGGGCATGACATTCAGAGTCATACCTTTAGCCACTTTTATGGTGGGCTGGTAGGCGCACGCGACTGGCAGGTGGATATTGCTACATGGAATCGGGTAGCGGCTGAACGGGGGGTGCCGCCCATGCGCTCGCTGGCGTTTCCATGGAGTAGCAGTGCGGGTATGTCTGATGCAAGCTGGGAGGTATTGGAAGCAGCCGGGATTACATCGGTGACGCGCCTGAGTGACCAGTCGCAGTATAACCTGTTTGCCACAGATGCGCAGGGCCTCGTGATCATGCCCCAGTGTCGCCCGTTGCCAGGCCATGCGTACATACTGGCCTGCCCAGACTTTTATCTGACGCCGGAGCGATCTGCCCTGGCGATAGACCAGATCCGCCATACAGTGGAAGCTGGTGGCATGATTGACCTGTGGGCGCATACGGAAGAGGTCGTGACAACTGAGCAACTGGCTGCCTGGGAACAGGTAGTTGGTTATGCGGCAGCCGATAAGACCATCTGGATTGCGCCTTTGCGAGAGATTGCTGACTGGCAGCAGGCACGGGAACAGGTTCAGGTTCAGATTGTGGACATGGCTGATCAGCAAGAAGATATGTCAGTGCGCTTTACGCTGACGAATACGAGTAACCACGACCTGACAGATCTGGCTGTTACCTTACCATTCAGCCCTGAACGTATGCTGGTGCATGGCGATGAAACAAGACCAGCGGCAGGCGATGAAGTTGTGCTAGATATCGCAGCCGGGCAAACGATTGAGGTAGTGGTATGGCCTGCGTTGTAAGAGACTACGATTTTTCTCACCATGCATCTTCTCAGTTGACAGGACTTACGCGGTCGTTTATCCAAAGGCTGCTATTCGCCTCCGGCAGGGCGGAAGAAGATCATCTTTTTTTCCAGCATTTTTCGCCTCCGGCGAAAAATGCTGGAAAAAAACAAATAAAATTCCACGCTGCCGCAGGCGAAACAGACCTTTCGGACGATTACATGTCTGGTTTGAACACCCACCGCGTAACTCCTATCAGTTGATACGAGTTACGCGGTCGTCCATCTACAGGCAGCCAGTCGTCTCCGGCACGGGGAAAGAAGGATCTTTTTCTCAAAAAAATTTCCCTACGGGAATTTTTTTGAGAAAAGAATAAAAAGTACCATGCTGCCGCAGGCGAAAGATGTCTTTCGTTTGGTCAAAGATCTGGTTTGAACACCCACCGCGTAACTTTTATCAGTTGACGCTTCTTCAGCACCGATTATAATGAGCCTCGTTCTGAAATAGCGTATACGGAGGTGCGCCTGGGACGACCAGGGCCAGCCTTCAACCGTGCTAATTGCAGATTGGCACAGGAAAGGAGAGATGATCATGGATTGGGGAATACAAAATCGCATGGCGCAACTGATCCAGCCAGATGGACATTGTTTCTTCCTGGCAATGGATCATGGCTATTTTCTGGGGCCGACCAATAAGTTAGAGCAACCCGGTGAGATGGTTCGCCCGCTGATGCCCTATGTGGATGCCCTGTTTGTAACGAGGGGTGTGCTGCGTGCAACCATCGATGCCGCTGCCAGCAAGCCGATTGTGCTGCGTGTCTCTGGCGGTGTGAGTATCGTTGGCAATGCCCTGGAAAATGAAGGCATTACGACCTCGATCCGCGAAGTTATTCGCCTGAATGCTTCGGCTGTGGGTCTGTCGGTGTTTATTGGCAGCGACTATGAGCGGCAGAATCTGCTCAATCTGGCCCAACTGGTGAACGAGTGCGAGGATTATGGCATTCCGGTCATGGCGGTTACGGCTGTAGGCAAAGAGATGGAGAAGCGCGACGCACGCTATCTGTCGCTCTGCTGCCGTATCGCTGCCGAGTTGGGCGCCCGGGCGGTGAAGACCTACTGGTGTGAGGATTTCGAGCAAGTCACCGAGAGTTGCCCGGTGCCGGTTGTGATTGCCGGTGGCCCCAAGTGTGAAACGTTGCTAGAGGTGGTTGAGTTTGTGTACGATGGCCTGCAACGTGGCGCTATCGGGGTGAACCTGGGGCGCAATGTCTGGCAGGATGCGCATCCTGTGGCGGCGGCCCGGGCGTTGCATGCGGTTATTCACGAACAGGCCACGCCGCAGCAGGCGTATGATCTCTACTTGAGTGTAAAGAATGGTGATTGAAGTAACTGTTCAGACGTGGGGGAAACGATTCACCACTGAGGCACAGAGGCACGGAGGATATCTTTTTCTGGTGCTGCCTATGCCGTCGCCGGTTGGGGTTCGCCAGCGGATCTGTGCGTAGCGATCCCCCGATTGTGAACAGTTACTGATTGAGGAGTTCTGAATGCAAAGCCTGTGGAATGATCATGAAGCGGCACGTTACAATGACGATCTGGCCCTGCGTGTGTATACCTCGCGGCTGATTGGTCGCGAGCCAGCGCTGGTGTTGCATGGCGGCGGCAATACCTCGGTCAAAATGACATCACACAACATTCTGGGCGAAGCAGAAGATATTCTATGCATCAAGGGCAGTGGGCGCGATCTGGCAACGATTGAGGCCAGGGATTTTGCGCTGGTACGCCTGCAGCCGCTGGCACGGCTAACCAGCCTTGCTACGTTGTCTGATGTGCAGATGGCAAAAGAGCTAAAGACGCATATTACCGATCCGGCTGCGCCGCCGCTCTCGGTTGAGGCTCTGATGCATGCCGTTCTGCCGTTTCGCTATGTTGATCATACCCACGCCGATGCGCTGCTGGCGATCAGCAATACGCCCGATGGATTGGAACGTATCCGCGAGGTGTATGGCGACCTGGCGGTGATTATTCCCTATGTGCGTTCAGGGTTTCCTCTGGCAAAACGTTGCGACGAGCTGTTTCGTGCTGCCGCTGGCCCACAGACGATCGGGTTGGTTTTGATGCATCATGGCCTGGTTTCATTTGGTGATACGGCGCAGATCGCCTACGAGCGTATGATCGACCTGGTAACGCGTGCCGAGCAGTATCTTGCCCGGCATGCGGCCTGGCAGATTAGTTTTCCTACCACTGCGCCCATTGAGCGTCCGTTGCGCCAGGAATTGGCCGTTCTGCGCCGTGATGTGTCACGCGCCGCCGGGTTTCCCGTGATTATGACCACGTATACCGACGCACAGTGTGTGAGCTTTGTCCGCCGCAACGATGTGCGTGCCCTGACGCAGCAAGGGCCGGTAACGCCGGATCATGTTATTCGTACCAAACGTACGCCCCTGTATGGCCGCGATGTGTCGGCGTTTGTGGCCGACTACCAACAATCTTTTGCTGCCCACGCTGCTCAGTTCGATCAGCCGCTGACCATGCTTGATCCCGCGCCACGGGTTATTCTGGATCAGGATCTGGGTATGTGTGCGATTGGGCGCACGGTGCGCGAGGCGGCGATTGTCAACGATATCTATCGCCATACGATCGAGATTATGCTGCGGGCAACAGCCCTGGCCGAGTATCAGGCCTTGCCAGCGCGGGATATGTTTGCGGTGGAGTATTGGGATCTGGAACAGGCTAAACTGCATCAGTCAGTTGCACGCCCGCCTTTTACCGGCGAGATTGTGCTGATCACTGGTGCAGCTTCGGGCATTGGTAAGGCATGTGTCGACGCGTTCCTCGCACGTGGCGCTGCCGTAGTGGGGCTGGATATCAATCCACAGATTATGCAGATGTATGATCGCCCTGATTTTCTAGGGCAGCAGTGTGATGTCACCGACGAGCAGGCGATTGATGCAGCCCTGGAAGTCACGGTGAGGGCCTTTGGTGGGCTGGATATGCTGGTACTGAATGCGGGCATCTTTCCGGCCAGTTGTCGTATCGATGCTATATCGTTGAGCAACTGGCAGAAAGTGATGCGGGTGAATCTGGACGCAAATCTGATCCTGCTGCATGCCGCGCATCCGTTGCTGAAGACAGCGCCGCAGGGTGGGCGGGTTGCGATTATCGGTTCAAAAAATGTCCCTGCGCCCGGCCCGGGTGCGGCGGCCTATTCGGCTTCGAAAGCGGCGCTGAATCAACTTGCTCGTGTGGCGGCACTCGAGTGGGGGGCCGACCATATTCGTATCAATACGCTTCACCCGAATGCGGTATTTGATACGGGACTGTGGACCGACGAGGTGCTGCAGGCGCGGGCGGCAAACTATGGCCTGACGGTGGACCAGTATAAACGCAATAATGTCTTGCAGGTAGAGGTTACCAGCCGCGATGTGGCCGAACTGGCCGCCGAGATGTGCGGGCAGTTGTTCGCCAAAATTACCGGCGCACAATTGCCGATTGATGGCGGGAACGAGCGGGTTATCTAAGCGCAAAGCGTATCTCAGCGCAAAGCGCATTCCCATGGTAAGCCCGGTGCCACCCGCCCGTGCCTGGATCAAGCCAGCATCTCTGCTGGCGGCGCGAGGAATCTCCAGCGCAGAATATGGCAATCCCCACCCTGCGACATGGTTCAGCGTTCGGGAAATCGCTGAGCCATCGTCCCTTTTTATCTCATTCCAAGTTTCGATGGCCAGCTGGCCAATGGTGAAAGCAGAAAACGAAGTTTCTGAGGAGTGCCGCTCGCCCGTATCATCCAACATCTCTGCTGGCAGCACGAGGAATCTTCCCAGCTAGACCTTTAAGGTCTCTTTTCACGCTACGTCATCAGCTCCGGCGTAGTGGATACAGGCAGACTGCACCAGGTGGGCCACGCGCTCGATCTGGGCATTCTGGCGTGTGGCAGCTTCCAGTTCCAACCGCAGCCCGACTGTCTCTAGTAGATCGGCGCTGCTAACAGCACCATACTGGATCAGCAGACGAGTAGCAGCAGCTACCAGCAGACCATCGTGCTGCAACGCACCTGCGCTACTGGCCAGTGCCACCCGCGCCACCTGGTTGTCTTCCAGGGCAAGCTGTTCGATGGCTACTTCCAGCAAATAAGCCAGACTGGCGCGCTGGTCGGCCACCTCTTGCGCTAATGCGGCACGTGCCAGGTCAAGTGCCGCTGTGGCCAACCGGTTCGCGCAGATCCGACTCAGGTGTTCCAGTTGCATAGCCAGATTATTTTGTTCAGGGGTACTCATCTGTGCCCTATCTTTCTTGCCTATCATATGGATGCAAACCTTGTCAGGCAGTATAGCACGGGCAACAGGCTTATAACCCCATACGCATGATACAATAGGCCTCTCAGGGGTAGGTTTTTTTCGATAATGCCGGTGCCAGACTGGATACCCCCCTCTCCCCATAGGGGCTATGCGTTACCCACACATCGGGGGGGCGGGAGCCTCCGGCTCCCGCAAAAAGAATACGGTTCGGTGTGTTGTGGCGGCAAAGCCGCCACAACACACCGAACCGTATTGATCTCGGCGGGGCGCAGCCCCGCCGGTACCCGTGGAGAGCAGGAAACTGCTGGTTCTACCGCATCCTGATGCGGTAGAATTGTGGGTCATGTATAGCCATAGGGGAGAGGGGGGTAGGGGGGAGAGGGGCCATATGTCGTCCTGATGCGATTCATCCAAAAAACCTACCCGTGTGAGTACAATAGGCCGGATCAAGTTGCCGCTTTCTCTTTTTTATTTTTCGTTTTCTCCTGTATAAGAGGTGGATATGTCCGATTATCAGTATCTTACGCTATCCATTCAGAATCATGTAGCGACCGTTACGCTTAACCACCCCCCTGTGAATGCGCTCAGTCGGGGGGTATTGGAAGAGTTAGATGCTTGCATGGACGCCCTTGCTGCCGATGCACAGATCAAAGCACTGGTGATCACTGGCGCGGGCGAGCGGGCCTTTGCCGCCGGGGCTGATCTCAAGGTCTTTGCCCAGGTCGAAACGACACAGGAGGCACTGGCTACAGTTGATGCCTATATCAAGTTGGGCCAGGACGTTCTGCTCAAGCTGGACATGCTGGCCATTCCGACCATCGCGGCGATCAACGGCATCTGTCTGGGCGGCGGAATGGAACTGGCGCTGGCCTGTGACATTCGCTATGCTGCCGACGATGCAGTTCTGGGGCAGCCTGAGATCAATCTGGGAGTTATTCCCGGTTGGGGGGGCACTCAAAGGCTGCCGCGGGTGGTGGGGCATAGTCATGCACTGGAATTAATCCTGACCGGCGAAGGCATACCGGCGACGCAGGCACTTCAGATCGGCCTGGTGAGCAAGGTGGTACCCGCAACTCAGGTGCTAAACGAGGCGCAGAAGCTGGCGTCCAGCATTGCGGCCCGTGGTCGGATTGCCACAACCGCGGCGCTACGGGCGATCTCTGAAGGCAGCAGGCTACCTCTGGCAGATGGGCTGGCGCTCGAACGCCAGCAGTTCGCAGTGACAATGCAAACCGCAGATGCCCGCGAAGGCCTGGCCGCCTTTCTGCAAAAACGTCCGCCTGTATTCAGGGATGGGTAAGTGCCAGGCGCAACGTCGGAAGGGGGTGTGGTGAGCGGTGCTGAATATGACATGGAGGTGTGGCAGGGCGCAGCCTCGCCGAGTGACGAACGGTACGATCCATCCATGTGTCGAACGGGAGGCGAATCTTAGTCGCTGGATGCATAACTGTGTAACTCCTATCAACAACAGATGTGTATAATACGCTCGATGTGATCATGAGAACTGTGCATATGCTCACAGTCATCGGTACAACCACGCCTTATCTTAATAACAGATATGCATCAATCTAGCCAAGGAGTTTTACATGAATCCCACAAAGCTGATCGTCTATGGTGCGCCCTGGTGTAGCGACTGCAAGCGCGCAAAAACGTTCCTGGGCGAGCAGCGCATCCACTACGACTGGATCGATGTTGAGCATGATGCGGACGGATTGGCATTTGTCGAGCGGGTTAATTATGGCAAGCGGATCATTCCGACAATCGTCTTTGGTGATGGTAGTATCCTGGTGGAGCCGTCGAACGCTGATCTGGCGGCAAAGCTCGGGTTGCAGACCCGTGCGCAGTGTGCTTACTATGATTTGATCTGTATTGGCGGCGGGCCAGCCAGTCTGACTGCTGCGCTCTATGCTGCCCGTGAAGGACTTGAGGTTCTGGTGATCGAGCGTGGCGGCCTGGGTGGCCAGGCTGGTGTCACCGAGCGACTGGATAACTTCCCCGGCTTTCCTGATGGGATTGGCGGCAGCGAGTTTGCCGACCGTCTGACCCGCCAGGCACAGCGATTTGGCGTTGAAACTCTGCAAGCGCAGGAGGTCATCGGGTTGCGGGTAGAGGCCGAGTCGCGTTATGTTCAGACAGCCGACGGAGCCGAGTATGGTGCTCGCGCCGTCTTGATCGCAACCGGCTCAACCTACAAGCGGCTGGGTGTGCCGGGTGAAGAGGAATTGATTGGCGCGGGCGTGCATTTCTGCGCTACCTGTGATGGCCCGTTCTACAAAGGGCAGCATGTGGCAGTGATCGGCGGCGGCAACAGTGCTGGCGAAGAAAGCCTCTTCCTGACGCGCTTTGTCGATCGGGTCACTATGCTGGTACGCGGCCCCCAGTTGAGCGCCAGCAGAATCCTGATTGACCAGATTGCCGACAAGAACCAGATCGACGTGCGTACCCATACCGAGATCGTTGCCCTGGAGGGCACAGGCAGGCTAACTGGTATTACGCTGCGCGACCGGCAATCCGGGGCAGAGGAAACGATCCATCCAGCCGGGGTATTTGTTTTTATTGGCCTGTTGCCTAACAGCACCTGGCTGCCGCCTGCGATCGAGCGCGATCAGGCCGGTTTTATCATTACCGCGCCGACCCTGGAAACCAGCTTGCCGGGGGTGTTTGCTGCTGGCGATGTGCGGCTTGGCAGTACCAAACAGGCTGCCAGCGCCGCTGGTGAAGGCGCAACCGCCGCGCTGATGATCCGTGAGTATCTCAAGGGCGTGTAGAGGGCGAAAGATGTTGTTAGCACGAATAACTCCTGGGTACACCACACGCCCTCACCCCCTCTCCCCAGCGGGGAGCTATACATGACCCACAACTCTACCGCATCCTGATGCGGTAGAACCGGCAGCTTTCTGCTCTCCACGGGTACCGGCGGGGCGCAGCCCCGCCGAGATCAATACGGTTCGGTTTGTTGTGGCGGCAAAGCCGCCACAACAAACCGAACCGTATTCTTTTTGCGGGAGCCTCCGGCTCCCGCTCCCCCGATGTGTGGGTAACGCATAGCCCCAGCGGGGAGAGGGGGGTATCGTCGTCACGATGTGACGCAGCGGCACAGCCGCTGCGTCACATCGCTGAATATTCTCCCCCTCCCCTGGAAGGGGAGGGGGAAGGGGGGTGGGGTATCCAGCCAGTCACAGGCACCATCGGAAAAAACCTACCTTTGTGGCAGCAGCAACCGCAGTCCATTCGCCACAACCAGCAGCGTTCCACCTTCATGGGCAACCACGCCCATCGGCAGAGAAACAGTGCCAGAGAGGGCCAGCAGCATCATCACAATCATCACTGTGCCAGCAAAGATCAGATTCTGACGCACGATCCGGCGCGTACGGCGTGCCAGCCGTAGCATGCCCGGCAAGCGGCTCAGGTCGTCGCTCATCAGCAGCACATCGGCACTTTCCAGAGCCACATCAGTTCCGACGGCGCCCATGGCAACCCCCAGCGTTGCCGTGGCCAGGGCGGGTGCGTCGTTGATGCCATCACCGATCATGGCTACCGGGCCATATTGATCCTGTATCTCGCGTATGGCTGTCACCTTATCTTCGGGCAAAAGATTGGCGCGTACGTCATCTACCCCCAGCTGGCTTGCCAGCGTCTCGGCCACATACTGATTATCGCCAGACAGCAACACCACACGTTTGATGCCAGCCTTTTTCAAATTGACCACGACATTGGCCGACTCGGGGCGTACTGTATCGGCAATGGCGATCAGGCCCCAGGGATAGTCTGTGCCCAGCAGTACCACCGTGCGACCCTGACGTGCCTGGGACTCGACCTCTGCCTGGATGGCGGGATCCACGGGCTGAAAGATATCAGGCCGACCAATGCGTAGTTCCAGGCCAGCTAGTTTTGCCCGTGCCCCCGCGCCAGTCATCGCCGCAAAGTCGCTGGCTTCGGGAATAGAGATATCGCGCTCTTTTGCTGCCCGCACAATCGCGCTGGCCAGGGGATGCTCTGAGAAACTCTCGACCGCTGCCGCTGCCGCCAGCAGGCGCACCTGGTCGGTCTCCAGCGTACCCAGGTGATCATCGACGGGTGCTGCGGTAGCATGCTGAATCTCGGGCATAATGCGCACCAGTTCATCGCATCCGCGACAATCAACCGGACGTACCACCACCACACCGGGTCGTCCGGTTGTGAGCGTACCGGTTTTATCAAAGGCAACGACCTTCACTCGGGTGGCAGCCTCCAGATTTGCGCCCCCCTTAAACAGCACACCACTGCGGGCCGAGCTGGCCAGGGCCGAAAGCAGCGCTGCCGGGATCGAAATCACCAGGGCGCAGGGCGAAGCCACTACCATCAGCGTCATGGCGCGATAGAACGTATCCTGCATATTCCAACCCAGGAAGAGCAGGGGGATGATAATTGCCAGCAGCGTAATGCCAACCACAGCATAGGCATAATATTGCCCAATCACCCGGTCGGTAAAGTCCTGACTGCTGGCTTTCTGTTCGCGCGCCTCACGCACAATTTTAACAATGCGCGCCAGGGTTGAATCGTCAACCGCAGTTGTCACACGGATGTCCAGCGCCCCCTGACCGTTGAGCGTTCCGGCAAACACGCGTGCGCCAGGTTGCTTTTCGGCGGGAACCGACTCGCCGGTAATACTGGCCTCGTTGACAGCCGACTCGCCACGCACAATCAGGCCGTCGGTGGGAATTTTCTCACCGGGGCGTACACGCACGACCTCGTTGACGGCGACCTGCTCAACCGGCACTTCCACTTCGTCGTACATACGCAGCACTCGCGCCGTGGTTGGCGTCATATCCAGCAGCGAGCGAATACTGGCATGCGTGCGGCCCATAGCATATGTTTCCAGCGTATTCGAGAGTGCAAACAGGAACATCAACACTGCACCCTCACGCGGCTGGCCAATCAGGGCCGCGCCAACCGCAGCAATGATCATCAAAAAGTTTACATCGAACTGGCGTGCCTTCAGCGACGCCCAGGCATTTTGAACACTATAGTAGCCACCGGCAACATAGGCGATCGCGTAAAAAGACCAGGTGACAAACTGCGGCAGCGGCGTCAGTTCTTCCAGCAGCCAGCCGACAATCAGGCTAACCAGCGTCAGAATAGTCAGGCGGATCATCCAGGGGAGTGCGGCCAGTTCTGCATCTTCATCGGTCATTGGTGGTGCTGGTGCAGCAACAGGTTGGGCCTGGAAGCTGGCCCCCTGCTGCTGCACCAGAGCCTTCAGCGTGCCAAGATCGGTTTTCCCCGGTTCATACCGTAACGTCAACATCCGGCTAGATTCCTCAAATTGAGCCGAGATGACTCCTGGCGCCGCACGCACCTGGGATAGAAGATGTTCACCATCGGATGCTGGTGATGCTATGCGCATGGACATTAATTATCCTCCTTGTGAGAATCTCTGTGTTTCGAGCGTTTCGTCAAACATATTTATGATAAGTATCTTTTAATAATGATTCTAAAGTATGTCTAAAAAAACGTAGAGGCACATCTGCGCCCCTACGCATGTCCACGGCGGCGGCGGCGACGTGGGCCAGACACCGGCATATCAAGATAGTCCTGGCGCACACACCCGGAACGGGGCGGAATGTGGCCACCTGGGCAATCACCAAATACACAGGATCTAGTTTCGGCCTCGGCCTCGGCCTGACATTCAGGACAGACGCCATAGACCGCCAGAGCATTATAGCGACATAGCCGGTAGCCGGTATGCTGACTTACTTCTTTGAGCATTGTTTCGATTGTTTCGCTATGAACATCGGTGATCTTGCCACAATGCGTACAGACCATATTGATATGCGGGCGCAGATCCAGGTCATAGTGGGCATGTTCATCGTTGGCCAGGTCAAGCTGGTGGATCAGCCCCATTTCTTTGAGTGTATCGATCGTATTGTATACCGTAGCCTGGCTGATCATCGGAAAAATCGTGCGTACACGCTCAAAGACCTCAGCCACGGTCGGGTGGCCGCCATACTCGACCAGAGCCTGACAGACGGCATAGCGCTGCGGTGTAGCGCGCTTGCCCGCCTCTTCGAGTTCGTTCAGTAGATATTCGATGGTTTGTTGTGTCTGGGTATCAGGCATAGTTCTTTAGAATCATTCTATATTTGTGTATATGGTAGCACTGCCAGAGTATTCTGTCAAGTCGAGAGAGAATGGTTCACGTTTCCTTTACCATTTGGTTGGACGATACGCCCTCTCCTCCCCATTTCCCTCCTCTCCCTGAGGGCTATACATGACCCACACATCGGGGGTACGGGGGCCTCCGGGCCTTCACGGGTAGGTTTTTTCCGTCGGGACGCGCTTCTGCGCGTCCGCAAGGCGTCCTGATGCGGAACACGTCCCCACGGACAGGCAGAAGCCTGTCCCTACGGATGGCGTTACGATGCGATCCGGCCAAAAAACCTACCCCTGTGAGGGGCCTCCGGCCCCCGCAAAAAAAGTATTTTCGGTTTGTTTTGGCGGCTTTGCCGCCAAAACAAACCGAAAATACGAGAATCTCGGCGGGGCACAGCCCCGCCGAACCCGTGGATGGCAGGAAGCCGTACTCTCTACCGCATCAGGATGCGGTAGAATTGCGGGTCATGCATAGCCCAAAAAGGGAGAGGGGGAGCCAGATCATACAGGTTTTCTGGCGGTAGAACGTGACATACTGGTAACGTTCGCGCTTATGGGGGGGTGGGGTATCCAATATGGCACCGGCATCCTCGGCAAAAATCTACCCGTGAGAGGGGCCGAAGGCCCCGCCGGTACCCATGGATAGCAGGGAGCCACTTGCTCTATCGTCCAGGCAGATGCAGCAGCAGATTTTCCAGGGCCAGTTGAGGATTTACATTTTCGCGCAGCTGGCGGGTAGTCTCATCCAGGCGCACCACAAAGCGATAGCTCTCAGCGAGGGCATAGAGCCGGGCGGCACGTTCCAGATCGGCAAGACGGTCAACGTGGGTGATACCATCATAGCAACCGGCGGACACCAGCATCACATCGCGCCACCAGTTTTGCCAGCGTTCCAGGTGACTCAGCACCAGAGCCTGATTACCGCTGCGATACTCTTTGCTGCGATCTTCGGCCCAGCTTAACGCCTGACTGATTGGCTGAGTATGCAACTGCAACAGGTGATCCAGCGTATCCTGGTAGGCCTGAAATGCTGCGGGATCGGTGGCCATATCGAAGGCCCAGCCAATGCGTCCGGCACTCCAGGCTGCCAGCACATCAGCGTGTTCCTGGTCAAGCGCATGCTGTTGCACAAGCGCCTGACTGATCTGCGGGCGTGGTAGCGGACGCAAGCGCAGCATCTGGCAGCGTGAAACCACAGTGGTAAGCAAACTGGCAGTATTCGCCACCAGCACCAGGGTAGCAAAAGGCGGTGGTTCCTCCAATGTCTTCAGCATTGCATTGGAGGCTTCTTCATTGAGGCGTTCGGCATCGTGCAGAATAAATATGCGGCGGCGCCCATCGTAGGGGCGTAGCGCGATATCGCGCTGCCACTGCCGCACGGTATCGATTTTGAGATCCTTCTGGCGGGCAGCATCAGCCTGCTTTAACCCGGCTGCCTGACTATCCATACCGGCAATCCGCACATCAGGATGATTGCCATGCTCGATACGCCGGCAGGATCGGCATGTCAGGCAGGGGGCGGGGTTCTGCTGCTCACAATTAAGCACCTGGGCAATCCGCAGAGCCAGCAGCGCCTTACCAACCCCGGCTGGCCCAACAATCAGGTAAGCGTGGGCAACGCGATCCTGTACAATGCAGCGCTGCAGATAATCCGTGGCCCATTCATGGCCGATAATATGCCAGTTGTCAGGTTGCATCGATCTGCTGAAACACCAGAACCGCATTCACACCGCCAAACCCGAAGGAATTAGACATCACAATCTGCAAATCGGCCACGCGAGACGTATGCGGCACATAATCCAGGTCACACACAGGATCAGGGTTATCCAGATTAATTGTTGGTGGAATCAGCCCATGCTTTAAAGCCAGCAGAGTAGCAGCGGCTTCAATTGCGCCCCCCGCACTGGTAGCATGCCCTATCATCGACTTTGTCGCACTGATCGGCACACTATAAGCATACTCATCGAATACCTGCTTGATCGCCAGCGTCTCGGCGATATCGCCAGCGGGGGTACTGGTAGCGTGGGCATTGATATAATCTACCTGTTGCGGGCCAAGACGTGCATTTCCTAGCGCCAGGCGCATTGCCCGGGCTGCACCGTTGCCCTGGGGATCCGGGGCTGTCACATGGTGGGCGTCGCAGGTACTGCCATAGCCCAGCACCTCGGCATAGATTGGCGCACGGCGGCGACGTGCATCAGACAGGCGTTCAAGCACCAGCACAGCCGCGCCCTCGGAGGGCACGAATCCATCGCGCCCCACATCAAAGGGACGCGATGCCCGTTCCGGCTCTGCATTCTGACTACTGAGCGCACGCATCGCACAGAAACTGCCCAACCCTAGCCGACTGATCGCAGCTTCAGTGCCACCTGCCAGCATGATATGGGCATCACCCCGTCGAATAACAGCCACAGCCTCGCCAATCGATTGCGCACCAGCGGCACAGGCAGTACAGATTGCCGTATTGTAGCCATACAACCCGAGCTGAATAGCAACCTGACACGAGGGCATATTGGGCAAGGCGGAAGGAATAAAGAATGGGCTGATCTTCATCGGCCCCTTCTGGATCATCGCCCGTACCGCCTCTTCTGTTTCTGGCAAGGCCGTACTACCGCTACCAATCACAGCCCCCGTCGTATACCGATTGCTCTCATCGATCTGCAGATTGGCATCTTCCAGGGCCATGCGTGCCGCAGCAACCGCAAGCTGGCTTGCACGTGACATACGCCGGGATTCTTTGAAATCCATATATGGACGTGGATCAAACCCGGGCACTTCACCAGCAATCTGGCAAGGGAAGTCGCTTGGATCACACAGCGTAATTCGCCTGATGGCGCTACGCCCTTCTTTCAAACCTGTCCAGAATGGATCAATGCCCATACCAAATGGCGTTACCAGGCCAAGACCGGTAACCACCACCCGCTGATCTTCGCTATATGCATCCACGGGGGCCAGGCGTGGCAAGGTAAGCGGTTCATCTTCCAGTACCTCTTCTAGTAAGTGATCAATCTGGTCGGCCAGGCTTTCTTCTGGTGTTGTCTTCTCAGACAATGCCAGGGCCATGAGACGCTGGCGCAGGGCCATACGCTGATCGCTGGTGATACGCGTCATAAACGAACCTCTATACAGTGCGAGATGACTCATAGGCGATTATAGCAAAGGGACGTGCAAAGCGCAAAGGGTAGAGGTGTGACGTGTGTTTTTGCATTAGCCATTTGGAAGCTCTGTGCGCTGTCGCTTTGCGGGGGCCATGCTCCCGCACTCCACATAGTGGGGGCGCGGGGGCCGGAGGCCCCCAAAGAATATCTTTGTCGTGCGAGATGGTGCCAGCTTTGCTGGCACCATCTCGCACGACAAAGTGAGTTTTTAGGGCTACCGCCCTAAAGTTGATGCGTATGGGCAACGCCCCTCCCGACCACCCCACCTGAACGGTTACGTGATAATTATAGTTAAACACTACTGCGTTTTTAGCTTGACCAGATAACTACTCTGCGCATCCTCAAATCGCATCTGCCAATCCGGTTGCGTCTGCAGATACGCCACCAACCCAGCCTGGTTTTCATTATCCAGCAGCATAGCGTCAAACTGGTACTGAGCTAGCAGTTCAGCCACACTATTACCAGCACTCAACTGGATGTACTCGCGCCACTGTGTATAGGGATACAACTCGATGCGTGGATCGATGAACACCGGTTGATCCGGTGCGGCCCAGATCAGATAACTACCAAAACCCATCGAATGAAACAGGCGCTCGGGTTGCTGCGGCTCGTTTAGCATAAACTCCGTCGCTGCCACTGGCGTATCTGGTGCAACCAGCGATCCCAGTTCCGGCGGTAATTCCAGGATTGGTTTGATCCAGGGCAGGCCCAGCAGCAACAGAAAGGTCAGAAAGCCGATCAGAATTGCATTTATGCGTGGCACACCCACAAAGCGCGGGTGGTTAGCTGGCGCAGATCGCCATGTTGCCATCTGCACTGCCAGCAACGGCGTCATTACCATGCCAAACCAGACCACATTCCGCTCTGCCCCCAGCGCCAGCCACAGAAACGCCCCGGCCAGCAGCATATCCAGCGGATCTGGTCGGCGGCGTGCATACACCAGCACCACAATACAGAACATCAAAAACAGGAAAAAAATCGTCCCGGCCAGGTCACGTGTGGTTGGTGGCGCCCACTCTGTAACCAGTTGCGTCACCGCCGAGGTACGCAGCAGGTCACGTACATAGGCCAGCACCGCGATCCCACGAGGATTCACTAGCATGGCCACAGCCGTCACACCACCCCAGAAGAACAGCGCAAACAGCGCCGGGCGTTCTGAGCCTGCACCTGGATCAAGCGCACTCGCGCTCGCCTGGCTGGCAGCCGCCGCTAATCGTCGGTCTTGCCAGAAACGGCGTAGCCATTCGCCCGCAAATATCAGCGTGATCAGCCCGCCCCCCAGCACAAACGATCCATGCACATTAACCCATATCATCATCAACACCGGCAGCAGCCACAACCTGTGCCCTTGCACCAGCACCCGGCGGCTAAACAGCGGTTTATTTTTATTGGTCGATCCACCTGTAGCCGCAAAACCCAGCCGCCAGGCCGTCAAAATATATAAAAAACCAACAAATAATGGAAAAGCATAGGTCTGCGGGCGCACATTCCAGTTATCAAACGACAACGGCATAGTTGTCAACAACAACAAGCCCACACTCAGACGCAACGCACCACTTCGCCGGATACACAACCGCAGCAGCAAACCATAACTCAATGTCACCACCAGGGCCTGAACCACAATAATCAGGTGAATACCACCCAGGCTGTGGATAGCATACAGCCCAACCTGGGCCAGCCAGCCCTGATTATAAAAAGGCTGCCCCGCCTGTGTATACGAAAACTGATCCATCAGCGGAATCTGGCCCGTGTGTATAATCAGTCGCCCCGTTGCCATATGCCACCAGAAATCATGCGGCGGAATTGGCGTCAGCAATGGACGTAGCGCAATCAGCGCCAGGGCCGCCCATACCCACACATGATCCAGCGTCGGGAACGTGCGAATAGCCCGGTGTGTCACCGATGCCTGCATACGCGGAGATTCTGTTTGTGCCATACTATCCTCCATGCCTTTGTGTCTCTGTGGTGAATCGCGTCCCCCACTATGAACAGTTACCATACCTGTTCACGATCGCGGGAGCGCGAGCTGATCCAGTCGCCGCGCTCCCCAACCGGCAACGGCATGGGCAACACCAGAAAAAGATATCCTCCGTGTCTCTGTGTCTCCGTGGTAAATCTTTCCCCAAGACAAGGTTCAGGTTTCCTTTACACTTGGAATAGCCCCGTATGGCGTTCGGTAGGGGCGACCGGCCGGTCGCCCCTACGCCGACGGTCACGTTGGAATGGCCTGTCTGAAACTTATGTTGCACGTTGCGTTGTGTTGCGCTGTTTTGCGCTTTGCGCTTTGCGCTTTGCGCTTATTAGCTGCGCTCTCTGCGCCACACTTCACTCTGATCTGTAGCAAAGCTCTGTCGCCAGCCAGGCAATGTGACCATCGCCTCGGCTAGATCCGGTTGATGGCGTCGATCCAGCATCACACATGCAATATCATATTGATCAAGCAGCATCTCCACATCCCGCCCCCTGCTCAGATTGATATAATCGTGCCATAACTCCAGTGGATAGAGTTCAACCCGCGGATCGATAAATATCTGTGTCTGGGGATACAGCGCCCAGTCGAGATACGAACCATATCCCATCTCATTAAACAGCTTCCCCTGACAGGGTTGTTCGCGCAGATGTTCCGTTGCATCAACCGGTGTATCGACAGTAAACAGTTGTGGTGCACCAGGCATGGCGACAAACAGCATCTGATAGGGTTGCGGCAATGGCAATGTCGGCTTGATCCACGGCTGCATTATAACTACTGCGCCCACCAGCATCAGTGCCACAATCAGGTTAGCAACCGTGCCCCCGCCCTGCTCGCGCCGTGAAACCGGGGCAGTAGCCGTATTCGCTGGCGTAAACACTGCCCGTGGTGCCGCCAGTGACTGGGCCATAATCGGCATGGCAACCATACCAAACCAGATCACATAGCGCACGCCATTAAATGCCATCCATCCTAACCCGCATAGCAGCAATACATCCGTAATGGTGGGGCGACGACGTGCAAACGACATGGCCGCCAGCAATCCTAGTACGCTACCATAGAAAAAGAAACCCGCCAGCGAACGGGGGGTTGGTGGCTGCCACTCGATGATCATCTGCTGGCTGGCCGGATCTTCAAGCAACAGGCGCACATACCCAAAAATGCCTATCCCCAGTGGATTAACCACCGTTGCGACGATCATAGCCGCAAAGACAGCATACAGTAGGCGCAACTTCTCCCAGGTCAGCGCCCGCGACTGACGCAAAAGCCGGCGCAGCGTCTCACCTGCAACAAACGCACCGGTCACCAGCAAGCCCATCATAAAAGCACCGTGCAGGTTCACCCACACAATCATCAGCAGCGGCAGGGCGATCAACCAGCGTGGTCGCAGACGCTGATCAGCATAGCTGCCCAGCAGGATCAAAAACAGCATAAACGGAATCCACGACCAGTTCTGCGTGCGGGCTGTCAGATTATTGATCGACATTGCTGCGGCCAGCAGCGTAACGCCCGCCGCCAGTCGCCATGAACCGCTGCGCCGATGCGCTTCATAGGCTACTAGCATAAATGCGCCCAGGCCCAGCATATTGCGCGCAAAGATCACCAACGGAAAGCCCCCTGACGCATAGACAACATAATACAGCCATTCCGCCAGCCAGCTCTGATAGACATACGGCGTATCTGCCGGTATCGTCCAGGCAAACATATTCGTTCGGGGAAAATCACCGTTGGCAATCAGTGCGCCCGCCTTCAAATGCCACCAGAAATCGTTCGGCGAGGTAGGCACCATGCTAATAAACACCCCGATGATACTCAAGGCAAACAGAACCCAGAGATGTTCCAGGCGCACGAGTGGCAGACGTGCGGCTACCGATCTTCGCTGTACTATTTCAGCCATACACAGCCCATTCCTTTTGCACTAACCCTAAACAGGACTATTCACCCACATGCTACAGTGGTATTCCTGCATTGCCCACAGTATAATAGCATCTACGTATTACCAGAATGAGGACAACCGCCATGATCGAACTTGAATCTGCCATCATTGCTCCTCCAATCTCCATTCGCCATCAACGGGTGACTGTGGCCGATTGCACCGTCGTGGTGCCGACCTATAATGAGCGTGAAAATATCGATACACTCATTTCTCAGATTCTGATGTATCCGCGTTTTCGTGTTCTGGTTGTAGACGACAACTCACCCGACGGTACTGGTGAACTGGTTGCAACCCTATCCCGGCATGAACCACGCCTGGGGCTTTTATCCCGCCCGGGCAAGCTTGGCCTGGGGACGGCTTATCTGCAAGGCTTCCGGCGTGCCCTTGCGGAAGAAGCCCAGTTCATTTTTGAAATGGATGCCGATTTCTCGCATAACCCCAATTATCTGCCCCTCCTGCTGGATGCGGCTGAAACGAGCTATGATCTCGTTTTAGGATCGCGCTATATCCCGGGTGGCGGAACATCTGACTGGGGCATGATGCGGCGCTTTATCAGCCGGGGCGGCAACATATACGCCAGCATCATTCTAGGGTTGCCCATTGCCGACAGTACCGGTGGATTTCGCTGCTACCGGCGTGAAGTTCTGGAAACAGTCGACCTGAATGCAGTTCGTTCAAATGGCTATTCCTTTCAGATCGAAATGGCCTATCGAACTCGGCAGGCCGGTTTCCGCATTGGCGAAGTGCCAATTATTTTTCCAGATCGGCGCGTGGGTCAATCTAAAATGTGTCGCAAAATTGTCTTTGAAGCTCTCCTGAATGTCTGGCGCCTGCGGTTTGGTTGGATCTAACATGATATGACCTGCCCATCCAACGGCTGTGCTTCGCCTCCGGCAGGGCGGAAGAAAATATGTTTTTTTTAAAATTTTCGCCTACGGCGAAAATTTTTGAAAAAAATAGAACATTCCGTGCTGCCGCCTACCATGAGCCTGTCGAACGGCAGGCGAAACAGGTCTTTCGAACCATCAGACGTGTGGTTTGATCCAGCACTACGTACGTCCTGTAAATAATTGTTGACGAAGCTGTCATATCAATTCTATAATTAAGGCAAGGTTCACGTTTACTGTACAGTTTGGTCGGACGACAGGCCCTCACCCCCCTGCCCCCTCTCCCTCAGGGAGAGGGGGAGATGGGGCATTCGGGCGGCACACGCTCCGCGTGTGCCGCCCGAATGCCCTGTCCGGTTCCCCCGCCCCTTGCAGGGGCGGGGGCTAGGGGGTGGGGTGACTCAGGCGACCAATCCGTGCGTGAATGGTAAAATAAACCTGGTCATCCTGAAACCATGCCTAAGGCAGAAAAAGAAGGGTAGCGATCACCTATCGCTACCCTTTTCGGGCTACTAAACCATACACTATAAGGAGGACGGCGTGGCTGATAATGAAATCCTGCAGCGGATTGAAACCGTACGTGACACCTACCGTGAAGAACAGGAACGTAATCGCCGCGAACTGAACGAGATCGAGGTGCTGATACGTCAGAGTGCCGCCGATGTCGACAAACTCAGCCAGCGTGAACTCTCTGTCTCGAATCGTGTGCGTGATCTGGAAGTGAACATAGACAAGTACAATAAAGCCGAAATAAAGAACTTCTACACTGCCGCCCAGGAAGTCCAGATGCGTCTGCAGATGATGCGCTCGCAGCAAGAGCAACTGCAGTTTCGCCAGGGATCACTGCGTACGCGCCAGAATCAGTTATCCGAGATTGTTGAATTGCTCGATGACATGCTGGGAACGGGTGGTGGTGGGAACGAGATTGGCGAAATCCCAAATGGTAGCGAGGAAGATATTATTGCCAGTATTATTGAGGCCCAGGAAAAAGAACGTTTGCGTATCTCCCTGCAGATGCATGATGGCCCGGCTCAGTCGATGAGCAATCTGGTGCTGCGGGCTGAAATTTGTCAGCGCCTGATCGATATGGATCTTGACCAGGCCCGTGCCGAGTTGATGGGTTTAAAAACCGCTATTAATACTACGCTTCAGGATACACGCAAGTTTATCTTCGATCTGCGTCCCATGATTCTTGATGATTTGGGCCTGGTTCCAACTTTGCGACGCTTTGCTACCCAGTTCGGCGAGAAGAATAACCTCGAAGTAAACCTGATGGTTCAGAATATTGAAGGCCGCCTGCCCAATCACTTCGAGGTGACGATCTTTCGCTTTATCCAGGAGGCATTGAACAATGTCGCCAAGCATGCTCACGCGAATCAGGCCCGCGTGCTGATCGATATCTCTGATGATGTCTTGCAAATAGTGATTGAAGACGACGGCGAAGGTTTCCATGTCAACGACACGCTCACTGATATGAGCAAACGCCGTAACATGGGCATTGCCAGTATGAAGCAGCAGGTCGAGGCCTTACTTCGAGGTGAATTTGGTATCGAAAGTGCTATCGGACGAGGAACGCGCGTTGCGGCAACCGTGCGCCTGCCATAATGGTTAGGTATCCATCTCTCAAGGGTGGGGGTTTCCGTCGGGCATCCTGATGCGGAGGGGGGGTTCCGTCGGGACGCGCTTCTGCGCGTCCGTCGGGCATCCTGATACGGAAAACGTCCCCACGGACAGGCAGAAGCCTGTCCCTACGGATGGCTTTACGATGCGATCCGTCAAAAAACCTACCCGTGTGAAGTGGTATCATCGGGCTGCGCCCTCGCTGCACACCCATGCATCCATTATGCAATCGCCGCAGGCGTAACACGCACACGCGCTACATCCCATCCTTCCGTGCCTCTGGGTCTCCATGGTACATCCATTCCCCGGCGAAAATATACTTCAATATCCATATACATGCCTCTTTCCTCCTTTCCTTCTTGCTTGCCAATTTGCAACATAAAGTGGTCATCCTTCCCACTAGTACTTATGGTGTGTACAGAATGACCCCCTTAGCTATTGTGTATTCACCTCTGTACGTGTATGTTTAGTGAGAATCTGGTAAAAAATTGGTCCGGCTCTGGCCGGTCGTAGTTTTTTGTCCTCTAAAATCTCAGACAACGTCAATCAGAATATGATGAGGACAAATTGTCCAACATATTACACACCGGAGACAGCAGCGCATGAGCAATAGTTGGGCATGTTTCCGAGAGTCTACAAGCGGAATGTTCATGCAATGTGCGGTGGCCCTGTATTGCCACGCTACACGCTATGCCGCAACCATCGCTGGCATACGTAGAGCATCGCTGCACCATGCCGGTTGCTCTTCACGTCCATACCTCTTGCTTGCAAGATCCATACAGAATAACGCTGGTTTCTACAATACCGATAATAGAGGCGAAGAATTCTTCGTTCCTATTATCGGTTATTCTGCTTATTTACCGGACGTACGTGGTTGCTTATCCACAGGTGCAACAGGATCTTTAAAGCCGATCACAATCTCGATCTGGCGGCCACCGTGTAATGCCTGGTATGTGTTCACCGAATAGAGACGCTTACATTTACAGGACGTGTTTGTCGTAGTTGTTATTCTTATTCCGTGAGTTGAAAAGAGGAATTGCATGAACGTTCCGCGCTTGTCTATGCAGAAACTCAGAGCCACCGGGCCGTCGTTCATCCGAACGCATGCCCGTCTGCTGCTGGCCCTGGTGGCCGTGCTGGCTATGCTGGGGGTCGGGGGGGTATTGCTGGCCCGCCCGGATGTATCGCTTACAGTTACATTGATTGATGATGGTAACCTTGATGCATTCGACAATATTCCCGAAAACACCGCAGTCCCAGCCAGGTTTCGCGTCAAGCTCTCCGATCCGGTACCATCAGGCGAAAGCCTTGAAGTAACCGTGACAACGGTCAATGGTTCTGGCCCAAATGGTGCGATTGCTGGCCAGGACTTTGTGGCCAATTCACAGGTCGTTACCTTTCTGGAGGGCGAACAGGAAAAGATCTTCTCTGTTACCATCTCCAATGATGCTATTGACGAATTGAATGAACCCTTTCGGGTACAGGCAACCGTCACTGATGCCTCAAATTTCTCGGATCCCAATATTCAGGGCGACGGTGGTGTTGTAGGAGCCCCGGCCACGGTGACAGCCCTTATTGCTGATGATGAAGCTCCCGCTTTTGAGTCGATTACCCCGGCCACACAGAATGTGAGCGAAGGGGCTGGTACGGTCAACTTCACCCTGGATCTGACACCATCTGGTGGTGGTGGGGTTATCAGCCCGCAGCCGGTCACACTTCAATATCTGATTACCGGTCTATCAACGGGCGCTGATCCGGCAGCGGATCTGAATTCAACCTTTGCTACCACCGGCACCTGGGTGATCAATGCGAATACTCCCACTGGCCCGGTGACGGTGAGTATTCCCATCGAAGACGATCTGATCGATGAGAACGATGAGACGTTTGAGGTTGAGATTACGGATGTTACCAATCTGTTGACTGGTGGAGCCGATCCCCTCGGTCAGAAGGTGCAGTTTACCATCCAGGACAACGAGGTTATGCAGGTTTTCTTCAGTACTGATTCTTTAACTGTTACCGAGAACGCTGGAACAGTGCAAGCTGAGGTTCGCCTGGATATAACGCCTGCTTCAGAAGTTACGGTAGATCTGAGCGTTACTGGCACGGCTACTCCAGGCGTCGGCAACGACTATACGCTTACCCCGGCCACACAGGTGACCTTTGCTGCCGGGGAAACGTCACAACTTGTTGATATTGTCGTCAACGACGATACCATCTACGAGGATAACGAGACGGTTATTCTGACCCTGACTAATCCTCAGAATGCTACCGTCGTTGCTCCTAGTGCATTTACCCTGACGATTCAGGATAATGATGTTGCGCCCGATGTCGCATTCACGGTTGATACCAGTACCGCCAGTGAAGGCGCTGGCACAGCCACCATCACGGTGGATCTGAGCGGTAATGCCAGCGAACGCACGACGACAGTTGATTATGCTGTAACCGGGGGCAGCGCCACGGGCAGTGGCAGCGACTATACGCTGGCCGC
>RRYU01018916.1_pt1 | contig 82657 bp, 74 predicted proteins | sample 2162651 | NCBI WGS metagenome assembly RRYU01 (sample SAMN10267283, study PRJNA491782) | microbial mat metagenome | isolation source: biomat in the production well | place: Japan: Minami-Kanto gas field, natural gas well KTG3 | collected 2017-06 | reverse complement strand
GGGGGGGCCAGAAAATTAATTCCTCATCTTCCCCAACAAGACCTGATAAACTCCTTTGCCAGTTTAAGAGCCGATATCAAAGGGAGAGATGATTTTGTTATTGAGGCTTCAAAAAAAGTTAGAGGATTTATCAATGTGGCAGGTATCGAATCACCGGGCTTAAGTTCCGCCCCGGCAATCGGTGAGATGGTCAGTGACATTTTAAAAGGGGTAGCTCAAGAAATTTCTCCCCGGTTAGAATTAAATTACATGGATGATTTTGTAGATGTCCTGCCTGAACAGCCTAAATTTGCAGATTATTTAGACCGGCCCTCCGAATGGCAGAAGATAGTAGAAAAGGATGCTGATTACGGAGAGATTATCTGCAGATGTGAAAAAATAAGCAAGGGAGAGATGCTCGGGGCAATCCATCAACCGGTACCGGCCAGAAGTCTGGATGCCATTAAAAGGAGGATCAGGACCGGGATGGGACGATGTCAGGGGGGTTTTTGCAGTCCCAGAGTTTTAAAAATTCTATCGGAAGAATTAAAGATTTCTCCTTTAAAGATAACTAAAAAAGGGAAGGACTCGGAAATTTTAAAGACCAAGACCAAAGACATGATTAAAAAAACGGGAGTTAAGTTTAAAGATGAAGTTAGAATATGATTTAGTAATTATCGGAGGTGGGCCGGCCGGACTGGCCGTTGCTTTGGAAGCAGAAAAAAATGGAGTAGAAAATATTTTGCTCCTGGAGAGGGATAAATATCTGGGAGGAATCCTCCCCCAGTGTATCCATAACGGATTTGGTTTACAGTATTTTAAGGAAGAATTGACCGGACCGGAATATGCAGAGAGATTCATTGCCGAACTTAATGATAAGCGGATTGATGTAAAGACCGAAACAATGGTCATAGAAATAACCCCCGATAAACAGATTCTAGCCGTAAACAGAGATGATGGTCTATTGTATATCCGGACTAAAGCAGTTGTGCTGGCTATGGGGTGCCGGGAGAGAACCCGGGAAGCTATTGCTATTCCCGGGAGCAGACCTGCCGGAATATTTACCGCTGGCACTGCCCAGAGATATATTAATATAGAAGGATATATACCGGGTCGTGAAGTAGTCGTTTTGGGTTCAGGGGATATCGGGATGATTATGGCCCGCAGAATGACTTTAGAAGGGGCAAGAGTTAAGGGTGTTCTGGAAATTATGCCCTTTTCTACCGGACTAATCAGAAACAAGGTTCAATGCCTGGACGATTTTAATATTCCTTTAAAGTTCAATCATACTATTACCCGCATTGAGGGGGAAAAACGGGTAGAAAGAGTGACCATCGCCCGGGTGGATAAAAATCTGCAGGCGATTCCCGGAACCGAGGAAGAGATAAGCTGTGATACCATCCTGTTATCTGTCGGCCTAATTCCGGAAAATGAACTAACCGGAGAAGCAGGGATAGAATTAGACCCGGTAACCAGAGGGCCCATAGTAAATGAAAACCGGGAGACAGAGATTGAGGGAATTTTTGCCTGTGGAAATGTCCTGCATGTCCATGACTTAGCCGATTTTGTTACCGAAGAGGGAGAGATAGTAGGCCGAGCTGTAGGCGAATACCTAAAAAGGAATAGAAAGTTTCGTTCCCAACCCACAAAGATGGTCCCCGGTGATAATATTACTTATGTAGTTCCTCAACATATAGATTTTATTGTTCCGGGAAGGAAGAAAATAAAAATATTTATGAGGGTAAAAAAGCCAGCAGAGAGGGTCAGGATTAATTTATCGGATGATAAAGGCAAGTTATTGGGTTCCCACAGGAAGAGGATTGTGACCCCGGGGGAGATGGTGAGCGTCTATTTACCGGAAGTTTTATTGGATGATAAATTGAAAAATATAACCATCTCTATTAAAAAAGATTAGGGAGTAAAGAGGATGGAAAAAAATAAGATAATATGCATAAGCTGCCCTATGGGTTGCAGGATGACTATCGGGAGTAAAGATGGAAAGATTACCGCTATCACAGGGAATGCTTGTGCCAAAGGGATTAAATATGCCAAAGGAGAATTTATTAATCCGCGAAGGATTTTGCCTACTACAGTTAGAGTGATTGACGGTGAATTTCCTTTAGTGTCGGTAAAGACGGAAAAGGCAATCCCCAAAAGATTATTACTGGAGGCTATGGCCGAAATTGCCGAAATCGAAGTAAATGCCCCGGTCAAAATAGGGCAGGTAATTAAAGATGATTTACTGGGAACCGGCGTAAACCTGGTTGCCACCCGAAATATTAAGAGAGCCGGTTCTAATTCTATAAAATTTTGAAGTAGCCAATTATATATGTTATTATTTTTATAGCGGTTTCAAAATTAATATTATATGTTTGTTTAAAATTATAAAATAAGGAAAAAACTGTATATGCAGGACCTCAGGGACTGTTTTAAGGAACACCCAGTAATTGCTTCCATAAGAAACGATTCAGATTTTAAATATGCACTCAACAGCAAAGCTGCTGCCCTTTTTATTCTTCACGGAGATATATTTAACCTTCCCCTGATTATGAAAGATTGCAAAAAGCATAACAAGCTGGTTTTTTTACATATGGATTTAATTAAAGGAATTGGTCGGGACAGGGAGGGGATAATATATTTGGCTAAAAAAGAACTTTGCAACGGGGTTGTCACTACTAAAAATAATCTGATCAATATTGCTAAAAAGGAAAGGCTTATTGCCATACAGCGCCTTTTCTTGCTGGATTCTGCTGCTTTAAAGACCGGGGAACAGCTGTTAAAAAATAATCAGCCTGATGCGGTGGAGATTTTACCCGGGATAGCCGCTCCTTATTTTATAGAGCATATATATAAAGAATTGCTTTGTCCGGTTATTGCCGGCGGCTTGATTTCTGACAAAATCGAAATAAAGGAATTACTTCAAAAAGGAGTCATGGCCGTATCTACCAGCTTAAAAAAATTATGGTAAATTTTGTCTTTAAATATTTAAGAGATTAGATTATAATTAAAATAACACATTATGTTTTTTGGTAAATTATTTTAAAGTTCCAGAAGATAACTTCCAATTGTGATTTACTAAATAAAAATCCTCGTTGACCAACTATTAGATTGACACTAGATACTTGAGGAAGAACTCTATCAGTTCGGCATTATTTGCGTGTGGGCGAGCTTTAATCACTTAATTGATGGAGCTATTCAATTCTTCCACCCTTGGTACGCTTTTAAGGGATGGCAACTTTGCATGGGTTATTATTTTAAGATGAGAGGGGGCGATATATAAAAACAACAAAGACATATAAGTTAGTAAGTTTTAACATTATTAAGGAGGTAATATTTGACCATGAATCGGAAAAAAAGTCTTTTAATTGTTCTAACATTAACTCTATGTTTACTATTAACAGCAGGAACTGCTCTGGCACAACCGGTTACCATAACTTTCTGGCATGCAATGAGCGGGTCGCGCCTTGGGGTATTAGAATCGATTATCGAAAGCTTTAATGCCACCCATCCTGAATTTGAAGTGAAGCCGCTATTTACCGGCACCTATGCGGAAACACTAACTAAATATGTTGCGGCATATCCTAGCAAAACAGGTCCAAATATGGTTCAGGTTTATGAAGTAGGGACTCAGACAATGATTGACAGTGATGCTATTACCCCGGTTTATCAAATCCCGGGAATGTTAGGCGAAACCTGGGACTGGGCCCAATATGTCATTCCCATCACTCATTACTATTCTGTAGATGGGGACCTCTGGTCTATGCCCTTCAACTCCTCTACCGCTATGCTTTATTACAACAAAGACCTTTTCAAAGCAGCCGGGCTTGACCCAAATAAACCACCTACAACCTGGAAAGAGATGGAAGAGTATGGAGAAAAAATCCTGGCAAGCGGAGTAGTAGACCATGTCTATTCCACAGGTTGGCCTGACTGGATTTTCGAACAAACTCTCGCCCTTCATGACCATCTTTATGCAGATAATGATAACGGACGTTCCGGATTAGCAAAAGAAGTGGTCTTTAATGATGACTTTGGTTTAAAGGTCTTTGACACCTGGACAAGGTTACACGATAAAGGAATTTATATTTTTGGCGGCGCAGAATACTCAGCGAATTCAGCCTTTAAAGCTGGTCAAATAGCCATGCTCATTCAGTCTACTTCCTCACTGGCTGGCATTTTAAAAGATTCTCAATTTAAGGTCGGCACCAGTTTCTTCCCTCGTTTCGAAGGATATCCCGTAGGGAACTCTATTATCGGGGGCGGAAGCCTTTGGGTCACCAAAGGACAGAGCGAAGAAGAACTCCGTGGTGTTTGGGAATTCCTGAAATATCTTGGCCAAGAAGATATTGCTATCCAGTGGCACAAGGGGACAGGATACTTCCCGGTGAGTGGAGCGGCACTAAAAACTCTCTTGGACGAAGGTTGGTTCTCTGCAGACCAGGCTTTCCTTACCGCCTTCCTTCAGATTCTTTCCGGAAGACGGGATACTGCCGCATCAACCGGAGTTCGTTTAGGGCCTTTTGTGGCAATGAGAGAAATCTTTGTATCTAGCCTGGAGAAATCGCTTGCCGGTCAGCTTTCTCCGAAGGATGCTATAAATGAAGCCGAAGAAAAAATGAACCTATTGTTAAAAGACTATGCAGAACTTTACGGCAAATAATAAATAACCGAAACAGATCATAGTATTTCAGGGGCAAGCCCAAAACTTGCCCCTGCATTGTTAAACTCTTGAAATGTATTACAAGGAGAAAGGATGCACGAAGATAAATTTCCCGGACACAAATTTTTGCCTTACATACTTATTGCTCCGTCTATTGCTGTAATTTTTATCTTTTTAATCGGTCCTTTTGGCCAAAGTATATATGAATCTTTCTTTGTCTCAACGCCGTTTGGCACGAGAACAATATATGTTGGACTTCGCAATTATACCCGTTTATTTTCTTCCCCGGACTATCTAAACAGTATTGTAGTTACTTTTAAGTTTGCTGCTTTTGTTATCATTATCGGACTTTCTATTTCACTGGCGATTGCTCAATTACTCAACCAGAAAATCAGGGGAGTGGGCTTTTATCAAGTCGCTCTTATCTGGACTTATGCCATCTCTCCGACAATAGCCGGTGTTATCTGGGCTTCGATGTTTGCGCCTGCCACCGGACTTATCCCTTATATTGTCTCTATATTATCCGGGGGATACAAGATGAATTGGATGACCGATAGTCGATTAGCGCTGCTAATAGTATCGGCTGCTGCTACCTGGAAGATGTTGGGTTATAATATCATTTTTTTTCTGGCGGGATTACAAAACGTACCGGGTGAATTTTTGGAAGCCGCTCAGATAGATGGTGCAAGTCCCTGGAAAGCTTTTTGGCGTATAACTTTCCCCATGCTTTCCCCCACCACCAGTTTTTTATTATTTGTTAACATGCTTTATGCTTTCTTCCAGGTTTTTGGGTTAATAGATATCATGACACACGGCGGACCGGGAAATGCAACAGAACTTCTGGTATATAAGTTGTATCGCGACGGCTTTATTCATCTAAATACCGGATTTGCTTCAGCCCAATCATTTGTAATATTTTTTGTAATTTCTGTAGTAGCAATTATTCAATTGAGAATAGTTACCAGAAAAGCTATTTATTTTCGGTGAGGTAATATTTTATGTCAAAAATGACCAGGAAATCTCGATATAATATTATTATTCATACAATACTTATTTTATTGGTTGTAGTTCTGGCTTTTCCGGTGTTTTTCGCTTTGGTTACCAGTACTTTAAGCTTCCAGGAGTCCTACGAATATCCACCAAAACTTTTACCGGGAAACCAATTTATGGATAATTTTAAGGAGGCGTGGAGCCGAATAAATATAGGACGGCTCTTTTTTAACAGTACCTTGGTTTCAGTAGTAGTAGCAATAGTGAAAACTATTCTGGCATTACTGGCTGCTTTCGCCTATACCCACTTTAAATTTCGCGGCCAGGGCTTATTGTTCTCTCTGTGCATGATCACCCAAATGCTTCCTCTCCCCGTCCGTATTATTCCAACTTATCAGTTAATGGCCACCTTCAACTGGATAAATTCTTACTATGCTCTTATGGTACCGTTTTTTGCCAGTACAACAGGTCTGCTTCTTTTTAGGCAGTTCTATATGACTGTGCCTGCAGACCTTCCGGATGCTGCCCGGGTTGATGGGGCAAGCCCCATGCGTTATTTTTTACAAATTTTGGTTCCTATCTCCAAAACAAATATTGCTGCACTTTTTGTTATAGAGTTTATCTTTATGTGGAGTCAGTATTTATGGCCTTTAATTGTTACCACTACCGGAGAAATGCGGGTTATACAAATCGGCATTAAGATGCTATTGGCGAGCGAGCAGATAGCCCCCGAGTGGAATGTTATCATGGCTGCTACGGTAATTGCTATGCTGCCTCCGCTTATAGTCCTTTTGGTTTTACGGAAAAGTTTTGTTGAAGGAATTGCCATGCAGACCGCTAAATAAAAAAGAGTAAGGAGTAATTGTTCGATGCGTAGTCAACTGAATTGTGCCAGCTGTATAGTAGATGATTTGTGCGGTGCTTTGAATTTGGTACCCCTAAAGGAAGAAACTAAACTTGAGATATTAAAGGAATCCTTACGATTTCTGTCTCGAGAATTCTCTACTGAAAAGATCCCGTCTTATTTTATAACTGAAGTTCATAGAATCTTAAAGAGGATATCAGGAATTGAGGTTCCTTTTAAAGAAAGAAGAGATAAGTGTAATCAGCTGGGAATAGGGGTGGCGGAAAAAATTGCCTTGGAAGCAGAGGGGATGGAAGAATTTGACAGATTTTTATTTTTGGTTAATTGGGCTATTGCCAGCAATCACCTTGATTTTCGCACAGTGGGAACCGGTTACGGGTTCCAGATGGCTGAAATAATAAAGGAACTTCGAGCTTGCGTTTCGGAGGGATTAAAAATAGATCAGAGAGTCGATATTTTCCGGACAGCTAAAAACTCGTCCAAAATACTTTATATCCATGATAACGTTGGTGAGATTGCTTTTGATAAGCTTTTAATAAAAGAGCTTGTAAATTACGGAGCTTCGGTAACCTCCGCTTTAAGGGGAGGGCCGATAACCAGTGATGCCACTATGGAAGACGGAGAAACAGTAGGTCTTCAGGAGGCTGCTTCAGAAATTATTTTAGCCGGACCGGATACACTGGGCATTTCCCTTAATGAAATGTCTGACCGGCTAAAACAGGAACTTCAGACTGCCAACCTGGTGATTGCTAAAGGCCAAGCAAATTATTATGCCTTGACCGAATACAAATCACAAGTGCCCGGCAAGATCGCCTGTCTTTTCAGAACCAAATGTGAGATTGTAACAAACGAGTTAGGAGAAACAGGAAAAATAAATGTAGCCATACTGCTATAAAGAGAACAAGATATGATATTTAATTGACAACTTCCATAAATCTCGTTAGAATAAGGATAACCGAAAAAAAACAAATAGTCATTAAATGAATTCAAAACATGGCTAGAGACAAAGAGAAAAGCCTATTTAATATATAAGTATAATTAATTAAATATATTAGGTAGGCTTTGTTTTCCTTAAAAAAATTTACTAATTAACAAATTTTTATTTTACTCCTCAGATAAATTTTCTAAACCAGAGAGGAGGTGAATCTATACTTCAATAATCTTTCACAAGAATTATTTACTAAAATTGTTTATTATTAAAAATTTTTTAGGAGGAAAAAATGAAAAAGATAATTTTTGTTACGCTATTAATCACAGTATTGTTAATCGGTTCGGTTACTATGGCTGCCGAAAAGACAAAAATCCAGTTCTGGCATGCCATGGGCGGATGGCGAATCGAACTGCTTCAGGAAATGGCCAATGATTTCATGGCTCTAAATCCGGATATTGAAGTAGAAGTACAATATACCGGAAGTTACGGTGATACCATTAATAAACTTGATGTTGCTGTTCAATCAAACGTTGCTCCCCATGTAGTGCAGGGGTATGATATTGCTACCCAGATGCTGATTGACGGAGAAGTTGGTATGGTCATGCAGGATTTAATTGATGCAGACCCGACCTTTGATATCGGAGCATTTATGCCGCAGGTACTTGATTATTACAGGGTAAATGGAAAACTGTACTGCATGCCATTTAACTCTTCCAATGCGGTTCTTTTCTACAATAAAGATTTATTTAGAAAAGCCGGTTTAGATCCCAACAAACCACCAAAAACTTTTGAGGAAGTATTGGAATATGCTGAAAAATTGACCATAAAAGATGATAAAGGAAATATAGTGCAGTCCACAATAACCTGGAATCTTAACTGTTGGTTCTTTGAGCAATTTATGGCTGCTCAAAATGCTCCTTTGGTAGATAACGATAACGGCAGAACCGGAAGACCTACAAAAGCAATATTTAATTCTCCTGAAGGATTGAAAATATTTAATTTTTGGAACGATCTGACAAAAGATGGACATATGATAAATACCAAAATCGGTGACTGGACTGCTGCAAGGAATCTCTTAATTTCTCAGAAAGTGGCGATGCTAATTACTTCAACTTCCGATGTTGCCCTGATGGTTACTTCGGCAAAAGAAAACAATTATGAATTGGGTAGCGCATTTCTTCCTGCTCCGGCTGATGCAGAAGCTGGAGGGGTAGTTATTGGCGGAGGAAGCCTCTGGCTTATAGACGGACATCCCAAAAACGAAACTGATGCAGCCTGGGAATTTGTAAAATATATGGCTGAAGCACCGCAACAGATAAAATGGCATACCGGAACGGGTTATTTCCCCATAAGAAAAGATGCCTTGGAGAACCTTTTGGCTGCAGGATATTATGCAGAATCACCACATAATCTTACCACAATTTTACAGCTCCTTCTTTCAACCCAGAATTATAACACCAACGGAGCAATTATCGGTGCCTTTGCAGAAGTTAGAGCTATTGTTCAATCAAACGTGGAAAAGATGCTGTCGGGCAGTTTGACTCCGGCAGAAGCACTAGCAGCTGCCGAAAAAGAAGCAACTGAAGCTATAAGGGATTATGAAGGATTGTAATATTTAATTTCCCTAGAGGCGGTAAAAACCTTACCGCCTCCCTCATTTTAAATTGTATATTATAATATAACTAATCATATTTACTTAAATTGTTGAGGGCGTAGAAATGCGAAAATGGATTCCCTATTTATTGTTAATTCCTACTTTTATAATAATTGTATTGTTTATTTATGTACCTGCCGAGTATTCGGTAAAGGCGAGCATGCAAAAAATCCTTCCCTTTGGCAGAGGAATGAACTATATCGGGTTGACTAATTTTGTAAAACTTTTTTCCAATGCCGATTATCTTTACTCAGTCAGGTTTACCATTCTGTATGTTGTAATTACAGTGAGCATCTCTATTATTTTTTCTTTTCTGGTCGCTCTTCTTCTGGTTAAAAAAATGCCCGGAGTACGGTTATTTAGGACCTTAATTTTTGCTCCTTATGCCATTTCTCCAGCAATAGCAGGAGCTTTATGGACTTTTCTATTAAATTCAGTAGTGGGGCATGTAAGTTATTTCTTTCAGGCGACCCTTGGAATTCAGGTAGAATGGTTAACTTCCAAACCCTATGCTTTTTATGCCGTAGTGTTTGCCACTGTTTGGAAGACCCTTCCCTTTAACATGATTTTTTATATTGCCAGTATTCAGGATGTACCGGAAGAAATTGTGGAGTCAGCTACCATTGAAGGAGCGAACGCTTTAAACAGGACCTGGAAAATAATTTTCCCCATGGTTTCTCCCATTACTTTTTATCTGGTAATTATGAATATAGTTTCGATGATGTTTTCTTCTTTTGCCATTATTGATGTTATGACCAAAGGAGGCCCCGGTCAGTATACCACTAATATGATTTATAGACTTTATCTGGACGGCTTTCTCTTTCAGAAGCTGGGAGTTGCTTCCGCCCAAAGCGTAATTCTAATTGTTATAATGATAGTGGTTACCTTGATCTATTTTAAATTCGGCGAACGGCGTGTTCACTACCAATAAGGAGATAACTGATGCGAATATCCGCTCAAAAACGAACAGATGTAATTGTATCCGAAATAATACTAATAATTATTTCCCTCATATTTATATTGCCGTTAATACTTGCATTAACTATGAGTATACAGCCTCCCTTTGCTGTTTTTTCCTTCCCTCCGAAGATTCTTCCCCGGGGATTCTACCTACAGAATTATATTACAGCTTTTCAGAGAGTCCCCTTTTATAGACTATTTCTGAATAGTACCATAGTAGCAGTGATGATTACCTTGGGCAAACTGGTGACCGGTGCTCTCGCTGGATACGCCTATGCCAATTTTAAATTTTTTGGCAAAAGTTTTTCCTTTGCTTTTTTATTTGCTACTTTATTTTTACCGGCCGAGATAATTATGATCGTGCCCCTATTTTCCCTGATGGTAAAATTCGGATGGGTGAATACTTACTGGGCTTTAACCATTCCTTTCATGGCAAGTGCCACCAATACTTTTTTATTACGGCAGCATTTTATGATGATTCCCAAAGAGCTGGAAGATTCAGCGAGAATCGACGGAGCCGGACCGATGGCTTATTTTATAAAAATATTACTCCCTCTTTCCAAGGCTATGCTTGGAGGCGTATCGATTATTAATTTTATTTATGCCTGGAATCTTTACCTCTGGCCTCTAATAGTTACAATGGAAGATAAAATGAAGACCGTTCAGGTTGGGGTAAAGATGCTGATTGATTCTGAAGCAGCAAGTGATTGGGGAGTTATCATGGCCGGAACAGTTGCCGCAGTAGTGCCTACCCTAATAGTATTTTTTGTACTTCAGTCTATTTTCGTAAAAAGCCTCACCCGGTCAGGTATCAAGGGATAATTTCCCGATATCCGCCATTTTGTACAGTCAATTAAGATCCTCTTTAAATCCGCTTATATATTATTTCAAATTAAAATTGTTTAAAACAGGTTCCGGCAATTATTTCATATGCTTGTTTTTTCATTTACTTTACAGTAAACTGTATAAGAACCTACAAACTTTTTTGTTAGGGATATTACCGGGAAGCATGCAAAGTTTTCTAAAATATTTATTTTCATCAAGATGCATGCTTCTAATTATTAAAGGGAGAAAAATCAATGCCTATTCTGAATTCACAAACCGGAAAAATCATCAAGGATTATTCTGTTGAAGAATTAGTTCAAAAAGCTCGTGAAATGAGAGCTTACAGTATGGTATCCATTGCCGCTGCAGGCTCTGGACATACCGGCGGCGCTTTATCAATAATGGATATAGCCGCCGCATTATATTTAAAACATATAAAACATGACCCAAAAAATCCCGAATGGGAGAATCGGGATAGGGTTTTTTGGTCAATAGGACATAAGGCTCCGGCAATTTACAGTGCTTTGGCAGAAGCGGGTTATTTCCCCATAGAATATACGGTAAAATTGAGAAAATTGTGGTCCGGCTTTGAAGGCCACCCTAATCGCTTGAAACTCCCCGGAATAGAGCTTTCTTCCGGTTCTTTGGGTCAGGGTTTGGGAGTGGCGGTCGGTTCCGCCTTGAATGCCAAACTAGAGAAGAAAGACTATCGCATCTACACAATCTTGGGAGACGGAGAACTCAACGAAGGTTCTGTCTGGGAGGCGGTGATGTGTGCTTCCCATTATAATCTGGATAATCTTACCGCTATTGTAGACAGGAATGATTTGCAGATAGACGGACCAACCGAAGAAGTGATGAAGTTGGAACCCCTGCTGGCTAAATGGCAGGCTTTTGGTTGGGATACTTTGGAAATTGACGGGCACGATATGTCCCAGATACTGTTTGCCTTCAATGAGGCTGAAAAAACAAAAGGGAAACCTGTGGTCATCATTGCCCATACCCTGAAAGGCAAAAGCGTTTCTTTTGCGGAAGGGAATGTAGGTTATCACGGAAAATCTCCCAAAGATGGAATATCCGGAGAGGAATCCCTTGAAAAAGCATTAAAGGATATCGGAGATCCTCAGCTTAATCAGGAAAAAATAAATCATTTACTTCGGATTGCTTCCTCCTATCAGGAAAAAGTGGAAGAAAAAATAGAAAAATTTCTTCCCCGCTTTTCCCGCGATTACTGGTGGAATCATCAACCTTTAATGAAAGTTCAAATGTTTCCAACCAAAGACGGATTCGGAAAAGCGTTAGATAAATTAGGGGATGACGGAAATATTATTGCTCTCGGGGCGGATATTACCTCGTCAATCAAGCTGGATCAATTTTTTGCCAATCATCCTGAAAGGAAAAAAAGATTTTTACAGATGGGTATAGCAGAGGCGAACATGACTTTGGTGGCTTCCGGACTTGCCAAAGAAGGAAAGATCCCGTTTATCGGTTCTTATGGCGTATTTTCTACCGGAAGAAATTGGGAGCAACTTCGGACTACTGTCTGTCATAATAATTTTAATGTGAAAATTGCCGATGCCCATACCGGTGTATCTGTAGGTCCTGATGGTCCTACCCACCAAACGTTAGAGGATATAAGCAATGTCTATTATCTTCCCAATATACACCTTGTAGTCCCCTGTGATATGTCAGAAACTGAAAAGGTAACCCATGCTGTAACCTACATCAAAGGTCCGGCGGTAATCAGATATGCCCGGGAAGCTACTCCTTTGGTTACCTCAGAAAATACCCCCTGTAAATTTGGCATGGCCAATATTATCCGTTATCGGGGAGAAAAAGAAAATTTCGTAGAGGCTTTTGAAACAAAACCCTCTTCCGATTATTCCCCGGAGGGAGAAAATCTTACTATTATAGCCTGCGGGCCGATGGTCCCTGAAGCCATGAGAGCTGCCTATATCTTGAAAGAGGAATACAATCTTGAAACCCGGATTCTAAATATCCATACTCTAAAACCGATAGATAAAAAAGCTATTACAAAGGCAGCGGAAGAAACCAATATAATAATCACCTGCGAAGAGCATCAGGTAGGCGGTTTTGGAAACATAATAGCCGGAGTAATCGGTAAGGATAAAAAATATTCTACCCCTCTACTTTTTGATATGATCGGAGTGGAAGATAGATTTGGTGAATCGGGAGCTCCGTGGGAGTTAACCAAAATATTTGGTTTAACCGCAGAACATATTGCCCAACGGGCAAAAAAATTACATGATAGGAAATATTAACAAAAAAAAGCTTTTGTGTTATAATAAAAAATAGTTTTCCTCTAAACTTCGAATAAAGGTATCTATTATTATGAAAAAATATTATTTAGGAAAAACAGGAATCAAAGTAACTGAGTTATGTTTTGGCGCCCTTCCTATAGGACCTTTGCAAGCAAATTTTTCTATCGATAAGGGAGCGGAACTTATTCGTGCCTCTCTGGAGAAGGGTATTAATTTTATTGATACCGCGGAAGCTTATAAAACACATTCTCATATTAAAAAAGCTCTGGAGGGTTATAATGGGGAAGCGGTTATTGCGACTAAATCCAGTGCCGAAACCTACGAAAAAATGGAACAAAGCATAAAAGATGCGCTTGAGGCCCTTGGACGAACCTATATAGATATTTTTCATTTACATGCCGCTAGAGTCACTCCCTCAGTCTTTGAAGAAAGAGCAGGAGCATTTCAGTGCTTGAAAGATTATAAATCAAGGGGGATTATTCGGGCAATCGGAATTTCCACTCATGCTGTTGGAACAGTTAGGCGAGCGGCAGATATTAAAGAGATAGATGTTGTTTTTCCGATCATTAACCAGCTTGGTATAGGCATTCTTGGCGGGAGCGCAGATGATATGATTAAAGCAATATTGGAAGCACACAAAGCCGGGAAAGGATTATACGCCATGAAGGCTTTGGGCGGAGGTCATTTGATTGATCAGCTGGAAGAGTCTTTCAATTTTGTAAGAAATATTCAAGGAATTAATTCAGTGGCGGTCGGCATGGTTAACCGGGAAGAATTGGAATTAAATTTAAAAATATTTAATGGTGAAAAAATACCCCAGGAGCTATTGACGCAAAAGAATAAACCTGGCAAGAGACTATTTATTTTATCTTTTTGTATAGGATGCGGTACCTGTGTCAAGACCTGTCCCAACAATGCCTTGTCTTTGGAAAACGGTAAAGCAGTGGTTGACCACAAGTTATGCATTTTGTGCGGCTATTGCAATCCGGTATGTCCCCAATTTGCCATCAGACTGATATAATAAGTATTTCAGTCACCCTGCCAATAAAAACAAAAATCTAAACCATTTTCCCTGAACCGCATTTTGCAATTTATTTTATTTCTTTCACCCTTCACCCGGTAATTGGAGATCTCCTTTTATATAAAAAGAAGGACTTTTAATAGTTTTGTAGAATATTATAATAAACTATACCTTAAATAAGAAGGTTGACCAGTGACCAGGATAAAATAATCTTAAAATAAGGAGCAAGAGAATGAAAGACGAGCAAATTCCGAAAATTTTGAAGGATGCCATTATTGATGTACCGGGGATAAAGGTTGGGCATAGTCAGGATTTCAAAGCCGGGACCGGCTGCACTGTGGTTATCTGTGAAAATGGGGCAGTAACAGGAGTTGATGTGCGGGGAGGAGCTCCGGGCACCCGGGAGACCGATCTTTTAAATCCCATAAACCTGGTGGATAAAGCTCACGCGATTTATCTGGGTGGGGGTAGTGCTTTTGGATTGGACGGAGCATCGGGAGTTATGAAATTTCTGGAAGAAAAAGGAGTTGGCTTTGATGTGGTGCTCACCAGGGTACCCATTGTCCCTGGGGCAGTGCTCTTTGATCTTGATGTGGGTGATTACAGGATTAGACCCGATGCCAAGATGGGCTACGAGGCCTGTCTTAAGGCAAGCGAAGATGAAATCAGGCAGGGAAATATAGGAGCAGGAACCGGGGCAACAGTAGGGAAGATATTTGGCGGATTTCGGTGCATGAAGAGTGGTTTGGGCACCGCCAGTTTTAAATCCCAGGAATTGATTGTAGGAGCAATTGTGGCGGTAAACTGTCTGGGGGATGTAATTGATCCGGAAAACGGAGAAATTATTGCCGGAGTTTTGACCGAGGACAGGAAAGGTTTTGCCAATACCATGTCTTTTTTAAAAAATTTCCCTCAGAAAACCAGAGATACTTTTTCTAAAAATACTACCATAGGAGCTATAGCCACTAATGCAAGATTAACCAAGGCCGGAGCAACCAGGGTAGCGATGATGGCCCAGGACGGTTATGCCCGGACCATAAGCCCTGCTCATACAATGTTTGATGGGGATACTATCTTCTGTATGGCTACCGGAGAGGAAGAGGCGGGAGTAAATGTAGTGGGAGCGATTGCGGCGGAAGTAATGGCTCGAGCAATTGCAAAGGCGATAAAAAACACAGAATCCCTTTTTAAGCTTAAAAGCTATAAAGATTTTTTTAAAAGTAGCTAAAGGATGTCAAAAGGTACCAGGCATCTTATGAATTTATTCCGTTTCTCTGTATTTTATTATCTTCGCGAGATACGATTCGCTAGATACGAGATACTGTTTTTATGTTTATTGCAATACTGGTAAAGCATGATATAATACAGGTATAAAAAATAAAAATTGGAGGAATGAGATGGCGAACAAAGTAAAAAATTTAAAATGGATAATTATTGGCATAGTTTTATTGGCGATAATAATTGTGGGTGCGATTGCCTCAATTTATATTGACTTAATATGGTTTAAATCAGTCCAATATGTTACCGTTTTTTGGAAAATACTGCTGACCAAAGGGGTAGTTATGTTGTTTTTTGCGGCAGCATTTTTTATTTTATCTTTTATAAATCTTTCTTTTGCTCGACGTTTTGCTCCGGAATTTCAGGTGGAAATAACCCAGAATGAGTTTGAAAGGCCGGAGATTCAGCTATTAAAAAGTTTACAAAATATTCAGATAAATAAAAAATTTGTGTTGTGGTTTTCTCTAATTATTGCCCTTTTTATGGGATTCTCCGAGAGCACAAGCTGGGAAAAAATTCTGATTTATTTAAATCGAACTTCATTTGGGATAACCGACCCCGTTTTTAATAAGGATATCGGATTTTATATGTTCAGTCTTTCTTTCTGGGAATTTATCAGAAACTGGTTATCCTTTGCTATTAGCCTTATTGCCGTTGTAGTGGCTGCCATTTATATTGTAAAAAGAGCAGTAAAATATGAATATAAAAAATTGACTATCGAAACCCCGGTCAAGGTGCACCTGTCTTTATTGATAGGATTAATATTAATTTTAAAATCCTGGCAATATTGGTTAAATGCCTTTAAAATTCTCTACTCCACCCGTGCGGTTATCTTTGGAGCAGGCTATACAGAAATTCATGCCACTCTATTTGCTTTGAGGATTTTAATGGTGCTGGCTTTAGTTTGTGCCGTATTGTTTTTTATTACCGCCAGGAGACAGGATTGGAAGTTACCGGTTTTAGGAGTGGCGATATTAATTGCCGTTTCTGTTTTGCTGGGAGGAGTTTATCCCGAGATTATGCAGAGAGCGATAGTCTTGCCTAATGAGAGCACCAAAGAGATGCCTTACATATTAAATAATATTGAAGCTACCCGGATGGCATACGGGTTGGACATTATTAAAGAAGAGGAATTCCCGGTCAAGGAAGAGATAAGCTTTGAGGATATTGAAAAAAATGATGAAACCATTAGAAATATCCGACTCTGGGATTGGAGACCTATAAAACAAACTCTAAAACAGATTCAAGCCATAAGATTATATTATGATTTTAATAGCGTGGATGTAGACCGTTATTATTTTAACGGGAATTACCAGCAAGTGATGGTTTCTCCCCGGGAATTAGATAAAGGCAAAATACCGGAACAGGCCAGAACCTGGGTAAATGAGGCATTGACTTATACCCACGGTTATGGGGCAGTGGTAAACCCGGTTAACAAGGTTAGCGGAGAAGGTCTTCCCGAACTGTTGATCAAAGATATTCCCCCGGTTTCCAGTGTAAAACTTGTTATTAACAGACCGGAAATTTATTATGGGGAGATAACCAAAGGTTATGTAGTTGTGAAAACAAAGGCCAAAGAGTTTGATTATCCCAAGGGGGATGAGAATGTCTACAGTACCTATGCAGGAAATGGCGGGATACCGGTTTCCTCCCTGTGGAGAAGGATTCTGTTTTCTATAAAATATTCTAATTTACAGATCTTACTCACCACCAATTTTACCCGAGACAGTCGAATTATGATTTATCGTAATATTCAGGAGAGAGTTAATAAGGTAGCTCCTTTCCTGGGTTATGACAGGGATCCTTACATGGTAATTTCTAAAGAAGGAAAATTATTCTGGATACAAGATGCCTATACCGTTTCCAATAATTATCCTTACTCTACTCCCATTAAAGGTGGCTATTTCAACTATATTAGAAATTCCGTCAAGGTGGTAATCGATGCCTACAACGGGACAATGGATTTTTATGTTATAGATCAGAAAGACCCCGTGGTTAAAGTATATCAAAATATATTCCCGCAACTGTTTAAAAAATTCGACCAGATGCCCGAGGATTTAAGAGAACATATTCGTTATCCCAAAGATCTCTTCCAGGTACAGGCCGAGCTTTATTCTACTTACCACATGACTGATCCCGATGTATTTTATAATAAAGAAGATTACTGGAATGTTCCCAATGAGATTTACGCGGAAAATGAAATCAGGATGGAACCATATTATATTGTAACCAAACTTCCGGGTCACGAAAGGGAAGAATTTATTTTGATGACTCCCTTTACTCCTTCTACCAAGAATAACATGATTGCCTGGTTGGCTGCCAAAAATGATCAGCCCGAATACGGGAACCTGGTAGTTTATAAATTCCCCAAAGAAAAGTTAATTTTTGGCCCGATGCAGATAGAGGCGCGAATTGATCAGGATTCGGAAATTTCTCAACAATTAACCCTGTGGGGGCAAAAGGGCTCTACGGTTATCCGGGGGAATCTGCTGGTAATTCCTATAGAAGAGTCGATTATCTATGTTGAGCCCTTATATTTGCGGGCTGAGACCGGCGAAATACCCGAACTGAAGAGAGTAATCGTTTCCAATGGTACTGACGTGGTGATAGGACAAACTTTGGAAGATGCTTTAGAGAAGCTCTTCGCCCGGAGTTTTACTAAAAAAGAAATTGTAGTAACAGGTGAAGAAAAAACCCTTAAAGATTTAATCAACGAAGCAGCAGGATATTATGAAGGCGCGCAAGAGTTTGCACAAGAGGGAAACTGGAGTAAATACGGAGAAGAACTACAGAAATTGGAACAAACTCTGAAGTTGTTACAAGAAGCAAGCGAGAGAGAGTAAAGCTAGCGTGGAGCGTACAGCGTTTAGCGTATACAATTAGTTAGCTCGTTAGTTAGTTGCTTGGTTAGCTGGTTGAGAAGACGTAAAAGAAGAAGAAGTAGGGGGCGGATTTATCCGCCCCTTTTTTTGCGGGTTCGAAGAATCGAGCCCCTACTTTAATTCAGGGATCATTAGAGAGGATAGCAATACGCCGCTACGTGCTTAGTATTTTCTTGAAACTTATCACTTATTGCTGAATCCTGTTTCACGACATACGATATACTAAATTAGCTATTCGCTAATTTTATAATCTTTGCCTCCAAGGTTTCCATATCCAGTAAAGCAATGGTGCTCTTCCCGGTTAACCAGCCTCCACATTCCCCAGGATTTATGATTAGAGTCTTTCCGATTTTACGTAAATCGGATCGGTGGGTATGACCGTAGATTATTACATCGTATTTTTGGCTTTCCGACAAAGCGTCTACCAATTCATTTTTGTGTAGCATAACAATATTTTTATGGTATAAGTTCACCTGGTAAGTTTCAGGATAAAAATCTCCTATCCCCTTGAATTTTTCCAGAAGAAAAAGCTTGTCCCCGTCATTATTCCCGAAGACCCCCTTTAAAGGACAGTTCAAATTTTCAAATTCCAGAGAGGTAAAAGGAGATACAAAATCACCCGCATGCAAAACCAATTCAACTTTTTCCCGGTTGAAAATTTCTACCGCTTTTTTTATTTGAGGCAAATTATCATGAGTATCAGAAATTATTCCAATTTTCATTTTCTGTCCATCCTAAATAAAGTCTGTAAATTTTTAGATTCTGAAAAATGTTATTTAGTATAAATTAATTATATCATATTTTAAACAAAAAGAGGGGCGGATAAATCCGCCCCTCTTTTTGCAATTTTACAATCAATTTGTTTTTTGTTAATTTATTATGTCTTGAATCTTAATACTTGCTCTGTTAGCTCTTTAACTAACTAACTTTTACTTGATTAATCCTTTTTCCTTAAGAAATTCTTCTGCTACCATTCTGGCAGGTTTACCCACCCCATCGACTTCGTAATTTAAATCAATCATGGTTTCAGTATCGATTAATTGAGTAATGGGAAGCAGGATTTCCTCTATTTCTGGATATTTGTCAAGAATATCCTTGTTTACTACTATTGAAATGTTGTAGATGGGGAAGAAATATTTATCATCTTCCAAAATTGCTAAGTTAAATTTTCTAAGTTTACCATCGGTTGCAAATACCATTGCTAAGTTTACCTGATCTCTATCAAGCGCGTCGTAGGTCAATCCGGTATCCATGGGTTTGACATTTTTTCTCAAAAGATTCATACCATAGAATTCTGCCATGGCAAAAACGCCGTCCGCTTCCCTTTCATAAAAAGTAGGATTAACTGCAATGAGAACTTTTTCGGGATTTTTATTTATATATTCGGCCAAACTGGAAAAAGTTGTCCCCATGGCATCCACCATATCTTTTTTAATGGCTAATGCGTAAGTATTATTAAAACTGGTTCTTCCCAACCAAACCATGTTGTTTTGTTCTAGATCATCCTTTTTTACCATCTCATAAAGTTTTACCGGATCATCGATTTTTTCGGGATATTTAAAGTAAGCACCACTTGCAGTCCCGGTATAATCGGGTAAAATGTCAATTTGCCCGCTGATCAGTCCCGCTCTGGCTATGGCTGCGGCCATTCCAAATTTTTCCTCTACTCGAAAACCATTTTCCTGTAGTAATAGGGTTATTAGATTTCCTAGAACATACTGTTCGGTAAAATCTTTTGATCCCACGACAATTTTTTTTGTTTCTGCTCCGCTGACAGATAAACTACCTAAAGCCAAGCAAAAAACAAGTAACAAGACAGTGTAGATAAACATGCGATTCTTCATAGTAATTTCCTCCTTAGGTTTTTTTGATTTGTAGTCCTTTTGATACTACTTTTCTTTCTATTTTGGCTATAATATAGTCTACTATTATAGCCAGCATTGATACAGTAATGGCACCGGATATCAGCATTTCCGGTTTATGCATTCTAAGGCCGATGAAAATAAAATCTCCCAGTCCTCCACCACCAATAACAGCTGCAACGGTGGCCGAACCGATGATAATAGTAGCAGAACTTCTTATTCCACCAATAATTACCGGAAGAGCAATGGGAATTTTTACTTTCCAGAGTAATTGATTTTGAGTTAAGCCCATTCCCTTACCTACTTCAATAATATTTTGGCGGATACTGAGGATGCCGGAAGTTGTGTTAAAGATAATGGGAACCAGACCATAAATGGCCAGAGCAATGATAGCGGGCTTTATACCTATGCCCACAAAAATGAATATTAAAGCAATAATGACCAAAGAAGGCACCGATTGGGCAGCTCCCATAACTGAAAGGATAGCTCTTCCGATTTTTTTTCTGCCTTCCTGAGTTACAAAAATACTTATAGCTATTCCGATAATTATAGAAAAGGTCAAAGCAACCAAAAAGATAAAGATGTGTACCTCAAGTGCAGAAATAATTCTATTTAAATTATTAAAATAATAAGATAATATATTCATATAAGTAATTTTTTCCTCAGGAAATATTTGTTTTTTTATTAACTTCTTCAAAAATATTACTTAACTTTATAATTCCCACAAATTCTTTTTTCCGATTAACCACCGGAAGTTGTTTCTCGCCTGCTTCCAGCATTTTGGAAAGCGTTTCATTGATATTGTTTTGTCTTTCAATAATCCAAGGTGTTGGGTTATAAATAAATTTGTGTTTCTTTGTTTTACTTGCTTTTTCTAACAAAAAACGACTTTTCAAATGATTATTTGTATCTAAAGCGAAGGCGATTTCAATATTCTTTTCTTTCATCTTTTTCTCAACACTTTCATGGGATTCGGTATCTAAAACAGTAATAAACCCATCTTTCAACACATAATCTTTTGCTTTTTTCAAAGAAAGGGCTTTGATGTTTCTGTCCTGACCTAAAAGATTTTCTACAAATTCGTTTGCCGGATTGCTAAGTATTTTGGGAACACTATCATATTGAATTAAATTGCCTTCATTGATAATGGCAATTTTATCTCCCAATTTTATAGCTTCGTTAATATCATGAGTTACGAAGACGATTGTTTTTTTAATTTCTTCCTGAATTTCTAAAAATGAATCCTGCAGTTTAAGCCTGTTTATGGGGTCAATTGCTCCGAATGGTTCATCCATGAGTAGTATTTCCGGTTCGGCAGCAAGCGCTCTTGCCAATCCGACACGCTGTTTTTCACCACCGGAAAGCTGTAGTGGAAATTTTTGAGCAAAACTTTGATCCAAAGTGACCAACTCAAGGAGCTCTTCTACTCTTTGCTCAATTTTTTTCTGTTCCCATTTAAGCAGGCGGGGCACGATTGCAATATTTTCAAAAACGGTAAAATGAGGAAACAGACCTATTTCTTGAATGACATAACCGATATTTCTTCTTAATTCAACGGGATCAATATCATTAACCGGAGTGCCGTTGATGACGATATTTCCCTTATCAAAAGGAGTTAGTCTGTTTATCATTCTTAAAGTGGTGGTTTTTCCGCAGCCGGAAGGTCCGATAAACATAGCCAGTGAACCTTTCTTTATGTGAAGACTAAAGTTGTTTACTGCTATTTTTTCCCCAAATGTTTTGGTTATATTGGTTAATTCTATCATGTTTTTTTCTCCTGTTTTATCTTTTTACTTTCAGACCTCTGGGAGTTATCCAATCTTCTACTTTCAAAAAAAAGTAATTGACACCTATGCCCAATGCTGAGATAAGAATTGCACCAACAAATACCATGGTTAAATTTGCTCGTCCAATTCCGGCAAAAATAAAATATCCTAATCCGCCTGCCGCAATAAGGGCAGCATAAGTCGCTACACTTACCCCCATAACAATGGCAATTCTTATACCGGACATAATGACCGGAACAGATAGAGGGATTTTAATTTTCCAGAGAATCTGATTTTTTGACATTCCGATTCCACGGGCTGCTTCAATCGTTCCAGGCCCTACCTGGTTTAAGGCTATGCAGGTGTTGCGGGTTATTGGCAATAAAGAATAAAGGGTAATTGCCGAAATAGAAGGAACAATGCCCAAGCCTAATTTAAAAGGCGCAAAAGCGACAACCATAATACCATAGAGAGCTAAACTAGGAATGGTCATCATGATGCTGGCGGCATTAATAACATATTTGGCAATATTGGGCTTGGAAGAAATATAAAATCCCAAAGATACACTGACCAATATTGAAATTGGTATACTTATACCTATTATTTTAATATGGTTAAAAATCTCAAGGATAATTTTATCGTGATAATATTCTAAAAAAAGTGAAAGCGGAATGATGTGCCTCCTTAGAGCAATTATAATGAATTACGGAAAAAAAGTATGTAAAAAAGATATCTATCGGTTATTTTTAGTCTTTTTAAACTCATCATGTTTTGAAGACATTTTTATTGAATCTTTTAAATAATCCTTTGTTTTCATCATAGAAGCAATTCTTTCAACCGAAGATAAGAGCAAATGTTGTTCCCATTTTTGCAGCTTATCAAATTCAATTAAAAATTCTTTTTGTAGCAATGACGGGCTTTTATTAATAATATTTATGCCATCTGAAGTAATTTTAACAAGAACTTGCCTTCGATCAAGGCTATTTTTTGTTCTTGTCACCAAGCCTTTAATTAATAGACGGTCAATAATATCGGTTACAGTTGCCTGACTTAAGCTGATTTTTCTGGCTATTTCCCCAATTGCTATCTGTTTAGAATGAGAAAGTTCTTGCAAAATAATAAGCTGAGGAGAAGTTAAGCCGTAATGTTTATCCAAAGATTTAGAATAGATAGACATTGCCCGAACAATTTGCCTTAAAGTGATTAATATTTCTTCGCTTAGATCTTTATTGTTGTTATTATTAATATCCACTATCTTTCCTAATGAGTAATATATATTAATAATATATCGTATACTTAACAATAAATCAAATTTATTTTCATTCGTATTTAGCATCAAAGATGCAAAAAGTCTTTATTATATAGGATATAATATCATAGATAATTAAGATAATATAATTATTTATCTAATAATATGCTTAGAGCTCTTAATAATTATTAAATAATATTAAAACTTCAGTATGCACTAAATAAACAGCGCGGGTTAAAATTAAATCAATTAAGAATAATTTTAAAAAAGCTGAAAAAGATAAAAAAGGAAGATTTTACGAGCTTTTTATTGTATAATAAATTGGTTATTTGGAATAAAGGTAAATGTTTATCTTTTAAAAGGAAGTTAGAAGTATAGAAATGCCAGAGAAAATTATCGGAATTCTAGGTGGAATGGGACCCGAGGCCACCATAGACCTATTCTATAAGATAGTTAAGTTTACTCCCGTAAAAAAAGACCAGGATCACCTAAGGATAATTATTGATAATAACCCCAAGATACCAGATCGGACTGCAGCTATCTTGGGAAAAGGGGAAGACCCTCTTCCTGCTTTACAGGAGAGCGCTCGAAACTTAGAGAAAGCCGGAGCAGATTTTATAATTATCCCCTGCAATACTGCACATTATTTCCTTCCCTCGATTCAAGAAAGCGTCGGTATACCGATATTAAATATGATTGAAGAGACTGCCAAAGAAGCTCGGCAAATAGTTCCCCATATACAAAAAGTAGGGCTTTTGGCTTCCCTGGGTATTTATAAAACGGAAATTTATCATCGACACTTTAATAAAAATAATATCGAGGTTATCTCTCCTGATGAAAAAGATAAGGAAGGAGTTATGAAAATAATCTATGCGGTTAAGGCGGGAGATTTATCCGAAAAAGTTAAGAGTAACATTGTACAGATAACCCAAAAACTAATCAACAAAGGGGCAGAAGCAATAATTAACGGCTGTACCGAGATTCCTCTAATCCTAAAAGAGGGAGATACATCAGTTTCAATAATAGACCCAACCCAAATTTTAGCAAAAGTAGCTATACAGAAAGCCAAGCTGTAAGCCAATAATAATAACCAACATCATAACAACTCCCCCTCTTTTAATAAAACACTTAGGGAACTATATTGTAATAAGATTTTTTATTATCTAATTTCATTTCCAATTTTAATAGCAAGTAAAATCTTTCTCCCGTCTTCTACACATTTAAAATTTTAGACAAGCAAATCAAATTATGGTAAAATCTTTAATAAATATATTGCAAGACTATAACAAGATAAGGATTTTACAAGGGAGGAACATCAGTGGAAAAAGATATTGAATTTGTTAAAGAGATTGCCTCAAAAGAGAAGAACTTTCCACAATGGTATGTGGACGTAGTAAGAAAAGCTGAACTGGCTGACTATACTACCATAAAAGGATGTATGGTAATAAGGCCTTATGGATATGGCCTGTGGGAGAATATGCAGGCAGGCTTAGACAGAAGGATTAAAGAGACCGGACACAAGAATGCTTGTTTCCCCTTGTTTATTCCGGAGAGCTTACTAAAGAAAGAAGCAGAACATGTAGAGGGGTTTGCCCCCGAGGTTGCCTGGGTTACTCACGGAGGCGACCAAAAGCTTGAAGAAAGACTGGCAGTAAGGCCAACATCCGAAGCGGTTATTTGCAGTTTATACTCTAAATGGGTTAAATCATGGAGAGATTTGCCGATTTTAATAAACCAGTGGGTAAATATTGTACGCTGGGAGAAAGTGACCCGTCTTTTTTTAAGGACTACCGAGTTTCTCTGGCAGGAAGGCCATACTGCCCATAAGACCGAGAAAGAGGCAGAAGAAGAGACCTTGAAAATATTACATCAGGTTTATCGGGATTATATTGAAAAAGACCTGGCTATACCGGTAATTGTAGGCAGAAAGACCGAAAAAGAAAAATTTGCCGGGGCTTTACATACTTATACTTTGGAAGCTCTTATGGCTGACGGTAAAGTTTTACAGGCGGGCACCTCGCACAATCTGGGGCAAAATTTTGCCAAGGCCTTTAACATAAAATTTTTAGATGAAGACCAGAAAGAGAAATACGTCTGGCAGACTTCCTGGGGGACGACTACCAGATTAGTCGGAGCGTTAGTTATGGTGCATGGTGATGAACGGGGTTTAAAATTGCCTCCCAAGGTTGCTCCCGTTCAGGTAGTAATAGTGCCCATCACGTTCGACAAAACCAAGAAAGATGTTTTGGAGAAGGCCGAGAGCATCCGCACAGTTTTACAGAAAGACTTCAGGGTTGAGATTGATGTCCGGGACGGATACACTCCCGGTTGGAAATTCAACGAGTGGGAGATGAGAGGAGTTCCTTTAAGACTGGAAATCGGACCCAAGGACATGGCCCAGGGTCAGGTAATACTGGCGAGAAGGGATACCGGGGAAAAGGTAGCCATAAAAGAAGAAAAATTAGTAGAGACAGTTAAAGAATTACTGGACAATATTCAAGAAAATCTTTTTAACCGGGCCAGGAAATTTTTAGAAGAAAATATTCGGGAGTCCTCCGATTACAATGAATTTAAAAAAATTATCGAAAACCAGAAAGGATTAATTAAAACTTATTGGTGTGGAAGCAAGAACTGTGAAGAAAAAATAAAGGAAGAAACCAAAGCAAGCATAAGATGCATACCTTTTGAGCAAGAAGAAGCTTCGGGAAAATGTATTTACTGCGGAAAGGAGTCTTCTGTTTTAGTGTATTTTGCCCGAGCTTATTAAAAATTATTGAAATAAAGGAGGGTAAAGAAATGTCTGAAATAATGATGGGAAAAGTAACTGATTACTTTGCCAAAATTGGTGTTGCTGCTCTGGTTATCGATAACGGTGAATTAAGCTTGGGTGATACCATTCATTTTATTGGGCATACGACTGATTTTGAACAACAGATAAATTCCATGCAAATAGAACACCAAGCTGTAGATTCTGCTAGAACAGGCGATGCAGTGGGCATAAAAGTAAAAGACAGGGTTCGCCATGGTGATAAAGTATATAAAGTTACCGCCTAGGTTAAAGGGTTATTATATTTAAGGTCATTCCCGGAAAACAGGAATGACCTTAAATTATTTCTTTTTACTTTCTTTTTGACTGTAATTTTCCAGAAAAGGTCTGATCAGATCGATAGGTATGGGGAATAGAGTGGTAGAATTTTTCTCGGTGGCCACTTCGGTCAAGGTCTGCAGGTATCTAAGCTGTAAGGCGGTAGGCTGTTTGGCAATTCTATCCGCAGCTTTGACTAATTTTTCCGAGGCCTGGTATTCTCCTTCGGCATGAATTATTTTTGCCCTTCTTTCTCTTTCAGCTTCCGCCTGTTTAGCCATAGCCCTTTTCATACCCTCGGGCAATTCAATATCTTTAGTTTCTACCGCGGTGACTTTAATTCCCCAGGGACCGGTATGTTCATCCACAATTTTTTGAAGTGTTTGATTTATTTTCTCCCTCCGTGATAATATTTCATCCAGTTCCATCTGTCCCAAAACACTGCGCAGGGTAGTCTGGGCAATTTGAGAAGTAGCACTGATAAAATTTTGTATTTCTACAATAGCGTTTTCCGGGTTAACTACTCTAAAATAGATGACTGCATTAACTTTTACCGGAACCGTATCTTTGGTGATTACTTCCTGGGCCGGGACGTCCATGGTAATAATCCTAAGGCTCACTCTTGCTAATCTATCTACAATAGGGATTAAGAGAATCAATCCCGGTCCCTTGGCGCCAACCAATCTTCCCAATCTAAAGATTACTCCTCTTTCATATTCCCGTAATATTTTTACAGCTTGAGATAATATCAAGAGAATTATTACTAAAATTCCCAGGTAAATTTGCAGACTGGCAATTATTTCCATTTTTTCCTACTCCTTTCGGTTATATTTTTTTACTATAAGATTAAGGCCTTTTACTTCCAATACTTCCACTTCTTCTCCTTCTTTGATTGTTTTGCCTTCAGCACAAGCCTGCCACCTTTCTCCGTGAATAAAGATGGTGCCTTCCGGAGCAAGGTTAGTTTTGGCGATTCCTATTTTTCCCAAAAGGCCTTCTCTTCCGGTAACCGGCTTTTTCCATTGTATCTTAATTCCCTTACTCAAGGCAAAAACAAAGAAAGCCGCGGTAGCAAGAGACATAGAGATAATTAATCCCAAAGAAATCCTTAAAAAAGGAGCAGTGGATTTGGATAGCATAAAGGAACCTAAAATAAGGGAAGTCACTCCGCCGGCAGTAAGGAGTCCGAAGGTAGGAGTATATATCTCTATAACGAAGAGCACTACACCGAAGATGATGAGCAGGAATCCTCCATAGTTTATAGGTATGCTCTGAAAAGCTACAAAGGCAAGGATAAGAGATATTCCTCCCACAATTCCCGGAAAGAAAGAACCGGGGTTGCTGAATTCACCCAGGATACCGTAAATTCCCAGGAATAATAAAATATAGGCTATATTGGGGTTGGTCAGGGAATGAAGAAATAAATCTTTAAAGGACATCTTTACCGGAATTATTTCTACCCCTTTAGTCTTAAGTGTTCTTGTCTCGCTCGCAGTAGTCACTTTCACCCCATCAATAATTTCTATTAATTCTTCCACATCATTGGCGATAAATTCTATTACCCCGATCTCGATGGCTTCCTGTTCGGTAATAGAAGCACTTTCTCTTACTGCTTTTTCCGCCCATTGGACATTTCTCCCTCTTTTTTCAGCAATTGTCTTGATATATGCGGCGGCATCATTTTCCATTTTGGCTTTCATTTCTTCATCAATTTCTTCTCCCCCCATTACAACCGGATGAGCAGCTCCGATATTGGTTCCCGGAGCCATGGCAGCAATATTGCCGGCCAATGTAATAAAAGCTCCGGCTGATGCGGCCCTGCCGCCGGACGGAGAGACATATACTATAATCGGGATAGATGAATTTAGCATTTTTCGTATTATGTCTCTCATCGAGGTATCTAGTCCACCCGGGGTATCTAATTGCAGGATTAAACATTCCGCTTCTTCTGCTTCGGCATCTTCAATCCCGCCGACTACATATTGAGAGGTAATAGGGTTTATAACACCGTTTAATTGAAGAAGGTAAATAGATGGTTTGGGAGCAGCATAATATACTGTTAGGGAATAAATAAAAACTGATATTACAAGCAGAAAGAAGATAATTGTTCTTTTTTTCATGTTCATCTCTCCTCCCCCCTTTTGGAAGAAAGCAAGAACGAAAAAAATTCTTATCTTTGATATAATTATAACATAATTTTTACAAAATAGCAGGAATTTAAGAATTAGTGTAGAATGTATTAGTATATATAGTGAGTTAGTTTGTTAGTTATTTGGTTACCTACCAATTAACCAGCTAACTATATGCTAACGACTATTTCAATCGGAGTAACCACATTGGAGAAGAAAGAAAAAGAAGGAATCATTTTTACCATCATTACTATTTTTTTGGCCGGCTCTTTACCAATTATGGCAAAATATGGAGTAGGGATAATTAATCCTTTATTTTTTGCCACATCTTGTAGTTTGGCAGCAGGTATCTGCCTCTTTATCGTAACTCTTATTAAGGGAAATTGGAAGATATTATTTCTTAAAAAATATCTCTTTTATTTTTTAATAATTGGATTTTTTGGAATTACCCTTTCTAATATACTTTTTTTCTACGGAGTTACCTTAACCAGTGGGATCAATTCTGCAATTTTGTTACAAATCGAACCAATATATTCTCTTTTTATAGGATATATTTTTTTAAATGAGAGAATTACTTTAAAACAGGTGATTTTTACTTTAGTGATTATTCTGGGAACATTGATTGTATTATATAAAGGAAATATAAAAGTAAATTGGGGAGATTTCCTGGTTTTATTTACCCCTTTATGTTGGCAGATAACCCACTTGCAAAGTAAAAAATTAATGGCCAAAGATAAAAATATTAGTCCTTTAATAATTGCCACAGTTAGAACTTTATACGGTGGGGCATTACTATTTATTGTTAATCATATTTGGGGAGTTAATCAGTTTGGTAGATTAATTGATACAAAAGTATTATTTATTATACTTTTTCAGGGGATCGTTGGTTTTGCTTTACAGTATTCTGTGTGGTACGAAGCGATAAAGAGGATAAATTTATCTAAAGCTACCGCTCTGGTTTGTATATACCCGGTTTTTTCTATTATATTAGCTTTATTCGTATTGAAAGAAATTCCTGTGATAAACCAACTGATTGGCCTCGGCATAATAATATTGGGAATATTTGGCTTATCGGGGATTAAAAGCGAGCAAAGGGAAAAGAATGTTTTCAAACACCTTGTCGGGTAAAATAAATATAAGGGCACGATGCATAGTGCCCACAAGAATTTTAAATAAATTTAAAGGAAGGTGATCGTTTATGTTAAAAACCAACAAAGACAAGTTAGTGATGATTTCAGTTCAGGGGAGAGTAAGCTATCCGGTAAAGAGAGGATCCTATCGGATTACCTATGAAGGCAAACCCGTGGTAGTTCCCGGAGTGGGAGGTATTACTTATAATATCAAGGTTGGCGACTGTGCCTTTGGTTGGGAAGCCGACCACGTGGAACCCGGAGTTTCTACCGTGGTGAACGAAGAAAAAAGAGATGATGCCCCCAACTGCGCCTACAATATATTAGCCTGTATGGGGAATCAAGCGCGGGTAGTAAGCGGAGACACCAAAGGAGCGGAAGGAATAGTTACCGGTCATCATGGAGGAATCGAACATGTATTAATAGATTTCGACCAGGAAACCTTGGAAAAACTTTGTATCGGGGACAAGATTTTAGTCAAAGCATATGGTCAGGGTTTAAAGTTAGTTGATTACCCCGAGATAAAAGTATTTAATTTAGACCCTTCATTATTAGAAAAAATGAAAATAGAAGAAGCTAGTGACGGCAAAATCAATGTACCGGTTACCTGTGAAATTCCGGCTAAACTAATGGGCTCGGGATTGGGTTCGGAAAGTGTGGTTAGCGGTGATTATGATATCACCACTGCCGATAAGAAAATGGTAGAAAAATATCGGCTAGATAAACTTAGATTCGGAGATATTGTAGCACTCAGCGATGCGGATAACAGCTACGGGAGAAGTTACCGGGAAGGAGCAATCTCAATAGGGATAGTGGTTCATAGTGATTGTGTCATTGCCGGGCATGGTCCGGGAGTGGCCACCCTTCTAACCTCAATAACTAACAAGATAAAATTCCATATAGATCCCGATGCCAACATCGCCAACTATCTGAACATCGGCACGAAAAGAGCAAAATAATCTGATATCGGGAATTGTGTCCGGAAAGTGCCATTCACCTTCCGGACACTCCCCTTCTGTCATTCCCGCGAAAGCGGGAATCCAGTATCCTTTATCCTTTTGTATTCTTTCTTTATCTTTCTCTTTTAATTCTTTAAAATCAGCAGCAGCAACAGCATTTTTTTCTCCCTTAGTTGTTGTTGTATTGTTATTAAGGAAACAAGGGGACGGTTCTTTGTTTGACAATACCCCACTGGTATTATAAACTATCAGTGGAGGATTTATCAATGCCCCGAACAGCTAGAACTAAAAGTAGTAGCAAAATATACCATATCATAATAAGAGGCATTAATCAGCAGAATATCTTCTCCATTGACGGAGATTATGAAAAATTTATAGCCATTCTTTCTAAGTACCATAAAAAAAGTGAATATGAAATCTATGCCTACTGCTTAATGGGTAACCATGCTCACTTATTAATTAAGGAAGGAAGAGAAGCTCTCCCTCATGCCATGAAGAGAATAGGAACCAGCTATGTTTCCTGGTACAACTGGCAGTATAATCGAAAAGGACACCTATTCCAGGACAGGTACAAGAGTGAACCGGTCGAAGATGATGTCTATTTCTTGACCGTGTTGAGATACATCCACCAAAATCCCCTAAAAGCAGGATTGACCGATGATATTGCCTCCTATCAATGGAGTAGTTATAATGAATATATTAACCAACCAAAGATAGTCAATATCGAATTTGCCCTTAAAATGTTCCACCAAGAAAGGAACAAAGCGATCGAAAGGTTTGAACGGTTTAATCAAAAATCAAATAATGATCAATGCCTTGAGATGTCTACAAAAAGAGAGACTTTATCCGATAAAGAGATAAGCCATTTAGTATCAACCAAATATCATATAGAATTAGTCAGACTGCAAAATGCCCCTATAATTATTCAAGACAAGGTTTTAAAATATCTAAAAGAACTGGATGGCTGCTCATTACGGCAGGTATCCAGATTAACTGGATTTACGGTTCATAAGGTCTTTAAAGTATAAAACAGAGAACCGTCCCCTTGTTTGACTTGTTTGTGAAAATACAAAGCAAGAAGGAATGAATGTGTTCAATCTAAAAAGGAACATCCTGATCTTTTTAATATTTTTTATTTCTACCTTTCAATTTTGTTCCTGTCAAATTCCCGGAGTGAGTATAGATATTCCCGGAATCGACGAAGATGAAAATCCTTTTATGTTTCATGTGTTTTCAGCGGGACATCATGAAATCTTGGGAGCTGGTTATGCCTATGATTTAAAGGAAAATTTGAATGAAAATATGGAGTGGACTGCCCCGTGCTATTTTTGGTCTACCATTGAAAATTCTGATAATGAATTTGATTGGTCTGAACTTGATGATTTTGTTGATAGTCATAGCGGAAAATACCGGGTGATAAATCTGGGACCGGAATGGATGCCTGCAGGAGGTGGAGATTTTTATATGGCGGGGGATATTCCGCCGTGGATTGAAAATCAATATTCCAATACGGAGTTGAAAGAAAATTACCGGGAATTAATTGAGGCGATTGTTTCACGATATAAGGATGATGTATTTATGTGGTGGATCGGTCTGGAAGTAAATCTGGGAGGAGATGGTCTTTCCTGGGAGGAATGGAAGGAATGGTTAAAGTGGCAAGTTGATATCATAAGGAAAATCGATTCTGAAACCAGGGTGGCTATTTCCTTTGGGTCATGGGAAGATTACCATGAATCTATACCCTTAAATGCCATTCATGAGACAGATGCAATAGAAGAGCTGGTTACTCAGGGGGTTGATTTTGAAGTAGCTGCGATTGAATATCATTACGGAACTCTCCAGGAAGGCGGAATTGGTTATCTGGAGAATGCATTATATAATTTGAAATCATCCGGAAAGGAAATATTTTTATGGGAAATATTTTATCCCGGGGATACTGACAGCGAATACCAGAATTACTGGGATTGGGATTATCCTCCGGAGGGCGGCTATTCGGAAGAGTGGCAAGCCGAACAACTTTACCAAACCTTAAAATTGTCTTTTGAGGATGAACAGATTATCGGAATCAATATTCTTCACTTCCAAGATCTTTCCTATGAAGATATTAGTCCTACAGATTGGGAAGCCGGCTGGCGCTGCCATGCTGGCTTGGTGCGAAATGACGGTACCCCCAAAGAAGCGTATAATGTAATAAAAAATTATTGGATTTCGATAGAATAGATATAAGGAAGAGAAAACGGCTGTATTAGGTTAATAATTTGGCAACTATCTATATTTTTCATCCCGATAAATATTGGACAAATAGACAACAGTATCTGAACTTAAGATTTCTAAAAGGATTTTATTCAAAAATTAAATCAATATTCGGAGGTGTGGAAGTTGGTAAAATATATCATGGCCCTGGATCAGGGGACTACCGGTTCCCGGGCGATAATCTTCAATCATAACGGAACTATAGTTAGTACTGCCAGCAAAGAATTTAAACAGATTTATCCTCGGCCGGGATGGGTAGAACATAACCCTACCGAAATTTGGTCCTCTCAGATAGAGGTGGCAAAAACTGCTTTAGATAAAGCTGGCTTAGAAGCGGGTAATATAGCCGCTATCGGCATAACTAACCAGAGGGAGACAACGATAGTCTGGGATAAAAAAACCGGTAAGCCGGTTTATAATGCTATCGTATGGCAATGTCGAAGGACTGCTCCCATATGTGACCAGCTTAAAAAGAAAGGCTTGGCAGAGGCTATCCAAAAAAAGACCGGTTTGGTGGTCGACGCCTATTTTTCCGGCACCAAGGTTAAATGGATTTTAGATAATGTCGAGGGGGCCAGGGAAAGAGCCGAAAAAAAAGAGCTTCTCTTTGGTACTGTAGACAGCTGGCTTATCTGGAATCTAACAAAAGGCAAAGTTCATGTAACAGATTATACCAATGCTTCCCGCACAATGTTGTTTAATATTTCCAATCTTGATTGGGATAATGAAATATTAACCGAGCTGGATATCCCACGGGAGATGCTCCCGCAGGTTCTGCCGTCAAGTTATATTTATGGCAGTATAGATAAAGAGATATTCGGAGCAGAAATTCCCATCTCCGGTGATGCCGGAGACCAGCAAGCCGCCCTTTTTGGCCAGGCTTGTTATGAGCCGGGAATGGCTAAAAACACCTACGGAACCGGATGTTTTATCTTGATGAATACCGGAGAAAAGATTGTTCCCTCCATGAACGGCCTTTTAACTACTATTGCCTGGGGGATTAACGGTAAAGTGGAATACGCACTGGAGGGGAGTATCTTTATCGGCGGAGCAGTGGTCCAATGGTTAAGGGATGAAATCGGACTGATAAAAAGTTCGGACGAGATTGAAAAATATGCCCAAACAGTTAAAGATACAAACGGGGTTTATTTAGTTCCCGCTTTTGTAGGTTTGGGTGCGCCTTACTGGGATATGTATGCCCGGGGTATCATTATAGGGCTTACTCGCGGGGCAAAGAAAGAACATATTCTGAGAGCGGCACTGGAATCGATTGCTTATCAAAGCCGCGGCGTCCTGGAAGTTATCCAGAAAGATTCAGGGATTAATTTAAAAAAATTAAAAGTTGACGGAGGAGCTGTTGTAAATAATTTCTTAATGCAATTCCAATCTGACATCCTGGGAGTTCCGGTAATAAGACCTCAAATTGCCGAGACCACTGCCCTGGGAGCAGCGTATCTTTCGGGTTTAGCGGTCGGTTATTGGAAAGATAAAGGGGAGATTGCCCAGAAATGGAAAGTAGACAAAGAATTTTCTCCCAGCATGAATAAAAAAACAAAAGAGACATTATATAAGGGCTGGAAAAAGGCAGTCAGCAGGTCTCTAAAATGGGAAGAAAAAGAGGGTTAAAATGCCCTAAAAACACCCCTTATTTTTCAAAAAACAAAAAATTAAGACCTCTGTTTTTGGGCTATTTTTGACTCCCCAAAATTACCAAACCCTTATAAATAGCCACTTTCAGGTTTTTAAAAACGGGAATTTTAGTCAAAAAAACACTGTTTTCGAGGGGTAAAAGTACCTATTTTTTGAAATCGTGCGTCTGAGAGCGTTTATGCGATTATTCGCTGAAACCCTTATTATATAAGGCTTTCAGGAAGCTACTTTTCCACATAGTTTACACATTTTCCCCAAGATCCTCTATTGCTTGTCGGTTCTTACGGAAGCAACAGAGCCCGGCAGGATTCCGATATTGATTTAGTTCTAATTTTTAGTGACCCCCTAGCAGAAGTCGGTAACCAAGCATCACGAAAAAATGATTGACTTATTTATGATATATAGTATACATATAAGTATAATACTTTAAAGTATACTATTTGGAGGGTATTATGTTTGTCAATAGAGTTGAAGAATTAAATTACCTGGAAAGATTACAGGAGGAAAAGGTACCCGTTTTATAATTATGTATGGTCGTAGAAGGATTGGTAAAACTGAGTTGCTCAGACAATTTTCCAAAGATAAAAAACACCTCTTTTTTTTCCTCTGATCTCTCTTCTGAACAAGAACAATTAAAGCAGTTTAACGAAAAGATATTTCAGCTAACCGGAGAATCGTTTTTGCAAACCCAATCCTTTGGCTCATGGGAAGCTTTATTAAGATATATTTTTGACCACGTAGTCTCAAATTGAAACTATCCATCAATATTTAGGGATTAAGAAGTAGGCATAGAGGATGGTTGTCTGACGCACGATATTTTCACAGAAAACATATGGATTTTAAACAGTATTCTAAAATGAAATATCACTGTTTTTTTGGGAGTTAAAAAAGAAAAAAATATTTTGATAAAATAAGGTCAATAATAAAAAATGTCCATCAAAAACTGTTCTTAAAATATTTTTTATAGATAAATTGAAAATAAAAAGGATTTTTACTTCTCCATGTCGTAATAAGTTATAAACCTGTCGTAATACTTCATTAACTTCTATTCTAATAAAATAAAGAGGGGAATTAAAAAATGAAAATTAAAAAATGGACAGTTTTATTGATTCTGGTCATCATCATCTTTACCCTATTCTCTTTTACCGCCTTAATGCAAAAACCGGAAAAAGTAGTCCTGGGTTCTAAATTGTTCAATGAACAGTATATTTTGGCCCACATGATCGCCCACTTAATGCGTGACAATGGTTTGGAGACTGATGTGAAGGAAAGTCTCGGAGGCACGATGATTAACTACGAAGCCCTAAAAAAAGGCAACATTGATGCTTATGTGGAATATACCGGGACTGCCTACAATGTTATTCTTAAATTACCACCCTTGGAGCAGTGGGACCCTGATGAAGTCTATCAAAAGGTAGAGCAGGGATTATTGGAACAGGATAATATAGTCATTGCTGCCCGATTGGGTTTCCGGGACGATTATGCTATTGCACTACATAAAGATTGGGTGAAGGAACACAATGTTATTTCGATAAGCGACCTGGAATCCTATGCTGACGATTTAAGTCTAGGTACTGACCCGGAATTTGCGTCCCGTGCGGATGGATTACCACAAATTGACAAGGTCTACGGATTTACCTTTGGAAGAGTAAGACAGATGCAACCTACCTTGATGTATGAAGCCATTAAAAACAACCAGGTTGATGCTATAAGTGCCTACACTACCGATTCCCGGGTTGATTTGTATAACCTGAGTGTTGTGGAAGATGATAAAGGAGCATTGCCTCCCTACGATGCCGTTATCATAGTGCGTAAAGAAATAGCGGAAAATGAAGAATTATTGAAAATTTTTAAGATAATAGAAGATCAGATCAATACCGAAACCATGAGAAGACTCAATAGATTGTATGATATTGATAAAAAAGAAGCCTCAGATATTGCTAAAGAATATCTGATTGAAAGAGGCTTCATCGCTCCATAAATCTATCCATTAGCGGAGTGAAAATAATTAGAAATAGATAATAAAAATGGCTATATCAAAAAAACTCTTTAATAAGATTGATTGTGTAAAAATAGAAAAGGTTACAAAAAAGTACGGGCATACCATTGCGGTAAAACAGGTCAGCCTGGAAGTCTGCGGAGGAGAGTTGCTCATTCTTTTGGGGCCGAGTGGCTGCGGAAAAACCACTTTACTTCGCACTATCAACCGATTGGTTGAAATGGATGAGGGCAGAATCCTGATCAATAGAAAAGATAACAGGGATTTTGACCCGGTTATTCTCCGAAAGAATATCGGTTATGTTATTCAACAAATCGGTTTATTTCCTCACATGACTGTGCGGGAAAATATCGGTTTGGTCCCAAAAATAGAAGGCTGGTCAGAGGCTCAAATTACGCAAAAAGTAAAAGAATTACTTGAAATCGTTTCATTACCGCCGGAAAAATTTATCAATCGAAGACCAAAAGAACTTAGCGGGGGGCAACAGCAGCGCATCGGTCTAGCCCGGGCTATGGTGATGGACCCCCCGCTTCTGCTAATGGATGAGCCCTTTGGCGCACTTGACCCTATTTTAAGAAAGCAGCTACAGGAAGAATTCATAAAAATCAAAGAAAGATTAAATCGAACAATTATATTTGTTACACATGATATTGAAGAAGCTTTTCGTCTAGGTGACAGAATTGCCATATTAAAAGAAGGAAAACTAATACAATTGGCCAAGAAAAATGAATTGTTGGTCAATCCAGCAAACGATTTTATTGCAGATATCGTTGATTCCAATAAGAAATTTAAACACCTGGAAAATTTAACCACCGGTGATATTATGATCTCTCTGGATAAAAAATACTTTTTTGAATCCGATTCATCGACCGATTCAGTCATAGAAGATATGGTAAGAAAAGATATCGAATTGGGGATCGTAATACAAAAAGAAAAATTCCTCGGTTATGTTAACCTGTCAGACCTTTACCAAATGAACGATAAAAACTTAAAGCATTTTATAAAACAATCACTGGTTTTTAAACCGAAAGACTCCATCGCCCTTGCTTTATCTATGATGAAAGAAAAAAATGAATTTATAGCCGTTGTCGCGGAAGAAAAGCCTATCGGTATTTTATTGGCTAATGAAATCCTGTCCAGGTTAATATAAAATGATTCTATATGTATGGAAGACCCAACAATTAGGAATTAAAACTTTTGAGCACCTTTATATGGTTTTCATTACCCTGATGATTGTGATAGTTATTGGTATAAGTATCGGTATTTTTTTATATAAAAGACAAAATCTCTCTAATATTATCCTGAATTTCCTTAACATGATTGAATCGGTTCCCGAATTAGCCCTTCTGGTAATATTAATCCCACTTTTTGGAATCGGAGTCAAACCAACCCTGGTCGCCTCTGTTTTATATTCTATCCTGCCCATAGCAAGAAACACCTATGTCGGCTTAACCAATGTAGATTTCCAATATATTGAAATTGCTCGGGCCATAGGTCTTTCCGAGAAAGAAATTTTATGGAAAGTAAGGACTCCCCTTGCCTTGCCGTTATTGGCTGCCGGTATTAGAATAGCCATTGTTTTTACCATGGGGGTGGTTACCTTAGGGGGACTGATAGCTGCCGGAGGTTTGGGCGGTCCTATCCAAACGGGGATACATCTTTATGATAAAAATATTATTATGGTTACCGGTTTGTGGATTGGAATTTTAGCAGTTCTTCTTGATTCCATGGGAAATTTTTTGGAAATACTATTAAGAAAAAGGTATGGACAGTAAAATGAGTGACCTTTTTAAAGCTATTGGAGAACATCTTTTATTAGCCTATAGCGCATTATTTATCGCTATTGGAATAGCGATTCCTTTGGCTGTTATTGCATTATATAATCGCTATTTAGCTTCTATTTTACTCATTCTTGCCAATCTTGCTCAAGCAATTCCAAGTTTTGCGGTTGTGGCAATAGTGGTTCCGTTGCTGGGAATCGGATTTAAACCAGCCATCATCGCCATCGTTCTAAGAATAATACTGCCATTATTTAAAAATACTTACACAGGTTTAAAAAATATTGATTATACTTATATTGATTCTGCACAGGGGATAGGGCTCAATGAAAGAGAAATTTTACTTTACATTCGTTTTCCCAATGCTTACCCCGCTATCTTCGCCGGAGCTAAATTTGCTGCCGTCATAGCAAATAGTGTTGCCATTATTACTTCATTGATTGGCGCAGGTGGTTTGGGAGAATTTATATATGAGGGATTAACTAATTTAAATATGTCCAAAGTATTTAGAGGAGCGATACCAGCAATTATTATTGCCATTTTATTAGACGTCGGGTTTACTTTTATCGAAAAGAAATTCACATTAGAAAAATGGTCACAATCTTAATAATTAATCAATTAAATATTATTTAAAGTTTCCAAATCTTTTACCACAATATATTCTTTGTCAAATTCAATGATTCCTTCTTCTCTCATTCTACTTAACTCTCTGGACAGAGAAGGTCTTTCAACGCCCATATGCTCAGACATTTCCAACCTGGAGAGAGGCGCTTTTATGTTAGGACTCTTTTGTTTTTGTATTCCTCCCGAAAAAAATCAGAAGTTTTTCGAATAATAAATCTAATTCATCAATGACCGTCTTCACATCATATTTGCAGCAGGGGATTGATTTTTTGCCGCATCTAAAATGTCAAAATACAAAAATTAATTATTCTACAGAAAGCTCAAAGGGGAAAGACACAGGGCGCCTGCCTATAAAGAATTCACAATTTCATGAAATAGTGATAAAATAAAGAAAATTATTTTTGAAGTTAGCAGGAGAGGAAAAGAAGCATTTGTCTCTGCTGGAAAACTTGGTTGAATTTGTTTCCAGACCCGAGACATGGATTGAAAATGCAGAGTTTAATCATTTAGATGATTATTAGAATATAAATCATAGGATAATAAAAAATCATGTTTTAGGAAATAAAGATGTTTAAATTTCTTGGTCATCGAAATTTTATTTTACCGTTAGCCTTCATTCTGGGTTTCACATACCCTCAGCTAGCCCAATGGACCAGACTGTTAACCATTCCTGCCCTGGTATTAGTAATGACTATCTCCATTGCCCAAATTCCGACCCGACAGATTGTAAAATGGCAAAACTTGATTCACCCCCTCGCCATAGGAGTACTTTTCAATTACCTATTTTTGGGTACGCTACTCCTAATATTAAATCAGTGGTTTATTTTTCAATATCCTATAAAAATCGGAATGATTCTGATTGCCTCGGTACCCCCGGGCGTAGCAGTAATCCCCTTCACCTCCCTATTGTCGGGTAATTTAATTTTATCTCTATTTGCCACTTTTGGTACCTATTTATTGTCTATTTTAATTATGCCCGGTTTAATCTTGTTATTAACCGGTGCTGAAACATTTCCTTTATCAAAGATGTTCATCACTCTGATCCAATTGATTATTTTACCTGTCATATTTTCACGCCTACTGCTTTTCAGTCATTTCTATCAATCGATTATTTCCCGGAAAGGAACCATTATTAATTGGGGTTTCTTTGTTGTTATCTTTACCGCGATCGGATTAAATCAAAAAACCTTCTTGGAACAGCCGAATATTTTAATTAAAGTATCATTGATTGCTTTTACCGCTACTTTTATGGGGTTTATCCTGTTAAATATTATTTTAAGGAGAATGGGAATAAATCAAAAAGATCGAACTTCAATGATACTTCTGGGAACCATTAAAAACTCCGGATTTGCAGCAGCCATTGCCTTGACCTTATTTGATAAAACCACTTCTATTCCCGCAGCAATTTTCAGTGCGATTTATGCCTTTTATATGATATGGCTGGGAGGTAAACAACAAATAAAATAATTTAATCAGACCTCCCTAATTTTTCTAAAAAAAGAATATTTTAGGAGAAATTATGATGGACAAAAACAAAAAAAGTTTTTCAGTTACCGGAATGACTTGCATTTCCTGTGCGAACAGAGTAGAAAATTCTTTAAAAAAAATTAAAGGCGTAGAATTTGCGTCTGTCAACCTGGCTACCGAAAGCGCTTTCTTGATAAGCCAAAAAGAAATATCTTTAGAAAACGTAAAAAAGGTGGTGGAAGAAGCAGGGTATGGAATTTCCACGGAGCCACCGGAAGACATAGAAAAGAAAAGATACCAGATCGCCAGAAAAAATCTTTTATTCTCCTATATCATCACTATTCCTCTATCTATATTAATGATATTTAATATGTTAGGTTATCTTATTCCATATTTTGTTTGGGTTGAATTGTTTTTTGGAGGAATTGTGATCTTTTACAGCGGTAAAGACGTATTCAGGGGCGCATGGATTGCGCTTATCCATTTTCACACCAATATGGATACCCTTATTTTTACTGGTTCACTTGCTTGTTGGCTCACTGCTCTACTGCACTCATTAAAATTTCCCATCATCTCATTTGGAACCATAGGTACCATGATTATTACTATCCACCTTACCGGTCGATTTATCGAATCGCATCTTCGTGATAAAGCGGCAAAAGAAATAAAAGCATTGATAAAACTTCAGGCAAAGGAAGCTACAGTCATATTTTCTGACAGGGAAGACACCATCCCCATAGAAGCGGTCAAGGTTGGATTTTTAGTTTTGGTTAAACCCGGAGAGAGGATTCCCATAGATGGTAAAGTTGAAGATGGACTGTCTTCGGTAGATGAATCCATGATTAGTGGTGAATCTCTGCCGGTAAGTAAAAAGAAGGAAAACCAGGTGACAGGCGGGTCTTTGAATCTTACCGGTACTTTAAAAATAAGGGTTGATAAAGTGGGAGAAGAATCTTTTCTCTCACAGATGATAGATTTAATAAAAGAAGCACAGGGAACCAAGATCCCTATCCAGGCCTTGGCTGACAGGATTACACTTTGGTTTGTACCTGCTATTATTATTTTGGCATTAATAAGCGGTACAGGCTGGTATTTGGGATTTGATGAATTGCAAGGGTTTCTTTCATACGCCCGAAAATTATTCCCCTGGATATTGAATACCGACAGTTCACTTTCTTTTGCAGTATTTGTTTTTATTTCAACTATCGTAATTGCCTGTCCTTGTGCTTTGGGATTGGCTATTCCTATGGCTTTGGTTTCCGGAACAGGTCTGGCGGCTAAAAGGGGATTGATTATCAGGAATGCAGAAGCAATTCAGACGTCCAAAGACATTAGAATAGTTATGACAGATAAAACAGGCACTATTACCCGCGGCCATCCTCATGTGATTGAACACACGCTTCCTGTAGAAGAAATGAAAATCGTGGCTGGCATCGAAGGCAATTCCAATCATCCTTTAGCAAAGGCAATATCTTCTTTTCAAAAATCCACTGTAAAAGTGAAAAAAATTGAAGAAATAAGCGGCGAAGGGATTAGGGCAATCGTGGAAAGTGATGAATATTTTATCGGAAAACCTAAGTTTCCTGAAAAATATTCAAGTCAGCTGAAAGAAGGAAAGATTGTCGTTGAGGTTATAAAAAACGGCGGAAATATTGGTTCAATCATCATTGAAGACCCCATTCGCGAAGATTCCAAACTTGCCGTATCAAAACTAAAAAATTTAGGTATTGAATCTATCATGCTTACCGGAGATAATCGCGAAACCGCCCATGCCATAGCCAGACGGGTGGGGATAGAAAAAATATATTACGAGGTGAAGCCTCAAGATAAACTAAATATCATTAGAGAATATCAACAGAAAGGTTCCAAAATATTGATGGTCGGAGACGGAATTAATGATGCAGCATCTCTTAAGGGAGCAGATATCGGAGTAGCTATCGGAGAAGGCGCTGATTTGGCTGTGGATAATGCAGACATGGTTATAGTAAATGGAGGATTGCCCCGAATTGTAGATAGCATCGAAATATCAAAAAAGACTTTCCGGATTATTAAACAAAATCTTTTCTGGGCCTTTTTTTACAATGGCATGATGATTCCTTTGGCAATGGCCGGATTTTTGCATCCGGCAATAGCTGAAGTAGCCATGGCTGTTAGTTCCATCACCGTTATTTTAAATTCATTAAGGATAAAACAAGAAAATGTTTGAGAAGACGATTATTTCATTTATTTTAAGGGAAACACGATTTCCGGATTTAACTACAATGTTTTCCGGTTTATTTGAAGGATAAAATATTGTGGGATGTAATTCTGATACCAATGCTTAATAAATAGCTTGGAAATACAAAATAAAAAATGGAGGGTTATTATATTATGAGTAAAAAAATAAAATTATTCGGACTTCCAACTTGCCCCATGTGCATAAGAGCTAAAAAGTATTTCGATGATGGAGACATAAAATATGAGTATCTGGATGTTTCTGCAAACCGCGCTTTTGCCAAAGAGATGATTGTAAAATCAGGCCAAAAAACTGTTCCAGTAATCGAAATAGAAGGAGAAATTATAGTAGGGCTTGATAAAGCTAAAATTGAAAAACTTCTGAAAGGATAAAATATGAAAAAAAATTATGATTTAATAATTATTGGAGCGGGGCCCGCCGGCATTACCGCTTCGGTATATGCTGCCCGAAAAAAAATAGATACTTTGGTAGTCACCAAAGATATCGGAGGGCAAGCTGCCAGGAGTGGAGATATCCAAAATTATACAGGTTATCAATTTATTTCCGGACCGGAATTGGCTGAAAAATTTGAAGAGCATATGCGTAAATTTGATTTTGATATCAGGGAAAACGAAGAGGTAATAAAATTAGCTGCCGACCGAAATAATTTTTCAGTAAAAACAGATAAAGATAGTTACCGGGCGAAGACAGTTATTGTAGCTTCCGGTAAAAAATCTCGTGAATTAGGAGTTCCCGGCGAAAAAGATTTCAAAAATAAAGGTCTTGTTTATTGTGCCACCTGCGATGCTCCCTTATTTTCCGGAGATGATGTTGCGGTAATTGGCGGGGGAAATTCTGCCCTGGATGCTGTTTTGCAATTGATAAAGATTGCACACCATATATATGTTATAGATATTGCCGAGCACCTTTCCGGAGATGAAATAATGCAGGAAAAAATAAGAAAAAGCAAGAAAGTCACTATTTTAAATAATTGCCGGGTGATAGAAATTTCAGGTGATGATTTCGTTAATGCTATAAAGATAGAAAAACATAAGAAAGAAGAAACAATTGCTGTTCAGGGTATTTTTGTGGAAATCGGTCTTATTCCTAATTCAGAGTTTGCGGTTGATTTAAACAAAACAAAAATTGGAGAAATTAAGGTAAATGATAAAAATGAAACCAATATTCCCGGTATATTTGCAGCCGGTGACGTTACCAATGTCTTTGAAAAACAGATAATTATCGCTGCCGGAGAAGGAGCAAAGGCTACATTAAGTGTTTTTCGCTATTTAAGCAGAAAATAAATTAGAACAAAGATAAGATAACAGTACGCTTGTTTTATTTGCTTATATATTCTATGCTCTGGTCAATGGCTGATTTTATATTTTCGATTTCCATTTCCTGTACTTCTTGAGAAAAAGGTTCAAAAGAAATGTTTCCCGCATAGCCAAGTTTAAGCAGTAATTCTATTTGTTCCCTGGATTGAAGCCTATCTTGTGCTATTACTAAAATACGATGATTATCTCTGTATTCTTCGACGGGAATATTACATTCGACCCCGGAAATGTGGACCAATCCGGTATAAGAGATATCATAATCCTTTTTAATTGTGTCCAAGGTATCGGGGCCAAGATAATGATGAAAGGTATCGTGAACAATTTTATAGACAGGATAGCCGGATTCCTGAATAGCGTTCATTGCCGTAACTATCGACCTGAGGGAACATTCCTCAAATCCTAAAGGTTCTAAATAACCCTGCATCCCGCTGTCCTGGAATAAGGGGCCAAAAGATTTTAAAGCCTTTACTGTTTCTTCAAAAATTTCCTCTAGACTCCTTTTGTCATCAATATCATTGTTAGGGCATAATACAATTGCTTTGCAGCCAATGGATAGTGAAAGATTAATTAATTTCTTTAATTCCTGTATGGTCTCCGGCAGTATTGCGCCTAAATTAAATTTCTGTAAGGCGTTAATAGTTAATACTTCTATACCGTATTTTTTAGAAAGTTCTTTCAGTTGTTCAGGAGTGTAGTCATCAATTATCTTTCCTCCGGGAAGGTCATTGCGTAGCTCGATTTTATTCAAATCCAGATCTTTGGTAAATCTATAAAAATCCTCTAATTCCAATTTTGGATAAATTATTCTATTAAGACTGATCGTTGATCTATTAATCATCGAATTCTCCTCCTCATTGCTTTTCACCCTTAATTCTATTAGAAAGTATAACATATTGTTTTGTAAATATCATTTAGATTTAATATTGAGCCAAAGCAATAATTATTGAAAGTGAAATGATTCGAGAAATTTTTGACAAGAAGTATGAGCTTGTTGTAAAATAAAATCACCCGCAATCGAGTGCATAATTATAATAATACTTCTTGAGTATTCTACATTTTTTTCTTTGGACTTATAATTTATTTGTAAAGTAAATAAAATAATGCAAGTCTGAATATTGCCGAAACAACAAAAACTTTCGTTATAAATTAGAATATAAAATAATTGTAGTTTGATATTTTAAATATAATGCAAACGTTCGCATTTTAGCCAATCAGTCTGTTCTTGGAATAAGACAAAGTACATTTAGATTATTGCATAAAATATTTTTTCCAATAATAAAATCACTAAAGCAAACTTCTTAAAAATCGAAAAACTCCCTGTTATCATGCCCTGAAAGAAGAAATCATTCTTTAAATAAACAGGGAATCAACAAGAGGAGGTGAGATAAAAGAAGAAAATTTTTCCCCAGTTTTTAAAGTGTAATAACTTTTTAGGAGGTAAAAAATTATGAAAGGTAATTTAAAAACCGGCTTGTTTGTTTTTTTAGTGATTTTCTTGTTTGTGAGCATCTTTATATCTTCTTTTGCAGCAGAAAAAGAATATAAAATTTATGTAGTAGTCCATGGCGGCATAGCTGATCCATTCTGGAAAGTTTGCGAGAAGGGGGCACTCGATGCCGGTGAGCTATATGACGATTTAGAAGTGATCTATACCGGGCCAGCAGTATTCAAACTTGAAGAATTTATGGCCTTTATAGAAGCGGCATTGGCAAGCGAACCAGATGCTTTGGTTTGTACCTTAACCGCACCAGAAGCTATGGATGAATCCCTTCGAGCAGAGATTGCCAAAGGACTACCGGTGGTAGCGATTAATGCACCGGATCTTAGAGCCCCCGAAGCCAGGATACCTGTTTTAACTTATGTCGGGGAAGACAGCTACTTTATAGGGGTTAAAGCCGCTCAGGAGACATTGGAGAGGTTTACTCCCAAGCGCGCAATATTTGCTAACCATCATCCGGGAGCCACTCACATCGAAGCAAGAGGAAGAGGCTATACGGATACTCTGAAAGCAAAAGGTGTGGTTGCAGAATCTCTGGACATTACCGAGGACGCAGTTAAAGGTGCCGAAATGGTAGCTGCTTATTTAAAGGCACATCCGGAAACTGATGCAATATTCTGCTCAAATACTATGCGCACAGAGACAATAATCCCACGTCTGGAAGCTGATGGAGTAAAGGTAGGAGTAGATGTAAAGATTGCTCAAATGGATAGTTCTTCAAAAATACTTGAATACATCCAGAATGGTAAAGTAATGTTTACTATGGATCAGCAACAATATCTGCAGGGTTACTTCGGAGTAGTATTTGCTTATTTAAGTGCAAAGTATGATTATATTCCTCCACCGGCACCGGTCTCCACAGGACCAGCAGTCATTACTTCAGATAATATTCCTGCCTTAGAGGATTTGGTTAAAGAAGGATACAGGTAAACTCTTGCCAGATGGGGCGACAATTAGATGTGTTGGGTGGTGTTATTTCTCAGACATCACCCAACATTGTATGAAAAGGTTAACAGGTGGAATTAATGGAAAAGTCAACGAACAATATAAAAGTTGAAGCCCGAGGGCAATTTTTACACTTTTCTCAGATACGTAGATGGCCTGAATTTGGAGTGATACTTGCTTTTTTGATATTGTTTACAATCTTTTCTATTTTTTCATCAAAATTTTTAACTTTACGTAATATTACGGGAATACTTACCATAGTTTCAGAATTAGGAATCATGGCTATCGGTGTGGCCTTTTTAATGATTGCCGGAGAATTTGATCTCTCGGTTAGCAGTGTTTATGCATTATCAGGTTTTTTGTTTGTAACCTTATCAAATAATTTTAATTCGCCGTTAGCTTTCATTATTACATTGACTATTGCAGCTTTTATCGGTTTTTGTAATGGAATGATAACTCTACGCGCACACATTCCTTCTTTTATAACAACTTTAGGTATGATGTTATTTTTAAGAGGGTCACTTTTAGCTATTACCGGAGGTGAATCGGTTAGTTATAAAAGTGATATCATTATGCCGACCATATTAACCCGATTTATTGGCTATGGTTTTCGGCCTTCCCATATCTGGTTCTTCTTGCTCACCCTGATATTCTCGCTTGTCCTTACCAATACTCGTTATGGGAACTGGGTATTTGCAACCGGTGGAAATAAAGAAGTAGCACGGGCGATGGGAGTAAATATAAATAAAGTAAAAGTTACAAATTTTATGTTATCATCTCTGATGGCCTCATTATCAGGTTGTATTGTAATTAGCAGGTTTAATATTGCTAATGCATCGTTTGGAACGGGAATGGAACTGGAAGCAATTGCCTCAGCGGTTATTGGGGGGACTTTCTTAACCGGAGGTTATGGAACAATCATCGGAGTATTTTTCGGAGCATTTCTCATGGGGATGATGAGGACCGGACTGGTAATGATAGGAGCGCCTGCCTATTGGTATCAAACATTTGTGGGGGCAATTCTAATAATAGCGGCAACAATCAATCTTAAACTTAGACGGCTAGAGATGTAAATAGGTTGCGGGAAGAAGCAACCCTGACGAGATTGCCACGCTCCAATAAATTGAAATTCGCAATGATATAAGGTGAAAGGGGGTTATAATTTATGCAGGAGACTGCCCCATTGGCAAAGATGGTTAATATAGAAAAATATTTTGGAGCAGTTCAGGCATTAGAAAAGGTAAATATGGAGGTTCGATCCGGGGAAATCCTGGGTCTTTTAGGGGATAATGGCGCAGGTAAATCTACTCTTATAAAAATCCTTGCCGGCGTTTTCCCCCCGGATAGAGGTGAAATTTTTTTTGAAGATGAGCTGATAAACTTTTCGTCCCCAAAAGATGCAAGAGAAATGGGCATTGAAACAGTTCATCAGGCACTATCTTTGGTAGATATAATGAGTATTTCCAGGAATTTTTTTTTGGGAAGGGAGCCGACCAGACAAATTGGTCCAATAAGCTTGCTTGATAGGAAAAAGATGAACAAAGAATGTGAAAAGGCTGTTACAGGCTTAGGAGTAAGAGTAAGATCCCCAAATGAGTTTGTATCAATCTTATCCGGAGGAGAGAGACAGGCAATATCAATAGGAAGAGCAATGCATTTTAAAGTCAAACTCCTTATCCTTGATGAGCCCCTTGCAGCTTTATCGGTTAGGGAAACTAGGGAAGTGCTTAGACAGGTAGAAAAAGTAAGAGAATCAGGAGTTTCGGTTATTTTTATCACGCATAATGTGTATCATGTTTATCCTGTTGCCGAAAGATTTGTAATGTTAGATAGGGGGGTAAAGATAGGAGAGGTTTACAAAAAAGATGCCAGTCCTGAAGATATTATAGAAATAATAGCCACCGGAAAGATGCCAAAACGTTAAAAAATTGAAAATTAGAGCCGAAGTTTCTAATTTACCTCTTATTTTTGGGAGATTTACCAATGAATTCTAGAGAAAGGGTAAGAAATGCAATATTCATTATGTATAGACTCAATATATCCTGAAGATAATTTGAAGGAAAAACTTGAAAAAATAAAACAGGCGGGATTTAAATTTATTGAATTCTGGGATTGGAGAGATAAAGATTTTGATTTAATTATGAATAGTGGATTAAAAGTAACAAATTTTAGCGGGAACAGAGTATCATCTTTAACCCTGGACAGCAAAGAAAAGGTTATTCAAGAAGTAAATGACTCTATCGATACAGCAAAGAAATTAAAATGCGACCGCATTATGTTATTGTCCGATATATTGGAGCATGACGGAAGTGTGAAAATCAATCCGGAAGGCAGAGGGGAAAAATTTCTCCGCTTATACGACAACCTGAAGGCTCTGGTTGAAGTAGCGGAAAAAGAAGACATAATGTTGGTAATTGAGCCTTTAAATACCTTTAAAGATCATAGAAATTATTTTTTAGATAATTTTCAAAACACGCTTGAGTTGATTCAAGCAATAGATTCTGAGTATCTTAAAATACTTTACGATATATATCATATGCAGATTATGGAGGGAAATATCTTAGAAACTCTACAAAAATATTGCCAATTTATTGGATATATCCATGTAGCAAATGTCCCTTATAGATGTGAACCTTGGACTGGAGAACTTGACTATAAATTTATTCTTAAAGAGCTTTCAAAAGTATATTCAGGATTTGCAGGTTTTGAATTTTTTGTTAAAGAAAAGAATTTCACCTATGAAAAACTTTTTCGATGGGTTCAATCAATTAATTTATGAAAAGAATTCATTACAAACAATCGCTCAGATTTTAGATTATAACTGAATGTGCCTTACTGATCTCGCATAAAATTAATGCAAAGGAGGTGGTCTCACGAAACAGAATAGCCAAACGAAAGCCGCATTGACTTTTTTAAATGCTTTGTGGCCAGATGTTGTTTTTAAACAAAAGCTTTTAGGAGGTAAAGATTATGTTTAAGAAACTTATAAGTGTTTGGATAATTCTTTTAATGGTAAGTGTATTTTCTTTGAGTGTTTTTGCAGCGGATACAAAATTAGTATACATGACTGCCGGAGATGTGAATATGCTTGCTCTTGGCCAGCATGTAATAGGACCGCAATTCAGTGAAAAATATCCCGGTGTAAGTGTAATGACGGTTCATACTGGTCCGGGAAATGCAGGTTCTAGATTAGTTTTCGAAAAAATCATGGCAGATAAAGACAAAAAAGAAGGCGATATAGATGTAGCAATGATACATCAAATTTTCTTGAAATGGGCAATGGAAGAGGATCTCCTACTTGGATATGCCAAAGATATAGATACCTGGCAATATATTACTTCGCCATTTGCCAAAAAATCCCTCGGTGTTGATGTAGAAGGTTATTGTATGCCCATGTTCCATAGTCAGGCAGTTGTTGCTTTTAATCCCAAATTTGTACCCGACCCGCCAAAAACTTATGAAGAGATAGTCAAATGGGCTGAAGAAAATCCAGGAAAATTTGGTTACAATGGAATAAAAGGTGGAATGTCAGGGGTAGCGTTTACCTGTGGTTGGATCTATTGGAAGACAGGAAAATATGAAAAGTATGCGGTTACCGGACCTTTTGATGAAGCTGAAATTGCCACCTGGGATGAAGCAATTAAAGAATTAAAAGAATTTAACAAAAATGTTACTTTAACCGGTGGGAATGTAGCTACTCTCGATGCATTAAACAGAGGTGAAATTTGGATGGGACCGGTCTGGGTGGATATGTTCCTAAGCTGGATGGCAGAGGGTAAATTAGACCCGGCTTCCCGTATTCTACTTCCTGAACCGGGTATGCCCGGGCAACCTATGTATTTTGTAATTCCCAAAAATTCACCTCACCCCGAAGAAGCGAAAAATTTTGTTGAATTTGTTACATCGCCGGCTGTACAGGCAGAGGAAATTGTGAAGAGATTTAACTGGTATCCGGGTATTGACGGAAGTTACATTAAAGATTTTGTTCCCAAAGAAACTTTCGATGTAATATATCAAGATGTAACCCCGGCAATGTTGGCAGAATTTGGTCGGGCTTTCCCATTGGGAGACTATTTTGATGCAATATTGGAAGCCGTCGAATAAGAGTTAATATACAACCAATTTAGGAGAATTTAAATGGGAAACAATTTAAAAAATGAATTGGCTGTGGGAAAGAGTAAGATAGGAGCTGGGGTCGAAAGACCCCGCTCCTATACTAATATTCTTCCTTATGCATTAGTCTTGCCTGCAGTAATGGCAATTTTATTGTTATATTTATATCCTTTTCTTGCTTCATTTTGGAAAAGCTTCATCAGTAAAGAAGGAGTATTCAGTGTAGCAAATTACGAAAAAACACTTCGTTTATATCAGTATGATATTTTATTTACTTTTGGAGTAACCGCATTTAGTACTTTTATTGCTACAGTTATAAGTATTTTTGTAGCGGTATATTTGAGATTAACTAAAGGCTGGCTATCTAACATTATTGGAATTTTATACCGGCTGCCTATTTTTCTCCCTTTTGTAGTCATTGCCCAGATGATGAGAAGTTTTTTAGCTCCTCATGGAACATTAAACCTCTTTTTTGCAAAATTAGGTCTTATTGATTTGGAAAATCCTTTACAGCTTTTTAATTGGATTGGTTTATCTTTCGGTTTTATATGGAAACAGGCGCCCTTCATGATACTAATAATTTTAGGCGGATTTCAGATGATTGACAATTCTTATATTGAGGCCGCAAAAAGCGTAGGAGCAAAATTGCCCCAGATTATCACCAAGGTTCTGATTCCCATGAACAAACCCACTATTCTTATTGCCGTAACTTTGGTGTTTTGTTCCCTGGTTGGATGTTTTAGTTTTCCCTACATGCTTATTGGAGGGAAAACCCCGGTTACAATAACGGTAGATATTGCTCATCGGGTAAATTATTTTGGCGATTATGGGGTGGCAAATGCCTTGGGTGTTTTTTCATATATATTAGTCAGTTTATTGGCAATTTATTATGTAAGAAGCATGATGAAAAAAGGTCTTTATGATTGATGGAGGTAGTAAATGCAAAAGAGTGTTTTTAGAAAGACGATAGAAATAATTATCTTTATGGTATTTATATTTTTCCTGTTTGCTCCCTTATTTAGTCTGGTGATTTGGTCTGTGGCTTTAAGATGGTATTGGCCCAATACGCTTCCCCAACAAATTGGATTTGATTACTGGTTCCAGGCTTTGGGAATTACAAAAAGTTTAACCCTGGGGGCAGTTAACGTATTACCGGCTTTTTGGCTAAGCTTAGGTATCGCCATTATTGTAGTTATAATAACTATGTTGATTGCCATTCCGGCAGGTTATTCGTTGGCAAAACTCAAAATTCCTGCTTTATTAAAAGGGCTAATTTTAATATTATTCTTATTGCCCCGGGCATTCCCTCAACAACCCGTATTTCTAAATTTAATGTTGATGTTTAATAAAATAGGATTAACCGGGACAGTGTTAGGGGTAATTTTTGTTCATATAGTTGTGGGGTTGGTCTTTGCAGTATGGATTACTGCAAGTACATTTAGTTCAATCCCTCCGGAGTTGGAAGAAGCTGCCCGAAGTGTTGGTGCTACAAGACTGAAAGCATTTTTTAAAGTGACTTTGCCTATTTCAACGCCCGGACTTATAGCCAGTTCGGTATTTGTATTCCTTACTTCCATGGATGAATTTACCGGTACGTTCTGGATCGGGCTGCCTTTTGTAACAACTCTTCCCATGACTCTCTATTCAGCGAGCGGTTCAAATATTCAATTTGCATCGGTAATCGCTATATTGTTACTGATTCCTTCGATTCTTTTTATGATAGTAATTCAAAAATTCCTTAAAGCTGAACATTTAGGAGGAATGGGAGGATAAACTAAAATTTTAAAATAACCAGATATTACCCGGAGGTAAAATATTTTATGGCAATTCTTAAAGTAGAAAATTTAAGTAAAAATTTTGGAAAGGTAAAAGCTGTTCAAGAAGTTACTTTTGAGGCAACAGAGGGTAAGGTTTTAAGCCTTTTAGGCCCCAGCGGGTGTGGCAAAACAACTACGCTTCGCTGTATTGCCGGTTTTGAGAGCCCTGACCAGGGAGAAGTGTATTTAGACAATAGAAAAATTACTACTTTCCCGCCTGAAAAGCGAGGCATCGGAATGGTTTTTCAAAATTATGCCCTTTGGCCCCATATGACAGTTTATGGCAATTTGGCTTTTGGCTTGCAAATTAGAAAAGTAGCAAAAAGTGAAATAACTAAAAAAATAAAGAGAGTATTGGGCATGGTACAATTGGAAGGGTATGAAAACAGGTATCCCCGGCAACTGAGCGGTGGACAACAGCAGCGCATTGCCATGGCGCGGGCACTGGTATTTGAACCGGAGATAATGCTGCTTGATGAACCGTTAAGCAATTTAGATGCACAGTTAAGAGAAGAGATGCGTTTTGAATTTACTGAATTACAAAGGAAGCTTGGCATTACCGCAATCTATGTAACTCATGACCAGGCGGAGGCATTAGTAATTTCTGATAAAATTGTAATTCTTGACCAGGGTAAAATAGTACAATCAGGCTCACCAAGAGAAATTTTTTCTAATCCGAAAAATAAATTTGTGGCAGGATTTATCGCCGTCACCAGTTTTATTAACGGAAGAGTGGATTCATTTGTTGAAGATAGAAAAAAAGTTATTGTTAAAACCGAGGATGGTCTTGCCATTCATGGTTTTAACAATAGTTTTGATGTGGGTCAAAAAGTTTCGGTTGCAATGAGAATGAATGTAATTAAGTTCGTTCAAGATGAAAACGAAACCATTAAAAATAAGGTAAATATATTTAAAGGAAGGATTATTCAATCTTCATATTTAGGAAATATTATTGATTATAAAATTAAAGTAGGTAACTGGGAAGTTCGGACGAACAGCGATGCTAAATATAATTTTAAAACTGGGGAAGAAGTGACATTTTATCTATCAACCGAAGATATTATTGTAACTCGGGTAGAATAATTTATGCGTAGAAGGAAGAAATTATTACCTATTTAAAATATTTAAAAGCGGATATCGCTGAGGCCACCATTTTGACCGGTACCTCGGATTTACATGAAGTAGCAAAGATATTGGTAAATTTGGACGCACAAGAGGTTATACTTACTCACAAAAAGGGAATACTTTTATACAAAGGAGGCGAATTTTTTGAAGCCCCATTTTTCCCTGAATCCTTGAGAGGACGCAGTGGCAGGGGGGACACCTGTATTTCTACTTATATCGGGAAACGCTTTACCTTGGACCCTTATTCTGCGCTATGTTATGCAGCAGCTTTAACTACTCTTTAGTTGGAAAAAGAAGGTCCGTTTAGGGGAAATATCGAAGAAGTTAAAGCTTTGGTGAAAAACACGGGATAAATAAAGAGCGAAAATCCACAACCCGAGTATTCATTTATTTATAGAATAAAATAATAATAGAAAGGAAATGAAAAATTATGGAAAAAGTTAATTTAGGCGTAATCGGAGTTGGGAGAATAGGAAGATTACATGCGCGTAATTTAAAGTATCAGGTTCCCGGTGCAAAAGTATTAGCGGTTGCTGATATATTTGAAGAGAGCGCCCGGCAAGTTGCCTCTCAATTAGAAATACCAGTTGCTGAAAAAGATTATCGAGCTTTATTAGAAAATAAAGATATTGATGCAGTAGCAATCTGTTCCTCTACCGATACCCATGCTCAAATAATCTGCGAAGCAGCCGAAACAGGAAAACATATCTTCTGTGAAAAACCCGTTGCTTTGGATATGGGTAAAATTGATCAGGCTATAAATGCCGTCAAAAAAGCAGGGGTAAAACTACAAGTAGGATTTAACCGTCGTTTTGATCCCAGCTTTAAAAAAGCTAAAGATCTGGTGACAAAAGGAACAATCGGAACACCTCACCTGGTAAGGATTACCAGCAGAGATCCGGAACCACCACCTATAAGTTATGTCAAAGTATCCGGGGGAATCTTTTTGGACATGATGATTCACGATTTTGATATGTCCCGCTATCTTTTAGACCAGGAAGTAGTGGAGTTAGTGGCAGTGGGCAGCTGCCTGGTTGACCCGGTGATAGGAGAGGCAGGAGATATTGATACCGCAATAGTTACTCTAAAATATGAAGGTGGTGCCTGGGGGACTATAGATAATAGCCGTAAAGCGGTTTACGGATATGACCAGCGTATTGAAATTTTTGGTTCGGAAGGATGTGTAATAGTGGGAAATCCCAGACCCACAGAGGTAATTATTAATAGTGCTAAAGATACTATAAGTGACAAACCTCTATACTTTTTCATAGAACGTTACCAAGATTCCTATTTGGCTGAGATGAATGAATTCATTAAATGCATTCAGGAAAACAAAGAGCCGCCAGTAGGCGGATTCGATGGTAAAATATCTGTTCAGATGGGATATGCTGCAAAAGAATCTTTGAATAAAGGAAATTTTATAAAATTAAGTATTTAAAAAATTATTACAAGGGAGAGAAACAATAAGGATAAATTATGAATACAACTAGTAAAGATGTGGCAGAATTAGCGGGGGTTCATCCCTCTACAGTATCTCGGGTAATAAATGGTGATTCCCGTATAAGTGAAAAAACCAGGGAAAAAGTTTTTTTAATAATAAAAAAGCTGGGATATACTCCCAATGCCATTGCCCGGGGATTAAAGACTAAGAGAACATATACCCTGGGAATGCTTATTCCTGACATCACCAATCCATTTTTTGCGGAGATAGCCCGGGGAGTAGAGGACGCAGCAAATAAAAATAATTTTAATGTTATATTGTGCAATACCGATGATAAATTAAAAAAAGAAAGGACTTACCTGGAGATATTAAAAGAAAAAAGAGTTGATGGTTTAATTTTGGGGACTGCACATATTAAAGATACAAGTATATTAGAACTAGAGAAGAAAAAATATCCCTATATATTAGTTTCCCGAAATATCGAAGGGTTGGAGAAGAACTGTATAATTGTTGATGATGTGGAAGGCGGAATAATGGCTACCGAATATTTAATTAAGAGTGGCCACCGTCGAATTGCCCACATCACCGGTCCCCTTCAAACGAGGTCAGGGCTTAATAGACTTAAAGGTTATAAATTAGCATTAAAAAGAAACTGGATTGAGCACGTAGATGAATTGGTAGAAGAGGGTGACTTTAGAATAAAAGGCGGATATCAAGCAATGAAGAAATTTTTAAAATTAGCTGAACCGCCCACTGCTATATTTGCAGCCAATGACTTACTGGCTTTGGGGGCAATGCAGGCTATTCAAAAAAAGAATTTTAGCATCCCCGAAGATTTTTCAATAGTAGGCTTTAATGATATTGAATTGGCTTCTTTTGTGTACCCTCCTCTAACTACTATTCGTCAGCCAATGTTGGAGATGGGAGAATTAGCAGTGAAGATGTTATTAAGAATAATAGAGAAGGAAGAATTTAATCAAAGGAAAATAGTGCTAAAATCTAAACTAATTATAAGAGAATCCTGTAAAAAAAATAATTAAAATAAAAAGTGAATTATTAAATTAAAAAAAGGAGAAACGAAAATGAAAACTATTACTTTATATGCTGATTGGCAACCCAAGCCAGATTTTAAATTGGGGGCAAAAGATATTGACGGGAAGCTTAGTTATTTAGGTAGCAAGGTATGGAGAAATCCGGTAATGAAAATAGTAGAGAAAGATATTCCCAAAATCGGGCCTACCGAAGTCTTGATGAAAGTAAAGGCTTGCGGGATATGTGGCAGCGATGTCCATATGGCTCAACCTGATGATGATAATTATATATGGTATCCGGGACTTACGGCTTTTCCCGCAACTTTGGGTCATGAATTTTCAGGAGTAGTGGTAGAGGCAGGTGAACAGGCTATAAACAAGAGAACGGGGAAAAAATTCGAAAATGGAGAAGCAGTAACTGCAGAAGAAATGTTCTGGTGTGCTTCCTGTCGGCCTTGTGCCGATGGCTATCCTAATCACTGTGAGAAATTACAGGAAATTGGTTTTAGTTGTGATGGTGCTTTTGCGGAGTATGTCAAAGTTGATTCCCGCTATATCTGGAGTCTGGAAGAATTAAAGAGAGTTTACAAGGGCGATGACCTGTTCCTGGCTGGTAGTTTAGTTGAACCTACCTCTGTAGCCTATAATGCAATAATAGAGCGAGGAGGAGGAATAAGACCCGGAGATAACGCGGTAATTTTAGGCGGAGGACCTATCGGTCTTGCAGCAGTTGCTATAATGAAAAAAGCCGGAGCTTCCAATGTAATTCTCTCTGAACCTTCTGAACCAAGAGCAAAATTAGGCAAGTTAATGGGCGCAGACCATATCATTAATCCTATGAAAGAAAACTTTTCCGAGAGAGTGTTAGATATAACCGGTGGTTTGGGAGCTAAATTGTATTTGGAGGCAACCGGTTTACCCGATGTAGTCTGGCAAGGAATCGAGCAGGCAATTTGGGAAGGCAAGATGATTAACAGCACAGTAGTTATCGTTGCCCGTGCAGATAAAAAAATTCCGGTAACCGGCGAAGTATTCCAGGTGAGAAGGGCTTCAATTGTTGGTTCTCAGGGACATTCCGGCCATGGAACATTCCCCAGAGTTATAAGTTCAATGGCTTCGGGGATGGATATGACTCCATTGATTACTAAAAAGATAACCTTGGATGAAGTTCCGGAAAATATAGTTCTGTTACGGACTGATAGAACAGAATGTAAGATTACCTGTGAGTTTAAATAATTTAACAAAAAGGAGGAATTGAAAATGTCTCATAAAAAAAATGAAAAATGGTTAACTACAGATTACCCACAAATTGTGTTTGAAAATAGCCAGGTAGGAAGATTAAAAAAAGAATTATTCGATGCATCGATGAGTAAAATTGAAGAAATACTCAAAGAATACGAAATTCCTTCTCCTTCTGAATTGGGGAAAGCAGGAAGTTATGTCCAGACTACTCCCCGTATGCATGTCATAGAAAACAGGCGTAAAAACGATTTTGTATTTGTCCCGGTAGGATGCACCGAATGCCACGGTGATTATGCCAACACCGGACTGGACACCTTTATGGTCACTCAAATTTGCGAAGGAATACGCCGTTACATAAAAAACAGAGATGGAGTTGGTTGTAATCTGGCTTCACCTCCCCTAAATTACGGAGGACATCCTTATCATCATTGCGGAATGGCAGGGACTATTATTATGCCCGAAGATGTGGTTCGGGAAACTGTTATAAATGTTATGTTGGGTCTTTGGAATGATGGATTCCGAAAGCAGGTGTGGGTTAATAATCACGGACAATTATGGATTTTGGAATCTGCGCTTCAGGAATTTTTCAAGCGTTATCAATTACCTGCGATTATAAGGGTAATTGATTGGCATCGGGCGATTAGAGAATTCTTTATCCCTATTGATCGCGAGGATAGTTTAACTACTGATTTTATTCATGCTGATGAAGCTGAGGCCTCGGTAGGCCAATTATTGTTCCCCGAGATGTTAGATATGAAATATGCGGTTGATACCGAGGGTGAATCATTATTGCCAGGGGGGCATTTCGATACATCGGTTGACCCTTATCACAGACCGCAGTTATGGCAGCAGGGAGAGGGTCAATCCGCCATTGAAAGAGCAGCGGTTCCGGAAGGAATAGTAGGCTGTCCGACTCGGGCGAGTGCCGAGAAAGCAAAACGTCCTATTACCGCTATCCTCAAATATTTAACTTTGGTTCATGATGAGATTATGGAGACCTACCCGGCAGGCAAACTACCACCGGTAGAAAAAATTAGCTTACGTGATCCAAAAGAGATGGAACCTTTCCTGAGAGAACCGATGAGCGAAGGTTGGAAATCCGTATTTGAACTGCCATATATCGGACAGATAAATAGTTTATAGTGAATAGTAATTCGTATTGCGTATCGCGTATTGCGTGAAAAAATAAGATTCAGTTGTAGGGGCAGACCTCGTGTCTACCCTCAAAACTTTTCAGATAATCTATTGTTTTTTATGTGGGGGCGGATTCATCCACCCCGGGTTATCTGGTTTTATTAGTTTTAGTTAAAATGGGAGTTTAAAACGATGAAAAAAAGTATAGTAGTTTCAAATGCATCAACTATATTTTCCGCCTTGGATTTTAAAATAAACTTAGAAGAGAATATAGAAAAAATTGCAAGCTTTGGTTATGATGGTGCAGAATTGCATGTTGGGAATCCTAAAGATGTAAATGTGGGAAATATTGTTAAGGCAATAAAAGAGAATAATTTGGAAGTTCCTACTATAGGCACAGGACAGGCCTACACACAAGAGGGTTTGAACTTTTCCGATTCCAGTGAAATTGTTAGGAAAACGGCAGTTAAAAGAATAAAAGACCAGATAATTTTTGCTTCCCGTTTTAATTCCCAGGTAACTATCGGCTCAATTATGGGGAAAATCGAAGAAGGTGTGAACAAAACAGAAGCTGAAGAATGGGCTATTGATTGTTTGAGAAAATGTACAGAATTTGCAAAAGAATACGATGTCCGTCTTGCTTTAGAACCGTTAAATAGATACGAGAGAAATTTTATTAATACCCTAAACGAGGGAATTGAATTTATTAAACGAGTTGGAGCACCTAATTTAAGGTTGTTGGCAGATACTTTTCATATGAATATTGAAGAAATTTCAATATGTGATAGCCTTATTCAAGCGAAAGACTATATTACCCACGTCCACTTTGCAGACAGTAACCGTTGGACTCCCGGCTACGGTCATCTGGATTTTACAAAGATAGTTCAGACCTTAAAAGAGATAGGTTACCAGGGGCATGTATCCGCGGAGACGCTTCCTTTGCCTGATCCGGATAATTGTGCCCGCCTTACAATTGAGTATTTAAATAGAATTATATTTTAAATTAGTTTTAATATAACCCATATAAAAAAGGCAATCATTAGATATATTATTTTTTAGGCAATATTGGAGGGAATTTACAATTAATGAATAAAAAAGATATCCTACAACTTTTTAAAGAGATCTACTCTAATAAATATAAAGTTTACTATAATTCTTTTAAATCAAAGAAAAACAATTATTTTTTCTTGGTAAAGGATAATCAGAAAAAATATTTAGTTGTAGTTGGGAAACCTGAAGAAGTAAAAAGATTTGAGAGTAATACATCGGAAGAGAAAGAAATTAGTGGAAATGAAATTTCCATAAAGATATGCTGCTTAAATCACCATAATCTTAACTTACTGCGCGGAATATTCCCTCACCTTAACCCTTCTTTTTGTGGTCTTAAACCATCTTTTGGTACCGGAGATCGCTTGGGGATTGCCACCCCAGCACATCTTCAGGCTTTCCAGGGTAAGGATATTTTTCCGATTTTGGCTCAACAGTCGGTTAGAGAGATGGCTCGAACCGAGAGAAACTGGCAGAATGTTTTGGATGATACAATCTGGGGTTGTTTTGAGGCAGGCTATATTGGTCCTTTTGGGGCTGATGCTGACCATGTAAAGGAAATTAAGGAGTTAAAAGAAGCAGCAGATTGCGGTTTCACCATGTTTACTTTAGACCCTTCCGATTTTATTAATAAGGATATAGAGGAATTAAACGAACAAGAATTGAACCAGTTTTTTAATAAAATTCCTGAGAATAAAGAAATAGAAAAATTATATTTAAACAAGAAGTATAAAATTGACGGGCAAGAATTAATATTTGATGAGAAATCATTAAAACAAATTATACTAACTTATCTCGAAGCCTTAAACCATGTGGTGGAATGTTGCGAATTTTTAAAAGATTATAAAAAGGACATATTTGATTTAGAGATCTCTGTAGACGAAACCCCCACTGTCACTTCTCCTTTAGCTCATCTATTTATTGTATTGGAGCTTCAAAGAAGAGGAGTTGGTTTCCAGAACTTGGCCCTTCATTTCTTGGGGGATTGGCAAAAGGGAATAGAATATATTGGAGATGTGAAGCAGTTTGGGGTAGAATTTTCTTTGCACGCAGCTATCGCGAAAAATATTGGAGGATACAAACTTTCTCTTCATACCGGGAGTGATAAATTTTCTGTTTATCCTATTTTTTCTCAGGATACTGACGGCCTTTGTCATATAAAAACTGCCGGAACCAGTTGGTTAGAGGAAGTAAAAGTAATTGCCATGAAGAACCCGGTTCTTTATCGAGAAATCCATCGTTTTGCTTTGGATAATTTTACAAAAGATAGAGCATCTTATAATCTAACTACTGACCTTTCACGTGTAGCGGATATAGACAAACTTTCTGATGAGCAATTAGTTGACCTTTTTGATAAACCAGATTCTCGTCAGCTTATCCATATAACTTATGGTTCTATTTTAAAGGCTAGAGATGGCGAAGGAAAATATATTTTTAAAGATAGGATCTATAAAATATTATTCGAGCACGAAGAAGACCATTACCGGGAACTTTCTAATCATATCAGGAAACATCTGGAACTTTTAGAAACATAAAATTTGTAATCTGGTTAACTGATTAACTAGTTAATTGGTTTTATAATAAAAAAACAAAAAACTAATTAAATCTGTTTTAACTGACCAGGTAACCATTTAACTAGCTAACTTAATATGTTTATTATTTACAAAACTATCGAATTCGAGAATAACAAGAAGGAGGGTATCAATGGAAGAAATTTTAGAGATGTTTAGCCTTAAAGGGAAGACTGCAGTAATTACCGGGGGTGCCGGGATTTTAGGTTCTGCTATTGCCCGAGGGTTGGGTAAGGCGGGTGCTAAAATAGCTCTTTGTGATATTGTAAATGCCGATAAAGTTGCAAAGCAATTACAAGAACAGGGGATAACGACTAAAGGGTATTATATAAATGTAATGGATATAGAAAAAATAAAGATCTGCAGAGATGAGATAATTGAAGATTTGGGTAAGGTAGATATCCTGCTCAATGCCGCCGGAGGAAATACAAAAGGAGCGACTACTTCGGAAGAATTGAAATTTTTTGACCTGCCTCTTACTGCTTTAGAGAAGGTGGTAGGGCTTAATCTTTTCGGAGGAGCTGTACTTCCTTCACAGGTTTTCGGGAAAATTATGGTGGGAAATATTGAAGGAGGTTCAATTATTAATATCTCTTCCATGAGTGCTTTTTGTCCACTTACCAAAGTACCCGGATATTCTGCAGCCAAGGCAGCCGTGAGTAATTTTACCCAGTGGCTAGCAGTACATTTTGCAAAGGAATATAATAAAAGCTTGCGAGTCAATGCCATTGCTCCGGGATTTTTTCTTACTACCCAGAATCGTTTTCTGCTTACCAATGAGGATAGCAGTTTAACCCCCAGAGGGGAAACCATAATTGCTCACACTCCCATGGATAAATTTGGCGACCCGGAGGATTTAATCGGGGCGTGTATCTGGCTGGCCTCTGATGCCTCAAAATTTGTAACCGGAACTATCGTTCCCGTAGACGGAGGATTTAGTGCGTTCTCGGGAGTCTAAATTAGTATATAGTATGTAGTATATAGTATATAGTGAAGAAGAAAGAGAGAAGAAAAGTTAAGAGCCAGAATAAAATATTATAGAGTATATTGTATTGTAACAAGTTATGAGTAATAAATAAAAAAGAGATAGATAATTAGTTGGTTACCTGGTTGAGGAATAAGTATATTTAATTAATATTAATAAATCAACTAACTAACAAACTAGTTAACCAGACAACTATTAATATAGGAGAATAGAAAAATGAAAAAACAGAATATCGGATTGATTGGCTTGGGAGTAATGGGACAGAATTTAATTTTAAACATGGAAGATAAGGGCTATTCGGTAGCCGTTTATAATAGAACCAGTGCTAAGACAGAAGATTTTACCAAAGGTGCAGCAAAAGAAAAAAATATTTTACCCACATACTCTTTGAAAGAATTTGTAAATTCCTTAGAGTCACCAAGAAAGATAATTTTGTTGGTAAAACAGGGCAAACCGGTTGATGATTATATCGGGAATCTCATTCCCTTATTAGATAAAGGAGATCTGATTATTGACGGGGGAAATTCTTATTACAAAGATACGGTAAGACGTAATAAAGAATTAAGTGATTTAGGATTATTATTTATCGGGACAGGAATTTCCGGAGGGGAAGAAGGTGCTTTACGAGGACCTGCGATAATGCCGGGTGGACAGAAAGAAGCATATCATCTGGTGGAAGATATCTTTAAGAAGATTTCTGCCAAAGCCTATGATGGTATTCCCTGTGTATCCCATATCGGTCCGGATGGAGCAGGTCATTTTGTTAAAATGGTACATAATGGTATTGAATATGGGGATATGCAGTTAATTGGAGAATGTGTCTGGGTATTTAAGAATGCTTTGAATATGAGCTCAGAAGAAATTGCCCATATTATCGCGAGATGGAATAGCGATGAAGATGTCTTGCGGTCATATTTGATAGAAATCACCGGAGAAAGCATGAAAGAGAAGGATAAAAAAAGCGATGAATATTTAGTTGATTTAACCGCTGATATTACCAGAATGAAAGGGACCGGTACCTGGACAGTACAAAGTGCCTTGGAATTACTGGTTCCTATCCCCACTATCACTGCTGCGGTTTTCTCGCGGGAGATGTCTCAGGATAAAGATTTAAGGCTGGAAGTATCCAAAATATTACCCACTTTCCAGGAAAAATATGTAGGAGAAAAAGAACGGTTTGTAGAGATTGCCCATGATGCCCTATATCTGGCTAAGATTTCTTCTTACGCCCAAGGCATGGCTTTATTGCAGGCTGCTTCCAGAGAATTTAAATGGGGGCTTAACTTAGGGGAAATTGTTAAGGGATGGCGTAGCGGGTGTATAATTCGGGCTCAATTTTTAGATGAAGTTACCAAGGCCTATAAAAAAAATACAGAAATACCCAATCTTTTAGCTGCTCCTCGATTTGCTGAAGTGGTCAAGCGGGACCTTAATAAATTAGCCAACTTTATTGAGATTGCTCATTGGGTAAAAGTACCGGCTACAGCCATGGATAATGCTTTCGATTATATTCTTCAACTGGCCAGTCCGGTAATGGTTTCTGCCCAGGTATCAGCCCTGCAGCGAGATTATTTTGGAGCCCACGGTTACTTTAAACTTAAAGGAATAGATGATTCAGAAGCAATTACTACATCAGATGGAAAAATGAGAGAGTTCCATACTGAATGGATGCTGCCCGGACGCCCGGAGAAGGAATGGACGAAAAAATAGCGTAGAGCGGTTAGCGTATAGGGTATAGTGAGAAACGAAAAGTACAAAACGTAAAACTAAAATCGTATCTCTTATCTCGCAAAGAAAATAGTAATGTATAATAATATGTAGGGGCAGACCTTGTGTCTGCCCGTGGTTGACTAGTAAACGGAGGATTAACGTGTTATCAATTGAAAATCTTACAGGAGAATTAACAGAGGAACAAATAAAAGAAATTGTAAAAGAAAGTCTTAAAAATTTTTTTTCTGTGAAAAAAGTTCTTTTAATTCATCCTGATTATACCAGGACAGATTTTACTGATAAATTAATTCCCTTTATCTATCAAGAGTTAAAAAATAAAGGAATGACCCAAATTGACTCTTTAAATGCCGGCGGTACCCACCGGGAAATGACAGAGAAAGAAATTCGGAACAAATTGGGTCTTTCTTCCTGGATTAATTTTGATAATTATTTCAACCATGAATATAACGACTCTCAACAACTGATTACCGTGGGAGAGATTCCCGCATCTTTTGTAGCGGAAAAAACCCATGGAGAACTCTCTCAATCTATCCCGGTGGTGGTAAATAAATTAATTACCGAAGATTATGATTTGATAATTGCTTTAAGCGGGACTTTGCCCCATGAATCGGCTGGTTATGCGGGAGGGTTAAAGGTGTTTTTCCCGGGAATTTCCGGTCCCCAAGTGATAGATTTACTTCACTGGGCAGCAGTGCTCATAGGGATTCCACAGATTATCGGCACTGTTGATAACCCTGCCCGGGAAGTCATAAATAAAGGTTCTGCTTATATATTTAACCAGGTAAAAGCACCAACCATTTCTTTTAATATGGTTTTTAAAGAAAAAGAATATCAGGTAATGCCAAAAGGATTATATTCGGGAGAGGGATTTGATGGTTTTATCGATGCCTACAAACAAGCATCAAGTGCAAGCTCCCAACTTCACGTAATTTATTTAGACGAACCTCTCGAAACCGCAATTCAGGTTATTGATAAAAGCTATGATGAGATTTGGACTGCCGGGAAAGGTTCCTATAAACTACAAAGCCCCGGAGTAATGGCTTCGGGTGGAGAGATTATTATCTATGCTCCTCATATAAATTGTTTTCATTCCCGTCCGGAAATAGACATTGCCTTGAGACAGATAGGGTATCATTGCAAAGATTATGTAAAGGAATATTTAGAATCATGTCCTGAATTTAGTAAAAATATCGCTGCTCATGTGATAAATGTAAGAGGTGCGGGAAATTTCGATATTAATTCCGGAAAAGAGGAGTTTAAGTTTAAAGTCACTTTGGCTACCGGAATTTCTAAAGATATTTGTGAATCAGTGGGATTGGGTTATCGGAATCCTGATTCAATCCACAGGAAAGATTTTAACGGCCCAGAAAAACTTTGGATTCAAAATGGGGGAAAATACCTTTTAAAAAGGAAGGCAGAAGACTAAAACAGAAAATTACTGTTAAATCTCTTTTAATTTGATATAATGATAAAACAAGTTTAAAAAAATTACATCATATTGGAGATCGCGTACTAATCGCTTAGGCCCTTAGAGGTTACCGGCCAAAATAAAAAAAAGGGGGAGGTGAAAGAGAAGAAAGATTGAAGAAAATCATTATTTTTAATTAATCATTAAAGTTTGCAAAAATTAAAAAAATATCAAGGAGGTATTAAATGAAATTTTCGAAAATAATAATTGGGGCATTATTGCTCACTTTTGTTTTAGCATTTAGTAGTCAGGTTTTAGCAGTAGATGTTTTGCATACTTATACTGCTCTTGATCCCAATGAAGCCAAGATTTATATTGAAGCATTTGAACAAGATACCGGGATTAAGGTCGAATGGGTTAGGATGTCGGCCGGTGAGGTTCTGACCAGATTAAGGGCCGAAGCAAATAATCCTCAAGTTAGTCTCTGGTTTGGTGGACCTTCTCCCGAGTATATTGCTGCCAATAATTTTGGTCTTTTAACTCCCTATGAATCTCCAGTAGGTAAAAGTTTCTTAACTCCCAGCCAAAAAGACCCGAATAACATGTGGACCGGTTTTTATTTTGGAGGCATAGGTTTTGCCAGCAATACCGAATTCTTTAAAGAAAAGGGATTGGAATACCCCGCTTCATGGGCAGATTTATTAAAACCTGAATTTGAAGGAAAGATTTCTTTAGCCTATCCTTATACTTCAGGAACTGCTTATACCGTTTTGTCTACACTGGTGCAATTAATGGGAGAAGATGAAGCATTTGATTATTGGGAAAAATTAAATAAAAATATTCATCACTATAATAAGTCGGGTTCTGCTTGTGTTACACAGGTTGGTCTTGGTGAAGTAGCTATAGGCATTTCCTTTTCCCATGATGTTGTGAAGAAGGGCCCTGCTGCCGGTTATCCCGTTGCATTGACTTTCCCTTCAGAGGGTACAGGTTATGAAATAGGAGCTATGGCTTTGATTAAAGGTGGTTCGGAACCCGAGTTGGCAAAGAAATTTATTGACTGGATGTTATCTAAACCTGCGCAAGAATTAATGAAAGCATGGTATAGAATACCTTTAAATCCGGAAGCTGAGATTGTTGAAGGTGCAGTTCCCGCTTCAGAGATTGATTTGATTGATTTTGATGCAATTTGGGCAGGAAATAATAAAGAAAGACTAATTGAAAGATGGAGAGATAGAATAGGCCAATAAAAATTAAGAATAACCCTGTGGGAGGGTTTTGTCCTCCCACAGGGAATAAAAATTGGGTTATCTTTTAGCAAAATATGAATAGTATTACTCTATACTTTAAAAAAACCAAGATTAATATTAAGAAACTATTAAAAGAACCGTTATTATTAAGTGTTATAGCTTTCATTGGAATTTCGCTTTTTTTATTTGTAATACTCCCCTTGTACAAGATATTCCAGATTAGTCTTGTTGAAGACGGCGGTTTCACTTTGGCTACTTTCTGGAAATTGCTAGGCAAGAGTTATAACCGGCGTCCATTATTTAATAGTCTTAAATTGGGAATGACCGTTTCTCTCTTAGGAACAACTATCGGATTTATTTTTGCTTATGCCATCACCAGAGTGGAGATACCTTTTAAAAAATTTTTTAGAGTAGTCGCCACTTTTCCTATAGTATCACCACCTTTTGTAATTTCTTTGGCGGCTATTATGTTATTCGGGAACAATGGATTAATCAGCAAACATTTATTTAATGGATATTTTAATTTTGAAATCTATGGATTTAACGGATTAGTACTGGTAGAAACTCTGGCATATTTCCCCACTGCTTTTTTAACCCTTTTTGGGGTATTACAAGCAATAGATCCGGCTTTAGAAGATGCTGCTTTAGATCTAGGTGCTTCTAAAGGCAAAGTTTTCAGGACTATTACACTCCCCCTAGCTACTCCGGGGATCGCCAGTGCTTTACTTTTAGTGTTTACTCAATCACTAGCTGATTTTGGAAATCCTATGATTATTTCCGGAAATTATTCAGTGCTTTCAGTACAAGCTTATTTAAGAATAACCGGCATGTATGATTTAAAGGGAGGAGCAGCATTGGCTCTTTTATTGTTAATCCCTTCCTTGATCGCCTTTTTTTTACAAAAATATTGGGTTAGTAAGAAGTCTTACGTTACTGTAACAGGCAAACCATCTGCTGCCCGAATAAAAACAGATGAACCAGCAATTAAATACTCAGTATTAGGGATATGTTTCTTTTTGACCGGGGTAATATTATTGTTTTATGGGATGGTTATCGGGGGTTCGTTTGTGAAGGTCTGGGGAGCGAATAATGCTTTTACTTTAGATAATTACTTGCATGTTTTTACAATCGGCTGGGAATTTATAAAAGATACTCTGCTTTTATCTTCTATTGCTACTCCTATTTCCGGGATCTTAGGAATGGTCATCGCTTTTTTGGTAGTAAGAAAAAAATTTCCCGGCAAAGGATTAATGGAAGTGGTTTCCATGCTCAGTTTTGCTGTCCCCGGTACGGTTGTGGGTATTGGTTATATACTTGCCTTTAACCAACGTCCTTTGCTTCTAACCGGAACCGCCTCTATAATAATTATTTTATTTATTTTTCGAAGAATTCCCGTAGGTATTAGGGCAGGAATTGCAGAGTTACAGCAGATCGACCCTTATATTGAAGAGGCTTCTACTGATTTAGGAGCAGACAGTGCAACTACTTTTAGAAAAATTACTCTTCCCATGATAACTCCGGCATTTTTCTCCGGGTTAGCTTTTTCTTTTGTCAAATGCATGACCGCCATAAGCGCTATTATCTTTGTAGTATCAGGAAAATGGAATTTGATTACCGTAGCTATTCTGGGCTCGGTTGAAAATGCGGATCTTTCCCAGGCTGCTGCTTTTTCCATAACTATTATTATATTTATTTTATTAGCCCTTGGATTAATACAAGTTTTAGTGGATAAGATAGCCCAGGGAAAAAGAATTACCTTACAATAATTGGAGTTGAAAAAATATGAACCAAGTTTATTTAGAATTGAGAAATGTAACTAAAGAATTTACTAGCCCCTACGAAGAAGAAAAGATTATTGCGGTAGATAAAGTCGACCTCAAAATAAATAAAGGGGAGATGATTACTCTCTTGGGTCCCTCAGGTTGTGGTAAAACCACAACATTGAGAATGATTGGAGGATTTGAAGATGTAACTGAGGGCGAAATATACCTTGATGGAGTAAAAGTAAATGATATCCCGGCCAATAAAAGAGCTACCATTATGGTATTTCAGAGTTATGCTCTTTTTCCTCATATGAATATTTATCAGAATGTAAGTTATGGTTTGGAAATAAAAGGATTTCCCAAACAGGAAATAAGAGAGAAAGCAAATAGAATATTAGACATAGTTGGCTTAAAAGGGTTGGGTAACCGTCCAGTTGCTCAGCTCTCAGGCGGTCAGCAACAACGAGTAGCTCTCGCCCGGGCAATAGTCAATGAACCCAAGGTGTTATTATTTGATGAACCTTTATCTAATTTAGATGCTAAATTAAGAGTAAAGATGAGAACTGAAATCAGAAAGTTGCAGAAAAAATTGGATATAACCTCTATTTACGTGACCCACGATCAAGAAGAAGCAATGAGCTTATCCGATAAGATTGTAGTAATGAATCTGGGAAGAATCGAACAACTGGGAACACCTGAAGAAATTTATGCTCAACCCAAGAATAAATTTGTTGCCGATTTTATCGGGAAACAGACCAATTTTTTAAATGGTCAGGTGGTAAAGAGCGCGAATGGCGAACTTGAGGTTAAGGTGTGGGATAAGATATTTGCTTTTCAGAAATTTTATGATTTCGAAGAAGGAGATGAAGTTATTCTGGTTGTCAGACCGGAAATGATTGATTTGTTACCTGAAAGCAAAGGCGATTTTACCGGAGAGATAAAATTGGTAACCTATTTAGGCTTGGAGGTAATCTATGAAGTGGAATCAAATAAAAAAACCTTCACTGTTCAGGTTTCTAATCCGCTTAAGCATGGCATATATAAAGAAGGAGAAAAAATTTCTTTGGGATTTGATATAAAAAATATTTATTTAATCAAAAAATAATAATCACTTGCTAAATCCAGGCTTAATACGAGTAATTAATTATAAAGTGGGAGATTAAACAAATGAAAAATGTAGTTATTGCTCAATCAGGCGGCCCTACCTCAGTAATAAATAACAGCATCAGAGGAACAATTGATGAATTAATTCTCTCTAAAAAAATTGACAAGATATATGGAGCAGAAATGGGTATTCTTGGAGCCTTAGAAGAAGAGTTGATAGATATCTCTGCCCAGGAGCCCCGCCAAATAGATTTATTAGCGGAAACCCCATCTGCTGGTACGATTGGCAGTTGCCGATATAAAATGAAAAACGAAGAGGATTTAGTCCGTATTGTTGAAGTTTTTAAAAAGCACAATGTGGGATATTTTTTTTATTGTGGAGGCGGAGACTCCATGGACACAGCCAATAAAATAAATGAATTGGCCAAACAAAAAAAATTAGAACTGATTTGTACCGGTATTCCCAAAACTATCGATAATGACGTAGGAGGACCATTGCAGGCTGATGGAACATTCGCGGTATGCGATCATGACCCGGGGTATGGGAGTGTTGCCCGGAACTTAGCCATCAACATACTGGAAGCAAATGAGGAGAATAAAGCCAGCTATACCAGTGACCCGGTTTTGGTAATCGGGGTAATGGGAAGAAAAATCGGCTTTATTCCGGCGGCGGCAAGATTATCTGATCCAAAAAGAGAAATGCCTTTGTTGATAATTTTACCGGAATCTTTATCCACAGATGATTATCAAAGCAATTCAGAATTTATTACCGAAAAAGTTAATGAAAAATTAAAAAAACAGAAAAGATGTATTGTGGTTATAGGAGAAGGAGTAAATGTGGGAGATTTGGGAATACTGCGAGATAGCTTTGGACATGCTCAATTCAGTGCTTCCGAGAAAACTGTAGAACAGGTGCTTACTAATTACCTTAACGGAATAGACAAAAAAGATAGTCAGGGAAGAGCGCAAAGTAGATTAGTAGTTAAAGGAATAGCTCGCTCGGAAAGGCCGGGTACTCGCCAGAGAAGAGAGATTGCTTATGTATCTGAAATTGATAACGAAGAGGCTTACCAGGTTGGAGCACACGCAGCCCGAATTGCTTTATCCGGAGAAAACGGATTTATGTCTACCATAATTAGAAGACCCGAAAATGTTTATAAAATAACTTACGATAAAGTTCTTTTAGGCATAGTTGCAAATTCGGAAAGAAAATTCCCTCAAAAATGGATTAGCACAGATAAGATAGATGTAACCGATGAATTTGTTGAATGGGCTTTACCTCTTATCGGAAGTCCACTCCCTCGATTTGCGAAATTTAAAGAGATTTATGTTCCCAAAAAATGTAGAGAATATATACCCGTAGATTATAGAAATAAGTAATAAGTAATATGATTTATTATGTCTTTAATCATTGTTCCCTACTCTTTACCTATTACTAATCACTCATTACTAGTTACCATTTCATGGAAGGAGAAAAAGAAATGGCTTTGCCCAGACTTACCGAAGAACAGATAAAAAAAGATCCGGAACAACAATTAAGGAATTTTAAAAGAACCAAAGATTTTTTAGTAGCTATAGATACCGATGGTTGTGTTACCGATAATATGAACGGAAAACAGATGTTGATTTTTCACCCCCAATTTATGGAATTTTATCAATTATGGGAGATTGAATCTTATTATAGAGAAGTTGCTGAATACTACAATCTTTTTTCTGTGGACCGTGGTTGTAATAGATTTATTGCCATCCAGCTTACCCTTACCGCTCTTCAAAACAGAAAAGATGTTCAGCAAGTTTTACAGGGAAGGCATATAAAATTACCAAATATAAAACCTCTTAATAAGTATATTGCCTATACCAAAGAGAATAAGTTAGGTTTGGGAAATCCGAGTTTGGAAGAATTTCTCAATCTAAATTCTAAAGATTTAGCTGTATATAAACTTTTAGGTTGGAGTAAGGCAGTAAACCGAATGTTTCCTCATATTTCTGCCAAAATTCCTCCTTTTGACAAAGTTAAAGAATGTTTGCAATTAATGGCTCAACATGCGGATATTTTAATTGTCTCCAAGACTCCCTATGTAGATTTAGCAAATTACTGGGAAGCTCAGGAGATTGCTAAGTATGTTCAAATTATTGCCGGTCAGGAGATGGGTTCAAAGGGACATCATATCGAGGTGGCTAAAAAAGCTGGTAAATATGGAGATGATCAAGTATTAATGATTGGTGATGGAGGGGGAGATTTAAAGGCAACAAAAGAAAATAACGGATTATTTTATCCTACTCCACCTGGCCAAGAACAGGAAGCCTGGAATAATTTCCCTGAAGTATTTCAACGATTTATAGAAAGAAAATATAAAGGGAAATTTGAAGATAAGCTTTTAGAGGTATTTAAAAAATCGCTCCTTTCTTCTCCTCCTTGGCAGGAAGGTGGTTATAACCACATAAGGTCTTATAGGGAAAAACAGGAGATAAGAAAAGCTTTATACAGTAAATTAAATCCTCAAGGCAGGCTTCTTATTTTGTAAATAGCATTCGTCTTTTGTATTTACTCTGAATAAGATTATTAACTTCTTTCATTGTTCTTCGAAAAGGTCCTTCTGCTTCCATCTTCAGACTGGTTACCGCTGCTGCCCAGATAGTTGCCTCTTGTGGAGAAGCACTTAATCGTTTAGCAGTATAAGAGGCAATACAAGTATCTCCCCGACCGCTTCTTCCTATAATTTCTTTGGGCAAGAATTTTTCTTCGAAAAATTTCCCACCAGCCAAAACCAGCAAACCATCACGGTGAGTGATAATTACTTCTTTGGGTCCAAGATCGTGCATTTTTTGGGCGGCTGTATAAAGATTACATCTACCGAATAAAAGTTCCGCTTCTACCGCGTCAGTTTTTAAAATATCCAGGCGGGCAAATACATCATTTCTTTCCGGCCATTCTTTAGGCACTAATTTGCCATTATCATTTACCCGAATAAAACTCTGCACATCAGCTGCCAGGATTGTCTTCTTTTTTGCTAATTCTTTTATAACATGTAAGCTAACCTCATCGCGCATAGATGCGCCTACAACGAATGCCCGGGCTTCTATCTTTTGCACTTTCTCGGAAGAAAATGGACCTGCAGAACTGGTTACATAAATAGTTCGCTCATCAACATTGGAAGTAGGATATTCCAGACGCAGGCAGGTAGACTGAGGGGAGATATGCGCGAATACATCAACGCCCAGGCCCTTGAGTTTTTCGACAACATGAAAATCTTCTTTTGCCAAACGGGTAATTGCTGCTACCTTTAATCCCATTCTCGCAGCTACATTGGAACCATAATTAAATGCCCCGCCATCAACAATCCTGGTACCGACGGAAGACACAATCGTATCTTTAGTGTAATGCCCTATGAAGGCGATATCATAGAACTTAGCAGTATTTTCCATTTTATTATCTCCAATCTAAAAGTTAATAATCTAATAATTTTTTTCTTTGCCCGTTTATTATAGCAAAGAGCAAAGGGGGAAAGCAATCTCCTAAATGATAAGTTAAATTTGACCTATACGTACAAGTATGATATATAATAGATAGGTTTTTATTTTAGGATCTATAAAATATTTTAAAGGGGAAAATTGTTATGGAGAACAAAAACGAAAAAGTGGAAAAATTTATCCAGATAGGAGAATTAGCAAAAAAAACGAGAGTTACTCCCCGAACGATTAAACATTATGAGGATAAAGGACTTCTGAAACCTTTTAAAAAAACTCGAGGTGGTTTCAGATTGTATCAAGATGATAAAGTCAAATTGGTTGAAAGAATTAGACAATTAAAAAAAGCTGGGTTTTCCCTAAGAGAAGTGAAAGAAATGGAAGAAATAAATGGGATTGTGGAAGAAAATATTTTTGAAAAAGTAGATGATAACGAATTAGATAGGATGATTGAATTTTTACAGTCTCAATTGATAAAAACAGAAGAGAGATTAAATGAGACAATTAAAGTGAAAAAAGGATTAGAAGAGATAATAGAGTTTTTAGAGAAACGGAAAAGTACATAGAAGAGTAAGAGGTAATAAAATCGAAAAGGAAGAGAGAAAACTGAAAAAAAAGAATTAGCTAAATAGGGGGAGATGAATAATGAAGTCTCCAGAATTTGTTTCTATTGGACATGTGACTTATGATGTTTATCCTGGAGAAAGATTAATTGGTGGTTCGGCGGTCTATTCTTCTCTTACCGCTTGTAAACTTGGTTTATCTACTGGAATAATTACCAGCAGAGGATTAGATTTTTCTTGTGATGGTTTGCTGAAAGGAATTGATATTACCGGTTCTTTATCTCCTCATACTACTACTTTTTGTAATTCATATTATCAAGGAAAAAGAAAACAGACTATTAACGACGTAGCAAATAGGATAAAAAAAGAGCAAATCCCCCAGGGATGGGAAAAGGCGAAAATTGTGCATATTTGTCCGGTAGCTGATGAAGTTGACCAGGAAATATTTACCCTTTTTAAAGGTAGTTTAGTTTGTTTAACTCCGCAGGGTTTAATGAGAAGATGGGATGAGAAGGGCCAGGTTTATCCTAAGAAATGGGTGCCTGTTTTAAAAGCTTACCCTCAGGTAGATGTATTGATATTTAGTGAAGAAGATATTGCAACTTTTCCGGAAGTGTTGGAAGAATATAAGTCTTTAATAAATATAGTAATTCTCACCCGAGGAGCAGAAGGCTCAATTTTATATTGGAAAGGTAAAGAATTTATTTTTTCAGCTTTTAAAACTGAAGAAAAAGACCCTACCGGGGCAGGGGATGTCTTTGCAGCTGCTTTTTTAATAAAATATTATCAGATAAGCGATCCTGTAGAATCATCTCGTTTTGCGAATTGTGTTGCTTCTTTTGCAGTAGAGGAAAAAGGGACAGCTGGGATACCTGATTTTGATAGAATTATTAAAAGGGCTTCTTTGATGGGAATTAATCTTTAAGTGAGAAAAAAGAGAAAAAAGTAAAATTGTACTACGAGTATTAAGAATTAAATTTAAAGATATATTATACTGTATTTCCTCTTGAAGGAATAATTAATAATCTTAAATAAAGATTTGATCCAATAGCTACATATAAATTTAATAAGTATTTTTTTAACATCCTTATAAAAAAAGAGATGATTAGAGCATGAAATGTCTGATTATTGCTGCAGGAGAAGGGAGCAGATTGTCCCATAGGGGTGACTCTAAACCACTCGTTCCCCTTTTAGGAATACCTCTTATTGAACGAGTAATATTAAATGCAAATAGGACAGGAATTAGCGATTTCTACATAGTAACTGGATATAACGGAGAAAAGCTGCGAAAACACTTAAATCAATTTAGTCAGAACAAAAACTTAAAAATATCCTATTTTCAAAATAATCAATGGAAAAAAGAAAATGGACTTTCTGTCCTTACGGCAAAAGAGAAAATCAATGAAAATTTTATTCTATTGATGAGTGACCATATCTTTAATGAATCTATATTGGAGGAATTGCTTCGGGAGAAGATTGTTTATGGAGAAATTATACTGGCAGTAGATTATAACCTTAAGAATAAAACTATTGATATTGATGATGTTACCAAAGTATTGGTTGATGATAAAGGAAGAATTGAGAATATTGGAAAGAATATCAAGGAATACAATGCTTATGATACCGGAATATTTCTTTGCTCGCCGGCAATATTCAAGGCTTTAGAAGAAAGCTCAGACAATGGTGATACCAGTCTTTCAGCGGGAATAAAAATATTAGCCAAACAGAAAAAGTCAAGAGTCTTCGATATTGAAGGGAAACATTGGATCGATGTAGATGATGAAAGCGCATTTAAGAAGGCAGAAAATATTCTTTTAGCTAACTTAAAAAAAATATCTGATGGCCCTGTATCCAGATATTTAAACCGTCCAATCTCTATTAGAATTTCTAAATATCTCTTAAAAAAAAGTATTACCCCTAATCAGATTTCTTTATTTTCCTTTATCTTTTCTATGGTGGGTGCTCTTTTTTTCTTTCTTGGAGGATATGCTAATTTATTAATCGGCGGAATATTGGCACAAATAGCCTCTATTATTGATGGCTGCGATGGGGAAATTGCCCGCTTAAAGTTTCAAACTTCCGAGTTTGGAGGGTGGTATGATGCGGTCTTGGACCGTTATGCAGATGCATTTCTTCTTTTTGGTTTAACTTATTATGTATATTTTTTAGGAGAAAATTTATTATATCTATTTATAGGATTCTTGGCTATCATCGGTGCTTTTGTGAATAGTTACACTGCTGATAAATATGATGGATTGATGAAAAAAAATCTTACTCGCGGAAAACATTACTTTAGAATAGGCCGTGATGTTCGAATAGGTATAATATTTATAGGGACATTAATAAACCAACCGGTTTTAATTTTGTTTGTTATCGCTTTTCTGATGAATACTGAGAATATAAGAAGAATACTAATTTTCTATAGAAAGAAATAATATTTTTCATTGCTCCGTAGGTGAAATTAACTAAAAGAAACTAATTAATAGCCCATCTGTGACAAAATATTTTTTACCATATTTGTAAAGCAATTTTATTGTGCTATAATGTGAAATAGTTAACAAAAATATTTATGGTTAAAATCTAAAACTATGCATATAAAAGGAATTGGAATAAATATAGATTCTCCCACTATAGACGGTGACCTAGATTTATTAGAAGAAACTTTAAGCAATATTCAGGATAATGGTTTTGATTACGCCGAAATACCGGTTCATGGAGTTGACGCAATCTTTAAAGGAAAACTTAATTGGTTGCAAACCAGAGCAATTACAGATATCCTTAAGGAATTTAAATTAAAATACACTGTTCATGGTCCCAATCTGCTAAATTTAATGGACTCTTCTAATTTTAAATTACAAAGAGAAATCTTTAAATCTGGAATCGAATTTGCACATGCTATAGGCGCAGAAATTTTTGTATACCACGGAGGAAAAATTCCTTTAAAACAAAAAGTTAATAGTGAAAATATTCCCCAAAACGAGTTTTTAAAAATACCCTCAAAAAGAAAAATTGATAGATTGAAAAAGATAGAAACAAGAACATTACAAGATTTAGCTTCTTTTGCGGAGGATTTACAAGTTACAATAGCAATTGAAAACACTTCTCCCGACGTTGAAGAGGAATATTTATGGGAATTATCTAAACGACTTAATAATGGCAGAAGCTTTCCTTCTTCAATCACTGCTCCTCAAAAGTCCAAATCAATCTTCTTACGAGAGATTAGCAAATATAATTATAGCTCAAAAGTCGAAGAATTAATAGAACAGGTGGAAAAAATTAATCGGAAAAACATAGGAATTGCTTTTGATTTTGGTCATGCTTTTTTAGCTTCCAAATATTACAATTTCAATTTTTTGGATTCTGTAAAATCAGCCTTGCCTTATATAAAACATGTTCACATTCATGATTGTTTTGGGAAACCCAAAGTATCATACGAAGAACAGGATATTAATCTTATTCAGTTTGGAATTGGCGATTTACATTTGCCTGTAGGCTGGGGGGAGATTCCTTATAAAAAAATATTTCGTATTTTAAAAAACTATAACAGAGTATTATGCTTGGAATTAAAACCCCGTTATAAAAAATTTTATAAATATAGTTTAGAAAGAATTAAAGAGATCATAGAAAGTACCAGCAATAACCAAAAACTAAAGAAAATCTCTCCTTTTTCTAAGTACGATAATTAAAGATAAAGTGGTTTAATTGATATGTTGTTTGACTTATACATGAGCGATAATTATTGAGTTTAAAAAATACCCGTATAATCTACATTTTAAATAGAAAATAATTTCTTCAAAGACCTATTATTTTAGCTTTTAGCATTATGTAATAATGTTTTCTCCCCATACCGTTTTCTATAAAAATTACAACTTTATTAGTTCAAAGATAATATTTTGGGTAAAAAAGCTGATGAAGAAAAAGGAGAAGTAAGCATGGATTACCATCTAATCAAAGAAGGAGACCTTTTTCTGCTAACTGATCAAGCGGGTAATATTATAAAAGATGCAGATACACAATATGGTCTGTACGCAAAAGATACCAGATTTTTAAATAGGTATGAATTATTTGTAAATAATGTCAAACCACTTATTCTATCTTCCGGGGAAACAGAAGATAAGATAAATAAAATTTTCTTAACTAACGCAAGTTTTAAAAAGATTGGAAATCCGGAAGTTTTAATTAAGCGGGAACAGATCATATTCAACGGTATGGTATATGATAGGATATTAGTTAAAAATTATTTTTCACAACTTCTTGCGTTAAAATTGATCCTAAAAGTGGATGCTGATTATCTGGATATTTTTCAGGTGAGAAATTATGTAAAGGAAAAAAGATTAGGTGCTATTTTAAATCCTTCTAAAGTTAAAAATGGCGTTATCTTGGGCTATCTTGGCAAAGATGGTATAAAGCGGGAGACAGAATTGAAAATATTAACAGGAAAAGGAGAAATTTATAAAAACAGAATAGAATTATCTTTTAAATTAAACCCTAAGCAAGAAAAAAAACTTACTATTGGAATAATTCCCAGGTTCGAAGGCCAAAAACTGGTCAATAAAGATATTATTAATTTTGAAAAGGCACAGAAAAAAGCAGGATTAAATTTTAAAAAATGGGAAGAGGATTCCCTAATCATTAAAACTGACAATAAGAACTTCAATCAGCTTGTAAATAGAAGTCTGTCGGATTTAAAATTATTATTAACTGATTTAGGGGAAGGTTTTATACCAATCGCTGGTATCCCATGGTATGCTGTTCCTTTTGGCAGAGATAGTATTATTGCTTCATTACAGACAATAATTGTAAATCCTAGAATAGCGCGAGAGACATTAAAAACTTTCGCCTTTTTTCAAGGGAAAGAAGTTAATGGAGATAGAGAAGAAGAGCCAGGGAAAATAATGCACGAAATCAGATTTGGTGAATTAGCTCATCTTAATTTAATACCTCATACGCCTTACTACGGAACAATTGATTCTACGCCTTTATTTTTAATCCTTGCAGCAGAATATTTTCATTGGACTGGAGATGTATTATCTATTAGAAAAATTCTACCCAATCTGTTTGCTGCCCTAGAATGGATAGATAAATATGGAGACATTGACCAAGACGGATATGTTGAATATAATCCTAAAAATACTAAATGGGCAATCAATCAAGGATGGAAAGATTCAGCAGATTCCTGTGTTCATAAAGATGGAAGTTTAGCCGTTCCCCCAATAGCCTTAGTTGAAGTTCAGGGTTATGTTTATCAGGCGAAGAAGGGGATGGCTGAAATATTTTACTATTTAGGGGAGAAAGACAAAGCTAAGAAATTAGAAAAAGATGCACGGGAATTAAAAGACAGATTTAATAAAGATTTTTGGATGGAAGATAGAAAATATTTTGCTTTCGGGCTTGATTATCAAAAAAAACAAATCGCTTCCATTACCAGCAATCCCGGACATTGCTTATATAGTGGAATTGTTAGGCAAGATAAATCTGAAGCAGTAGTGAAAAAATTGCTAAGTGACGAAATGTTTAGTGGTTGGGGAATAAGAACTATAGGGGAAAACGAAGTTGGTTATAATCCGATGAGTTATCATAATGGTAGTGTTTGGCCTCATGATAATTCAATTATTATTAAGGGTTTAATTCGTTATAATTATCGTAGAGAAGCTGTCAAAGCAATTAATGGTCTCATAAAAGCATCTCAATATTTTAAATATAATCGTTTACCCGAACTTTTCTGTGGTTTTAGCTACAAAGAGACACAAAGACCAATAGAATACCCCGCTGCCTGTAGCCCTCAAGCATGGGCGTGTGGCAGTATTTATCTGATAATTCAAAGCCTGTTAGGCATAGACGCAGGCGTGATTAATAATAGAATTTATTTAAAACCGATTTTGCCTGATAATATAAAAAAAGTTGAGGTAAAAAATTTAAAAATAGGTGATAATAGAACTGACTTTACACTAACCAAGGAAGGAAATCGTATTATGCTCAGCAAGGAAAAAGAAGAAGGAAATTTAAAATTAGTTTTATAAAAAATTTTTAAAAGGAGTCTTTTAGAAGTATAATTGTTTTATGTGAAAAAAAGAGTAGGAGGTGAAAATGAAAAATTACGATACTTTTATAATGGGTCATGTCTCTATTGATGAAAATATTTATCAAAGAGAAGCTGTTAAAGAAATTGGAGGAGCGGTAGTTTATTCATCTTGTACTTCTTTTGCTATTGGTCATAAAACTGGCATCTTGACTAAACTATCCTTTCGAGATAAAAATTGTTTAGAAACCCTTACCATCCCAGAGGAAGATATTTTTGCCCTAAATTCAAAGAATACAACTTCTATAAGAAATATTTATCATAGCGCAGATAGAGAGAGAAGGACCTGTACTGCACTATCGGTTGCCGACCCTTTCACTATTGAAGATATCCCCGATAATATTAATTCTCAAATCTATCATTTTGCCGGTCTTATTTATGGAGAGTTTGATAGTAAAATGATAAAGTTTCTACATAGCAAAGGAAAAATCGCCCTGGATGTTCAAGGATTTTTAAGGACCGTAGGAGAAAACAAGGAAATGGTCTTTAAAGATTGGGAGGAAAAGAAGGAATATCTCCTTTATATTGATTATCTAAAAACTGATGCAGCTGAAGCTGAAATAATGACCGGAACAAAAGATAAAAAGAAAGCAGCGGAAATGCTCTTCGGGTGGGGGGCAAAGGAGATTATGATTACGCACAATAAAGAAGTTTTAATTTATAATGGAAAAAGACATTACACCTGTCCTCTAAAACCGAGAAACCTTTCCGGTAGAAGCGGTAGGGGCGATACCTGTTTTAGCGCCTATATTACAGAAAGATTAAATAAAAATGTTGAGGATGCCTTGCTTTTTGCAAGTGCAGTAGTTTCATTAAAGATGGAAAGACCTGGTTCTTTTAAAGGAAGCAGAGACGAAGTTAAAGATTACATAAAAAAGTTTTATTTTAACCAAGTATAGTAATTTAATAGAAAAAAGAAAGGCCAAGAAATGAAACATGCTGAATTTACATTGAAGACCTTTGATAGTTTTTTGCTTTTAGTATTAAATTTTTAGCTATATATCGACAACTAAAAAATTGTATTTGAAATTAACGATCAATTTACAAAAAATAAATATCAATTATCCAAAAAAGAGATGAGATATAAAAAATGAATTCCATATTAGCAGTAGGGTTATTATTAGTAATCGGATTCTTTGGCGGACTTATAGCCAGAAAGTTTAAACTTCCAACCATCAGCGGATATATTATTATAGGAATGGGTCTAAGTGTATTTAATCCGTTTTGCCGATACAAAAAAGAGATTATCAGTTATTGTTTTAGGAATAATCTTACTATGTGTAGGTGCAGCAAAAATATTAAATATTTCCAGCATTTTAGCAAATATGATTATGGGTTTTGTGGTAACTAACAGGATAAGACCTAATGAAAATACCTTTGAAGTAATTGATGAAATTGACGAAATAATCTTTGCCATGTTCTTCACCTTGGCGGGTGCGCATTTTGATTTGGGGGTTATGAAAGAAGCGGGAATACTTAGCTTGTTAATAGTTGCAGGTAGGTCTAGTGGTAAGTATATCGGGGCAAGAATTGGAGCTACTGTTTCCCGCTCCACTACAATGATTAGAAAGTATCTGGGATTTGGTCTGTTCCCCAAGGCGGGAGTAACTGTGGGGTTGGCTCTTTTGGCTAAACAACATCTTTCTTTCTCAGGCTCAAGCTTAGGAAATATAATGATAAGCGCCATATTAGCCTCAGTCATTATCAATGAATTGATTGCCCCGCCGTTAACTAAATATGCCCTTATTAAATCGGGAGAAACTGCCCAAGTAAGATAATTAAAAAAAAGAAGAATTTTTTGAAGTTATGTGGTATTATATAAATAGATAAGTTTCAATATAAAGACTAAAGGTATATATAGTGAAACATATGAATAATACAGATAACCGCGAAAACAAATTTAAGTACCCCGTTCATTCGGTAGAAAATGCCTTTTTTCTCCTGGAAGCCTTATCGGATAACCGTTTAGAATTAGGGATTGCCGATATTTGCAAAAAAATAATCCTTCCCAAAGGAACGGTTCATCGTCTATTGGGAACCCTAAAAAACCTCGGTTATATCGAACAAAATTCTAAGAATCGTAAATACTTCCTCACAGTTAAAATCTTTAAATTGGGAACCTCAATCACAGATAGAGTCGGCTTGGTCCAAATCATTCCTTACATGAAAAAACTTTCTCACCAATTTAACGAAACAGTCAATCTGGCTATTCTGGATAGAGATGAAATTACTTATCTTTATAGTGTTGGCAGTGATACTACCCTTAAATTAGATTTAAGGATTGGTTCTAATCAACCTGCTTATTGCGCTGCCATAGGGAAAGTCTTGTTAGCTTATTTAGACGAGCAGGATTTGGCAAATTATCTAGCAAGAGTAAAATTAAAACCTTATACCCCTTATACCATTACCGACAAAGAATATCTAAAAAAAGAACTGGAATTGATTAAAGAAAAAGAGTACAGTTTTGTAAACGAGGAATACATGGCAGGAGTAACTTGTGTGGCCGTTCCTGTAAAAGATCAGCAAGGAAAAGTATGTGCTGGTTTAAGTTTTAGTGTACCCACAGTTAGAATAAACAAAGAAAGGCTGCCTAAATTAATTGACTCTTTAATTTCTACCGCAAAAAAAATTACCATTCCAGGATTATTTTAGTATGTCGTATGTCGTATGTTGTATGTCGTACAGAAAAGAGAATTCAGGATTCAGGAGCCATAATAAATTAGTATATCTTATCTCGCGAATTGTATATTGTTAAGAAAACAGCTGATAGAGTTTAGCGTGGAGTTACTAAAGAGAGAATAATTTGGATTCAGTGGATAAGTTGTAGGGGCAGATCTTGTGTCTGCCCGTAATGAGTAACGGTTATATTGCTAGCAAACCAGCTAACCAGATTAGTCGGAAGATGTAATAGTTATTTGAATTTTTACAGGATACGCGATACGAAATAAAAATTAGGAGGGAAAAATTGAAAGTAAAAGAAATTTTAACTGAAAAAGGAGGAGGGAAACTGTTCCTGTTGGGCAATGAGGCAGCAGTTCGAGGAGCCTTGGAAGCCGGTGTTTCAGTGGCATCTACTTATCCAGGCACCCCTTCCTCAGAGATAGGAGATGTGTTTTATAAAATTGCCCGGGATGCCGGAATATATTTTGAATTTTCTTCCAATGAGAAAGTGGCTTTGGAAGTTTCTACTGCTGCCGCTGCCGCTGGATTACGTTCCTTTGTTTTTATGAAACATGTGGGATTAAATGTCGCGGCAGATTCTTTTATGAGTACAGTTTATACCGGAGTGCGGGGAGGAATGATTGTCTTATCTGCTGATGACCCTTCTATGTACTCATCTCAAAACGAACAGGACAACCGTATTATGGCTCGCTTAGCAGGAATTCCTCTGCTCGAACCTTCCAATCCCCAAGAAGTAAAAGACCTGATGAAATTTGGTTTTGAGTTATCGGAGCAGTTTAGAATTCCCATACTGATGCGTACTACTACTAGAATCTCCCATATGCGGGGGG
>RRYU01009368.1_pt1 | contig 82943 bp, 81 predicted proteins | sample 2162651 | NCBI WGS metagenome assembly RRYU01 (sample SAMN10267283, study PRJNA491782) | microbial mat metagenome | isolation source: biomat in the production well | place: Japan: Minami-Kanto gas field, natural gas well KTG3 | collected 2017-06 | reverse complement strand
CTATTTGCGGAAGGTACTTTTCGGGGTTTTTTATAAACCCGCTTTCGATCTTTTGGATCGTGTTAGAAGCCTGTCCCATCTGACGGGAAAGCTCTGCCTGAGACCAGCCCAGCTCCTCTCGGACGGCTTTTATGCGGGCGATGATTTTTTGATGTGAGGCCATATTAGAAGAATTAAAATTAAAAAGTTATACCGTTTTCGCTTCAAAGTTTATTCCATCTCGGGTTCAATGTCAAGACAAATTAGTAATTTTCTCTAAAACCTATACTATTTTTTCTTGACTTCCTATGCCAAACCAATATAATGGACAGTGAAAAAACGGTATAGACCGTTAGAAAAGCCCTAAGGGCAAAAAAATTTACCTCTAATTATTCCAAAATGGTATTACAAACGAGTAAAAAAACAGGCAGACCATACAGCACCCCCGAAAAAACACGACAGGAAATGAGGGAGCTTTGGCTGAAAGGATACACCTATAAGGAGCTTGCTGAAAAGTATGGCATGTACCGTCAAAAGACTCGCACGATCATTCTTGGATTCTTGCCCGCTTTAGAGGATTTCAAAAAACATGATGAGAATCGAAGGATTCGCGAAGCGGCGCAGAAACTTAACTCTTAATTTTAATAATGAAAAATGTCCCAAGAAGCAACGGAAAAATTTACGGAAGAAGAAGAGGCAGTAGTGGCATTTTTCATGGATCTCATTCCAATACTGCAAGAAGCCGCGATAGACCTCGAGAAGAAAGGCCTCCTTGATCGGGAGATCTTCCGCACTAAAAAAAACTCTTAATTTTAAACCCTTTGTATGGAAACTGTGCAAATCTTATCGGACGAATGGTGCTTCCAGCTGGTGGTAGTAATGATCTACTTCAGTGGATTCTGCTTCATGCTCTGTGCGATGGAAGTGGCAGTTTGCGTATACGCGGAGATCCGTGGCGAGTACACCGACCTCCCGACCCAAAGGGACATTCACCGCCTCTTCCTCTGGTTCAGGCGGAGAAAAAGACGGAAACAATACCGACAAGGTGTTTCAAAAATATTTTCATAATTTAACCCAAATTGCCATGAGCAAACAAACTACAGCCTTAAAGGCGACCAAGGCAATAGCGGTCGCAAACCCGCAGATGATCTGGCAAGAGAATAAAGCTCTTGATGAAATCAAGAAAATCTACGGGAAAGACCTGACCGAAGGAGAGTTCACAACACTCTGCCAAATCGGACAGGCAACGGGACTCAATCCATTTCTCCGCGAAATATGGGCGGTGAAATACGGAAATAATCCCGCCAGCATATTCATCGGACGAGACGGCTACCGCAAAGCCGCACAAAGAGACCCTGAATATGATTACCACTTAACGGATGCGGTCTACCAAAAAGATGACTTCAAAGTTGAAAACGGCGAGGTCAAACACTCATACCCTGTCACAGATCGAGGCGATCTGATCGGAGCGTACTGCGTTGTAAAAAGAAAAAGTGCCACCAAGGCAACTTTCACATTCATTGAATTCAGGGAGTATTACCAAGGAAACAAAGACGAGGAAGGCAAAATCAAAAAGAAGTTTGATCGCTTCAAAAAGCAATACGTCGACATGGGAGAAACCCTGTGGGATTCCAAGCCTGCCACGATGATCAAAAAAGTGGCGGAGGCTCAAGGTTTACGCATGGCTTTCCAATCAATGTTTGCGGGAACATACGCCGAAGATGAACGCTGGGAGGAAGAAGAATTTCAAGAAGCGGTGGCCGTTACCGAATCGGGAGAGACGGTCAAGCTTCCCGATCCCAAGGTGGAAAAGAAAATCCAGCCGAAAACAGGTGAAGAATTGCTCAAAGTTTGGAATGAACTTTGGGAGCTTTATATGGAAAAGCTTCCGACCGAAGCGAACGGAGATGGCGAACTCAAATATACGCCTGAAAAATCCGAAGCGACCCGCCGACTTACCATGCAAAAACTTTGCGACAAGAAAAGCTCCACTGACCTTACCGAAAAAGAGGCGAAGGAGTTTATCAAACGATGTAAAGCCAAAATTGAAGAACTCAAAGAGCTTCCAAATCCCGATCAAGAGCAGGAAGCTCCAAGAGAATCGCAAGCAAAGCCTGCAATGGCCAGATAATTTTTAACTTACCTAACCATGAACAATTCTATCAAAAATCATCGAGTTTTCAATCCCGAAGACTACGAAAGACTACAAAACAAGGGTTACAGCGATTCCGAGATCATTGAGATTTGGAATAAGGATTTGAAACAAAGAGTCCTTGCCGATCTTCTATGGCTCGAGGCTCAAAGCCCCGAAGTAGTCGAAAAAATACTTGCCGAGTTTCAAGAACTCAAAGGCAAAAATCCTTTTATATCTAACCAAAATAACCATGCTTAAAACATCTGAATTTGTATCGCCGATGCACCCCGACAAACTTTGCGACCGCATTTCCGATGCGATCGTTGACGCGTATTTGAAAGATGACCCGAATTCTCGCTGTGCCGTTGAGGTTATGGGCGGGCATGAGGGCATTTACATCAAAGGCGAAGTTACTTCAAAAGCCAATCCTGACATTCGAGAGATTGCTCGCAGAATCAGCGGAAATCTCGAGTGCAATATCCATCTGGTGCAACAATCGCCTGAAATCGCTCAGGGGGTTGATAAGGGCGGAGCTGGAGATCAAGGAATCATGATCGGCTATGCTTGCCGAGAAAACGAAGCCATGATCCCGCAGGAACACTATCTTGCCCGAAGCTTGTGCCGATACCTTTACGAACTCCACCCTGACGACGGCAAAACGCAAATCACTCTCAACGATGAGGGAGAAATTGCCGTTGTCGTCGCTTCTTGGAGAGGAGTTACTCATAAAACACTCTACGATGAAGTGATCGAATGGTACGAGAAAAACAATCTCAAATTTGCCAAAGGCACAAAAGTTATCTTGAACGCTGCGGGAGATTGGAATAAAGGCGGATTTGATGCCGACACGGGACTGACGGGTCGCAAGATCGTCGTGGACGCTTACGGCTCAAGAATCCCCGTTGGAGGCGGAGCATTCTCGGGAAAAGACTGGACGAAAGTTGATCGCTCGGGAGCTTACCGAGCGAGACAACTCGCCCTTTATCTCCTGAAATACAACGACGTGCGCGATGTGCTTGTACAGGTAGCCTACTCCATTGGAGAACCGCACCCGATCCAAGTTACTGCATTTTTCAACTGTGATCCCGAGCAAGCCTCAGATCTCACTGAAAAATATAAAGAACTGTTTGTACCTGCCCGAATCAAGCAGGAACTTGCCCTTGATAAACCGATCTTTGAAGAGACCGCCTGCTGGGGTCACTTCGGGAACGGTTTCGCTTGGGATAAACCTTTATCAATTTAATTTTTTATAACCATGAAAAACATTCTAAACGAATCGCAAATTGCGAACTTTGCCGTCAGGCATCTCTCAATGTCGGCTATCAGAACCTACCTTACCGACCGCCAATCGTTCTTCAGACGTTATGTCAGGCTGGAGTTAGACAAAAAGGAAAGCCCTGCACTTATTGAAGGAAAAGGAGTACACGCTGTACTTGAAGGCTACTGGAAAGCCAAAAAGGAAGGAAAAGATTTTGACTGGGAATCCGCCATTGATGAGCAGGAGCGGATTATTTCTGCCAAAGACCGAGAAGATCGAATTGACTGGGGAAAATCGGGAGATTTGGAAAAGTCTCAAAAAAATCTCCGTCAAGCGGTCGAATTTTACCGAGAATCTCCGCCTGCATACGACGAAGTCGTATCGGTGGAAGATGTGTTTTTATCGAACTTTGAAGACTTAGACGGCAACACCCTTCCGATTCCTCTCAAAGGATTTTGCGATCTGATCGTCAAAGATGGCGAGGATTACGTGATCGTAGATCACAAAACCGTCGCACTGGTAAAACAGCAAGACGAACCTGCTCCGATCTTTGAGTTGCAAGCGGCAGCTTACTGGTTCTTGGTACGCAAAGAATATGGCATTAATCCGAAACGCATGATTTTTGACCAGATCAAGAAGACCAAAAACCGTGACGGAAGCCCTCAGATTATCCCGTATGTGGTCGAATATACGCCCGACATCCTGCTCCGCTTCCTTGAGATTTACACCCGCGTGATCCGAGAATTGGCAGGCCTACCGCTCATTGATCCCGAGACAGGTGTGATGCAATTCCTGCCGAATCCTTTTGCCATGTTTGGCTGGGAGGAAGCGTGGGAAGATTTCTGCGAGGAAGTACAAAGCGGAAAGAAATGGAACATGAGCGAGATCAAGGCGATCCAAGAAAACCGATACTCTGCGGAGGGTGCGGAGGCTTTAGATATTTAATCAAAGGAATTAATGGCGAGACCAGAGAAAAATACCGTCGAATACTTTCCGCACTATGTAAACAGCGGGAAAACCCTTTTTACTCTCGAAAAGAAATTCGGGAACGACGGCTATGCCTTTTTATTCAAGGTACTGGAAGCTTTGGGAAAATCGGAAAACCACTTTATTGATTGCAGAAACCCTGCTGACTGGGAGTTTCTGCTTGCAATAACCAATGTGAGTGAAGTTTCTGCAACGGAAATGATGGAACTCCTGACAAAGCTTGGAACTTTTGATGAAGAACTTTGGTCTCACAAAATCATTTTTAGTGCAAATTTTATCGAAAACATCAAAAGCGTGTATGAGCGGCGCAAGCGTAAATGTCTACAAAAACTCGATTTATGTAAGCATTTACAAATTAAATGTAAACAAAAACTCGCCTCAACCGAGGTTTCGGTTAACGAAAGTACACAAAGTAAAGTAAAGGAGAGTAAAGAAAAGGAAAGTGAAGTAAAGGAGACTAGTGAGCAAAATTCTTTTGCTCGAGAGGACAACGAAAAAATGACACAAAAAGATTTTGAAGATTTTTGGAATATTTATCCGAAAAAGAGATCAAAACAAAAGGCTCAGGAAAAATTCTTAAAACTTCCGCGGGAATTTTTGCCAAAAATCCTGCGTGCCGTTCGCGAGCAAAAAGAAAGCCACGAATGGCAAAAAGAAGGCGGGCAATTTATCCCGCACCCCACTACTTGGCTCAATGGCAAACGGTGGGAAGACGAAATTGATTCATATAATTTTAATAACTCAAACTATGGAAAAAATCAGCGAAGTGGCCTCTCGGGCTACGTTTCCAAAACAGGCTATGCAGACCTCGTCGTCGGAGACGATGATCTGTAAAGAATGCCGAGACGCTGGTTTTTCCAGCGGATCAATCAGCTATCAAGCCTTCGGCGTGAGTGATAAATATTTCTGCAGATATTGCGAGAAAGGGCGAACCCTGTTTGAACAGTGGAAAAAAGAACCCGCACAGCAAGAATATTTTCGTGCATGGAAACAGGAAAAAATCGAACGAGCCGTACGATTATCGGGCGTTGATGGAATGTTTGAAAATATCCGTTTGAGTGATATCAAAAGCGAATCGACTCTTGCGCAATCATGTGCCAAATATGTGCAGAACTGGGATCAGATCAAGCCTACTGGCGGTGGATATTACTTTTGGGGAAATGTCGGAACGGGAAAAACATTCATCGCATCGGCTCTGGCAAACGAATTGATGAAAACAAAGCTCGTTGAGGTTCTGTTTATTCGCATGCCCGAAGCAACCAAAAGAGTCAAAAACACTTTTGATACTCCGACAAAAAACGAGGACAAAAAACTGTTTGATCGCATGAAAGATGTGGAACTGCTTGTGATTGACGATCTTGGAGTCGAAAAGGTTTCCGAGTGGTTGATTGATGAAATGTACCAAATCATCGACTTTCGCTGGAGAAACAAAATGCCCATGATTATCACTTCCAACCGCTCACTTGACGATCTAACGAAGGTCTATCCCGAGCAAATACCCTCGCGAATCAAAGGGTGTTGCAAAACCATTCATTTCAAATCGTCGGACAGACGGCAATCATCACCTACACTATTCTAATTTTTTATGGCATTCATACGACTAAACGGCGGCAATAAGTTCGGGAATCGGCATGTAAATGTCGACGGAATCCGCTTTGACAGCATGAAGGAAGCCCGACGATACCACGAACTCAAGCTCCTTGAATACGCGGGACAGATACAAAAACTCGAACTTCAACCCCGATTCGTCCTGCAGGAGACCTTCAAACGGGACGGTCAAACTCACCGAAAAATCGAATACGTGGCGGACTTCCGCTACATCGAAGACGGCAAAGAGATCGTGGAGGATGTGAAGTCAGCCATTACCAAAAAACACCCTGTCTATGCCCTCAAAAAGAAGATTCTGCTCAAACAATATCCCGACATCACCTTTTTAGAAACTTAAATCTTAACCTCATGACCAATGAACCAAATCGCCTCGCTGAGGCAAAGGCAAAGACCCTCGAAATCAGCCAGCTACTGGCGGATCTCAACTCTTTCGTCCAATCGGCCGAAGGAATAAGCCCGCTTATGCAACTGACTATCGAGGAAAAAGTTGATGAGATTCTCATCAAAACAGTGCAACTTTTACGAATAACAAAATCAAAATAATGGAAAGCAAACCAAAAACACTTCGCGGCAACTATATCCTCTTTCGATATATCATCGAGAGAGATGCCCCTGTGATCGAATTGAAAGATCGAAACGGGAAGTTTTGGTATTGCAAATTAATTAACGGAGAGTTCTTCGTAACGAGCGTCACTTCAAAATCACTCTTTGAGGAACTGCCACCCGATCTTGAAAACCCGTAGTAATACGCTACAATAAAAGCACATTTCGAAAACCTAGAGTCTTAAAGACCATTTCAATTCGTCCCCAAGAGGGCGAATCCTGAATGGTCTATTTTTTAATCTAATACACTCATGAAAATTCAATACGTACCTATCTCAGATCTGCAATTTGCAGACTACAACCCGAGAGCCGCTACCAAAAAGGAAGCGACCGAACTCAAAAAATCACTGGAACGATTCGGATTCGTTGAACCCGTCGTGGTCAACTCCGATCCTATGCGAAAAAACATCATTATCGGCGGACACTTCCGCGTGAGGACTGCCAAAGACCTCGGTCTCAAAGAAGTACCAGTCCACTACATCAAAATTTCCGATGAGAAAAAAGAACGCGAACTTAATCTGCGTCTCAATAAAAACCTCGGACACTGGGATGCCCAGCTTCTCGTGGAGTTTGATGAAAACCTTCTGCTCGATGTCGGTTTTGAATCAGGCGAACTGGATGCCATGTTTGCCGACCTCAAGCTGGAGGAGGACAACGACAAAGACGATGAAGTTCCCGAAGTGGCCGAGGAATCAACCACTCAAATCGGAGAAATTTGGCAACTGGGAAGACACCGCATCATGTGCGGAGACGCAACGAATCCCGAGCATGTGAAGGCTCTCATGAACGAGCAAAAAGCCGACGTGGTGTTTACCGATCCGCCATACAACGTGAACTACAAGGGACACGGAAAAAAGACCAGCAACACGATCGCCAACGACAACATGGAAGGCTCGGCTTTCGGTCAATTTCTCGAAAAAGTCTTTAAAAACTACATGGAATCAATCAAATCGGGTGCGGGAATGTATGTTTTTCACAGCTCCTCTTCGCAAGCTCAGTTTGAGTACGCCATCGAAAAGGCAGGCATGGAGGTCAAGAACCAGCTCATTTGGAATAAGCCTGCGGCCGCACTCGGCTGGGGCGATTACCGCTGGAAACACGAACCGTTTTTTTATTGCACGGTCAAAGGCAAGAAGGCTCAGTTTTACGGAGACCGCAAGCACTCAACCGTGTGGGATTTTCAAAAAACCGATGCACAGCTCTTTGCGTGGGCTCAAAAAATGAAGCGTGCGGAAGAACAAGGCAAAACAACGGTGTGGAGTATGGCACGAGATAAGGTCGGTGAATATGTCCATCCGACGCAAAAACCCGTGGAATTGATCGTTTATGCGCTCAGAAACAGCAGCAAATCGGGCGATTTGGTCTTGGATTTGTTTCTCGGTTCGGGATCAACGCTCATCGCCGCCGAGAAGTCCGAACGCACCTGTTTCGGTCTTGAATTAGACCCGAAATACGTGGATGTCATCATCAAAAGATGGGAGGACTACACGGGAGAAAAGGCGGAAAAAATCAAATAACTTGTTGCACTTGTTACACGGACAAGGCTCATCAACTAAATAAATTCTATGCAAGGAAAAAAAGGCACAAAACGGGATAAAAAGAAATTCTTGGAGGCACTCAAACGCCGCCATGGAATTGTGTCGCTCGCGTGTAAAGACGTGGGCATTTCCAGCATGACCTTTTATCGATGGCAAAAAGCCGACCCCGATTTTATGCAGGAGTCCGAGGAAATCCGAGACATCGAGATAGGAATCATTGCCGAAGACCGTCTGGCCGAAGCCATCATCGTAAACAAAGACATGGCGATGGTGCGGTTTTACTTGCAATCACGCTCAGCCAAATACACGCCGAAACTCCAAGCGGAGGTACACGACCCCACTTTTGAACTTGCCAAATTACTAGCCCTCGACGATGAAGATTAATCTTAAAAAAACATTTCGGCTTCTCGATGCGTTCGGACAGAACTATTTTAGACGTCCGTTTGCCGACTATCAGCGGGAGATAGCGCACGCAATCATTCTGACCATTTTTGAAAAAGGTGGTGCGGAGGTGTTTATTGAAGTGTCTCGTCAAGCGGGTAAAACCACAGCGGTGGTGGATACGCTGGCGTTTGTGATGACATTTGCACACCACTTTTTCCCCACTCCTCTTTCGGTAGGGATCTTCGCTCCGCAAAAGGAGCAGGCAAAAACGGACTTTGATCGTCTCAAGGAAAACCTGCGGGTGCTACAGGAGCTTTACCGCCTGCAGTTTGAAGAAGCGAACGGGACGACGCTCAAGCTGGGGAATGGCAACACGATTTATTGTTTCTCACTTTCGCCGACCTCACACCTTGAAAGTAAAACCCTGCACCTTGCGATTATCGAGGAGGCTCAGAAGATTGACGACGAAAAAGCAAAGAATGAAGTGTTCCCGATGCTGGCTTCAACCAACGGAAGCAAAATCTTCATAGGCTCGGGAGGTTACCAGCTCTGCGATTTTTATCGTGGGATTGAGAACGGCAAGAATGTATACCGCTACGACTATCAGCAAGTGATCGCCGATAAAGAAAAGCTGTACCAAGAAACGCAAAACCCGCTCCATAAAAAGTACAAGGAGTTTGTAGAGGGTGAAAAAGAACGCTACCGCGAGGATTCCGACTACTTTCAAACTCAGTACGCACTCAACTGGAAGATCGGGCGTGGAATGCTGATTACCAAGGAGGAGCTTTATAAATTGCGGGCGGATTACGAATTGCCAACCGCTTATGAAAAGCCTGTGTATGCGGGCTGGGACATTGCCAAAGAGGAAGACGAAAGCGTGCTGACGGTCGTGGGCTGGGACGATGAACTTAAAAAATTCAAAATCCTATTGTGGTTGGCTATGCGGGGCGACGACTACACCGACCAAGTGGAGATAGTGCAAAGGGAGCTTTCCAAATACAAACGCGTGATGAAGGTCTGCATTGATGCCACGGGGGTGGGCGATCCCGTCGTGGACAACTTCAAACGCTCAACGAGGCTACGTACTGAACCAGTGAAGTTCTCCCTTCAAACCAAGGACAATCTCTATAAAAACCTGATCAAAATCCTGCGAGACGGCGAACTGCTGTACCCGAGCAGTCACAAGCTCACTCCTAAATTTGAGATGCAGATGATGGAGATGATCAAAGAGTACAAGGGCGAGTTCTTGTCGTGCCACCACCCCGACCGAGCGGGAGCACACGATGACTTTCCCGACTCACTGGCTCTTGCACTCTTTCAGGCTCGCAAAATTACGGATATCAATCTCAGCCGAGGAGATCTCGGACTTTAATATTTTTTTAACTTTTTTCTCATGCAAACTCAATTTCCAACCAATGAAGACTTCTCTCGCATAGCCAAGCTAAACAATTACTACCACGTGTTTAAAGGACTGCACAGCAAGGTTTTCAAGCTCAAAAGCTACTTTGAGGAAGACCAAAAGAAACGCACGCTCCTGTATCTCGCTTACAACGTCGGACAGATCATCTCGCTCACGGCGGCAGACTTTCTTTTCGGCGAACAGCTCAAAATTCAAACCAACGAAGACGGCAAACAAAAAACACTTGAAGGCAAGATAAACAAAATCATTCAGGAGAACTATCTCGACGAGAAGCTCTACCAAAGCTCGGTGATCCAAGACGTGGCAGGCTTCACGGTGTTTTTGGTACGACAAAAAGATAAAGTCGCCATTATCGAGGAGATTCCCTACGACAACTACTTCCCCGATTTCTCGGGAGTGCGACTTGGCGAGGAGTCACAAAAGGTCGTGATCGCTTCCTACGTAGACATCGTGAACCCGAAGAATAACAAAAAGGAAACCTTTCTCTACAAGCAGATTCACTCAGTGGGTAAGATCACGCACGAGCTGTGGACGACCACCACCGATATGAAGCAGTCGGAAAAGGTGGAGCTGGCAATTTACAGCCAAGAACTGCCCGAGGAAGAAACAACCGAGCTGGACTATATCCCTGTTTTTCAAGTTGATAACTTCAAAACAGTCAAAGAACGCTTCGGTATCTCTGCCTACGAAAGCGTGATGAATCTTTTTGAGGAGCTGAATGATCGGATCACGCAGATCTCAGTACAACTCATCAAACACCTCAATGCCAAAGTGGCAGTCGGTGAAGGAATCTTGACCAAGAAGGGTGAAATCGACAGCGATCAGGAGCTTTTCCTTGTGGAGAAGGGCGACATCGTTCCGCAGTACATCACCAATTCCAACGGTCTTATTGAGGAAGGATTCAAACAGATCGAGGGAATTTTGAAACAGATCTGTACGGTTACGCAGACTCCGACTTCTTTTCTCGGGCTGGACGATCAGGGTGGTGCGGAAAAAGTGGAGACGGTCAAAATCCGTATGGCTTCATTCCTCAAGAAGATCAAGCGAAAACAACGGAGCTACGAAGCCAAGCTCGTGGATATTCTCAAGACCGCACTCTTTTTTGAGGGGACGAAAAAGTTTCCCAACGGCGTGGATATCAAGTTTGGCTGGGACTTGGGACTCCCTCGTGATCACTACACCGAAGCACAAACCCATCAAATCCTCGTGGAGAGTGGTATTGAAAGCATCGAGACTGCTATCCGTGAACTCAAAGACCTCGACGGCGAAGCCCTCACTCAGGAGCTGGAACGCATAAAAAACCAACTGGCAGAAGAAAAGCAAACGCCAAACATTGAACTTTAACTTTAACTTTTAAATTATGAACAGCTACAACACTCATCCGAACCCCTACAAAAAGCACCTCACATCCGAGGAGGTCTTGGAAAAGCGGTTTGAGAACCTCGATCAAAACCTGTGGCGGTATGCCAAGATTTTCCTGATCCTGAACCTAGCCGTACTTTTCTTTTTGTTTACGGTCATCGTGACCTGTCGTTTTGCATTCTTAATCTTTTAAATTTATGCCAGTAGTAGCCCCACCGCCTGCACCGCGATTGCTCAACGCCTATCGCAAAGCGGCAAAAGAACTCAATCAAACTATTTTACAGGCTGATCCAAAAAAGCCCGTTGTTTACCTGCGTCGGGTGGTATTGGTGGATATTGAGGAGATTACAAAACAGCTTGAGAAAGAGACTCGCATTTGGTTAGAAGCAGAAGTACCGAAGCAGTACAGCGAGGGAAGTTTCCGTGCTATCAGCGACTGTAAAGCACGAGAGCTTGTCCTGAAACGGACTGAGTTCGGGCAGATTCACAAAGAAGCTATCGAAACACTGGTTGATGAAGCTTATCTCGACTTTGCCAATGGAATTGAAGGCGTGAAACGTGCGGGACGGGAGTTTATTAGTGAGATGGTCAAACTCAAGATCAACGAACGGATCGTAATTGGAGCAATCAAAGGAGAAAGCGTGTACAAAATCAAAAGAGAAGTGAAAAAACTCGTCGAGAACCGTGGTTTTACCGCCCTCATCGATCGTGGCGGAAGTCGCTGGAAGATTGACCGCTACGCCGAAATGCTCGTGCGGACACATATCATAAAAGCCAACAATTCGGGCTTTGTGAATCGACTGCTTGAAAATGGTTTGGAGCTGGTGGAAATGTCCCATCATTCTTCGGCTTGTCCGATCTGCCAGCCCTACGAGGGCAAAGTGTTCAGCCTGACAGGCAACGATAAAAAACACGGCAAAGCTCCCGACCTTCCAATTCATCCGAATTGTAAGCACAGTTTTTTGCCGTACCTCGACTAAAAAAGAGCCTCTTATTGTCCTTTATGAAAACTTCTCAAAATGAGGAGTTTTTGGTCTTGAAAAAAAACTATTATTTGGTACGATATTCACAGTTATATTTTCCAGTCAATCTAATACTTTCAATATATGGAAGACCAAACACAAGAATCAATCGGCCAAAAGATTAAAAAATGGCGGACTAAGCGAGGATTGACGCAAGAAGGACTTGCTCGTAAAGCCGACATTTCCTACACCACTTTTGTCAAAATTGAGACTGAAGTGGTGAAAAATCCATCCGTTGAGACGGTTAAAAAAATCGCACAAGCGTTGGAAATTACTATTGACGAATTAATCTCATAAACTATGGCAAAAAATAATAATTCATCTACGGAACGCTTTGAAAAAAAGCTCTTTGCGGCAGCGGATAAGCTTCGAAAAAATATCGACGCGGCTGAATACAAGCACGTAGTGCTTGGTCTCATCTTTCTCAAATATATTTCTGACTCATTTGAGGAGATGTACCAAAAGCTCGCTAAAGGTGAAGGTGAATACTCAGGAGCTGATCCTGAGGATCAGGACGAATATCGTGGAGAAAATGTTTTCTGGGTGCCGCAAGAAGCTCGTTGGAGTTATCTTCATAGCAGATCAAAGCTTCCAACAATTGGAAAAGATATTGACGATGCTATGGAGGCTATAGAAAAAGAAAACGCTGTACTAAAAGGGATTTTGCCGAAAGTTTATGCCAAGCCAAACCTTGATAAAGCTGCTCTTGGTGGGCTTATTGACCTTATTGGAGATACGGCAATTGGTGATGAAGCGGCGAAATCAAAAGATATTCTCGGACGCGTTTATGAGTATTTCCTCGGTGAGTTTGCTAATGCTGAAGGAAAAAAAGGAGGACAATTTTATACTCCAAAATCAATTGTAAAGACTCTCGTGGAAATGATCGAGCCATACAAAGGACGTGTTTACGATCCTGCCTGTGGAAGCTCGGGAATGTTTGTGATGAGTGAAAAATTCATCCTTGAACATTCAGGAAAGATTGATGATATCTCAGTTTATGGGCAGGAAAGCAATCAGACAACTTACAGACTTTCACGCATGAACCTAGCAATTCGTGGAATTGATGGTTCACAGATTAAGTGGAATAGTGAAGGGTCTTTTCTCAAGGATGCTCACCCTGATTTAAAAGCGGACTACATCATTGCTAATCCGCCTTTTAACCAAAGCGACTGGGGGCAGGAAATTCTTCGCAACGATCCACGTTGGCAATATGGACTACCGCCTGCAAATAACGCCAACTATGCATGGATGCAACACATGATCTACCACCTTGCTCCAAAGGGTGTTTTGGGACTTGTTCTGGCAAATGGCTCTCTTAGCTCGAACACTTCAGGTGAAGGAGAAATCCGTCAACGAATTGTAGAAGCTGATCTTGTGGACTGTATCGTGGCTCTTCCAAAACAACTTTTTTATAATACAGGCATTCCTGCTTGTCTTTGGTTTATTTCCAAAAAACGACATGAAATGAATGGCGACAGAAAGCGTACTGGTGAAGTGCTTTTTATTGATGCTTCAAATCTTGGATACATGGCAGACCGAACTCATAAAGAATTTACAGATGAGGATATCGAAAAAATTACTAGCACATATCACGAGTGGAGGAAAGTTGGCGGAAAATATGAAGATGAAAAAGGCTTTTGTAAATCAGCGACTATGGAAGAAATCAAAAAGCATAACTTTGTGATGACTCCTGGCCGATATGTTGGAATCCCCGATGAAGAAGATGACGGTATTCCTTTTGAAGAAAAAATGGAAACTCTCATGGAAACGCTTTCGGAGCAGATGAAAAAAGAAAAAGAGCTAGATAGTGAGATTAAAAAACAACTTTCTAATATAGGTTTTAATTTAAAATAAACATGGCTAATCTAAAAACTATCGACAAGCAGATTTTAGAAAAACTCTTCCAGATGGGAGGAGGCTATGTTTTGAATTTTTCAGATAGAACTATGGAGGAGTTTTTTAGAGATGATCTTGGAATCGCTATTTATGATGAAAAATACAATTATGGCAGTGGCTCTAAAGCGAATCGCATGAGAGGTTTTTGGATGAATTCAGATGATAAAACTGTAGGTAGAGTTATATTGAAACTAATTGAGTATATAGAAACACAAATATTGATCGGATCTCTAGAGAGAAAAGATTTTCCTGTCGATACTATTATTGCTGGTAAAAAAATCGCCGAAAAACTAACTGGAAACAAAGTTTCTGATGACTGGCTGGAAAAAGCAGAAGAGGGATTAGCAAGCAGTAGTGAGATAATGGAGTTTTGGAAAAACAAGAATGTCACAGAGGCTTCTATTGAAAACGGAGTGATAAACATCACGCTTCAAAATGAAGTTTTCTCTCATGTGAAAGGATTATTAAAAGGAGGGCATTATTACAATGCTGTTGAGGAGGCCTACAAGATTGTACGATCCAAGTTGAAAAGTATTACTGGGAAAGAAAAAGCTACTGATGCTTTTTGTGCAACAAATTATGAGAAAATATTCGGACATCAGCCGATTGATGATGCTGAAAAAGATTTCTTTGAGGGTGTTAAGTTTCTTCACATGGCAATTCAGTTTTTGAGAAATGAAAAAGCCCATAAACCAGCTACAGAACTAGAAAAAAACCTAGCAATCCACTACATATCCCTTGCCAGTTTGGCGTATGACTTAATTAACCGAAATACAAATGAGTAATATAACGACTACACAAAACGGCTGGGCTAACCTTCCTTTTGGGGAACTTGTTGATGTGAACCCTACTGAGTCATTGCCCAAGGGAATGTTAGCAAAATCTGTGCCGATGGATTGCATCGATTCTTTTACTCGAAAAATATGTCGCTTTAACAAGAGTGAATTTAAGGGCGGTACAAAATTCAGAAATGGAGATACTCTACTTGCTAGAATTACTCCTTGCCTAGAAAACGGAAAAACATCATACGTAGATTTTTTAAACGAAAACGAAGTTGGCTTTGGATCAACGGAATATCTTGTTCTTAGAGAAAAAGAACGCATTAGTGATAAAAAATTTATTTATTACATGGCTATCTCTCCAAAATTTAGAGAGATAGCTATAAAAGCCATGACAGGAACTTCTGGTCGCCAAAGAGTTCAAACAGAGCAGTTAGTAAATACTAGCTTCTTAATTCCGTCTCTTACTGAACAGCGTTCCATTGCTGCCGTTCTCTCCTCTCTTGACGACAAGATTGAGCTATTACGTGACCAAAACAAAACACTGGAAGAGGTAGCGAGTCGATTGTTTCAGGAGTGGTTTGGGAAGTATCAAGAAGATGAACTACCTGATGGATGGAGTGAGAAAAGTCTTTCTGAGATTGCAAATTTTCTCAACGGACTTGCTCTACAAAAATTCCCACCGCAAAGCGAGAGTGAATATCTTCCTGTAATCAAAATACGTGAATTGAGGTCAGGAATTACTGCAATAACCGATAAAGCCAGCACGGACATTCCTGAAAAGTACATTGTAGTGGATGGAGATGTACTATTCTCTTGGTCGGGTAGTCTTGAGGTGGTCATTTGGAAATATGGAAAAGGAGCACTAAATCAACACCTTTTCAAAGTAACTTCTGATAAATATCCAAAATGGTTTTATTATTTTTGGACACTACGACATCTTGAGCAATTTAGAAGCCTTGCCACCGCTAAAGCTACAACCATGGGGCATATTCAAAGACACCATTTGGACGAAGCCCTCGTTTGCGTCCCAGATGATGATTTTATGGTAAAAGCTGATAGTGTCTTTGAGCCAATTTTAGAAAAGATCATTTTGGGTAATTCTCAAATCCAAAATCTCTCCAATCTTCGCGATGCCCTACTTCCACGGCTGATGAGTGGTGATTTGCGTGTACAGACTAACTTATAAATATTTATGCTCAAACGTTTCCAAAAAATCATTCAAACTGGCGTATTCCGAAAAGCTGATGGCTTGGGAAAATTTGAGTTTGGAAAAATGGCAGTCTTCTATGGTCTCAATACCTTTGGAAAGACTACCCTCAAAGACATTTTTAATTCATTGGCATGCAATAATCCAGACCATATCACCAAGAGAAAATCTATCCCTGCTGAGGTTGGTGCGGGACAAGAGATTATTTTATGTTGTTCGGATGGTAGTAATGAAAAAGCCTATAAATTTAGTACTACTGGTTGGGATTGCACAGATCTTCAAGGAAAAATTTTTGTATTTGATAACGATTTTATCCATCGTAATGTTATTACAGGATTTGAAGTAACTCGCGACAATAGAGAGGCTTTATCAGATTTCATTCTCGGAGAAGAAGGGGTGAAGCTATCAGAAGAGATTCGAGGACTGAGGGAGGCTGTAAGACTAAAGAGAACTACCCTTAAAGCTCCATCATATTTTGTAAAGCTTACAAGTGATGCCGAGCGTGAAAAATTCGTACAGCTAAAAGTTACTGAAGACAAAGGCACACTTACAGCACTGATAGAAAAGAGAAAGCAGGATGTGAGCAATTATTCCAATCAATCACAGATTGCAACATTGCCAGATATTACTATTCCTACGTTCGAACTTGAAAAGACTTTGTCTGATATCGTTGATAAATTAAACACTGAATTTGCGAAGAATTTTAAGGACGTGACTCAAGAAACACTCAACGCTATCAATGCTCACGTTTCAAAATGCATTACTGGCACTGGTGCACAATCTTGGATCAAGCAGGGTCTAAAACACAAGAAGGCAAATGACTGTCCGTTTTGCGGTCAAGTGATCACAGGGGCAGCGGAAATATTGATCGCTGCCTACAATGCTTACTTCAACGAGAATTACGAACGATTTGCAAGCGAGATTTCGAGCAACCTTATTAGTTTGGAAAGTACTATTGATGAATTGGGGATTTCTGTACATGCAGGGTTTCTTCAAGTGCAAGTTCAGCTACAGAAATATAAGGCTTTTGATTCTTCCATCGAAACAGATCTAGACCTCGAAAACCTGCAACGTTTGGAAGCGGAATTGAATACAAAATTAGTCGCATGGAAAAAAAGTACAAAGGAATACATTGAGAAGAAGAATAAAGAACCACATACCGCTTTGAGTACACTTACGCTAAATACAGAACTCACGTCTGCAATTTCTACATTTTCTACTGAGCTAAAAACCCAAACGGAAAAAGTCGAAATACTGATTACACAGGCAAAAAAGCTCAAGGATACGCATGCAAAGCTCACCCCTGCTCAAGTGAGTATCGAGCAAGCAAATGCGAGAGAAGATATCAGAATTACCGAAACAAAGATCGCACGTCTTGATCAGGATGCCGATTGTGTAGAGCGTATAAGGCAGCAGGGAGAAATTCAGACACTGGAAAAAGATATTGCCACCAAGACTCAAGAATTGGAAACTCAACAATCTGGATATATTTCCAAGTACTTTACTGAGCTGAATGCAATTTACTCTCAGCTTGGTAGTGGCGATTATGTATTACAAAGCACTACCAATAATCGTGGTGATAAGAAAATTTATGAACTTAAAGTCTCATATAAAGGAATAGATGTTGCACGTGAGGATATTACGAAGGTAATGAGTGAGTCTGATAAGCGTAGTCTTGCTTTCGCTATCTTTCTTACAAAATTAAAACATCAAGAGAATAAAGCTGATCTTATGGTGGTTTTGGATGATCCAGTTGTAAGTTTTGATGACAATAGAATTAGTACTTCGGTGGACATTATTAAACAGCTTAGTACTGATTTCAAACAGATAATTATTCTTACGCACTATCCGTCCCTTGTAAAAAAAATGGTGGAAACCAAGGCGGATGCTGGATACTTCAGAATTCATAAAAATCATCAGACAAGTACATTCGAGCCACTCAATACAAATGATTTTGTCCTCTCAGATTACGAACTTGCATTTGAGAAAATATACTCGTTTATTGAGCGCAAGCATACCGATGACATTACGAAAGATCTTCGTGTTTATCTTGAAAAATATCTACAAGTAGCCTTTCAAAAGAAAATAAGAGATCAACAAATCACTACTTCGCCTCTTAAAGATTTCATTGATGATTTGCAGACAAAGGGTGTGATAACAGATCAGCAAAAAACGGAACTTCATCAATTTAGAGAATCGTTGAATCCAGATCATCATCAGTTCGTTGGAAACTCTAATGAAGAAGATAGACGAACATATGCTACTAATCTCCTAAATTATTTATCAAATCTATGACACATATCTACGAATCCGACGTCGAGCAAATGGTAATTGAGATGTTAGAGTCTCAAGGATACACATATCTTACTCCTGAACAACAGGAGAATGAGCGTGTTGGTCTTGCCGAAGTCATTCTTAAGGATCGCTTAAGAGAAGCAATTGATAAACTGAATCCAAAAATCCCGCAAGATGCGAGGGATCATGCTTTCAAGTTAGTTTTGAATCTATCGAGCCAAAATCTCATTGAAAACAACGAGGAATTTCATCGTATGCTTACAGAAGGAGTGAGTGTTGAATACCAAAAAAATGGAGACACTGTTGGCGATTCGGTTTATCTTGTGAATTTTGACAATCCCGCTGATAACAATCTCATTGTTACAAACCAGTTCACCGTTCATCAAAACAATGTTGTTAAACGCCCTGATGTTGTAATTTTAGTGAATGGGCTTCCTCTTGTCGTGATTGAACTCAAAAACCCGACAGACGAGAATGCCACGACCAAAAAGGCATTTACACAGCTCGGGAATTACAAAACCGCTATTCCGAACCTCTTCTTTTACAACGGTTTGCTCGTCGCCTCCGACGGGCTGGACGCCAAGGTTGGATCACTCACGGCTGGTTGGTCGCGTTTCATGAATTGGAAGACCGTCGATGGTGTCAAGGAAGACGCGGCAACTGTGCCACAGATTGATACACTCATTCGTGGGATGCTCCGCCCTGATGTGATGCTTGACCTCATTAAGCAGTTCACCGTTTTTGAAAAATCAAAAAAAGAAGATTTAAAAACGGGACAGATTCACATTGAAACCGTCAAAAAAATTGCTGCGTATCATCAATATCATGCGGTAAACCGAGCAATTGAATCCACAAAAGAAGCAGCCAGTGAATCAGGAAGTAGAAAAGCAGGAGTCGTGTGGCACACACAAGGGTCTGGAAAATCGCTCTCAATGGTTTTTTATACTGGAAAAGTAGTTCTTGGACTGGATAATCCAACGGTTGTAGTAATAACAGATCGGAATGATCTCGATGACCAGCTATTCGATACTTTTGCTCAGTGCAAACAACTTCTTCGTCAGGAACCATCCCAAGCCAAAGATCGAGAGGACTTGAAAAAACTTCTTAAAACTTCGGGGGGCGGAATTATTTTTACTACCATTCAAAAGTTTGCCCCTGAAGATGGATCGTCTGAATATGAACAATTATCTGATCGAAAAAATATTATTGTGATTGCTGATGAAGCACACCGAAGTCAGTATGGCTTTGGGGCAAAAACACGGGAAACAGAAAACGGGATAGAAACTCGCTATGGGAATGCTAAATATCTTCGAGATGCACTGCCAAACGCTTCTTTTATTGGTTTTACAGGTACTCCTATTGAAAATGAAGATCGCTCAACTCCTGCGGTATTTGGAAATTACATTGATGTGTACGATATTTCCCAAGCCGTAGAAGACGGTGCAACGGTGCGAATTTACTACGAATCACGACTTGCTAAAGTTCACTTAAAAGAGGAAGAAAAAGAAAAATTGGATGCCGAAGTTGAATCAATTACTGAGGGAGAAGAATCAACCGCCAAAGAAAAAGCTAAAGCAAAATGGACTCAACTCGAAGCGATTGTTGGTCATCGTGATCGTCTTACTTCAGTGGCTGAAGATTTCATCAAACACTTTGAAGCAAGACGAGAAACATTCGAAGGAAAGGCTCTTTTTGTGACCATGAGCCGTCGTATTGCTGTTGAGCTTTACGAAGCCATCATTAAACTCCGTCCTGATTGGCACGATAACGATCTAAAAAAAGGAGTGATTAAGGTTGTTATGACCAGTAGTTCATCTGATCCTGCCAGTTGGCAGCAACACCACACTACAAAAAAAGACAGAAAAGCAATCGGAGAAAGACTCAAAGACCCGAGTGATCCTTTGGAAATAGTAATTGTTCGTGATATGTGGCTTACAGGATTTGATGCACCATGTGTAAAAACTTTATATGTCGATAAGCCAATGAAGGGACATAATCTCATGCAGGCTATCGCACGTGTGAACCGTGTATACAAGGACATTGAGGGTGGTCTTGTGGTTGATTACATTGGAATTGCCTCAGATCTAAAACGGGCATTAGCAACTTACACTGAGAGCGGAGGTAAAGGTGAACCAACCCTCGACCAAGAAGATGCAGTAGCAACTATGCTTGAGAAGTTTGAAGTTGTTAGTCAGCTTTTCACAGGGTTTGATTTTGAAAGATACTTCAATGCGGATACTCGAGAAAAAATGACCATCATTCTTGAGGCTCAAGAACATATCCTTGGACTTGAGGATGGCAAAAATAGATTTACCAAAGAAGTGGGATTGCTTTCAAAAGCCTTTGCCCTTTCAGTACCTCATTTGAAGGCAATGGAGATCAAAGATGAAATTGGATTTTTCCAAGCTGTGAAAGCTCGTCTTACTAAATTTGAACCTACTGGAAGCGGAAAAAGCGATGAGGAAATTGAAACTTCTATTCGTCAGATTGTAGATAAGGCTGTAGTTTCGGATGGAGTCATTGATATCTTTGATGCAGCAGGAATTAAGAAACCTGATATTTCGATACTTTCCGATGACTTTTTGGAGGAAGTAAAAGGAATGAAACGAAAAAATATTGCACTCGAACTTTTGAAAAAAATCCTAAATGACGAAATTAAAGGAAGAGCAAAAAAGAACTTTATTCAAAGCAGAAAGCTTTCTGAAATGCTTGAGAATGCCATCAAAAAATATCAAAATAATCTCATCACTGCCGCTCAAGTTATAGAAGAGTTGATTGATATTGCCAAAGATGTGAGGGCTACAGATGAAAGAGCAAATGATCTTGGACTTACAGAATATGAGGTGGCATTTTACGATGCACTTACAAATAATGACAGTGCAACGGCCGTGCTTGGTAATGATGTGCTTCGTGATTTAGCCCGTGTGCTCGTAGAGAGGGTGAGATCAAATACAACGATTGACTGGACAATCAAAGAAACCGTACAAGCTAAACTTCGGGCAATTGTAAAAAGAACGCTCCGAACTTATGGCTATCCACCTGATATGGCTAAGCTTGCAACTGAAAATATTCTGAAGCAAGCTGAACTTTTGGCCGATGAATGGAGCGAAAAGTAAAAACTTACTTGCTTTCTTCTTCGTTTGTGATACCATTTTAGTACAAGATAACCAGTAACTGGTTGTCGTGCAGAGTCTTAAAGACCAACTCGTTCGCGAAAATTCGCGGGCAAGGAGTGGGTCTTTTTTTGTATCTACTCACAATAATTTATTTTTAATCACCTATTTCTATGACAACTCAAGGAAATCCCGCCGATCAGGACGGCGTAAAAACTCCTGCCGACAATAACGACGGGAAAGTCGATAAAACTCCCGCACCGTCAGGTCAGGACGGAAAAACGACCCCGTCTGGTGGCGACGATAAAACACAGGAGCAAATGATTCCGATGAGTCGTTTCCGCGAGGTAATCGAGGAAAAGAACAAGTACAAGGAGGATTTGGAAAAACGCCAAAAAGCCGAAGAGAAGCAGAAACAAAAGGAGCTTGAGGAGCAAGGGAAATATCAAGAACTGCTTGCTCAAAAAGATAAGGAGCTTGAAACGGCTGGCAAATCCAAAGAACAACTTACTCAGTACGAAGAGACTCTCGGAGAAATCTTGGAATCGGAACTCGAGAAGATTCCCGACGACAAGAAATCTTTAATCCCCGATGAACTTTCTGTGGTGGCGAAGCTCAAATACATCGCCAAAAACCGCGCACTGCTCATGGGAGAAAAAAGCTCAACAGGTGCTCCTATTCCTCCTAATTCCAAAAATCTTTCTGATTTTGAAAGCAAAAAACAACGCTACGATGAGCTGATGACACGCCAAACCAAGGGCGAGTTTCTCTCAGAAAGCGAGCGTCGGGAGATTATGAAATTGGGTCAGGAAATCGTGGTTCTTCGTAGCCAACAACCTTAATTTTACCTTTTAATTTTTTTCTACCATGACAATAGTAAACGGAAAATATTCGACCTACGACAGCCCCTTTCTCGATGAACTCGTGAAAGGTATCGCCGTACAGATCGATCCAAAACTCACAACTTCGCTGGACTTGTTTCCTGAGTTTGAGCCTATCAATACAACCAAAATCAAATGGTACGATGCCAAAACCTACGCACTTGAAGGGCAAATCGGAACTGGAGGCTGGGCTGACGGTGTGGATACAACCGCTCTCCCTATCTCCTCTCAACTGGCGGCCTTGATCAATGTCGGTGACGTGCTTCGTATCGAAAACGAGTACGTGGTCGTAAAATCAGTTGACCGAACTGGTTATACCATCGACGTGTACGCTCGTGGACACGGTGGTACGACTGGAGTGGCTCACACTGCTGGTACTGCCATTTATATTCTCGGTAATGCTCAAGTGGAAGGTACTGTCGACGGAGATAATCTTCTTGAAGACACAATCGAGCAGATCAACTACACACAGATCGTGGAAGAGCCAATCGAACTTTCGATTACCGCTCAAAAACAAAAGTACCTCGATATAACTGACAAACTCAATGAAGAGCGTACTCGTGCGATGACTCGAGCACTCAAGAAACTCAATCAGGCGATCCTTTTTGGAAAACCTTCGGCTGGGTCAAAGACCACTCCACGTTCATTTGGTGGTTTGAAGCATTTTATCGAGGCAACCTCAGGAGCATTCAACTACAACGTGGGCGGATCATTTACCGAAACACACCTCAAAAATGTGCTTTTGGAAATGGCTCGTCGTGGAGGCAGTCCGAATACCATTTTGTGTTCGCCTGACGTAAAGAGCGTGATTAACACGTTCAACGCTTCAAATACACGTTACACACGTGTAGAACGAGTGGCTGGAAATTTCGTGGATCGTTACGAAGGTGAAGGCGTGGGCGTGCTGGATATCGTCGCTGATCCATTTTTGCGTCACTCTTTCGGTGAGATGTATATCATCAACACTCGAAAGCTTGGAAAAACTTGGTTTGTGGATGACAAACTTCGCTTTGCACCTGAACCATCAAATTCCCGAACTCTCAAAGAGACTTTACAAGGTCAATTGACCGTTCGTGTGAAAGACGTGGTAACAGACTGCGCTCGTATGTACGGTATCAGCTAGACCTCGGGGGAAGCACTACTTCCCCCTCTTCTTAATTTTTAACTTTCGTTTCCCATGAAATTTTTAATCAAAACTTCAGCGGTCGGAATATCCGACAAAAAATTCGCCCAGCAGGGTGAATACGAGACCGAAGACAAAAAGGAAATTGAGCGTCTTCGGGATATTGCCAAACGTTTCCCCGAGGATATCGAGGAGATAAAAGGCAAGGAAGCTCCAAAGCAAAATCCTCCAAAAAAGAATGATGACCAAACTCCCGATGATCAGAAAGACCCTGAGGATAAAACCTCAGACGATGATCCAAAGGATGATCCTAAAAAGGCAGATGGCAAACCTGCAAACAATTCTAAGAAATAATTTTTTACCACCATGGAAATTACAGACATTCTCAAGATTTTACAGGACTACGGCGTGACCCTCACGCTGGTTGCCATCGTGCTTTTCTTTGCTTTTGCATTCGGCCAAACGGGTCTCAAGTATCTGCAGGAAAAACTTAAACCAGCAGTTGCGACTGATCCTAGAAGCCATGCTTTTTTCTCAACATCAGAGAGGCTCATCAATTACCACATTCCCCGCATGAGAGTTTCAAGCGACCCTGCTCGGAACACTTTGTTTCGGGATATGCTGGTGAAAAAAATCGGAGCGTGGAGAAAAACCATGCTTGATTTTGTGGCACGTGATTTTTCCTCTCTCAAGACGTTTGAGATTAAAGACCTCTTTGCCAAAAATCTCCAAGAGATAATTAAAGGCTACGAATCGGAGTGGAAAGGATCGGGTGTGCCTGAGCCTGTTATTTCCAAGTTTGCCGAGTGGCACTCTCCTCGGGTTGAAGGCTTGAGCAGTTCGGCTACCAGTGTTTTTGACGGCAAGTCTTTCACGACTCCAACGGAAATGCTCAACGCTACGCTTTGTCTTCAAAACGCTCTACTCGTGGAAACCATTATCGATGCGGAGCGAACTCTCGGAGAGCTTAATGGAGAGCTTTCGGGGCTTACTTATCAAGGTTTAACACTTCAATAATTATGTCGACTTATATCACCCCAGCACAGGTCAAAGAAAAATCTCGCATAGCGGGTATTGCTTCGGAGTCCGATGAGAATTTGAAAAAGCTCATTCTGGAAGCCGAGCCTTTGATCGATTCGCATTGCGGATTTTGGGAGAAAGCCGATGAAGATCAGGTTCGTTTATTTCCTCGCCTTGATGAAGAAACGATCCCGCAAGAAGTGACCGACGCAACATTGGTGATCGTAGAACAACTCTTTCTTCAAGGTGCTCCAACCCTTGAGGGTGAAGTAACCGAGGAACGAATCGGAGACTACAGCTACAAAAAGACATCGGTACAAACCGATTTGATCCCTGAAAAAGCCCGCTTGCTGCTTCGAGGATTCCGCAAGTTAACGGGCAAAGTAAACATTAAAACCGACTAATTATGGCGTTTAAAGACCTTCTCACACAATCGGCGACCATCAAAGAACACTCCGAAAACAATGTCGGAGGCGTGGTCAAAAAAGTGTGGGCGGTGAAATACGCTAATCTGCCCGCAAGGCTTAAAGCCAATCGCGGAACGGAAAAGGTCGGGGCGGAAAACCTTGAGAAATATGTTCGGGGAGAGTTCACGCTTTACCTCGAAGCAGGCGTGGAAATTACCGAAAAAATGCGAGCCGAAGTCTATGGCAAGGAATACGAGATCGCTTTCGTTTCCGCTGTCAGAGATAAGGACTCAATCCACCACCTCGAATTACAACTTAACTCTACATCTTAAATGGCAATCCAAGTAACAGGTCTAAATCGGGTCATTACCGCCCTTACAAAAGGCGTTGAAAAGTACGTGAAGCGTACGGAATCAGCGACCATGAAAGCGGGACTCAAAGCCGAATACTTTGCCAAGAAGAACACCCCTGTTGATACGGGAAATCTGCGGTCAAGTATCAACACTCAACTGGTAGATAAGAAAAGTGACCGCGTGGAAGCCGTCGTCGGCACAAATGTTGAATACGCTCCTTACATAGAGTTTGGCACTCGCAAGATGAAGCCTCGCTCAATGTTCCGCAAAGTGATCGACGAAAACGGTCAGGAAGTCTGGAAAACATTTAACCAAGCACTCAAATGAACCTAAAAACTGCCATTTACGAACACCTCAAAAGCGACCCGCAGGTCGCGAGCCTCGTTGCTGGTCGAATTTATCGTTCACTTGCACCGCAGGGGTCAGAGTTTCCACTCATTACGTATCAACGAATCACCAGCACAAACAAAAACGATATTGATTTCACCACCGAACGGTTTCAGTTCGACTTGGTGGGAAAACTCGAAGATGACGACCAAGTTGAGGAACTCAAGGAGGCTGTTATCGACCGCCTGAACCGTTTCAAAGGTGACCTTGGCGGAACAGGCTTCAAAGTGAAATCCGTGTGGCTCGATATTGTGGCCGATGACTTCAATGAGGATCACTCGGCACGTCGGATCGTGCTGGATTTTCGCTTCGCGTACTTACGCAACGAAATTTAATTATTTTTTAATTTTTACACCATGTCTCAAACCAATCTTCAAAAAGCGGACGCTCTACGTTACGGATCAGTTACGCTTTCAATCGGCGACGACTTCAGCTCGCTCGTCAATATCGGAGCAATCCGAAATATGAGCTTTGAACACAAAGCTGAAAATATCGAGGTCGCCTTTGATAATGTTCCTTCGATTAAGAAATTCAAAAACGGACGGAAAGCTTCGTTTGTTTTTGATCTTGCGGAAATTGACCTCACAACTTTTGCAAAAACAGATTCAGGACTTGTCGTGCAAACAAATATTGCAGGGACTCCAGTCAATGTGACCAATGAGCCGATCACACTTGATGATGTCTCTGGTAAAGCCTTCGCTCATAAAAACGGTAATGCCACTTTGCCATCCAGCATTGTTGTGACCGATTCAGGTGCTACTCCTTATACGGAAAATACCGATTACACCATCCAACTCGGAGCTGACGGGTACGCTCGCATTGCTCGAATTGATGGCGGTGGTATTTCTGATGGCGAAGAGGTTTTGGTTGATTACACCTACACGCCAAATGTGAGCAAAAAGATGACGTTCAACACAGGCGGAACGAAGACTTACAAAGTCGCTCGTATCGTAAACGTGGACAATGACGGGAAAGAATTCCGCATTGATCTTGAGAACGTTACCAACATCAAACCACTTACCACTCCTTTCCAAGCCGATGATTCAGACGACATCATGACTTGCTCAATGGAACTTGAGGGATCAGTTAAGGAAGTTGTGGATGAGCAAAGTATTTCTTAATTTAATTTTTCCCTATGAGCAGAATATTTGATGCGGATTCGGACGCACTTTTATCCGAAAAAGATATCTTCAAAATCGGTGGCAAGGAGTACCGCGTTCCCGACATCAAAATGAAGACCATGCTGGAGTTTGAAAAGCTCGAGCAATCCAACGAAAGCAAATTTGCGACCATTGTGGAGCAGATTTTTCTCGTACTCAAGGATGAGAACGATATCAGTAAAAAAGAAATTGAGAGCTGGGGTTTTAAAACCTGTCTTGCTTTTATCATGTGGCTTTTTGAGCCATTGCAGGAATTGGGTTTAAAAAAAAGTCCCAAGGAGGAGACGGGCAAAAAGTAAAGCTCGGGGAAATGTTCGCTCAGATGATCAGATACTACAATGGCGGGTTTGATCACTGGAAGCTCCTTCGCCTGACCTACCGCCAATTTCTCATGTATTACACCAATCTCATGAAAATGCTCGAAATTGAGAAAGGTAAAAAACCGCAAGAAACCAAAGAGCCGACAAGCGTAATGCATGACATCAAAAATATTTTTAACCCTAAAAGCTAAATGGCATTCGGAATGACCAACATTGTCGGAGAGCTGGGAATCAAGATCACGGGGTATACCGCCGAACTTTCTTCCTCACTCAAAAGCGCAACTGGTGAACTCAAAGGGTTCAGTCGGAGTGCTGAGCTGACTTCAAAAGTCTCTCACGCCGCTTTTATGGGGTTGGCGGCGGCGGCAACAGCAGTGGCTGCTGGACTGGCTCTTTCGGTGAAAAATGCCGTTGAGTTTGAAAAAGGAATGGCCAATGTTTCCACGCTGATCGATACCAATGTGGAGAGTATGGAGGATATGGGAAATGCCGTTTTGGGGATTTCCAAGCGGACTCCCGTACTTACCACTGATCTCACTTCGGCTTTGTATGACATCAGAAGTGCAGGCGTTTCCGCCGCCGATGCGATGACGGTTTTGGAAAACTCGGCACAGCTTGGTGTTGCGGGACTTGGATCGACTTCGGAAGCGGTTGACCTTGTGACTTCTTCCTTGAACGCTTTCAAATTACAAGGAGAAGAATCGGAAAAAGTGTATGGCTACATCTTCAATGCGGTTAAATATGGAAAAACGACCATTACCGAACTTTCTCAAGGTTTCGGTGCGGTTGCGGGAACGGTGGCGGCTGCCAACATTGAGCTTCCTGAATATTTGAGCGCGGTGGCGGCTTTAACGACAACAGGTCAACCCGCTGCACAAGCCCACACTCAGCTTAAAGCGGCAATCTCGGGAGTAACTCGGGACAGTAAGGAATTAAATACCGTTTTGAGTAATCTCGGGGTCAAAACTTTTAAAGAGTTGATTCAGCAAGAAGGTGGAATGGTCAACGCTTTCAAGGCTATTACCGAAGAAGTAGACGGCAATGATGCGGCGATTTTGAAGCTTTTCGGATCAACCGAAGCCTACAACGCCGTCGTTCAACTTTCTGGTGGATTGAACGAAACTTTCATTTCCACGCTTGAAGGTATGAAAGACGGAACGGAAAATCTGTCCGAAGCTTTCGAAAAACAAAAAGCAACCACAACCGCTCAATGGCAACTCTTAAAAAACAATTTCAACGCCCTTAGCGTTCAGATCGGAAGCAAGCTTCTGCCCGCTCTCAATAAAGTATTGGGGGCGATAGTGCAATTCATCGATAAAATTCCCGAGCTGATCAATCAGTTCAAAGACTGGGTCGCAAATAATGATTGGGTTCAAGGAGCATTGGTTGGACTCGGTGCGGTTTTGACGGGTTTGGCAATCTCTGTGATCCCACCGCTTATTGTTTCCCTTGGAAGTTTGATCGCAACGGTCGCTGTGGCGGCCGCTCCTTTTGTGGCTATCGGAGCGATTATTGCGGGGCTTTATGTGGCGTTCAAAAACTGGGACACCATCGTGGAATTCATGAGTGGAGTTTGGAATCGGATTGTCGATGCAACCACTCAGGCATGGGAATTTCTTAAACCTTATATTGAAGCCGCTCTGCGTGTAGTTATCGGAGTCATGACGGGCGGACTCAGTGAACTGGTGATTTATACCGTTCAGAACTGGGACAAGATTAAGGAAGTCATCGTGAAATTTTGGGATTGGATCAAGCCTTACTTGGAAACTGCCACTCGGGTCGCTTTTGCCGTGGTTACTCTTGGTATGAGTGAACTGGTGATCTACGTTGCCAAAAACTGGGATGAGATAAAAGAAAAGGTCATCTCGTTTTGGGACTGGATCAAACCGTATCTTGAGGTGGCGGTGCGTGCTGCATTTGCGGTGATCACTTTTGGAATGAGTGAACTGGTCATTTTTACGGTGCAAAATTGGGATGCTATCAAAGCCAAAACCATTGAAACGTGGAATGCGGTCAAAGAGTTTTCTGAAAAGATTTGGACGGGTATCGTCGGGTTTTTCGACGGCATTTGGACGTCTATAAAAAAGACCTTTAGTGCGGGACTTGATGCGGTGAGTAAAGCTTGGACGACTACATGGGACAGTATCAAAACTTTCACCAGCAACACATGGAACGCTATCAAAGAAATGGTAACGGGTGGGATTGAAGCCGTTGCCAATCTTTTCTACGGAGGAGTGAGCATTATCGGAAACGCATGGAGTTCGATTTGGGATAACCTCGTAAATATTCTCGATAACATTTTCGGAAAGGTCAGGAGCATGGTTGATAGCGTGATCTCATGGGTGCAAAGAGCCATCGACAAGATCAACATTTTCAAAAGCGAGCAGGCTTCGGTCGGAGCTGGCGGAAGCTGGTCGGTCGGAGGGTTTACTTTTGGAAATAAGAATCAGGTCGCTGGCGTGGTACATGGCGGTGAATGGGTTGCTCCCGCATGGATGGTTGATAAATACGCAGGCGTGATCGCTCAACTCGAAGGTGTGCGTACTCGAGGATACAGCCAAGGTGGACTGGTCGGTGGAGCTACCACGCACAACAATCAACGCACGGTTCATCAAAACATCACTCAAAACATCCGTGAGGGGGTGGACTTTTCTATTGCGGCGCGTGAGATGGCTTGGCGTGCGCGTTTTGCTTAACTTTTAAAATTTTATGCTCGGAATAACTTATCACTATAACGGAATTTCTCTCAACGACCTCACAAAGGATGCATTGTCTGGTGAGATCTTTGCGAGTGAATCCGAACGTGCAAACGGATGTCATATCAGCCTGATAGAAACCCCGAGCGGGTTTCATTCTCCCGAGCTTCGACATTCCGAGGAATCCCGCCAAGGACAACACGGGATTCTCGACTACGACACCTTTGTGGGTAAGCGTGCCATTGTTTTTACTGGTCAACTTATCGCTCCCGATCGCGAAAAGATGGTGCAATTGATCGATAAATTTCAAAAAGCTTTCACAACCAGTGCCGTACCAAACAAAGACGATGGCTACCGTGAACTGCAATTTACCGAGGAAGACGGCATTGCCAAAAAACTCTTTGCCAAGGTCGAGCAAATGCCCGAATACGCCGAGGAACTGGGGTTTCCGTATGTGCGGAATTTTATGGTATCTCTCAAATGCAAAGAACCTCGAAAGCTCTCACAAGAAATTAATACCGCTCCCGAAATCAAATCAGACGTATTGGGAGCACAAATCAAACTGCCGACCAAGCTTCCGCTGAATACAGGCTGGGATTATGTGTATAAAAAAACGCTGGAAAACAAAGGAAACTTTGCCGCTTCCCCGAAAATTACCGTTTACGCTCCGTGCATAAATCCGAAAATTCTCAACCGTACCTATGGAGTTTTTATGCAATTCATCTGTACTCTGACAGATTCGGACAAGTTAGAGATAGATGTGTTGGAAGGAACTGCATTAATCACTCGCACCGATGGATCAACTGAGGACGCACTTCTTGTTTTAACGAATGACAGCGAGTTTTTCTATCTCCTAACAGGCGAAAACGAAGTGGTCTTTCTCGAGGAGAGCGGCATTCCTCCCGTCGATAATACGTCTTATTCCCGCCTCGAATGGTCGGACACTTGGCTTTAATTTAAAAAAAATTATGTACTCAATCAACATCTTAAATCGTGAAAATACGGCATTCAGTAAAATTCTTGATCCGCAAGACTTGAATTTCAAACTGACACTGGGCGGAAAAGATACAGCGAAGTTTGCACTTCCACTTTCACATCCTCGTGCCGATAAGGAAAATCTCAAAAAGCATAATCGCATTGAGATTTATCGCATGAACCCCAAAGACCGCACCGATGTTCGGAAAGTTTGGGTTGGATACATTGAAGCAGTGCGAATTGTCGATGACAATCATCTCGAGGTCGGATGCAACGGACTTTTACAGCTTTTTGAAAAACGTTCCGTTTCTCGCAGTTTCACAAACTGGGAAGGCGGTGCGGCGGTTTTTGAACTTCTCAATACGAAAGTAAACGCCGAAGATGACACATTTATTTCCGAAGGTGTGACTGACGTAACGCGGATTTTCTCTCATGATTTTGCCGATATGCAGGCACTGAACTCATGGGAGAAAATTGCCGAAGCGACTGGCGGAGAGTTGCAGGTGGATACAAATTTTCGATTAAATTTCAAAAATCAAATTGGAGAGGATTGCACTTCAAAAGTGATCTTCAGATTCATTCGCAATCTGCAAAACGCCAATTCCATCGACAATTTTACGCTTCTTGAAGAAGGAAAAGAGCTTTTTAACCGAATTATTTGCTACGGGAAAAATCGAGTGGTGACTTCGGTAAAAGAAGACACTGACTCAATCGAGGAATTCGGACTCCTCGAAAAAGTCCGTCACTACACGCAGATCGAAGACCAAGCCACACTTGATGAGGTTGCTCAGGAACTTTTGGATTTTCATAAACCCGTAAAAATCATTCCAACCATTGAGCCGAATAAATCAAAGATTGATCTTTTTGAGTACGGAGTTGGAGACCGCGTGCGGGTCATCATCAAACACGCACTGCTCGACTTTGATCAGGTTCATCGCATTTTAGAGATCAATGTGTCGGTCGGTAGAAACAATGAGGAGAATATAAAAATAAAGATCGCGGAAGAAGGCGTGCAAGCGGTCAAAAGTGATGAAGAAAAGCTCGCCGAACTCAGCCAAAGGGTTGAGGATTTAGAATCTTAACTTTTTTACTATGGCAAACAGAGTTTCCTATCTCAATTCAAAAAACACATTTTGGCAGGACATTGACCTGAAGAACATCGAACGTGATTTCTTCACCGACGGAGTCGTGGATTTTAATAAAGATGCACCTTCTCCTTCTGCGGTCGGATCGGATTTGCAGGTTTTAGCTCAAGATACGCCTGATAAAACCATAAAGGTCAAAATCGGAGTGGCATATTTTAGGGCTACTCGAGCCGATGATACCGACGGCGATGGCGTTCTCGACGAACTGATGCTCAGGTTTCATAATCTTGCTGATCAAACGATTGTCATTCCTGATAATACTTCGGGGGCAGATAAAACTTTCGAGGTCTGTTGCTCCATTCCTGCGACCAATATGAATGCGGAAACAATCAACTCAACTGCCTCCAATATTGGTGAACTGATCGTGCAAGAGGAAGGCACAGGACTTGATAATAAGCTCTTACTGGCGACCGTAACCGTTGAGAACGGTTTCACGGAAGTAACTCAAGCCAAGATCACTGACCACCGTTTGCGAGTGGCAATCAAAGCCGTACCAAAGGGTCTGACCGCAACCGTTTCCGAAATAAACCTTGCTCTTGATGGCATTCTCGCTTCTAGTTTTGACCTGAATATTCTTGAGAATACCACTGTTACAAAAGAGGAATTTAACCGAACTTTAACGGGAGCTTTAGTGACGGCCGCTGAGATCAACCTGCTTCATGAAGTGGCGGGACTGACCAAAGCGGATTTGCAAAAACTAGCCAATATTGATGCAACTGCCGATGAAATCGATCAAGCTCTCGATGGTATTTCTCCCGACGTTTCGGCCGCCAACTTGAATATTCTCGTGGGTGGTGGTTTTACCAATCTGCACAAGCACCCGACCGATCCAAACCAAAGTGGGATCACCGAAAGCCCTGCATACTTTTATCTTCCATCAGGACTCCCCGAGGCAGTTTCTGAAAAAGGCATCATGACACGGTTTTTTTATCAGGAGGATACAGATGAGGAAAGTTCGCAAAACATCGAGGTGGTAAACGATGATTTCCAAGGATACGAAGCCAATTATAAAGAGATCACCAACTTTGAAAACGAAGCTGGAGAAACCTATATCGGCGGATCGTTTGATACTTCGCAGTACAAAGAAGGCACTCAGTCACGATTGCGTCAGCTTTCTTTGGATAGTACGGGAACGCTACTTGTGGAATTTTCAACTGCCAAAGACCTCTCGGCTTTCGCTGGATCAGACACGATCGAGTTTTGGCTTTTTGTGAGTGATTTGCCGAATACGGACATGGCAACCGTGCAAATCGGCTCAACTACTCCATCATCAAACTACTTTCAAAACGACTTTTTCTCACAAATTACGGGAAGCGGTTGGAATAAAATCAAAATCCCGATCAGTTCTTTTTCCAATGTTGGCACACCCTCTTGGAATGATGTGGTGCGAATCAGGTTTGAATTTTCGACCAACACAAACGGAAGTTGCGACTTTAATGTGGATAGTCTTCGCGTTATCAAATCTGATAATACAACGGGGGCTGTATGGTCAAACTCTGAGGGTGAATGGGAAATGCATGGGATTGCCAGTTTCAAGCGATACGTAAAAACTGACGAAGTTGCAGGAGATAAAAATAGTGTGCTTTCGCTCGGCAATCAAAGCCGAAGCTATCTCAACGGTATTTTTACCGCTCGAATCCGCAGGCTTCAAGGTTCAGGAAATACGGGAATCAAGTGGAGGTACTCCAATCCGACCAGTTGCTACGCTGCCTATTTTTCTGCAACAGAGCTAGTGCTGGGGAAAATAAACGGAACATTTACGCAGATTGCAGCTGTGAGTTTTTCAATTACCAATGGAGTGGATTACTGGATCAAGGTGAGGTTTAACGGAAATCAAATTGTTGTGGCGACCTCTACCGACGGAATCACATTCAATGATCAGATCACGGCAACTGACACTGATATTTCGGGAACTGGTCAAATTGCACTGTTTGATAGCGGGGCTATTTCCGCTTTTGATCAGGTTGTTTTCGAGCAAACTTCGGTGACTTACGAGCGTGATACTTCGGGAGATGTTGTAAAAATCGAGGAGAATACAGGATTTGGAGACAAGTTTGACGATGGAGACACCGTTGCAAGAATCTACGAGGCGACCGCAGGAACGTGGTCGGTTGAGGAAAACATCGATGAAGGCACTAAGTGTTTACTCCAAAGTGATACCAGTGCGGGAGAAAAGCTCTTTTTACTCAAAAGTGACGGTCTTTCCAACCTTTACACCAACTTTACTTTGCGAGGAAATTTTAAGATCTATCCGAGCGGAGCGTGTGCTTTCGTTTTCAAATACCAAGACGAGGATAACTTCCATCGACTGCAATACAAAAGCGGTCGAATCTCTTTTGTGAAACGAGTGGCTGGCGTGGATACCATCCTTGGAGAAGAGATGGCTTTTACTCCTGCTTCCGATAGTTACTTCTCGCTCAAAATCGAATGCGACACAAACAGTTTCAAATACTACTACTCAGAAGATGGAGAGATTTGGGTGCATATCAGTGAGGTTTCAGCAACCGATTTTGAAAACGGACAGATCGGAATTTTAGCTGAAAACAATGAGTTGCGTTCCGACAATCTCTTCGTGTTCGAGCATAACGTCGGAGGAGATACCTTCTACGAGATCTTCTACGGGGAAGATGGCAATGTTTCTTCCATTGTCAAAAAACCCGTTGTAGCAATTTAATTTTTAACTTTTTTATCATGGCAAATATCACAATCGGAGGCGGCGGATCGGCATTCAAGGATGCAATTCCTTCCGCCCTGCAATTCTCAAGCTGGGATAACTATAAGTGGTTTCAGCAAGGCGGTCAGGGGCTGAATATCAGTTATCAGAATTTCATGTACAACCCTGTTTATTTCCATCATGTGCAAGACGTGGAGAATAAAAAGTTCTTTGCTTTACCTCAAGGAAAAGGAAATAACGCCAATTACAAACTCGCGGATCAAAAACCACTCGGGTGCTACAAGTACGATCATCAAACTGATCAAAGTATTTTTATCGAGTTTGATCGCGATGATATATACACCCTGAGAAACAAGATAACTCAGAATAATTATGAAAACCTTCTCTATGATGAGACGACAGATAGACTGTTTTTTCTCAATACCACAACCAAAGAGATATGGGAGATTAATCAATCCACAGGAAAATTCACTCAGAAAACAACCTGCACTGTAGCAGGCACAATTTGCGGAACGGTTTGTGCTAACGGGGCTATTTATGTGATTGATACGAGTAAAAACTTTGTGAAATTTACCATTGCCACAGAATCTTGGAGCGCATTAAACACAATGGGCGGATCAGCCAGTATGTCTCAGGGGTATTGCAGATTGCTTACTGATGGCACTTGGGTTGTTTTTGTGCCATATCAAAGCATGGCAGCTGCTGGGACAGAGCTTCAAAAATTCAATATTTCAAGCGGAACTTGGTCGACGGCAGCTACGGCAAGTGCTCCATCAAACACAAACTACTATATTTCCGAAATTTTCAACGGTTATGTGTACGTTCATTATGTTGCAACGTCAAATAACTATAGTTCAATTTGGAAATACAGTCTTGCAGGAAATGTTTGGACTGCCAGTGCTTTAAATTTGAGAAGTTACATGAGTGGTGGAGGTGCTTGGGGAATGTATCGAGCGAATAACAAACTTTACTGGTACGGAAGTAAGCAATATCAAGACCCGAACGGCTCTCGTATGATGTCTAAGCCTGCGATTTGGGAAATGAGTACCGCAGAAGTTTTCACGGAAACAACGAAGCACGTTCCTGTGGAATTCGGAAATTGGTGTTATGAAGTACAAAACGGATACGAAAATGACATGATGCAGGTGCAAAAATCCTGCGGACGTTACCAAATATATGATTCGAATCATGCCAATTCTCGAGGATATCGCTATTTCCCGTACATTGATCCAACTGCCAAAACAGTGGAATGGATCAAAGTACCAATGGAAGCCAACAAGGAAAAAGACTGGCAAGGTTGGGCGGCAGTAGTGAAAAATGGAAAGCTTTACATGATGGATGCAAAAACTTGTGATCTTTTTGTGTGTACTATCGGTGTGTGGACTTGGACGAAACTCGATAACCTTTTTACTCGTCTCGGAGATAAAATCCCTTATAGCTACAATGGTAATGCTTGGCTTTATGGGTGTTCACCAAATACATATAGTCAGGGAGCAACTCCTTGGCAAGGAATCGGGGGACTTTTTACAGTTAAGGAAGACTCTGAAGATATTTTCCTCGTATGCCCGAGATATTCTGCGGATACCTATTGCTATGTTTACAAATTTGATGTTTCCGCCAATCAGTGGTTGCTTTTGAATGCCAATGGTGAAATGCCAAGTGCGTATTGGGGACAATCTTCTCATGCCACTTATCAGACTTACAAAAATCATCTCGTTGTTTCCAATCAAAACAGCTCGTGGTTTCTTTTCCTTTGTCATGGTTATGATTCAGGAAACTCAAATCGCTATACTCAGTATTATTACGCATTTAACCCAGCTGATGGGACTTTTGAGGCGATTACTGGTCAAAACACGACTTCGTGGTACGGAACGTATGGTTTTACTTTAGACGGGAAGCCTCTTTGGCATACGAATAGTTCGTACAGCAAGATGAATTTCAACGACATGGATACCATGGCGTATGACATTAGTAACAAACTTTTGGAGCAGGTGCTGAATAATCAGGATCAATACCTCTATATGAACAATAAAACCTACCAGCACTATGTCTTCAATATTGATGCTCAGAATTTTGAAAAAGGTTTTGCTATCGCAGTAAACAACAGCGACACCGATGGCGGAGTGTATCAAGAATGGGGTTTTGATAAGCAAATAGATGCTCCGAAAGGTGGGTATTTACTCGGTTGGTCAAGAAACGCCTCTCTTGGTACTCCAAGCAGGTACGGTCGTATCATTATCGACAACGACGGAGTGCGATCCTCAATTGTGAACGATGCTCTCCCTGATTCAGTAGTGGATTCATCTACTGTTTTCACAACCAAGGTCAAAAAGAACTTCAAGCTCTACTTGGAGCAATGGTGCTATGCCAACGGGCTTGTGACCTTTTTTGCACCTACCAATTAATTTTTAACCATTTCTACCATGAAATTTTACAAAGCCAAACATGCCGAAATCGGCCAAGGAGTCGAAGCTACCGTTCTTTTTCACAAAGATAACGGCGAAGAGCTGATCTGCGTTCACTCGGACTTTGAGTCTTTTGAAAAACAGAACCCGAAAGCCTCGGAATGCTCCAAGGAAGATGCCGACAAACTCATTGGAAAAGCCAAAATCAAGCTGGCTATTCCAAAAAGAAAAGAGCTTCGCAAAGCAAAAAAGCTCTCTGATGAGGAAATCTTGAAGGAAATTGAAGATTCCAAAACTCCGACCGTCAGCATTATCAAATCTGATAACGAGGAAGATCAATCGCTCACTTATGTTGAGGAAGTTGAAATAACCTCAACCGATGAGTTTTTTGAAGCTCAAAAAGCTCAAAGTAAAGAGCTTGAGCCTGAAATTATCGAGGAAACACCTCAAGAAACCGTAATTTAATCATTTTTTAATTTTTCACTATGACACCGAAACTATATTTAATCGCAGGACACACCCAAGGAAAAGATGAAGGTGCTCAAAACCTGCAAACCAAAGAAACTGAAAACATAATCGCTCGAGATTTGCTTCTAAAAGTATTTCCTGAACTACAAAAGGATTTATTCGTTGATCTTTGCCCATTCGATCTAACTCTCGAGGAGAAAACAGCATGGATCAATAAAAAGGCTGGATCGGACGACCTTATCCTTTCTTGCCACCTTAATTCGTCCCCGAATAGGACAGAAAAAGGAGCAATGATTTTCTACTACGGTGGAAGTCAAAAGAGCAAAGAGATGGCGCAAAAAATCCTTGAGGCGTATTGCAAAGCGACTGGACTTCAAAATGCTGGTGTTCATCCTGATACTTCGAGCCGTTTCGGCCGACTTGGTATCGTGCGAGATACCCGAGGCTGGTCGTTTTTGCTCGAGCTGGGATCAATCAACAATGACCTTGAAATCGTAAAATCCAAGGGGGTAAAAGGTCTGCTTGCTGGGATCAAGGCGATTCTTGGAAAAGCGGAAGATACTCCCTTCACCGACGTTGATCGAACACACCCTTATTTTTCAGCCGCTGATTGGGCAAAAAAACGAGGTGTAGCGAGCGGATATGGAGACGGTCGGCTTGGTGTTGATGAGCCGTTGACTGTTGGGAGATTCCTTGCGTTCCTCAGAAAATACGATTCTTTGCAATAATGGGATAGATATATTTATTTTCCTGACACATAATGTTGGTGCATTTATTTTTTAACTCAAAAATATGACCAACAACTATCAAAACGGTGGCGGAAATGATGAGCAGGAAGATATTAAAAAGCTCATGGAAAACTTGGATTTAAGTGCAGAAGATGCTGAAAAAGTAAGAGATGTCATGGAAGAGTTTGGATTGGACGAGGATGCGGCAGCGGATATTGCAGAGAACCTTTAGGCGAAATGTTTACACATCTGCTCAAATACCTCAGTATCAATTCTTCTGAAATATTCTTTTACATCTATTAAAACTTCCTCTATTATTTGCTCGACCCATTTGGTCAAAGGTTCGATTCGCGTCAATGAACCCCCACCATTGAAACTGTCTAAGCTAAAAGTATTTAGACGGTGTTTTTATTTAAGGAAAGACATTTATATAATTATTTGTAAAGATGTATAGTGCTAAAACCTTTGAATCAGAAATGTTTATAAATAAAGACTTCAGTAAAAAATCTTTTGTTGGCAGTATATTTAGGGATTGTACATTTGATAATTGCAATTTATCAAATGTAAATTTTTCGCAATCTAGTATTCAAGGGGTTGTATTTAAAGATTGTAAGATCTTGGGGGTAGACTTTACTAAGTGTAGTAAACTTTTATTGGATTTTAGTTTTTTGCAGTCTAAAATCTCTATGTCTGTTTTTTCTGGCTTAAACTTAAAGGGTACGGTGTTTGATAGTTGTAAAATTATAGATTGTGATTTTGTTAGAACAGATTTGTCTAAAGTTGATTTTAAGGATTCTGACTTAAGGGGTAGTCGTTTTCAAAACTGTAATTTGAGATTTGCCTCATTTAAAACAGCGGTAAATTATAGTATTAATCCAAATGAAAACATTTTTAAGAATACAAAGTTTTCCACTTTAGGAGCTGTGGGTTTGTTGGATATTTATGATTTGGATATTGAGTAATTAACATTTACTCAAAACTTACTGTTTTACTTATTTCCTCTGTCACTGTTGTGCCGGCGAAGTTTTGGACCTCTGATCTGGCATTTACTGTGTAGGAAACTTTTTTGTATAGATCTGGGTCAAATTCGAAATCTATTTTTATTCTGTCTCCTATTGCTGAGATTTCTGCATAATATTGTAGTAAGTTTTGGCTTATCTGCCATTCTCCTTCTGTTTTTTGTGCTAAATATGTGCCGCTAAGACATTCTAACTGGTAACAAGCAGCTAATTCTACCGTATAGATCTCAAAATTTAGGTCGGTAAATTCTAAAATTGACTTATCCTCTGACTCCTCTACTGGGGCCAAAATTTCAATCTCTGGCAAACCTAAAACTCCAGGTACCTCAATCCCCTTTTCTAGAGTTATACCATCAGCAAACTGCGCTGACAGACTATATTGATCGTCTGGATTGTTAACTGTGCATTTATGTGGAATTGTCGTAATATCGCATATAAACTCAATGCTGGGGTCTGTGTTTGACTTAATTTTAAGCTCCTCTATCAAAATTTGTGATGGAAGGTTGCTACGACTCATTCCATTGACCTGTTTAAATGGTGAATCTGTCCTGTTTATTGTTAAAAATAAGTCGGTACGCTCGGACTGTACGTTAAGATTAGTGACTTTGTATGTAATTTGGGGAGACTTGTCTGTATCTATCTGGCAAGCTGTAAATATAAGTATTGAGCTTAGTATAAGAGATAATATCTTGTTTTTATGCATAGTGTTTTGTTAAATCGTTATTGATTTTATCGAAAAATTTAAAAATCCACTAGACTTTAAAGTGGCTTTTTCCTATATTTGTGTAGCTTTATAAAAATAAAGTAGTCGCGGAGAGGTACCCAAGAGGCTGAAGGGGCGGGATTGCTAATCCTGTAGGTCGGATTTATCTGGCGCGGGGGTTCGAATCCCCCCCTCTCCGCCAGACCTTCCATATGGCATGATCTGGGGGTTTGTGTTTTTTAAGAAGTTGTTTTGTTTAAAATACTCCTTCTGTTTTGTGTTTTTATTGTTTCACTTGAAAAACTTTTTTCTATTAGACAATATTTCTTTGTTTGATAAAGGGTGTTTTTTGGTGTGTATATGGCAAATAGTGTATAATGTTTTGAATTTCTTAAAAATATTTTATGCTACTAGTTGTACAATTTAGAGATGATGTATCTGAAGATCATGAGCAAAAATGTATTGTAAGGCATCTGGAAAATCGTAATGATGTACTGTTTATCAATGCGTTAACAGACACAAAACGTGACTGGACAGACCTAAATGGTATTATGAAAGGCGTGGATCATGTTGTGCTTGGTGGTAGTGGTAATCTTTCGTTGGCTGGAGGCCATGGTGATGAAATGAGTGATGCTAAAGCAAAGTTGATGGCAGAGGACCTTGGACCTTTACTTAATCTCTTGATCGACAAGGATATCCCTACACTTGGTAGCTGTTTTGGTCATCAAATTATTGCTCAGCACTTAGGTGCAAAGGTAATATTTGATAAAGAACAGGCAGAAACTGGTATTTTTGAAATAAAACTTTTTAAAGAAGGAATAAATGACCCTTTATTTGCTGGTGTTCCAGAAAAATTTAATGCTGTTGTTGGTCATCAAGATAGCGTAGTTAAATTACCTAAAGATACCATATTATTGGCTAAATCTGAAAAATGTGGAAATCATGCATTCAGATATAAAACCTCAATATATGGCACTCAGTTTCATGGCGAGCTAAACACTGCAGACCTTATCTATAGGCTAAATCTATATCCAAGTTACAAAGAATATGCTGCAAATGTAAAAAACATTGATACCTCTAATGCTTTAAAAGTTCTTAAAAACTTCTTAGATTTATAGATTTTTTAGATATTTTATGGCTTCATCTTTTTGTCTATCAAACTCATTTTCGTAGTCTTCTTCTGATAATTCTATAATAATATCTGGAGTAAGACCTGTTTCGTTTATATTTATATCATCTGGAGTAAACCATTTTGCAATTGTGAGCCTTATACTTGAACCATCTCTAAAATACTCTACTTCTTGTACTGTTCCCTTTCCAAATGTTTGAGTACCCATAACAACTCCTCTTTTGTGTGCTTGGATTGCTCCTGCAACTATTTCTGAAGCTGATGCACTGCCTTCATTTACCAAAGCAACAATTGGTATCTCTCCTAATTTTGGTATCCCTTTTGTAAAGATAGCATCACCTAGTTGATTTCTTTGTTTTATTTTTACAGCTTCACTACCTGCTGGCAAAATACATGATAGCATTTCAACGGCTACATCTAGGTATCCACCACCATTGTAACGAAAATCTAATATAAGACCTTTTGAATTTTCTAGCAACATCTCTGAGACTGCTTTTTTAAATTCGTCAGTTGTTTTTTCATTGAATTGATTGATACTTATGTATGTAATTCCATCTTCGAGTTTTTCTACACTTACATTTTCAATATCTATACTGTCGCGAGTGATTTCAACATCAAATGGCTCTTCAAGTTTTTCTCTAATAATAGTCAAAACTACTATTGTTCCTTTTTCTCCTCTAATATTCATGATTGCGTCAAAAAGTGTCATCTCGTGAGTTAGTTCGCCATCAACCTTGTAGATTATATCTCCTGGCTCTATTCCAACACTTTCAGCGGGACTATTTCTTAATGGAGAAACTACCACCAAATTACCATCCTCAATTGTAAGTTCTGCTCCAATTCCCTCTAAAGTACCTTCTAAACTTGCGCTAAATTCCTCGCTTTCCTCCGGTGTCATAAATACTGTATATGGGTCGCCTAGAGAGTTTACAATGCCTGAAATAGCTCCATAAACCATGTTTTTTGCATCTATTTTCTCATCATCTACATAATTATTTTCTATCTCAGCCCAAACCTTCCAAAAAAGATCTAGATCAACATCATCATGATTGTTTGAAACTACCACTAGACCATCATCAGTAAATTGGCTATTAGTTATAAATCCAAAAGAGTTTGCCTGCACTCCTAGTGTAAAAGCAATTAGTGCAATGATTAAATACCATGCTATTCTTACTTTTGTATCTTGTTGTTGCATTTTTATAGAATGTTAATGAGTTTATATTTTTTTAATTGGTGCTATTGATAGTGCTAATTTTTTTATTCCGGCTTTTGAGTCTTCAAATGCTACTGTCACGACACCTCCTTGAACCTCTATCACTATGCCATTGCCAAAGACTCCGTGTGAAACTCTGTCGCCTGTATCTAGCTCAATCTCGATACCTTCTGCGTTTTCTGCTGGTAATGGTGTCTGTCCGATGCTTGATATTTCTGGTATTGCTGAGTGTGAGCGTCTAAAGTTTGCTAATGCTCCTGTGTTGCTTTCGATTAGTGATCCGTCTATGTCCTCTAAAAATTGTGATGGAATGTTGGACCTTGACTCTCCGTATATCATCCTCTGTCTTGAATGTAGCAGATATAATTTATCTTTTGCTCTTGTCATTGCTACGTACATTAGGCGTCTTTCTTCTTCTAGTTCGCTTTTATCCATTAAGCTTCTGTTGTGTGGAAATATTCCTTCCTCCAATCCTGAGATAAATACGATTGAAAACTCTAGGCCTTTTGCCGAATGTACTGTCATTAAAGTAACTGCATTGTCTCCTGAGTCTAGCGAGTCAACATCGGCGATCAAACTCACCTCCTCTAAAAATATGTTTAATGAAAGCCCTGCTTTGAGGTTATCATATTTTTTTGCTACGGAAATCAGCTCCTGTGTATTTTCGATGCGTGCTTCTCCTTCGATACTGCCGTCGTTTAACATTCTTTTGTATCCGGTTTGATCAAGTACGTGTTTTATCATGCCTGATGCAGAAAATTCTTCATTTAACTGTCTTAGATCTGAAATTAATTTTGTGAATGACTCCAATACATCTACCTTTGATTGTGATAATTCTGGAATTTCTTTTGCAAGTAGTAATGCATCAAAAACTGATATGTCGTGAATGTTTGCAAAATTTGTAATTATTTCAACTGTCCTTGCTCCGATTTTCCGGGTTGGTGTGTTGATAATTCTAAACAATGAAACTGAATCTGTTTTATTTTGGATTAATCGTAGATATGCCAAAATATCTTTGATTTCTTTTCTTTGGTAAAACTTTATGCCGCCTACTATTTTGTATGGAATGCCGTATCTTAAAAATACCTCCTCAATTACACGTGATTGTGCATTTGTCCTATATAAAACAACTGAATCACTATAGTCTGGATATTCCACTCCTCTTTGATTTTCTCTGATTTCCTGCGCAATCAATTCTGCCTCATGCCTCTCATTGTTTGCAAATAATTGTTTTATTTTTTCTCCTTCTTTCCTGTCTGTCCAAAGGTTTTTTTCCATCCTTTGTGTGTTTTTTGCAATTATACCGTTTGATGCATCTAGGATTATTGGTGAAGATCTGTAGTTTTGTTCTAGTTTTATAATTTTTGCCTCTGGGTATTGTTTTTCAAAATCTAGGATGTTTTGTATTGTTGCACCTCTCCATCCGTAGATGCTCTGATCTGTGTCACCGATTACTGTGAGGTTTTGATGTTTTTTTGCTAAGAGTTGAATTAATATAAACTGCGCCTTATTTGTATCTTGGTACTCATCTACAGAAATGTATTTAAATTTGTCTTGGTACATTTCTAAAATCTGAGGATGTTGCTCAAATAAATCAACTGTAAGCATAATAATATCATCAAAATCTACTGCATTGTTTCTACGTAAATGATGTTGATATTTTGGATATAGCTCAGCTACTTTTTCTGAAAAATAATCTCTTGCTAGACTTGTATATTGCTCAGGATTAAGAAGCTGATTTTTTGCATTTGAAATATGTGAAAGAACTGCTTTGGGATTTATCTTTTTTGGATCTATCAACATTTCCTGCATTATTTTTTTGAGTAGAATTTGTTGATCGGCAGTGTCGTATATTGCAAAACTATTTTCGTAATCCAGTAGGTGTATATTTTTTCTTAAAATTCTTACACAGATTGAATGAAAAGTACCAATTGTTGGAATGTTGTTACCTGAAATTTTTTCTAATTCTGCAGCTGCAAACATATCTCCAAAACTTTCCATAAATGCTAATTCATCATGATTAGATAAAAGCTTTACTATCCTATGTTTCATTTCGTTTGCGGCTTTGTTTGTAAAAGTAACCGCTAGAATATTCCAAGGATTTATGTTTTTTTCTTGTATTAAATATGCAATGCGATGAGTTAGCGCACGAGTTTTACCGCTACCTGCACCTGCAATTACCAACATTGGACCGTCAATATGTTTGACTGCCGCAAGCTGTTTATCATTTAGTCCTTCTAAAATATTTTCCATAATAATTATCCCGTTATTCGGGCTGTAATTATATATGACAATCATTAATTATGACAGATTACTTTTAAAAAAAGTTTGCCAATTTTTATTAGCAAACTTTCTAATTTATTTTTTGAATTTTACTATGGTTGAACAACCACTCTAGTACCAATATCTGTGAAATCAAATAAGTAATCTGCGTCCTCAGGAAGTAATCTAATACACCCGTGGCTTACTGGAATACCTATGTGATTACGGGCTTCTGTCCAAAACCATCCTCCATCATTTCCAAGACTTGGGAGTGCGTGAAATCCATATCCTCCAGCTCTAAACATCATGAATTTTGGCATGATGTAATGTGGGTATGCGTGAGCAACTCTTACCTCTTGTTTTAGAGTGATTTTTGTTTCTCCGTATGGAGTTGGTGTTGCTGATTTTCCTGTACTAACTGGAACCTCCTTAACCATGTGATCTCCTAGGTATATTTTTAATTTTTGTTCTGATATATCAACTAAAAGTTTTTTCTCTGCATTTAAATCCAGCTTAGCAACTGAGCCACTTTGATTTGAGTATTCTAATTTTTTTCTTAATATTTTTGGTGAATCGCCTGTGTGTCCAATCAAAACTTCAAATGAAAATTTTGAGTTGTCTAGCCATTCTACACCTTCTAATACTGGAGTGAAAAACTCTTTAAATACATCTTCTTTTGATCCTGCTTTTGCCCAAAAAGTAAATGAAGCTACGTATCCCGGATCCACCCTTTCTTGGTCCATATATACTCTTGAAACTGTTTTCCAGTTATTGTCTGAGTCTACTGTTCCTGGATAAAGTCCACTTACTCTATCTCTTGGATTGTCTGTGCCTAGTGACATTTTTGGTCCTGCACAACTACTATCCATAGAAAACCATGGTGTATTTCCTGTGTTTTTTAGGAATACTTTTACGCGAAATATCTCTCCTGGTTCTACTCTAAGTTGTCGTCTTATTGCCACAACAGAAGCGCTGTTTTGTGCTTCAATTGATGTGTCATATGTACAGCTAACTATAGAAGAGTTAGCTTCTTGGGCTAATGCTGTATTTGAAAAAATAGCTGCTAGTGCAAAGCATAATATTGTATAGATAATGGTTTTCCTTTTTATCATTTGTTTTTGTTTATTTTTATAATCCCCCTATTATAACACTTATTTTTATTTTTAGCAAATATAGAGTAAATGACCTTATATAGCACATAGACATTTGCTACATCATATAGAATAGAAATATTTAGTCTCTAATCAAAATATTATGTCCCAATCAAAATTACCTAAAATTCATCAATAAGTAAAAGGAGTAATTAAAATCTAGAAGTATTACTAAAATTTATATAGCTTTACCTTCAGGAAAATCAACAATAGAAATAGTCTGAGAAGCAATTTTAATATTTTTTGATGCCTGGATTTTTATCAATATAGACTTAAATAGATCATTCCTTATTAATCTTCGCTCACGAGTAGAAGAAACATAACGAATACTTAACATTATCCAATTATCTGTTGGGACAACAAAAACCATCGGCTCAATATTACGCCTAGAAAGATAGTATTTTTCTTCAAGCTTTAAAATTTCTTTCTGTGCCAAATTAGTAGAAACAGAGGTTTTATCCTTAACAAAGGACTGAATAATATCAACTGCATTTTTCCAATCGCTATCGTAAGTTATTGGTATATTTATTTCATCCCAAATAAAATCATGATCCTTAGTATAATTGTGCAATGTTGATGACAAAACATAACCATTTGGAATTAAAACTATTCTACCTGTTGCTTGATCACCATTAACCCATTCTCCCATCTCAAGGAGAGTTGTATAAAACAAACCTATATCAATAACATCTCCAAATTTTGAATTTATTTCTATTCTATCTCCAACACGGTAAATACTAGTGATAAAAATTGTAAGTGCACCAGCAAAATTTTTAAAAACATCTTGTAAGGAAATCGCTACACCAGCTGCCACAAGACCATAAGCAACAAGCAAAGCTTGTGGATTTACTATCCAAATTCTCAATACAATGACAGAAACAACAATAATAAAAAGTATATAAAGTGTCTTTCTCAAAGAATAGCGCGTTTTAGAATCAGAAATTCTTTTAACAACAATTCCCTCAAGAAAAAATTGAAAAAATGAATAAACAATTGAAAGCGCAAAAAAAGTATAAAAAAGTTTATCTAAATCTAAATCAGTATATTTTAGATTAATCCCCCATAGTACTAAAGAAATAAGAGACAAAGAAACTAAAATAATAAATCTTCTAAACATAAATCAAACTATAATATACAAATAATCATTATATTATAACATTTTTAGATTAATAAAACCAGTGACATTATATAAGAGTTTATGACTTCTTTTCGCTCTGGACGTAAGAAAATGCTTCTGATATATTGGCTCAGGAAAAAAAATCATAGGCTCATAGTGTCAATGGTAGCACGTTGGTCTCCAAAACCAAAAGTAGGGGTTCAAATCCTCTTGGGCCTGCCAGATCTTTCTCTGTTTTATAGGGCTTTTTATGATTGAAGCTTCTTTAGCTCTTTTTCAAAACTTTCTAAGTCTTTAAACTGTCTATATACAGATGCAAATCTGATGTATGCGACTTCGTCGAGGTCTTTTAGGGATTCCATTATTCCCTCTCCTATTACTTCGCTTTTTACTTCTTTGCCCATTGAGGCCCAGGATTCTTCTAGGTTGCTGATTATGTTTGTGATTTGGTCTTGGCTTACTTTTCTTTTATCGCAGGCGCGCCATACTCCACTAAGTAATTTTTCTCTATCGTAGTTTTCTCTTGAGCCGTCTTTTTTTATTACTAAAAAGTTTGTTATCTCTATGCGCTCAAATGTTGTAAATCTGTATTTGCACTCTTCGCACTCACGTCTACGTCTTATTGCCTTTTGACCGTCTGTGTCTCTTGAGTCCAATACTCGTGTGCTTCCTTCCTTGCATTTTGGACAAATCATCGTTTGTTTTGGTTAATGTGAAATCATTATATACAGAATATGTGATTATTGAGAGCTTCATAAGACTAATTCTAATTGAAATATTATTGAAAAAATGGTATAATTTTGTGATTTAATAATAAAAACAATGGAGGAAAGTAATTCATCAAACTTATCGGAGGTTGCAAAAACGGTACATAAGGTTTTGACGCCTTTCTATACTAATGTTGTAAGGCAAACTAGTAAGGATGGAAAGTCGCTTAAAGATTTGCTAAACAAGATTGCTGAATATAGCAATAATTTGTCTGATAAAAGCTTAACAGCAGCAGAAAAAGATTTTTTTGAATCACAGCTAAAACCGCTTGTTTTAGATGCAATTGACTATATTATGAATATTAGTTCTGAGGTTTTAGATAAAAAATCTAATAATCAAATTGCGCAAACTGATGCAAATGTTACTGAAAATTTTTTAGCAGGACTAAAGAGAGAAGCAATGCGTGCTCAAAAACTAATAGAATAAGAATCTCAGGAAAATTATTTGGAATTGTGTTAAATTATTGTTATGGAATTATATAAAAACATACAGAATTTTTTAGAATATTGTGAGGTAACAAAAAATTTATCACAAAAAACTTTAGAAAATTATACTCATTACTTAAAGAGATTTAGTGTTTTTTTTGGTGTTAGTAAATCAGTTGATAAAATTCAACTTCAAAACATTCAAAATTTTAGGCTGTATCTTAATCGATATACTGATGAAAAAGTTAAAAGCCTAAGTATTAAAACCCAAAATTATCATGTGATTGCACTTAGGGCATTTTTAAAATACTTGGTTAAAAATGATATAAAATCGCTTGCTCCTGAAAAAATTGAGCTAAGTAAAATCCCTGAAAGGACTGTTGAGGTTTTGAGTAAAAAAGAGCTTGAACGTTTGTTTTCAGCTATTGATATGACAAAAAAAACTGCTTATCGGGATTTGGCTATTATTGAAACTCTGTATTCTACTGGTTTGCGTGTTAGTGAGCTAAATTCTCTAAATTGTGAGCAAGTTGATCTAACTAGGCGTGAATTTATGGTTAGAGGTAAGGGTAAAAAACCACGTATTGTGTTTTTGTCAGAGCGAGCGAGTAAGGCTATTGCTATGTATCTAAGGGAAAGGGATGATAATTCTGCCCCCTTATTTTTGAATAGTCGAAAGAATGTTGATGAAATTATGGATGCGGAAAAACGAAGACTGAGTAAAGTGAGTATTGAAAGTATTGTGAGAAAATATGCACTTAAGGCTGGTATTATTAAAAAAGTTACTCCGCATACTTTAAGGCATAGTTTTGCAACTGAGCTATTACTAAATGGTGCTGACATACGTAGTGTGCAGGAGATGCTAGGACATAGCTCGATTACGACTACCCAGATTTATACACATCTGACAAATAATAAACTTAAGGAAGTTCATGAAAAATTTCATCGGATCTAATAATATTTTATGATAAAAATTGAAAAAATAAGTAAAAGTTTTGGAAAAAATAAAGTGCTTAATGCTGTAAGTTTTGACGTAACTGAGGGAGAGTTTGTGTCTATTGTTGGTCATTCTGGCACTGGTAAAACTACTTTGATTAATTGTATATTTGGATCTGAAAAGACTGATAATGGGCAAATTTTTGTTAGAGGTGTCGAGGTTGGAGGACTTAATAAAAAGGAGCTTCAATCTTATAGGCAAACTGTGGGAATGGTTTTTCAAGATTTTAAATTGTTGGAAAATAGTACAGTATTTGAAAATGTTGCCTTTGCACTTGAAGTACTTGGTAAATCAAAAAATACAATTACTGAGCGAGTTATGGATGTCCTAAAGCTTGTTGGTCTTGAAAAATATAGAAATAATTTTCCAAGGCAATTGTCTGGTGGTGAAGCTCAAAGATGTGCAATTGCTAGAGCTTTAGTACATGCTCCTGACCTATTAATTGCAGATGAGCCAACTGGAAACCTTGATCCAGAAAATGCAAAATCTTTGGCAGAACTACTTGTTACGTTAAATAAAAATGGTACGACCATAATCTTATCTACTCATAACAAAAATGTAGTAGATTATATTAATAAAAGAGTTATTAAAATTGTTGATGGTAAAATTCTTAGTGATAAAAAAAATTCTCGATACTAGCTTTTAAAAAAACTTTAGAAAAACTTTAAAATTATTTCACATATATCCAATATGCTTTGAAAAGAATTATTCTTTAGTATTTTTGATATGGAATTTGTGGAAATTAAAAAAAATGACAGTAAGTATCCTAGGCTCTTGCACGAGATATACAACCCTCCAAAGATGCTTTATGCAAAAGGAAATTTAAACTTACTTTCTAAGACTTGTATTAGTGTTATTGGGACTCGTAAGTTTTCTGACTATGGCAAGCGTATGTGTAAAAAAATTATTTCTGAGCTTAAAGATTTAAATGTTTGCATTGTTTCTGGACTTGCTATGGGGATAGATACAATTGCACACGAGTCTGCTCTTGAAAATAATATGGATACTATTGCTGTGCTTGGAAGTGGGATTAATAATATTTATCCAAAATCAAATTTAGAGCTTGCTAATAAAATTGCATTTACTGGTCTCTTGCTTTCTGAATATCCCGATATGTCTGAGCCACAATCCTTTCACTTTCCACAGAGAAATAGAATTGTGAGTGGTCTCTCTGTAGCAACTATAGTTATAGAGGCTCCTGAGAGGTCTGGAACACTTATAACAGCAAGACTAGCTTTGGAACAGGGGCGAGAAATCTTTGCAGTCTGTGGAGATGCTGATCGTGAAAATAGTATTGGTACCCTTAGACTACTTCAATACTCTGCAGCTTATCCTATAAGATCTGGTTTGGATGTAATTGAGGTGCTAAAGCGTCAGCCAACTTTATTTGAAAAATATGATAGAAATAAGGAAAAAAAATCATCAGTTGTCTCACAAGAATCTGCAAAAAACATGAGTTTAAATTTGAGCCAAAATGAAATTAAAGTTTTTGATTCGATCTCATTACATAGAGGCACTGATGTGAGTGTTATTCAAAAAAAATCTGATCTTAAAATAAGTGAAATACTTGCAACTTTGTCGATACTTGAGCTGAAAGGTTTTATATCAAATAATATTGGTAAATACCGGCGTGTTTTTTAGTTTTATCTAAAATATATTTGTAACTCTATATACCTCATCTAGGGTTGTGAGTCCTTGAGCTACTTTTAAAAATCCGTCTTCTCGCATTGTAATCATACCCTCTTTTCTTGCTGCGACTATTAATTTTATTGATGAAGCTTTATTTAGAATAAGATCCTTCATTTCAGAACTTATTGAGATTACCTCTGCTACTACAATTCGTCCTTTGTATCCTGTTTGGCTACATTTTTCACAACCTTGTATTTTTGGTAATAATGTTGGAACTGGTATAACTGCACCCTTATTTACGTTTTCTAAATTTTTCATTACTTTTTCGAACTCAAGTTTTTCTGATTCTGTTATTGGTTTTTGTTGTACGCAATGTGGACATACTTTTCTGACCAAGCGCTGTGCAATGATTGTGTCGATTGCTGGTGCTACCATAAATGCTGGAAGTCCCATATTTATAAGTCTTGGAATTGTTTCTATTGCGCTTTTTGTGTGTAATGTACTAAGTAGAACGTGACCTGTTAGTGCTGCTTGTGTTGCTGTTTCTGCGGTCTCGAGATCTCTAATCTCACCAAGCATAACTATATCTGGATCTTGCCTTAATATTGTTCTTAAGCCATTTGAAAAATCATAACCATCTTTTTCTTCAATCTGGCTTTGTGTTACTCCTGTAATATTATATTCCACAGGATCTTCTAGTGTGATGATTTTATTTTCTTTGGTATTCATCTCTGTTAGAAGTGAGTATAAAGTTGTTGATTTACCACTACCTGTTGGCCCTGTTACAAGCACCATTCCTTGTGAAATTTTTGTACAGTTTTCTAATTTTTTAAATGAAGATCCTTGAAAACCTAGATCTTTGAATGTTAATTGTTTTTCTTCTCCAACTAAAAATCTACATACGAATGACTCACCATGTGGTGTTGGAATTGATGAAACACGAACACCAACGCTTTTTTGATTAAAATTAAAAGAATACCGACCATCTTGAGGAATATTGTCCACGTTTAGTCGCATCTTACTTTCATATTTAATTTGATTTACTATGTTTCTATATACTTCATTTTTAAGTTCGAAAACCTTGTTTAAAACACCATCAATTCTAAAACGCACATCAATGCTTTTACCAGATGGCTCATAATGTATGTCAGATGCCCCTGTTTTCATGGCACCTATATTTAGTAAATTAAGACCCTCCTCTGCTGTGATGTTTTCGATTTGAGTTGGTAAGTTTGCAAGATCTTTTAGCTCCTCTGCATAAGATTGTATAGTGCTTTCTTGTACCTTTTCGACTATTTCGATTTTTTTATAACTTTGTCTTGAATCATATATATTTAAGGCGTCGGTAACTCCAGCTTCTGAAGCAAGATTTACCAAAACTTCCATGCCGTCTGCTACTAGCTTAGATATTATTGCTTTAGTTTCAGTGTTTTCTGGATTTTCTACAGCAACTCGTATTTTTTTAGCAACCTTAAAAAATGGTATAATTCGTCCCTTTTGTGCATCTGCTAAACTAATATGTTTTAATAGATCTGGATTTAATGGAGTCTTTGCAATATTGACGTATGGCATATTAAGCTCTACTGCTTTACGCATTATTGCTTTTTCTTCTAATTCACGATTAATTTTGTTTAGTCCGTTTGTGTTTTGATCATCCATTAATACAAAGATAAATTTATCCCTGTATTATAGCATAAAAAAATGATTTTAGGAATGTTTATTTGCCTTTTATAGCTTCTACAATAGATTTTGCTCCCTTTTCATCTATACCGTCGATTTCTGCAAAATCTTTTGCGCTTAGGCCTTTGATTTGCTCAACTAATGTAAGATTTGCATCTACAAGTTTTTCTGCAAGCTCATCATCTAGACCTATTTCACTAACTGTAAGCTCTTTATTGCTCTCTTTTTTCTTTGTTGATTTTGCTTTTCCTTCGTATTCGTCAATATCTAAAATATCGATTTCCCATCCTACCAATATTGATGCTAGCCTTACGTTTTGGCCTTGTTTACCAATTGCTAGAGGTCTTTGATCTGGTTGAACAAATACTTTTGCAACTTTTTTATCTTCTGAAAGTTGAATAACTGTTGTTTTTGCAGGTGCTAGTGCTTTTTCTATATACTCTTCTAGGTCCTCTGACCATTGAATTATGTCTATCCTCTCACCATTTAGCTCATCCATAATATTTTGTACACGTACTCCCTTTTGTCCTACGCAAGATCCAATTGGATCAATTTTATCGTCTGTTGAATTTACAGCTACCTTTGCGCGTACTCCTGGGTCACGAGCAATAGCTTTTATCTCCACTAATCCAGATTTAATTTCAGGAATTTCTAATTCTAGTAATTTTCTAACTAACTCTGAATGTGTGCGTGAAATAAGAAGCTCTGGTCCTCTTGTTGTCTTTATAACCTTATCTAAATATAGTTTTAGTCTTTGACCACTGTAATATTTTTCACCTCTGATTTGCTCTTTGTATGGAAGCAACATTGTAATTTTATTATCTAGGTTAAGATAAATATTATTGCCATCCACCCTATGTACAACTGCATTTATCAACTCGTTTTCTCTGTCTTTGAATGTATCGTACATCATATCACGTTCTGCCTCTTGAATTTTTTGGATAATTACTTGTTTTGCTGCTTGTGCAGCTATGCGTCCGTAGTTCATAGGTGTTACATCAATACGAACCTCATCTCCAACTTTCGCTTTTTTATCATATTTTTTAGCGTCTTTTGTAGATATTTGAGTTTCTTTTTCTTCAATATCTTTAACAACTTCTTTTACAAGGTAAACTGTTGCCAATCCAGAATTTGGATCTAGATCAACATCTATATTTTGATCTTTATTTCCATAATCTTTTCTATATGCAGCTCTTAAAGCTGCCTTAATTGTCTCTATAATAACCTCTTTAGAAATATTTTTTTCATCACAAAGCTGATTTATTGCTGCAAAAAATGGTGTTTGCATATTATTTTTTTTAATCAAATAAACGCAAGGATCTATGTAAGATCCTTGTCTATGCTATTACTATAGTAGTAATCGACAGTATTGTAAATAGCATCTATTGAAAAACCGCGGGACCTTAAGAAAGAAAATGCTTTGTCTCTATATTTTTCTTTTGGAATTGAGTTCCATTTTCTTTGTCTTAGAGATAATGCTTTCATAGCCAATGCTCTCTCATCAATATCAAGACCACCCATAACGTTATCTATTAACTCTTTTGGTATACCTTTTTTATATAGCTCTAATTTAAGAACAAATCTCCCCTTTGGATTGATTTTGCTTCTCTCCGCAATATAATCCATAACAAACTGCTCGTCATTTAAATATTTTAGATCTATAAGTCTATTGATGACTTGCTGTTTTGTTTCCAGTGTTGCCTCTGTAAACTTGCTTAATTTTTCTTCAAGTCTACTTATGGTATAGCGCTTTCTAGCAGATAGCTTAAGAGAGTACTCCAGCAGTTTACTATAGTCTTTAAGTTTTGAATTTTTCATTATTCTTTAGCAGGTTCTTTAACAGTTTCCTTTAAAATCTTTTCTTTATCTTTTGTGCTGCCATACATAAATGTCCTTACGTCTTTGTCTATTGATTTTAGTATTTTGTTATTTTCTGCTAAGAATATCTTTGCATTTTCTCTACCTTGTCCAAGTCTTGTATCTTTGTAGCTATAAAATGCTCCTGCTTTTCTTGTAATATTGTACTTTGATGCAATATCTAACAGATCCCCTTCAAATGAAATACCTTGGTTGTACATAATATCAAACTCAGCAATTTTAAATGGAGGCGCTATTTTGTTTTTAACTATTTTAACGCGAACTTTATTACCAACAACCTCTTTATCTACTGAAGCTGGATCTTGTATTTTGCCTATTGATCTAATGTCCATTCTGACTGAAGAGTAAAATTTAAGTGCTTGTCCTCCTGTAGTAGTCTCTGGATTACCAAACATAACACCAATCTTCATCCTTAATTGGTTTAGAAAAATAACAGTTGTCTTTGAACGTGATATAACTGCTGTAAGCTTGCGTAAAGCTTGGCTCATAAGCCTTGCTTGTAGTCCCATGTGTGAATCCCCCATATCACCGTCAATCTCTGCTCTAGGCGTAAGTGCAGCAACGGAATCAATGATTATAACGTCTAATGCATTACTCCTCACTAGGGTTTCAACAATTTCTAGTGCTTGCTCACCACTATCTGGCTGTGAAAGCAATAAGTCATCTATGTTTACACCAATTTTTTTAGCATATACTGGATCAAGTGCGTGCTCTGCATCTACAAATGCACATGTGCCACCACCCTTTTGTGCCTCTGCAACTATATGTAGACTTAATGTTGTTTTACCTGAACTCTCTGGCCCATAAATCTCTACAATCCGTCCCCTTGGAACTCCACCACCAAGTGCTATATCAAGAGATATTGCCCCTGTTGGTATAGTCTCTATGTTATTACTTCCACCCTGACCAAGCATCATTATTGCTCCTTTTCCAAAGTTTTTTTCTATCTGTCCAAGAGCTAGCTCTAATGCTTTTAATTTTTCTTCTTTTGCGTCCATGTTGTTGACTTAAATAATATGTACCTCCATATTAGGTGAGTGCATGCTCACCGTCAATAGAATTTTTGATTAATTTAGTTTTAGCACTATTAATTAAAATAATTCTAAATTTTTTTTAAATTATTCTGATTGTTTTTCCTTTGTTTCTTCTGTTTCTGTCTCCTCTTTAGTTTCCTCCTCTGGTGTTGATGGTTTTTTTAACTCTTCTAGTCTAAAAAAACTTCTAATACTTTTTTCTGTACCAAAGGCTACATTTTTTGTGTGGCATTTTTTGCACTTGTAAACGTATTTTCTGCCCAATTGGGCAACATCTACAATGTCCTCACAGTCTTTGCAATAAAATATAATTGGATCGCTTTCTGTCATATTATTTATTTTGATTATTTATTGTACCAGAGAAATATGAAAATCTTTCATTAACTGAATTTGGTTCTTTAGCTGGAATTGTAACTCTCTTACCTGAATATGGTTCTGCAACTTTTTCTTGAGCTAAATCTTCTTTTTTAACGGTTTCTAATCCCATGTTTACTAGTGATTCGTGATGACGAAAGCTTGTGTTAAATTTCTTATTTTTATCTAAAATTAAGCCTCCTGAAATTGTAAGTACTGAAAATAAAGCTATAGCAACACCTAATCCTGAAGATTTTGCTGTGATATTTATTCCAAATTTTGGGTGAAAATATACTGACGAAACAATAAGTATCATTAATATAGAAACTGATGCTGTAAAAATGTGTATTTGTTTTTTTTCTATTGGTAGCTTTGGAAGTGGTTTTCCTAAAAATTCAAATGCTGTAATAGTTAAAGACATTAATGCTGATGCCAATACAATAAAACCAGCCAGATAAAGTGGACCTGTTATTCCTAAAAATGTATCACCAACTTTATATTTATCAATATCACTATACCATGGTAATAAAGTACTAATGACTAAGAATAGACTACCTATAGCAATGAGTTTTTTTGAATTTGGAAAAGCTTTAAAATGCTCCTTGTATGAAATATTTGACACTTTTTTAGGGTTAGATTTCTCGCTTCTAAGAATAGAAATATTTTTAAATAATGTAAAGGCTTGCTTTTATCAATTTACTATTAGTGCTAATATTGCATAGAAAAATAATTTTTGTTATGAAAATTGCTATAGATATAAGGAGTACAGAGGGTAAAAAGGCTGGAAAAGGATTCTATACATTTAATATTGTTAGTGAATTGCTAAAACTAGATGATGAAAATGAATATGTACTTTATGGACAGGGGGATAATAAATTGTTTAATGAAGGTAAAAATGTTAAGTACAAGAGTTTTTTACAGGGTGGATTGCTTTGGCATTTGCGAGTTATAGTAGATGTATATATTGAAAAATTTGATATTTATTTTGCTCCTAGCAGTTTTATTGTGCCTGCATTTTTGCCTAATAGGGTTAAATCTATTGTTACAGTACATGATCTTGTTGCGATTTTGTTTCCTTCCACTCATAATAAAAAGGCTGTTGTGGTGGAAAAACTTTTATTAAATAGGGTTTGTAAAAAGGCTAAAAAACTAATTACAGTTTCTAAAAATACAAAAAATGACCTACTTAAAAAATTCAACATTAAGGAAGATAAAGTTGACGTTGTTTATTGTGCTGCTAATACTGACTTTAGGAGGCTTAAAGACGAAGAGATTGAAAGATTTCGATTAAAATATAAGCTTAATAATAAGTTTTTTTTAAGTGTTGGTACAATTGCTCCTAGAAAAAATATTACAAATTTGCTTAGGGCTTTTTCTATATTTCTCAAATCAAATAGTGATTATCAGCTTGTAATTGTTGGTAAAAAAGGTTGGCAGTACGAAAGTATTTTTGCGGAATATGAAAAGCTTGGTCTAAAGGACAATGTACAATTTTTAAATTATCTTCCGGGTAATGAGTTGGTTTATATGTATAATGCTGCGGATATTTTTATGTTTCCGTCTATATATGAGGGATTTGGAATTCCACCGCTTGAAGCCATGCAATGTCATTGCCCTGTAATTGCTTCAAATATCTCATCAATACCTGAGGTTGTTGGGGATGCGGCTTTGATGATTGAACCTGATGATATTGAGGGAATGGCTAGACAAATGCTAAAGCTTTCTAAAAATTTGGAATTAAGAAAGCATCTTGTTGATGCGGGTAAAGTGCAAAGTAAAAAATTTGGATGGAAACTGTCAGCTCAAAAACTTTTGGGTATAATTGATAGACTAAATACTTAAAATATGCCTGGTATTGTAAACTCTAGTGGGGGTAAGTTTATAGAATAATACTTTACTATCATTTCACCAATAAAGCCTGCAAATAAAGGTACAGTAAGGTTGTCATCTAATTTGTTTGTAATAACCTCTGTTGAGGTTGCTACAATTGCCATTGGTACTACAATTAATGTTTCTGGTAGCACTAAAAATCCTACAATTAAATTAGCTGCTAGTCCTGATAGTGTGCCTATTATAGTTTTGTTTTTGTAAAACTTTATCTTACCAAAAGCTCTGCCAAAAATTGCTGCAAAAATATCTCCAAATACAGTCATAAACATTGCTAATACTGCTATCCAATAGTTAAAAACTGCAAAACAAATGATAAGTGAAATTATAAAAAATACAGTGCTTGATATGTGATTTTGTTCGTGCTTTCTGTAGTATTTTTTTAATTTTTCTGCAAATTTTGGTTTATGTTCGATGCGAATGTGTTCAATTTCTAAAGTAACAAGTAAAACAACTACCAATGCTAAATTTGCTAGGCCTTTTGAAAATATATTTAGAACAAGTGTATATCCCAAAATCAAAAATACACCTAAAAGATGAAATGATTTTCTAAAAAGTTCTAAAATTAGCTTTTTTTTTGCGGGCATGGTTTTTTATTTCCAAATTTTAAACCAACTTTTCTTTGGTGCAGAAAGTAAGTTTAGTTGGTTTTCCAAAGCAAATACTTTGTCGTTTAAAGAATTTACAAGTCTCAAAAAGTTTTGCCTCTCGTCTGCATGTTGACCTACCATTCTCTCTAAAGCTCTTGTTAGAGATCCTAAATCTTCTGTAGTAACGAAGCTTTTGCTTGTTTCTTCTTTTTTTACGGCTTTAACTTTTGTTTCTTCTGCTTTTAGTTCTTTTATCTCTGGTTTCTTTGTTTCTTCTTTTACTTCTACTCCGTAATATTTACATAAAGATGCTTTATCTATTAGATAATTAAATCCTTGTGGTGTCTTTTTACGTGTGAATTTTATTTTTTTTGCTTTAACTGCACGTCTTATAGTTTGAAGTGATTTATCACTAAATTGTGCAGCTTCTTGTAAGGAAAGAGTTTGTGTTGCCATGGGTAGTCGGTTGATTAATCAAACAATGTTTTATGTTTTAAATTTAATACATTCTGCCTCTTATATCAAAGGAGAAACAATAATTAAAATTGACATATTTGCTTTGTAGACTTTGATTATTTATTAAAATGCTTTTTTATTTCTATATTTTCGAATATAGATTATAATGGTGGATAGACTTGAGATACCAAATATTGTAAAAATAATTATACTTAGTGGAGACTTAAACCAAGGTTTTTTTGTTTCTTTTGACTTGTTTATTGCAATATTTATGTCTGCTAACTTTAAAGATTCTTTTGAAATAAATAAATTTTCCCAATTAATTTGGTCTAAATCCTGCCTAACAACATCAAGTGTTGAAAGTACTCCATTTTCAAATTCAAAATTAAACTGACTTGGATCAATTATTTGAAAGTAAAAATATGCTGCTTGACCATTTCCACTAGGAAAACTATCTGAAGCTCTTAAAGTTTCTCCAAAAATAATTTTTTCATTTAACTCCTGATTTTGAACAAGATAGTAAGGGTCACCACCTGTTTCTAGGAAACTACCTGGTGTGTATTTTATGAATTTTAGTTTAGCTGCCTCATATTTTAGGTGAAATGCGATGCCTATTACAGACTTTATGATATCTTTGCATTCTAGTGTAAGTTTTAATATATCTTTATCCTGTAGACTTGCAGTTAGGCTAATTGTGCCCATGTCTTCTGTACTTGTTTCTTGCTCGTCCCATATGTTTATTGCCTGTGCAGGTGCTGATGCAAGAGTTATCAATGTAGTAAATATGCAAGTAATTATTAATGTTTTTTTCATGCTGAAATTGTTATTTTAGCGGCCGGATGGGATTATTCGGCCGCTGGTTTTAAATATGTTTGATTAGGTACTTTTTCCAAAATTTATACCCAGGTCAATGAGATCATTGCCATCAATGAAAGCATTATAATTGCTATCTGCTAATGGATTAAAATCTATAGATTCTAAACTTAACCCATAGCTTCTTGCAAGGATGTCCAGATCTTTACCGTCTACTCTTAAACTTCTATCAAAGTCTCCTAATATTCCTCGAGTTTCAGTGCCTTGAGCTGTTGTAGCTGTGCTATATAATCCTGATTTTACTGCTAATACTTGATATTCGTATAAAATACTTGGTATTAGGTTTGCTTTAGGGGATGTAAGATCATCATCTGTATATAATGCTTCTGTAGATGTTCCTATGGTTTTGAATGTGCCGTCTGGGGCTTTTCTTTGTATGACATAGCTGTCTGCTCCGGTTGATGGTGGCGTCCATTTTAGGTCCAAACTATAATATTCTGTACCTAAAGTTATATTTAGATCTTTTATGGGGTCGATTGTGGCCTGTCCAACTGTAAAGCTTGCGGGGTCATAAGTAGCTGGTAAGTCCCCTATTGAGTCTGAGACAAAGCTATTTATGAAAGCTATGTTTGTTGTGTCTGTGTTTTGTCCGATAACTTCAAAATCCATTGTAAATAAATCTCCTCCTCCATCTATGCCTGATGCTGGACTAATAAGCCTTGCAGAACCTATGACTAGTTTGCCTGGACTGTTGTTTTCTAACGAGGCTAAGAATGTTGTTTGTACAGAATCTGAGCCTAGAAAATCTAATTCGGTTGCTGATAAAAATTTTAGGACGGATTGGTCGTATATAATATCAAAGCCGTATGAGTAAAAATCCGTAACTGTCTGTGCATTAACAACAAATTGCACTGTGTCTCCTATGCTGCCATAACTGTCGTTTGGAGATATAGATATTAATGGTCCGATGCCTGAGAAACTGCTGTTTACTGAGCCTGGAGTTCCTAAAATTGATGAAGATGCGCTTGAAAAACTAAGATTACCATTAATTGCGTTGCTCCAGTTATCGGGACTGTCTGCCTCTAGTGTTGGATCATTTCGCTCCATTGTTGCGTTGGATGTTGATGATCCTGCGTACCAGCTTATGCCTGTAGAATTTACCGTGTCGATTGTTGTAGAATTATGATCTTTTAATACTAATGAATCTCCAGAATTTGATAAAGAAATACCAATTATTATGTCTGCGGCTTTATTGATGACCGCATCCTCATGGTCTTCGATTAAAAAGTAGCCTCTAGCGGGAATTATACCTTGGTCAATTGTGATGGGCGTGCCATCATCCTCGATTGTCCAGCCTGCTAAATCGATATCCTGACTGGTGTTATTAAATAGCTCAATCCACTCATCATTGGCACTGTCTAGAGATCCAGACCAGGCGATTTCATTTATAACCACATCCATATTATTTGCAGCAAAAGCTGTTGTCACTCTTAGTGCAAATAGCTGTAATGTGATTGCTAAAAGCGTGATCCAAATAATTTTTTGTTTCAAATTGTCCATCTTTTTTCACTTAAAAACTAATTTTTTACTTTTGCGCAAAAAGTAATTAGAAATTAGCAGGTGAAAATTAAATAAACTTAAATTTTTTATTAATTTTTTCTAAAATAATTTATCAAGTCCATATTTTTGTCCGAGTTTAGCAACGTGAGCGAGGCTGTCTGCATTTTTAATAACGGCAAAACTCTCTGGATCTAATGTTAATACTCCTGGATTGTTTGCAAATGTGGGTAGATCTGTGGCTGCATACCCTACTTTTGGTGCAGGTGGAATGCCTGGTGCAATCTCTTTTGCAGGACTTGCGTAGTTGGGCAGATCGCCTTTTTGTAAAAGCTCTACATCAAAGGCGTATATCCCTGTGTTGTATGGTAAAAAACTATTATTGTGTGGGTGTCTTAGTTGTCTTGTTTGGGTATTGATAACTTGGGATTCAAGGATGAGCATTTGTTTTTTTTGATCTTTTTCGATGAGGAGCATTGTGCCGTAAGGGTCGCTTTCGGGAAATTGTTGGCGTGTTACCCCTATGGTTAGGCAGTCGTGGTGTTTTGCGGCTGTTGCGATGTAAAATATTGTGTCTGGGTCGTATAGTCCTGTGGCCTGCAAGAGGATTACTCTGTTTACTGCTAATTTCCGGATTAGGTCTAACTCATTTTTTAAGCTCATTATTGGACCTCCTGTTTCGTCTGGATTTACTGCTGCTATAAATCCGTTATCTGTTTCTTTAATAACAATTTTAGATTCATTGGTTAAATGGAGCCTTTCTCCTTGCTGTATTACTTTTAAAAATTTAAGTCCAAAATCATTATTTTCTTTCATTATTTGAGGAATAAGCTCTGCAGTCTGTGAGCCCTCTGGACCTGTTGATACTATTACTGGAATATTTATTGAGTGCTTTTTAGAAATTTGAGCAATAAGCATTAGATTGACCTGTAGTGCTCCATACTGATTTGGATAATCAGGCAGTGGAAAAGTTGCTTTTGTAAAACCTGAAAGCTCTTCCTCACTAATGCCCTGATCTATTAAACTTTGTTTTAAGCGTTCTCCATCTCCACCTGCCGTCAAAAATATTAAGCAGCCCTCAAGATCAGAATGCTTAAATTCTATTTCTGATTTAGAAAGACATGGTGGAAAAACTTGTTTTACGTCGCTTAAAACTTTTCGAGATTCTTCTAATACACCTAAAGCATCTTTTCTCTTTTTGTTTTGAGATAAATACTCAGAATGTGGAATTTTATCATTTAAATACTCCAAAACTATTTGTTTTTTTTCGTCACTAAAATCTTCAAAATCTAATACCCATTTATTTGCCAAATCCTTTGTCCAGTTTTCCATTTTTTTATTTAATTTAATTTGTATTAATTTCTGTGTTTAAATGTTTGAGAATATAATCTTTGCTTTGCCAATTTTCTCTTAACTCACCGGATATAAAAAATGATCCTGTTATTATTAAAATCTCATCATCTTTTGTTTCTAAAATTGCTCTTTTTAGGGCTTTTTCATTATCTATAAATAATTCTATTTCGGTTTTTGGAGAATATTTTTTTATTATTTTTGCAAGTTCACTCATCATAGAACAACGGCGCCACTTGTGTGAAAAACGTGTAATGTAGCACTTGTCCATGTATTTGCTTATGTCTTTAAGTATAAGCTTTTTATCTTTATTGTCTGAAATTGCTAGTATAAAATTTTTCTTTTTTTCTGGAAAATTGTCTAAAAAACCAATTAGATTTTTAAATTTAAGCTCGTTATGTGCGCTATCTAATATTACTATTGGTTTATTTTGAACGATTTCTAGGCGACATGCTAAAGTGATATCTATATCTGTAAAAACTTTAAATCCAAGGTCTTTTACTACAGAAATGGCAAGTATTATATTTTTTATTTGCGATATCCCAAGTAATTTTGATGAAAATGATTGGCCATTGTAATCAAATTTTAGTTTTGGAAATTGACTAGTCAACTTGTAGTTTTGCGTTTCTATAAAACTAAATTTTGAGCTCTGATTTATTGCATGATTTATAAATATTTGTCTAATATTTTCATCTTCTTCTGCTGTGTATACTGGTACTGATTTTTTTATTATTCCTGCTTTTTCGGTTGCAATTTTTTCTTTTGTGTCGCCCAACATTTCTGTGTGATCGATGCCAATATTCGTAATTACTGATGCAATTGTATCTACGACATTTGTACTATCAAGCCTTCCTCCACATCCAACTTCCAGGACAACGTACTGACATTTTTCGTTAGCAAAATATTTTAATGCTAATGCCATTTGTAATTCAAAATATGATGGAATAATTCCTGTTTCGGTGTACATTTTTTGGAGTGCAACTTTTGTATTTTCAACATTTTTTGCATAATCCTTTGGGCTAATAAAAGCACTATTTACTTTTATTCTTTCTATACTTGTACTTGCGTGTGGTGATGTATATAAGCCTACTTTACAAGCATTTTTATAAATCTGATTTTGTATAATATGTGAAACTGACCCTTTACCTGCAGTGCCTCCTACGTGGATAATTTTGTAGTTTTTTTCTGGATTGCCCATATATTTAAGCAAAATCCTTGTCCTATCTAAAAAAGCTTTTTCATCTTTTATATTTGTATAAAAATCTTTGGGCATGTTTGATAAAGACTCTATAAAATCTTCTGCTTTGTAAAAACTTTTTATATCTTGTGTCATTATTTATATTTAGTTCCTTCCTCTTTCCATTGTTCCTTCTATGATGATTTTATATTCAGCAGCATCTAAATATACTGGCTGGTATTTTACACCTTTTATACTTAATCTTGATACAAATGCTCTTAAGTGATTTCTTGATCCTTTCAATAAATTTTCGTAAACAGTTTTTATAGCTTCTTTATCAGTTAAGGATAAATATTCTTGTAAATCAATTATGTCTATTTCCTCAATTGTTGCACCAACCTTTAAGGCGTCTATATCTGATAATTGTCCCTGATCAGTCAATTGGTCATGTAAAACTTTTAGTGACTGGTTTGCAAATACTCCAGGATCGTTTACTGATGGATCCTCCAAATTATATTTCATGATTAAGCTTCTAATTGCTTGCATGTGTGAGTGTTCTGATTTTGCAATGTTTTCAAAACTATTAACTTTCCACTCTTCAAAGAGAAAAGTGTATACATCTCTGGCTAATTTTTCCTCCTCCACCATAAATTTTAGGCCTGCCTGCTCATCTTGAGTCAGGGCAGTAACTTGATAATTTTCAAGAAGACTATCCAAACTTTCCTCATCTACAATTGAATTTCCCTCTCTGTCTACATCTAAAATATTATTTTTACTATTATCACCATCCTCTAAAGATCCTTGCAAAAGTCCACATGCAGATAGTGTCAAAGTGAGTAATATAACTAAAATTAATGTGTATGTTTTTTTCATAGTGTTTATTTAAATTGTGAATGTTTATATTTTCTTATAATTGAATTTTTTATAAAGGATTTTGATTTGATTAGTTTTATGTTTTATGTTGTTTAATTACTAGCTCATTAAATCTAGTAGAGTCGTCATATTCTCTTAAAAATTTTTTATCGTCTATCTCGCCTATTATGATTTCTGCAGTTGTATGTATGGTGCAATTTTCTTTTAAATGTCCTCCAATTACTTTACCTAGATTGTCTGCAATTGATATGTGGATATGTATACCATCCTGAGACAAAGTACCAACTACGGATACTATTTCAAATTTTTTATCGTACTCTTTTGTGCTTTGGTCAGCGAGTCGTAGCTTTGCGTGTTTTAAGCTGCCGACGCACGTTATTATAAAGCCTGCATTAATGTTTTTTTCTATAGTGAATTTTTTAAGCTCATTTTTTAGGTCTTGACCTGGAATTAATCTAAGTGCGTGCGTTTTCATATTTTGTATTAAGGTGATAAAATTGTAGCAAAAAAAAAGTAGAACTGCACACGTTCTACTTTTTTTATATTTTAGATTTGATTTACTAGCAAATTAGTAACGATCTTCTCTAGGTGGTTTTGCTTCGTTTACAACGATGTTTCTATCGTTTAGATTGTGACCATCTAAATCAGCAATAGCTTTGTCAGCTGCAGCTTCATCAGTGAATGTTACAAATCCAAAACCTTTTGAACGACCAGAGAATTTATCTTTTACGATAACTGCCTCTTCCACTTCTCCAAATTGACCAAACAATTCTTCTAATTGCTCATTTGTCACAGCCCATTCGATATTTCCAATAAATAATTTTTTAGACATACATTTCTTGATAATAAATACTTGATACTGTATTTACTCTATATTTATTGCAAGCTAAACTGTGCACATTTGCCTTTAAATATAGAATTTCTACAGCCTTCTTAAAGGGTAACATAACTACGTCTAAGTAGCAAGCTGTTTTGACAAGATGTGTGTTTTTGATTTATAATATGTTTTTATAATATATATTGTCTTATAGTGGACAATATATTTTTATAATTTTCTATTAAGTATATTATATTTAGTGTGTTTGGTTGAATATTTTCTTTTTTAGAGATATATGATAATGCCTATTCTCTATATAGAATCTATTTTGTTCTAAAAAATTTTTCATCTATCTTTCTCCAGGTTTTATCTAATATCTCATGACATTGCTCGGACATATCATAGTATGACTCTCTAATGGTGGGGGCTTGTTGCTTAAATATATCAGGTATTGATTGAATAAAATCTTGTGTTGATGGCTTGTCTGCAAGTCCATATATAACCTCCTGTACGCCCGCAACCATTAAGCGGCCCCAGCATTGTGGGCATGGTGCAACAGTTGTATATACTCGCATTTTTCTATATGCATCTATATTGTCGTGTGGTGTATCTCTTAAATTATCTAGAGCTAAAAATTCTGCATGAGCATATGGTCTAATCCTGTTTTCACTAACGACTCCATTACCTGCTCTGCTAATAATTGCATTATCCAAAACAACAACTGCTCCAATACCATAATCCCCCCTTATTGAAGCTTTTAATGCCTCCTGTATTGCTTCTTTCATAAATATAATATCTTGATATATCAAATCCTCACTTATAGATTTTTCTTTTGAGATACTTGATACAAGTTTAGAATTAATTGCAGTTTCCACTTCTGCTATCCCCATGGTTTTTAGTTTATATGCCTAGGGAGTATAATAGTCTAAAAATTATTTTTGTACAAATAAATGATTTTTTTTATTTTATAAGGTATTTTTCTTGTGTATGTTTGAGGGTTTCTTCTTTTTGGATTATATCCTTTTTGTAGAGCGATTTATCTATATTTCCAGGTGCTATTGATTTGTAATAAAATGGTATTTTTACACCTTTTATATCCTCAATGTAGCTCATAATTGTATTTGTGCAATTGTTTGTGAATGTGTTGTAAAATTCTGGATTACTATATAAATGATTTATTTCTTTACTTATAGAGACTAATAAATCTTGAGACTCTTTTGATGATAAAGTTGCTGGATATACGTGAACTTCTTCGTCTCTGATTCCAATTCTTACTCCTACTAAATCATTGTATGACCCCACTACGTATATAATTTCATATTTTGCAAGTGCACCCCAGAGTATAGAAAATTCTTCGCCTACTTCGCGCCTTGTTTCTACTGATATAGCAAAATCATCTCCATCTTTTAAACGAAAGTTTAAGAGTGTGTGGGCTACGGGTTTAAATGATGAAAAATATGAAACTACTATATCTATCCCCTCTATGTCAGATAGATTAAAGGTTTTTTCTGTGTATGTTTTTTCTGTTTTGTTTGGGTCTATGTCCCATTTAAAATCTCTTAGATTTGTGATCTTTACTATATCATCATTTATATCTATGTATGAAATAGACTCCTGACCGAGCTCCCAATTAGCATCTTTTAGTGGCTTTTGTAATAAAATATATATAGTGAATGCTGCTAGACTTAATATAAAAATGATGATTATTACTGTTTTTGTTTTTTTCATATAAATTATTTGGAATACTTACATTGGTTAAATACTAGTTTATAAAACTTATATTCTCAATATCATTCTGAAAATTGAAAGAAATATTTTTTAATTGCGTAATAGTTTGTGAATGGGTAGAAAAAAACTAAGACGTTAGTTTTAAAAAAACTCATTCAAATAAAATATTTTTTGTAACATTTAACCCAAACACTTATGAAAAATATGTTTAAAATGATAACAGGATCTATTCTAACCCTATCTTTATTGGTTGGATCAGTTGCTGTGGCCAGTGCATTTCAGGGAGACCCAAATGAAAAAGGTCCAAATTTCTCAGATGAGAGGCATGCAGAAATGAATGAAGTTATCGAAAGCGGTGACTATGCATCATTTAAAACTCTTTTAGAAGAAGATGAAAGGGGTGGACGATTATTGGAAGTTGTAACTGCTGATAATTTTGATACTTTTGTTAAAGCTCACAATCTTGCACTAAGCGGAGATTTGGAAGGCGCAAAAGAACTTAGAGAGGAACTAGGTCTTGGGCTTGGACTTAAAAATGGTCAAGGATTTAAAAAAGGTAACGGTTCTGGAGAAGGTAGAGGCAATAGAAGTGGAAACTTTGGAAACTGCCCAACTCAATAATTGGGATATAATTATACCGAAAACGTAGAAAAGAGACTTCTCAATTACGAGAAGCCTCTTTTCTTTTTTTTGATTGCCTACTCTTTTTGATATCGAGTCCATTTTTGTATTCGTCTACTATTTCTTTTTTAATTATCTGTTCTATAACATCATCAATGGAAACTATCCCCTCAAACCCGTTGTATTTATCTTTAACTACTGCGATGTGGTATTTTGATTTAATCAAATTATTTAGAAGATCATCTAACTTTATGTCTCTGGAAATTGTTAAAAAATTTCCTTTTTTAAATATCTCTTCTATTTTTATGCCTTTGTCTACGCTCATCATTTTTTTGACATATAATATGCCGATTATATTGTCTATGTTTTCTTTGTAGACTGGTATTCGGCTATATCCTTGTTTTGCAATTTCTTGTAGAAGTTTTTTTGTAATTTTTGTTTTTGAATCTAAAGAATATACCAATGACCTAGGTGTCATAATATCTGCAGCTATTTTGTCTGAAAATGATAATGCTCCGCTTACTATACGTTCTTCATTTGAATTTATGTCGCTTTGGGATGTGCCCTTATTGTGTTTAACTATTTTTATGATCTCATTTTTTGAATATATAGTGGACATTTCCTCTCCTAAAACCTTATCCAATGCCCATACTATTGGCCATGTGATTGGATATAAAATTATTATCAATATCTTAACTAGCCAAGATGTTCTTGCTCCCATTTTTAATGCAAATCTGGTGAATGTTGCCTTTGGTAAAATTTCGCCAAAAATTACAATCAATGATGTAGCCAAAACTCCTGCAAATACACCACCTACAATCTGACCTAATAAAATTGATATACTAGTATTTACTGACACATTAGCCAAAATTAGTGTGGATAATAATAAATTACCTCGTTTTCTTATTGAGTACACTTTTGCTGCATCTTTATCTCCTAAAGACATTTTTATCTCAAGATCATCTTTACTTAGGCTCATTAATCCAAGTATTGAGCCTGAAAAAATACCTGAAAAGATGACTAGTACAAAAATTATTATAGCTATTGTCATTTGTATGATTTTTTAGTTTAATCTGTGTATTTTACATTAAAAAAACCATATTTACAAGGATATGATGTTTTTAGCTTCTTATCCCCTGAATATATTTTAAAAACTTAAACAATAATAAAAAAACATCATTTTAATAGATGTTTTTATGGCGGAGAGACAGGGATTCGAACCCTGGGTGGGTTGCCCCACAACGGTTTTCAAGACCGTCGCTTTCGACCACTCAGCCATCTCTCCGTGTTTGGTCTTCTAAAAGTGTGTTTAATATATGGAAATACTTGTCTATTTGCAATAGTTTTTTGAAAAACTTACATTTCTTCTACCACATCGATACCTAGCAGAGATAAACCATTTTTAAGGATCTGACTAGTCACTTCTACCAATGCAATCCTTGCTTCTTTATCCTCTTCTTTTTCTGCCTTTAGTACTGGTACTGTATTGTAAAAAGTATTAAATTCCTGTGATAATGTAAACAGGTATGTACATAGTATGTTTGGCTTGTATTCACGTGCTGAGCTTAGGATATGCTCTTTAAATTTTGGTATAATCCTCATTAAGTTGTCTATTTTTTCTTGTACTAATTCAGAATCAACCGATGTGCCTTGGACATCTTGATCAACCTTTCTCAAAATACTTTTTGCTCGTGCATATGTGTATTGCAGGTATGGAGAGCTATTACCGTCTAGCGAAAGCATTTTATCCCAATCAAATGTAATATTTGTTGTCCTGTTTTGTGAAAGTATGGAATATTTGATTGCTCCTATTCCAATTACTTTTGCAATGTTTTCAATGTTTTGGATATTTGGATTTTTTTCTTTTATTACATCTTTTGCTCTGGATATTGCTTCGTCAATTACTTCGTCTAATAAAATTACATTACCTTTACGTGTACTTAGTTTTTTGTCTTTAAAACTCATCCTTCCATACCAAACGTGTACTGCCTCTCCATGATACCAAGAAAATCTTTTTGACCCTTCAAATAACTGTTTAAAGTGTAGCGTCTGAGCAATATCTACAACGTACAAAATTTTAAGAGGTCTATATTTGTTGATTCTCTCCTTTAATGCTGCAAAATCGCGAGTTGAGTATAATGTTGTACTGTCTTTTTTCTGTACTAAGTATGGTGGAATATTTGGATCATCGTACTTTATTATATAAGCCCCCTCTTCTCCTTGTTCAAATATACCTCTTTGTTTGCCATCTAATAGTATTTCTTCGAGCTTATCGCTGTAGTCACTCTCCCCTTCCATTTGGTCAAATTTGATATTTCCTAGCTTGTCGTATGTTTTATTTAGTTCTTTTACACTCTCTTCTACTATCCATTTCCATATTTTTCTATTTTCTCTGTCACCCTCCTCAAAAATTTTAAATTCTCTTCTTGCGTCGTCTTCGATTTCTGATCTTTTTTCTGCTTCATCGTGAAATTTTACGTATAGTTTTAGAAGTTCTTTAATTGGAGATAGCTCTATTTCGCTCTTTTTTCCCCATCTTTTATATGCGTAAATTAGTTTTCCAAACTGAGTGCCCCAATCTCCTAGATAATTGATACCTACAGCACTAAATCCTGTAAATTTGTAAATATTATTTAAACTTTGTCCTAAAATTGTGCCTATCAAATGGTGAACACCTAAAGGTTTTGCAATATTTGGTGAAGAATATTCCACTAAAACAGTTTTTCCATCGCCCACTGTACTTTTTCCATAGTTTTCTTTTTCTTCTAGGGCCTTATTTATTTCTTTTACTAGATAATTTTTTGAGATGAAAAAATTTAAAAATCCTGGACCGGCAATTTCTATTTTTTCTATAAAATCTTCTTTTGAAATGTGTTCAGAAAGTTTTTCGGCAATCTCGCGTGGTGAAGCAGACAGGTCTTTTGCAAGTTGCATAGCTATGTTGCATGAGTAATCTCCGTGCTCTTTTTGAGTTGGATATTCAATTTTAACACTGGCAGCTATTGGCTTTGAAAATGCTTTTACTATGCCTTGTTCTACTGCTGTTTTTATTTTTTCTTCTAAGCTATCTTTATCATTCATTTCTATTTTTTCGGAATATTGATTTTGCTTTTTTATTATAGCATGAGGATTTTCTTTATCTTGTTTTTTTTCTTCTTGAATCTCTTTATTAGTTTTTGCACTTATGATGTCTAGTTTTTTTGTAATGGATTTTCTTTCTTCATCTTTCTTTTTTACCATGTAGTATGCTTTTTCTTGTGCTGATATTTTTGAGTCGTCTACGTTTTTTCTCCCTTCTACACCTAAATCTGCTGACATATTTTCGTCATTTAGCAGGTTTATAGTGATGTCACCACCTATGTATTTTTGTATTGTTGAGGCAATTTCTGTGAGAATTTTTGAAAACTGATCTGAGGCCATAATACTAAGGTCTTCTATAAAAAAAGCTACATTTGATGTTTTGTCGATGATTTTGGCTCTTTCACACTCTTTGCTGTTCCAATGTTTTGATACTATTCCCCCTTCGTCCATGTAAGCTACTTCTCCCTTTTCTGCCTCGCTAACTTCGATTGAGTTTATTTCTCTGAATGGTTCTCCACCTGATGTATATCCAAGATTTAGGTCTCCACATAGCCAATCAAGGTCAAATTTTCTGATGGGAAGTAGGTATTTAAGTATATGGTAATAAGCTATGTCAACTATTGGGCTTGTGTGTGGTATTTCTTTTTTTAATTGTGCCAAATATAAAAGTGATCTTAGCTCTGGTGAATCTTTTTTTGCGTTAATTTCAAAAATTGAATATGCTTGATTCCAAATTTTTATCATCTTTTCTGCATCTATATCTTTTGCCACAAACTCTCTTGCCCTTTGTGCTGTGATACCCCTTAAAAGGCTTTCTACTGGTGATATGCGTCTGTTATTTTCTATGCCTTTAATAATGATTAGACCTACTTTAAGGTCTGGATATTTTTCGAAAATTTCTTTATCGATGTTGAATTTCATAGCAATTATTATAATTTCTTTGCCCAGTTTACTGCAAAAAATCCTTAAATTCTAGGGTTGTTTCGTATTTATGGGCTTGCTTTTATTTGGTGTTTTATGCTATAATTCCATGATAAATCAATATAAAAAATAAAATTTAAAACAAAAACATGAAAAACAGATCTAAAAAATTGCTTTCATTACTAAGTATGTTGCTTATAGCTTCTTCTTTTTCGTTAACTGCATTTGCGGCTGATGGAATACCAAGCGATGTAGAATCATTATCTGGTGTTGCTGGCGACTCTCAAGTAATACTAAGCTGGAGCGCTGCGACTGATGATGTTGGCATTGCGGGCTATCAAGTTCACTATGGATTAACTCCTGTAGATGCACCTGGTGAGACTTATGATAGTGTTGAGGATGTTGGTAACGTCCTTGAATATACACTAACTGGTCTTGATAACGATGTTCCATATTACTTTTCTGTGATTGCATATGATGCAGACGCAAATGAAAGTCTTGCATGGGCTCGAGAGCTAGTGGTAACACCTAGTGCTGATGGTGCTGATGTAGATTCTGATGCTCCACAAGTTATGGAGGCTTCTGCTATGAATAATGAAGAAGTTAGAGTTGTTTTTTCTGAAGCAATAATGCTACCGGAAATGGACGCTGATACTGAATTTTTTATTGAAAACCAAGAAAATTTTGAGCCTTTAACTGTACTTGAGGCTATTATGAATGAAGATGATGCTACAAAAATGAGTGTTATTTTACTAACTGAAAAACAAGAGGCTGGAGTTGAATACAAATTAACGGTTAACTTAGGTGTTAGTGACTTATCTGGAAATGTAATTGTAAGTGGAACATCTGATACTGCTATTTTTGAAGGAAGTGATATGGATAAACCTTCTGAGGATTCTAAGGCTCCTAAACTATTAAGTGTTGAGGCTCTTGATGAAAATCATATTACTCTTGAGTTTGATGAGTCTGTGGTATTGGGAATTGATCCTTCTGAAAACTTTTCAATTGTTGCGGAAAATGATGCAAGTGTTGAGCTAGAAATTACTGGTGTCGAACTTGGTACAACATCTGCTGGTATTGAAAATGCTAGTGTGCTTATTACTACTTCTATGCAAGATGATATCTCATATATGTTGATTGTAACTGGTCTTGAAGATATGGCTGGTAATGTTGTTAGCTCATCTGCAAGTAGTATGACATTTACTGGAATTGCTGGTGAAGCAATTGATAATCCAGATGATAATATGGATGATACTACGGATGATGTAATTGATACTCCATCAGAAGCTGTTGCAAATTTCTTAGCTAAAAAAGTTTTTGATACTGATTCTTATTTTGTAACTTTGAGTTGGACAATTTTGGAAGATGCTAAAGATATGATTAAGGAGCAAAAATTGTATATGAGTAAAAATAAAGGAGATAATTATAACCTTAAAGCTACACTTGAGGCTGATGTTGATAAATATGAAGTTGGTAATTTGAGTGCTGGTGAATACTGGTTTAAACTTACTCACTTGGATGCGGATGGCAATGAGAGTGATGGAGTTGTGACTTCCATAACACTTTCAGAAACTGGACCTGGTCTAGTTGGATTGACTTTGGTATCACTAGGACTTGGTACAATGTTTAGAAAAAAAGAAGATAAAATTTAAGAAAATTTTAAAAATATTTAAGGTTTTGATGCGAAAATGTTTGCATGAAAATCTTAAATCAAAAATCTAAAAAATTAATTATAGCCTCTCTTATGGGGGGCTATATTTGTGTGTTATATGCAATTTGGCAAATACCTGATTCTAGGTTTCATATATACTTTTTAGATGTTGGTCAAGGTGATGCGGTGTTTATAAAGACGCCTGAAAATCATCAGATATTGATTGATGGGGGTCCTGATAATTTTGTGATTGAGGAGATAAATAAGGTGATGCCATTTTTTGATAGGAGTATTGATATGGTGGTGCTGACGCATCCGGACTATGATCATGTTAGTGGGCTTGTGGATGTGCTTAAGCGGGTAGATGTGGGGTCTGTGTTGATTACGGGGGTGGAGAGTGATAATCCTGTTTATTTTGAGTTTTTGAAGGAGGCTTTTGATCAGGAGATTGATGTGTTTATTGCGGAAACTGGGGTGGATTTTATGTTTGGGGATGTTTTTATTGATGTGATTTATCCTTTTGCTAATATTTCGGGGCAAAAAATTGAAAATGTAAATAACTCCTCTATTGCGATGAAGGTTTATCATGATGGGCATAAGGTACTTTTGACTGGGGATTTGGAGGAGGAGGTGGAGAAAAAGCTAATACTGTCTGGTGAGGATTTGAGTGCGGATGTTTATAAGGCTGGGCATCATGGGAGTAAGAGCTCGTCGACTTTTGAATTTTTGCAGATGGTGAAGCCTGAGCTGGTTGTCATACAATCTGGGGAAGGAAATAAATATGGGCATCCTCATGCGGAGGTTTTGAAGAATTTTTATAGGGCTGGTGTGGAGGTTGTGTTGAGAAATGATGAGTTGGGGCTTGTTGATTTGTGGTTTTAGGTTTTTCTTATTTTTTGGCATTTGGATATATCGTTTTTGCTAATAAGAAAAATATTAACATTTAGAATATTAAATCTGCTATAAACCAATAAACATTAAAGTCATCTTCTATGAAATCTAATGAGCCTGCAATTGATATTGCGGGATTGTCATATAAATATGCAAATGGAAATCCTGCCGTAGGATATTCCTCATAGCACTCAGGGTGAAACTCACAACTATATTGTTTATTATTCTCATAACATGACTGAATATCTTCACAATTTGGCACACAACATGCATTCCCTACGGTTGTAGAATAAGTGCTTTGATAGAATAAAGATGCTCCTGTTGCAATGAAAGAAAAAAAATAATAGAGAATGTTGTAATAACTTTTTTCATTTTGTAAATTAATTTTTTTGTTCTTTCATACAACTCACTAGCAATAATCATTATTAGAGTCAGAATCAGCCCTCACTCTCTTAATATCTGCTCCTAGTGCTGTGAGTTTTTCCTCTAGTCTCTCATATCCCCTATCTATGTAGTGGATGTTTGTTACTTCTGTTGTGCCGTCTGCTATCAGGGCTGCTACGACCATTGCCGCTCCGGCTCTTATGTCGTAGCTTGATATTGAGCGGCCTTTAAGTCTTTTTGGGCCAATTACTAGCGCTTGGTGTGGGTTTAGATACTCCACGTGTGCTCCCATGTTTTCTAGCTCTGCTAGGTAACCTAGTCTGCCCTCAAACATTGTCTCAAATACTTTGCTCATGCCATTTGCTTGAGTTAACAAAACTGTAAATGGTGCTTGTAGGTCTGTTGCGAAGCTTGGATAAACGGCTGTCCTTAGCTTAGTTACTGATTTTATTGAAGGTGTGTTTTTTATGTGAATTGAGTTTTGTGTTAGCTCATAATTTACTCCTATTTCGTTGAATTTTTGCCATAGGCTGTCTAAATGATCTGTACAGATACCTTCTATAACAACGTCTCCTTTTGTTGCTACTGCTGCGATTGCGTATGTGCCTGCTTCTAGATAATCTCCTGCTATGTGGTGTTCTGCTCCGTGCAGAGACTCTACTCCCTCGATCTTGATTTCTGTCTTACCAATGTCTGTGATTTTTGCTCCCATTTTATTTAAAAAATGGCATAGATCTTGTACGTGTGGCTCTGTTGCTGACATTCTTATCTCTGTGTTTCCTTTTGCTAGGACTGCTGCCATTACTGCGTTTTCGGTTGCGGTTACACTTTGTTCTTGAAGAATTATTTTTTTACCTACCAGATTGTCTGCTTTTATGTGTAACTTTATTGAATCGTCTAAGATTTCTGCACCTAAATCTTGAAATGCTTTTGTATGTGTAGAAACTGATCTTTTTCCGAGTACACAACCTCCTGGAAATGGCATTTGTATCTCTTTAAAACGACCTAATAAAGCTCCTATGATTAGTATGGATGCGCGCATTTTTACTACTAAATTTTCTGGAACTCGGTTGGATTGTAGATTTGATGGATCTATTTCTAGGATGTTGTTTGTAAAAGTTATTTTTGCTCCGAATGCTTCTAATATTTCTATTAACGAGTGAATATCTGCTATATCTGGTACATTTGAGAGTGTACTTTTTTGTTTAGAAAGTAATGTGGCGCATAATATTGGTAATACTGCGTTTTTTGAGCCACCTACTTTTACCTTACCTGATAGAGCTTTTCCCCCGTTTACTACAAATTTTGACATTGGTTTGTGTTTACAAGATTCTCGATTATTATACTGCTTAAAATTTATTTGGAAACTGCTTTTAATAGGTCTTCAACATCTTAACTATCTAACGTCAATCTTATTTAGCTATTTATGCATGTTTTAGGGCTTTTGGCGGTGGCCTTTTTGGCTATTTTATGCTAAAATATGGGGAAAATAAAAAAAATAAAAAAGTGAAAAAACAAACATTTTACATCGCAGTGGCCGTTATATCCATGTTTTTGGGGCTTTGGTATTCACCTTCTAGTTTTGAAAATGACAACTATAACATCCTGGAAACCTCTATGTTAACTATCTTTGATAGTGTTGCTCAAAGCATGGATGGTATTAGACAAGCAAACGGTCCTAAATTTGTTGATTTAGAAATATTAAAGGTAAATCTAAATAAAGTTAGTGATCCAAGTCCGGAGCTAAACTACTACGAATATAATGCCACCGTATTTATCAAAAACAATGGACGGGATATTAAAAATTCTAAAGTATTGTTAGATTCTGATTCTGATAAGGGATTTAAATTTGTTGAAAATGATGGAGAGAGCTTTTCGTTAATTAGCGATGAAGTATTAGTTTATAAAGATTATAGTGTGCTTTTTGATGGAAAATATAATGAAGGTTCTATTAATTTTAGTATTGATATTATAGATGATAATTATACTGAAAATAACACTGAAAATAACAATTATAGCGTTGATGTGTTTGAAGATAATGCAAAAATTGAAAATCTATATGTTGCAGAAATAAATAGTAAGGGTGACTTTGTTATGGATTTTTCTGTAAAGGATTATTCATTTGCTGAGATTGAGTATGAGGTTTGGTTTAGTGATAGGTTAAGCTTTAAAAGTGACGATTTGATATATATGGAAACTGCATATAAAAATCGTATATATGAGTACGATAGCATTCCATATTCTACAAACATTGCAAAAACTGGTAATTGGAGATCCGTTGGTGTTAAAGATAAGCAGGGACTAATACTAGCTGTTTATGATAATCCTTTTGAGTCTGAAAAAGAATATTTTGTATATATAAAAATGTTAAACAAGACAAATGGATATTCGAAAACAAGTGATATTTTGTATTTTTCTCCAAGTGAGAAGATAAAGAAATCCGAGTTTGCGGAGATGTTTGTGGATGCTGAAGATTTGGAATTGGCATTAAATACCCAGATGCATTATACGGATATTCCTGAAGATGCAGAGTATGTGAGAGCGCTTGCGACTATTTATAATATGGGCCTTACAAATCTTGATAGTTTGTATTATTTTCCTGATCAAAATATGAGTAGGGAGGATGCTTTAAAGACGTTACTTGATTATTATGATGTTGACCTTATTAACGCAAAATCGTTTATTGATAGGTTTAAGGATATTAAAAGGGATGATGATTTATATCCTTATGTACAGTCTCTACAAACCAATTATAAGGCTGCAAATTTAGCGGATTATTTTAATCCTAAAGCGGCTGCTACTAAAGATTATTTAAAATATTTATTGAATGAATATGGAACGAGTAATTAAAGGTTATTTTTATTTTTTGCTTATCGTTATGTCGATGGTGAGCCTGGGATACAATGAAAATGTTGGTAAATATTATGCTAGTATTTTTGAATCGTTTGAAAATATTAGCAATGAAATTATTGAGATTAAGGATATTAGTATTGTTAATTCTATGGATTTACAGGCTATTGTGCCGTTAAATTTTTCTTATAGTGGGGATAAAGCTTTTTATGTGGGTGGCCAAGAGCAAAAAGATATTAGTTTTGAGATACAAAATGATGGGGTGGATTATTTTGCGCAAAGTGGTCAGGATGCTGCTTTGGCTATTAGTTATTTGATAAAAACTTATGATAAAAGTATTAATCTAGAAAAACTAAAACTTTCTGTTAATGGAGTTAATATTAATGATGTTAGAAGTATTAATATTTCTCTTTTAGGTGATGTAATTGCTATTGGCTCTAAAGTTAAAAATGCTTTTGTTTTTGACAATTTAAATATTAATTTTGATCCTAAATCTAATACTAGGATTGATGTTTTTGTCGATTTAGGAGAGGAACTTAGGGCTAATGATAGGCTACGTTTAGATATATTAAATCCAGAAGATCTTGTTTTTAGTTCTAAAAGTGGGAAGTTTAATATTAGTAGATACTATCCTATAAAAGGAAGTTATTTGTCTGTTGTAAGTAGTATAAAAAAATCTGACTAGTCTAATTTTTATTTTTTCTTGTAAACAATTTAAATACTAAAAGATTTTTAAGTATGTTTTTAAATTTTGTTTTTCTTTTTTTTGTAATCTTGATACTTGCAATTACAGTGATTAGTATAACTAAAAGTAAAATAATTTTGCAATCCCCATCTCTTGTACGCATATTAACTATTGTTGGGCTTGTGCATATTCCTCTAGATATTGAACGTGATTTTGGAATTGAATGAATAATTTCTGACTTTACTAAATCTGAATTCTTTATCTTAATATTGGTTTCGATCATAAACTTGTACTTTAAACTTTTTCCAACAACTCTGTCTGGATGTGTCTGTACAATTGTTGCAGTATAAATTCCATCAGATAATTCATCTGGAATTGTTATTTCAAAATATCCACTTTCATCTGCCTGGCCTACTTCGATATATAATTGATCAGATTCAAAATATACAAATACTTTAGAATTTGGATCGGCAAAACCTTTTATTAAGTTATCCTTTTTATCTAGCACTTGCAGAATATTTATTTTGTCATATTTGTTTTCAGGATTAACTACTGCAGCAAATTCGATAACTACTAAATTTGAACTAGCTTTATAGTCAATATCATCTAAAATTGTTATGTCAAAATTTTGTACTGTGTTTTTTTGTAAATCTTGAATTTGTATATTGTATTTGTCTGTATCTATTTTGCCTGTGAATTCATAAAAGAGTTCACCATCATTGTCTGATGTTATTTTTTCTTCATGTATGATTTTACCTTTTTTATCAATTACAAAGATCAAGTAGTTTGTTTTTTTATCAAGCTTATCTGAAATTGTAGGGCTTGGGTCATTTTGAAAAATTTCTTCTCCAATATAATAATCATCTAGGTGATATTTGTATTTTTCTTTTTGATCAGCTGTTTGAGCGGGATGATATATTGGTGGTTTAATAGGCTCTGGTGTAGGTTTAATATCTGGAATGTATGGTTCTTCTGGTTCGATTGTCTCTTCTGGCTTGATTGTCTCTTCTGGCTCTGTTGGTTCGGTTGGATCTTCTGGCTCCACTGGATCTTTTAGTATTGGTGGAATTGGCCATATTACCCCCCCTCCACCAGAATTATAGCACTGGGATGTATCGTAGCTTGTACATATAGAACAAGATAAAGTTCCATTATTAAATCCAAAGTCTGCGCATGTTTTGCCGGCTAAATTTGTAGGCTCACAAATTTCACTAAGTGAAGCTTGGATAATAGCGTCACCGCAGAAACCTGCTACTGGATTGTTAAAATTATTGATTGTTGTAAGTCCAAAGTCTAGAGATGTAGAATTTGTTTCTACTGATGTTAAACCTGCTTTAACTACAAAATCGTTTGAGCTTAAATGAGTTGCTCCAGTATTGATTGTACTGTAGTCCAATATAAAATCTGGACTTGAAAATGCAGATACACCTGCAATTAGAGATGCAAGTCCAATACTTATTGCTATTGTGAGTTTTAATACTATGCCCTTTATTTTCATTTGCCCAATATATATAATCCTAGTATTATATCACTTTTTTGACTTTTTTTCAACAGCCTGTTATAAATATAGTTTCTGTTCCCCTTACTTGACAGATTTTGCATTTTTGATTATAGTTTTTTGTGATCTTGTGGGAGCTTCATTTTTAAGTGTTTTTCTCATAAGAATGATCTTTTAAGGTGTTGTGCATGATGCGCAATATTTCGCAAAAACTTGCTGGAGGGGACAGATGGAAGCGGAAGCAATCAGGGAAGAGTTTCAAGTGCTAGAAGCTGAGGATTTGGCTTCAAAAAAGATTGTCGAGCTTCGCTTGACTTTCATTCGGATGCTGGAGTTTCTCGTGGCCTATAGTATGGCCATTAAGTGTGAAGACAAAATTTCTGATATGGATGAGCATGCGAACAGGATTGGGTTATTATTTCCAAGAGACAAGGAGAAACTAGTAAATCCTCTGTTTGAGGGAATTTACAGGTTTAACGAAGGGGACAATAGGTTTAATGCCATGTTGTCCGTATCATCCCTGGTAAAAGCGTGGTATGAAGAGGAGCTAGAGAAGCAGATAACTAAACTCAATGTTTGTCTAGCTATCTCTGACCACTCGCAAAACTATGCTTATGCAAACCTTTTGGTGGTTCGTTTTCTAACTTGGAAAAGTAAAAAAAACATATCACCAAACATTAGTTCTCTAGAAATGTGTACATTGCCCCACCTTAGGCAGGTGCAAAAAGTGCAAGCAAGATACTCTAATGAAGTGCTTAGCAAACTAGAAGCCGACAAAGGTTTGGCAGGGTTTGCTCTGAACTTTAGACCCGCACTGGATGCCGTTGAGGCTGCCATCGAACTGATGGATGGTCACGGCTAGTCAAGATCTACAAAACATGGGCGGTCTGGTGAATAACCAGACCGCCTCTTGAGCATAATTTTGTTAAAATTTTCTATACTGTAAAGCCTCTGCGATGTGGTTTTCTTTTATGTTTTGACTATTTTCTATGTCGGCTACTGTCCTGGCTAGTTTGATTGTCTTTATATATCCCCTATTTGACAGCTTTTGTTTTTTGCTAGCTAAGTTTAATATTTCTTGTGACGGGTAGTCTAATTGACAGTGTTTTCTTATTTCTTTTATAGACATATTGGAGTTTGAAAATATGTATTTTAAACTTTTGAATCTTTTGTTTTGTATATTTCTTGCTGACTTTATTGTTTCTAAAATCTCTTTGTATTGGCTATCTGCTACTTTGTTTAAAATGTTTTCCATATTTGTGCGCTCAAGGGTTATTACAATGTCAAACCTGTCTAATATCGGTCCTGATAGTTTTTTTTGATATTTGTGAATTTGTGATGTAGTACATTTGCAGGAGTTTTCTTTGTCGCCTCTGTATCCACATGGGCATGGGTTTGTGGTTGCAGCAAATATAAAGTTACATGGAAATTTAGTAGAAAAATTTGATCTATTTAGTGTTATATATCCATCCTCTAGTGGCTGTCTTAATGACTCTAAAACTGATGATGAAAACTCACTTATTTCATCAAAAAACAATACTCCATTGTGTGCTAGTGATATTTCTCCTGGCTTTGGATTTTGTGCACCACCTCCAATTATTGAGATTTTTGATGCTGTATGGTGGACTTCTCTAAATGGTCTTTTTTGGATAATTGGCCTATCGATATTTGTAAGTCCGGAAATTGAAAATATCTTTGTGGTTTCAATTTTTTCATCCTTTTTCATATCAGGTAGCATATATTTTAAGGCCCTTACTAGCATTGTTTTACCGCAACCTGGTGATCCTGAGAATAAAATGTTATGCCCTCCAGCGGCACTGATTATAAGTGCTCTTTTTGCTTTTTCTTGTCCTAGAATACTTTGAAGATAATGTGTGTTTAAGTTTATTTTTTTATGCTCTCTAACTGGTTTAAATGCTGTTAGTTTTATTTTTTTATTTGAATAGTCGATAAATGTTTTTAGGCTTTTTATTGGTATTATTTCTATTCCATCTATAAAACTTGCTTCCATTGCGTTATCGCTTGGTAGGTATATCTTTTTAAAACCTTGCTCTTTGGCATATTGTGCGATTGCCAATGCTCCGTTTATTGCTTTTACCTCTCCATTTAGGGATAACTCCCCTACTATTATAGAGTCTGAAAGATCTATGTTTCCTAGCTGTCCGCTTGCTTTCAAAACTCCTACAGCTATTGGTAAGTCAAATAATGAACCTTGCTTCTTTATTTGAGCGGGTGCTAGGTTTATGATTTTTCTTGTGGGTGGAAATGTTGCTCCACTGTTTTTTATGCTTGATCTAACCCTCTCTTTTGACTCTTGCACTGAAGCATCACCAAGTCCCACTATAGAAAATAGTGAAAGTCCATTTGATATGTCTGCCTCCACCTGGATGATGTGACAGGAAAGCCCAGTAAATGAGCATGAATATATTTTGCTTGTCATGTGCTACACATTAACAGACAAAGATTAAATTTTTATAATATTTTTATAAAATTTATAAAGTACCAAGATCTATTTTGTATGCTTGGTCAGAAACTTCAAAATAGATAGAACTTGGATTTGTTGGTATTAATGTTTTTTGAGGAATAATATTTGGATAGTCAAAGTGCATTAATTGGCTACTTGCTTTGATGATTGGATCATATATTGCAAGGTCTATACCATTGTTTTTTTCTAAAAAATATAATTTTTCTCCTACCCAGTCATAGATTTTGTTGTTTGTTGTTTTATCTATTTTACTGGATCCTTTTCTAAATTCGTATATCCATACATCTGTTGATCCTTTTAAATTGTATGCTAAATATTTGCCGCTTTTTGATAAGGCTGCAGCATCAATATTGCTCAGATCTATGTCTGAGATACTTTCTTTTGTTTTGTTTATCAAATCTATTCTATAAGCTTTGTTTTTTTCTTTTGTATCTATAACAACTGCCATAAAATAGTTTTGTATTATCTTTGCCGAGGCAATATTGCCTGGAAAGACTACTATTACCTCCTCGTCAATCCCCTGCTCTACCAGGTGTTGTTTTAAAGTATAAGAATCTTTTTTGAGAATGAGTTTTGGACTCTCTGTAATTGGAATTGTTGAAATTTTTTCTATGCTTGGCAATTTTTTTAGATCAAAACTATGGACCAATGACTGTCTCCATTTTGGTATGGTGAGAGATTCTATTATAATTGGAAAATAAGCATCACTATTTATACTTATATTTATGATTGATGACTCATGTATGATGCTGCAAATTTCTGTTGGGCAACTGATTGATTTTTGACCTATATAAACTTCGTACGGAGCTTTATTAGATTGTAATACTAGCACTCCTTTGTTTACGTAGTGCTTAAAAAATACGGTAATTGAATATGTAAGAACTAAGACTACAATTAAAATGATTACTGCGAGTGTTTTACTTTGTGCTCTATCCATCT